>Ga0209530_1000598_pt1 | contig 23319 bp, 30 predicted proteins | sample BlaSpr_A8_Ref_O1_FD_187987 | JGI IMG/M metagenome (GOLD analysis project Ga0209530, IMG submission 187987) | Forest soil microbial communities from Thunder Bay, Ontario, Canada - Black Spruce, Ontario site 2_A8_Ref_O1 (SPAdes) (version 2) | ecosystem: Environmental > Terrestrial > Soil > Boreal...
ACAGTGTGAAAAACGCTGGACTTCAACGAGTGCAACTGCCACCCGGCTGCCTGCACCACCGCTCCCACTGCGCTCGGCCAGTGGGAGAAACGGGAAATCGATTGATTTCGTCATTTTGATGGGGAGTCAGTGCATAATGAACGTGAAGGTTACGCCATGAAAGCCCATCCAGCCATATATTGCGCTGTTCTCTTTTCCGTCTTAGCTCAAGCACAGTCCTATGCTCCGAAAGATGGTTTCGTCCCCGATCCGAAGACCGCAGTTAAGATAGCTGAGGCTGTGCTGATTCCTGTCTATGGGGAAAAACAAATCGAATCCGAACGGCCCTTTAAAGCGGTGCTGGAGAATGGCGTGTGGACCGTTGATGGCACTCTGCGCTGCCCGGACGTCAAGGGCGGCGTGACAACCATGTGCTTCGGAGGCACTGCGGAAGTCAAGCTGTCGAAGACGGACGGCCGCATACTCAAAATGATCCACTACAAGTAGCGGCTGACAGTGCGTTCGGCTGGCTGTTGTCAAATCCCCGTGCCCTTCGACAAGTGCCCCGGCGCGGAGCATCGGCGGGAGGCGACGGCTTCGTGCAAATCACGATTGTGCTCAATGACCGGGAGGTCAAGACGCGCAATCGTGATTTCGCGAGCTATGGATGGATAAGCTGTCATCTACGGGTCTTCGATGGGTTTGTTGAAGTCGTGAACTTTTTCGTAGTTGCTGCCGCCATCGAACTTCCTCCCATTCAACCTGTACTCTGCCCAGAGGATCACGTCCCGCGAATCGACTTTTAAGTGCTCCACAAGTTCGGCGAGGCGTCGAAGATCGCCGCCAGAACTGACAGCAGCGCATCGGAGGAGGCGGGGGTCAGCAGGTTTACCAGTGTGAATGTGTGCATCGCGTAGAATGGCCAATGCCCGCTCTTTGTCGGCGTCTTCAAAGTGAGAGCCAACCCATCGAACTACATCTTCCGGAACTTCCATACCTGACCCGCTGGCTGATTTATCGATGATCGCATGATTATCGTAATATCGCCTCAGCACAAGTTTGCGCTTTCCTCTTCGCCTTTCCGGCGAACAGACGGCACGAAGTTGCGAGAACGCCTGTGAACAGCAATAAGAAAGCGGGCGTTTACTCAAGCTGATACGTTCACCTGCCAATCGAAGGACCCGAAATAGACCATCTGCCGCCGTAACCACGCCGTTCCGGTTAGCGCTACTAACTGCCAGTGAGCTTCAGGAAATGTCGGGAGAAAATGCGGACGAGAAGCGCGAGGAGATATTAGTCGAAACTTGATGCGGTCCCTTCTCCTGCCATCTACGGCCTATTGGCGGCGAACGACGCCAGCGGGCCGCCAACCTTCCTCGTCAGTCTCCGCAGGTGCCGGTTATCCGCGGCTGGCCTTGAAACTGATACCACCAAGTTGCGCCGTCACCATGCTTCTTGCAGAACTTCTTGACGAAGTGTCGGGCGCGAAAGTTCTGGATGGCATTGCCCGCCGCAGTGCCCACCGCAGTGCCCACTGCTTGCCCCGTCTGGTAGTTCTCTTTGTCCCGCTCAGCCTGCGCTGCCTGAGCTACGGCGTCAGAGGTTGATGTTGATGTGCAATTGGCTGTTGAACCGTAGACCTGACAATTAGTCTGCGTGGTCGTGGTTTGCGCGGCGGCGAAAGTCACCACGAAGAGAACGCCAAAGAACATTGAGCTTTTCATTTTCCCCCGCTCCCCTTGATGAAATTCCACCACAGAACTATGCCAGACCGGAAGATGACAAAAGGTTCGGGACGGCCGGTTACTCCGGGTGGAGGTTTCGGGAATCGGACCATCAGCCCTTGCCTGCCCGGTGGTTCAAAAGGGTTCCTACGCGGCAGCCGCAAGTTAGTGAATCCATTGCCCGAGAAATCCGCGACTGTGCTAGTCCGCCCGATATACCTTGTGAAACCCCGACAGACTCAACTCCGACCTACGTGAGTACTCGCGATGATTCGAGAAGAAACCCTGTGTCGTCGCAGGATGTCTGCGATGCGGCTGGTCATTCCAACATCGCCAATAGTATTGATACCGATTGGCTCTCCGGCAAACAAATCCACAACTTGCCTTAATCCGGGATCACCACGCCGTTCGCTTCAACACTTCTTGCGATAGCTCGGGCGCTAAGGTCACGCTAAGCACAACTCCGTCTTCGGGAGCAAATTTTCGCTCATCCATGGCGGAGATTTCAAGAAAAGTCTTATTGTAAATCCAGACCATCTTATCGGCTGTTTGCCAGTCCGGTGGACCCCACGGGCCAACTTGCGTCCGTGCAAACCGAACCGAGTGCTCAGGAGTATGGAAAATCCGATGGGGAAAATAGATTTCAGCCTCGTAATGGAGCAAGTGGTCCTGTTCGTCGAAAACTGCACTTACGCTCCACCACCCCGGTTGCCCGTGCTGAATCAGCCTACCGTTTTCTGGATTTATCGCCTGAAATACGTCATCCATTCCTGCTTCTTCATGCCTCAAGCCAGCAACGTAATTCTCGGTGAAAATAGAGAAAGTTCCCAAGCCATCGATGAATGCGAATTTGAGGTCTCTACGGGACATGCCAAGGTGAATAGGGATGTGATCCGTTTCCACGACCGGAGGCGAAGTCCATGCACCATCGCCGAGGGAACTTCGGGTGAAATTGAAATTTAAATTAGGAGGATGTTGTTTGCGCTCGCAGTCCACATATCGTTTATAGTCTGGCGACTTACCCGTGTCTCGTTCCGAGGTTGGCGCAGTAATGTCCTCCCCGTGGGTACTCTTTTGGTCGTCATCACCAGTTGGGTCAAGGACAGCGAGTTCTTCAGCATTATAAGGCGGACAGGTATCTTGCGCTTGGGCTTGATTCGTCTGAACCTTTGCCACGACCGTCTGGACCGTGGTTAGCTCATTTTTCTGCTTGCGGCAACCTGCCAGCAGAAGCGTAGCTAGAAGCACTAAAACGGACTTTTGCATCACGACTCCGTTAATTTCAGTCAAAAAGCATTTTCAGTGTCGATCCTTTTTAGACGTTTCAATCGAAACCGCAGTGTTCGCAGGTGGTTGGCTTACGACCCGCCAACAGTGGAACGTCACAGCCCATCGCTCACGGTGCTGATTTCATTGTAGGGAGAATCTTGGGCGGGAGTTCGCACGGAAGGTCACTCGGGGAGTCGGTCGTTTTGTTCGATAGCACAGAGTTTTGTGCCGTCAATGATGCGAACAACCTGTGCCCGGTTCTGCACCGTCCCCTTTCGTAACTATGGTGGCATTCCTTGCAGGAGTAGGGTCAAATCTGGCTATGACAGTTTCTATGAAGGGCCGGATTGAAAACATAGGGACAGGCAAGCGATGCCGAAGCGTCAAGTAATCATGCAAAAACAGCTATGTCAAAAACTCTTTTTCTGATTCTGATCGTGCTTTCGATCCCTATAGCGATGGCTGCCAAGAAGAAGGACAATGGGCGTCCGTCGTGCGCAACGACCTATTCCATCACGCAAGAGGATAACCTCGGAAACGTCCAACAGGGATTCGCCAAGCCAAAAAACGAGAAGTGGGCCGATAAAGACCTTGTGAAGAAATATCCCGACGTGTGCTACGCGCCCTCGAATCCAACCGTAAAGACCGTGTTTGTCATCACTGTCACGGCCGCCACTTATCATTCAACAAGGATTGTGACGGATACGCAGACGACACCCACCTCAGGAAGTGTCACTGACACGTCCACGGGTGAAACTGCCACCTATAGCGGTACGCAGACTTCGACATCCTCGACGGCAGTTCCGTACAGCGTTGAGTATGGCAAATACATGCTGACCGTCGAAACCTTGGGCGCTGATGGCAATCCTATTGCGCGTCGAAGGTTCGAACAGGATGGCAGTTACGGGGCGAATTTCGGCAGAGGAGGGCATCCGGCGAAGGCGCTGATCGAAGATGCTGTGAAATGGATTCACGCGGGGGGCTTGGACGATTCGCTTCAGACCGTTCGATAGTCTGAGCAGGGATTCCCTGACAGTTCACCCCAACCGAACGTCCGCTGTAATCGGGCAGAAGCGCCAACGAAGAGGATGGCGAGATAAAGGAACCACACAAATGAAATATGTTTTGCTGACCGCAACACTGCTGATATTCACGCTCGGGTGTGAGAAGGCGAAGCCGCCAGTGGAAGCGCATCCTGTTCGAGCACCGCAACCCGAAGCCCAAGCGGCTCCCGTGCCCATCTCGCTTCCCGACCTCGCTGGCCATTGGACGATCAATTTTGTGCAGCGGCACCAAAACAAGGACGGTTCTTGGATGCCGGGCTCCGGTAAAGACATCGGCGTTTTGAGTGTTGATCTAACGAATGGTGTGAACGTAGCCGAAGGAAACCATGCCCTTTGCACTCCGAGCGGGGATGCATACGGTCTGAATATGATGGTGATGCTAGATCAGAATGGCAAACCCGGCGAAACCTGCTACACCTCAATTGGCAGCTTCGATGGAAGCCGTGGACAACTTTCGCCCACCGAAGCCGTCTTGGTGACGGCTGACAACGACATGGGCCGCCCCAATAATGTTGGGGCTGAGACTGAACAATTTCCCGCGAACACAATGGTTCGACGAGTGTCACTGCTAATTGAATTTCACAACGATTTCTATAGTACAAAAGTTGCACTGCTGGATGGCACAGCCGACATATCCAACGGTGTGATATCTGGCACGTGGAGCGATGTAGGCCACGAGCAGCGCAGCGGCACAATGTTTGGACAAAGAACATCTGCTCAGGCAACTAATGCCGTACTTCCGGCGGCTCAACCGATTCTGGAAGCTCCGTCTGGACCCGCCCAGCCGTCAGAAAGCGCATGGGTTGAGGAATTCATAAACAACCGCGCTCGCTTCCACGGCCATAGTTCTCTCGCGTTTTCGAATGGAGGGAGAAAGGAAGGTGATCTTGAAAACACCGCTACGGGTGAGATTGAGGAGCATTGCAAACTGAAAGTGACTTTGCACTCAACATCTAGCTGGAAGAGCAACTACGAGCCGGATGCGCAACCATCATCGACAAAATCTTGCACTGTGAATTTATACCAACTGCCAAATGCAGCCTTCAAAATTGAAAAGCTTGACGCCAACAGTGAGAATACAACAGCAGGAATGACCATGCGGATACGAGCGGACATCTCGTGGCTGCTTGAGGTTGCGGATGAGAAACGTGTGGATTGCGATGCAGATTTCCCCTCGGCAACGAGTAATCGGCAGGCGTATATGGTCTTGACGTATTCTTCTAGATTAGATGCCAATGCAGCAGCCGAGAGCATGAAAGCACTTGTCCGCGACTCTTGCTCACCAAAGTGATTAGTCAGGTTCGTCGGAAACGCTGTCGAAATATTCCTCGACAACCTGCTTCCTGCGCGAAAGTCGGTAACGTCCGCACACTGACTGAGAGATTATTGCAGATACCGAAGATCGTTTTCTAGACACACCCGAGCGTCGTCACTGGAACCCTTTTATAATGCAGGTAACATGGCGAAGAAATACTCAGCGGTCGCCGTACAAGCCCTAAAGGAAGCCTTGTGTTCGATCTATTGGTACAAGAGTGACCTGAAGAGTTTCCTTCGCCATACGTTCTCTAATCACGCGATTTTGGGTAAGACCGATTGGGACACCTACAAGCGACAAATCGTTTCGGACATCGTGGACGCTCTTCTCGCCGATGAAACGCGCAACTCGGACGATCTGGAGAGACTTTTTCAGGAAGTTTGCAAGTTTCAGAGTTTTCGACATCTAGAGCAGCTAGAGGACGGCAAAAAGAAGGCTCGTATCGCTAAGGAGTCGGTCGATGCCCTCCGAAAACTCGTAACGACTCATGATCAAGTGTCGAACGATGAGAAGAAGATTGAGGAACGGAGGAAGAAGGCTGCGGAGAAACTCGCTCAGAGCGCGGCGGTCATCGCGAAATTGGAGGAAATGAAACAGCGATTCATGGGAATGCTGACGCAATCCGACGCCCAGAAACGAGGCTTCGAATTGGAGAGGTTGATGTATGACCTATTCCAACTGTTCGATCTAGACCCGAAAGCGTCGTTCAGGAACTTGGGCGAGCAAATCGACGGCGCTTTCCATTTGGAGGCCACAGATTTTCTGTTCGAGGGAAAGTGGCAGAAGGAACCAATCGGGACTCAGGACTTGGATGGTTTCGCGGCCAAGGTGAACAGGAAACTCGACAATACGCTGGGTCTTTTCTTTTCTCTCAACGGATTCTCTCCTACAGCCGTCGCCGCTCATTCTACTGGACGGCCAGTGGTGCTCCTGATGACAGGGGAAGACCTCATGGCTGTTTTGGAAGGTAGGATTGACTTCGTATCCCTTCTCCTGAGAAAACGTCGCCACGCAGCTTTGACTGGGCAAATCTTGCTACCGATTCACGAGATATTTCAGTCTTAAACTGGGCGCGACCCGGCAAGGAACTGGGTAAAAGCAGAACATTCGAGCCTGACTCACTGAACGACAGAAGCTATGGGAGTTTACGACCGGGTAACGACGACTATTGAGCGCCAGTGGTTGGCTGAAATCATCGCGGGCACGAAGAAGGTCGAATATCGCGAGATTAAGCCGTACTGGACGAAACGCTTCACGAAAGTTTCGGTGCCATTCGAACTGCGGCTGCTTAACGGGATGATCCGCCCAGTTCCCGAGGTTACTGTGCTGATCCACAAAATCACGAATGATCGACGTGCTGGTAGCTACAAATTACACATCAAGAAAGTTCTGAGATTCAAGCATTGGGACAAGCGGCTGCAGAAACCTAAAGAGTAAGCCTTCGTCATCCGGACTAATGGGCGCAACGCTTACTGCTGAACATCCCCAATCTCCGGCTGCGTGATCTGCGTTTCCGCTTGCGCGGCTGCTGGTGCTGGCGAACTCTGCTCCTTGTTGTGCTTCTTAGTAGCTGCTGCCTTCCTGCCAGCCGCTCTCCGCTTTCTGGTGAGTGCTGCTTTCTTGCCTGCTGCCCTCAGCCTTCGCGTTCTCGCAGCCTTCTTGCCAGCCGCTCTCAATTTCCGAGTCTTTGCCGCTTTCTTGCCAGCCGCCCGGTGCTTTTTCGTTTGGGCTGCCTTCTTTGCCGCCGCGCTTCGATCGGCCATAATGATCATTCCTCCTTTGGAGCACACATAATAAACCCACCACCGACCTTTGCGGAATACTGTGGCCGACAGGGACTTGACAGAAAATGACTGGACGATGCTTTCTGGCAACATATCGACCCTTGATCCGGCGTGCCCTTGGTCGGCGAGCCATTCAAGGACATGCTCTCCTGCCTTTAATAGACGGTTCCTGCAGACGGGAACCTGATTTCGAATCTAAATTTCCCTCGATAACCGCAACCTGCCGAGGTGGGAACTTCGCACCACGCTTGCAAGTCGGAGATCGGGTTGCCTACTTGACGGCAAAAGGTAAGTATCTCGGTGATGCCGAACCCGGCTGGCGCTTGGTTGCAGTTCTTCGAGTCGTCCAGCGATTCACATCTCATACGGAGGCCGCAGCGTGGTACAACGGGCACAATCTGCCGCTCCCTAGCAACTGCTTCGTAGACGGAAATCCACCGAAGCCATTGGAACTCACCAACGGTGATCCTCCGAAGCAAGTTAGGGAGCGGATGCGTGGAGTAAACGATCCTGTTCGAGTGATTCGACTGTGGGACGCCACTTACCGCCAACGGGTCGCAGACTGGCCCGTTTTCCTCGCCACAGAACCGGAGTTCTTAGCCCTGAATCATCCGCCTCAATTGCGTGAGGCGCAAATGCGTGCCGTCTTTGATGGAATTCCCAGCACACTTAATCCGCCGCAGATCACTTGTGACCAATTGGAACGACTGGTACAACTCGCTGCGAAAGGAAAACTTTGAGGCGTGAAGGGAACGAGAACGAACGAGGCCGCATCTCCCCTCCTCAAGCAGGGACACAACACTACGAAATCATCGACTCCGTGGAACTTGCCCGTCGCTGGGTTCTGCCAGTGAGTTGCGTTCGCGCACACGTCCGCAATCGCGCCACAGAACCGATCCCTCGTATCCGATTCGGGCGGTATGTTCGTTTTCGCTGGGGCAGCCCAGAACTGGAAGGCTGGCTTGCGGGGCACATGGTCCATTCTCGCAAACGAACCAGATGACCTCAACGTTGGGGCAGGAGCTTCGTCCAGCCCTGAAGGTAAGCCGCCTTCGCCTGATCCAGCGTCATCGTCTTGTTCACGCACACCTTCCGCCAGAGCAGGCGTTCCACTTTGTCTTTGGTAAATGAACCGAACTTTCCAACGTGCGGCTCGAACCAAATGTTCTTTGCCGTGTCCGAGCCTCCCATCCAGTGAGGCAGCCAATGGTCGTACTCGCCCGTAGACTTCTTTGTGCTCGCCGGATATCCGTAAGCCGCGAGGATCGATTTCTTTTCCGCAGCGGTCACGTTGCGCGGTCGGTCAATGGTTGAAACACACGCCAGTAAAGCGTCCATTTCGCCGGGGGGCAGTTTGGGATCAGGTACTGTGCAGAAGCCGCTGGACTTGTCGATGTCGATATTGCGGCAATGCTGCGCGGAGGCGAGGCTCCCCGCCAGCAGGAATGTCAGGGATATCAGCACCTTCGTCGGCGTCGTTGTGACCATTGCGAAATGCTACGCGGGTGCGTCGGAGTTTGTCAGGACGCATGCCAGTCGGAGTGGGGCGATCAGCGATTACAGGAATGCATTGTGTCGAAGGCCACTGGTGAAGACGGACGCGGCGGATGCCTCCGTTATCAACAACCATTGCTCATAACAGACGGCTTGGGGTATTGGCCTATGGCCAAAACACCGCCTGTCAGCCTAGACTGCCGTCATGGAGAAGAAACCACGGCGCGGGCCGCCAACGTTGCCGAGCCGAGGCCAACCTCAAATGCCCCTTTTTCCGCCCGATGACTCGTCACCGCAAAAGTCTCTGCGGCAACAAACAGCTAAAGAGGAGAAGCGAGACCTTCGGAAGCAGGCACGAAAGCTACATGAAAGAGACTGGCTTGCGCCCGCTGGTTCGGTGCAGGAGAAGCAATTCCTAGAAAGATGGGCCAAGCAAGAGGATAGTCCGGAACGCCGCGCCCTGATTTGCAAGTGGATCGACAACCCACTTGAGTTTGCAAATTGGATGAAGAACCCTGACAAGTTCGGAAAGCGCAATGAATTGTTCTGGCAGACGGGCAAGAAATCGGCACTAGGCTCGGTTTCTTACGAAACAGCAATAGAGCGGCACGGCACGCTCGACGACGAGGAATGGCTTGTTGCCTATTTCACCGCCCAATGCAAGAAGCAGAAAGAGATCGCGAGTCTGACCCAATTAAGCGACCGGACAGTTGACAAAATCATTCAGCGCCTTAAAAAACGAATTTCCCAAGAGCTTAATTGCGACATTAACATCGATGACCGTGTCCAAATTGCCCATTGGTTCTTCGGCCACTAATCTTCCCTGCCATCGCCCCGATAAGTTTCTCTGATATTCCCGCAATGTCATCGCGCTCAAGCGCACTTTGTTTCGCCGCTCCGACTGTCGAAATCGCAATATGAACGAGTAAACCTAAACAGTCGCGCAAATCCCAAAAAAATGTTCGACATTGCGCTAAAGCGCACGTTTGCGCCCGCACAAACTGCCAGAATCGCAACATGAACAAAGAATTACGAACAGTGGCTCAAGTCGCACAAATGCTTGGCGTGAGCCGAGATTCAGTGCGCCGACTGTTCGCGGATGAGCCGGGGATCATCGACCTTGGACGCCACGAAACCGCGCTGGATAGGCGGCGTTACCGCGTGCTGAGAATTCCCGACTCCGTATTGGATCGAGTTCTCAATCGCAAGAGCGTGAAGTAAAGGCCCGACTGGGGGCGAACGCAGAGCCGGGCGGATCGGCGGACGACAAAATCTTGGCCGTGCGGGCCTTAAACGCGGAGGTCACTGAAAAATATGACCACTACCCCTGTTGACAAACCTCAAACGGTGCTTGCGATTGAGCGCACCGAGAAGCTGCTTCATGAACTGAAAGAGGCGTCCGACTTTGTCGAGACCAAGAACGCCATCATGAAGTACATCTCCGACATCGACTGCCAGTCCGACATGGAACAGAACCCTTTCGTGCTTGGCGATGCGGACTTCGCTCATCTGTTGAGCCAGTCGCTTGAACGCAGGGGCAAGACGCCCATTGAGAGGTGGGTGCCCATCATGATCCGCTGCGCACAGGCGAATCATTCGTTGGAAGTCAAGCAAGCCTTGGAGACCCCGCGCAATGGCTTGAATGACAAGCCCGTCGAGTAAGGTCGAAACGCCGAACGCTCCCCCCTCGGCGTCCAGTCGTGAGATGACTGCTGACGAGACCACTGAAAGCGTCCGGATGGGGCGAACGCAGAGCCGGGCGGATTCGGCAATGAACAAAGGAGAAAACAAGTGGCCAAACGCAAAGAACCGATTCTGAAGATTGATTTCATTTTGTACCGTTCGGACGGGACGCAGGAAGTCGTCAAACCCGCAAACGGCAAGAAGTTCGAACTCGGGGAACTGAAGAAATTTGTCCACGGCGCGGCAACAGTCGCCCGTTTGACTAGCGGCGTCCGACTCTGTGTGGTCAGCCGAGCAGGGGAGCTTGAAACCGTCGATATCGACCCGAAAGCAAACGGCCTGATGATCCGGCATGGCTGGGTAATGGTGATGAGCGAAAACGGCTTGAATGAACGCCTGCCAATGAATCAAGAGGCCAGCAACCTCTTTGGCGGGTTGGTCGTTGGTGATGTCGTCCTGTGCCGTTTCGACGCAACCCCTTGGCACGGCGGTAGCGGGTTCACCTTTTTCGGAATGGGAGGCCGAATCGCATAGCAGCGCGGCGGCCAGTGGCTGACGCGCACATCGCAAATCGAGCAAGCAAAGTAGGCGCGCCCAATGAGGACGAACGCAAGAGCCGAGCGGATCGGCAACCAGAAAGCGGGGGGATCAATGGTTGAAACACAGGAAATCGGACAGCCGATACTGTACGTGCCCGACGACGTTGCAAAGGAAATGAGCAAGCGGATCAATAAACCCAAAGTTACATTCCGGTGGAGAGGCGACGAGCAAACTCTCTACCTCAGGGTGCCCAAGGAAATCAGCGCGGAGTACGTGCAGGGGTTCCGTAAAGCGAAATTCCTGCACTTTACCCTGAGTGAGCACACGGGACAGAACTTGCCGCAGCCCTTCTGCCTCGCCATTTTCGATCAGGCGGACGCTCTGCCGTTCGTCGGCGGCACGCAGTTCCTTAATTGCGGGGAACCGCTGATTATCGGCGTCACCATCTACGACTGGACTGAACCCGCAGTGCCCAAGGCGACGCGCCAGCGGCAACAGGCCGAGGCTTGCATTTTGTTGCCTGACGGCTCTCATCGGTTCATCCCGCTGTTTGTCGGCGGCTGGAAGTAGGTCGAACAGGTTCGGTGGTGGGTGTTGGGAAAAGCTTTCGAGGCTGGTCCCGGTACAGGAGAAATAATATGAAGAGTCAGTGTGAACAAGTGATGGAAATTCTGAACGCCCAGATGCAACGGTTGTTGGCATCCGACCCAAACGATAGAGACGAATTCAAGGTGGCATACTCGGCTGCTCTCGCCATCGTTCGCAACCTAGACGACGAAGGTATCATCGGCGATCAAACACTCTTGATGTTGGCGCGGGAAGCTATGGAGAAGCGCGGCAAACCGAAGAACGTAGCGCTAGCCCTATTTGCCTCCGAGTTCGACATGCCGTCGATGCCACCGTGGGAGCGGGTAAAGAGCAAGACCCAGTGATTGCAGAACACCCCGCGGTCTACGTCTTAGAACGGATGGTAGACGACAACTTGGGCATTCCCGCCCGCGCACCTATCGGCGGATTGGCAGGAGTGACCTAAAGAATTTCGCCGCGCCCCGAAGGGGTCTAGGATCGACAATGGGACCTTGGACGTAATTACCCATCACCGTGATTGCTACCGTTTAAATGTCCATCCGTACCATTCCAATTTGCTGCCGTCCGCAAAAGTGTAGTATCCGTCCATTGGACGTGGGTGTAATGCTGCCGCTTCAATTTCTCTTAGGATCGTCAGTTCCTCTACCTCACCTGCCAGACTGTCGTCTTCTTGTGCGGCCATAGCTCTTGCCCTGAACTTTCCCGCAATTGTGTTTGTCACTTCTGCCATTTCTGCATCAAGGCAGAAAAAACAGAATTCGACTGCGCCATCGTCGCTCAGCATCGTTAGCTCGTTGCAGCATCTCTTGCAAATCATTGGCTTGCCGTCCTGACCGCCCACTGGCTAATACTCAAGAGGCCGGAGCATCTGCATTCTGAAATCTGCGTTCATAGATTTGCCAACGGCAAAATGAGTCGTCAGGAGTTCGTCACGATCCGCAAAGGCCCAGCAGGAAACTCGGAACCAGATTGCGCGGCTGCTGGTCCGATTTCGGATGCGATTCGCCGATATCGCATTTGGCATTTGTTCGAGGAACCACTTGCCTTGCCCAACAGCGGTGGTCAGGGCTATAGGAGTGCTACAAATTCCATGGGACGGGCTTGGAAGTTTTGCGGAGGTACAACGGATGGCAGGGCGTGCCGTCCTTGGAGAGTTTGAGGATGTGGGGCTTGACGCCTTCGCCGATGAGCATTTTGACGAGACGCGGGCCTTGTTCCTGAAGACTCCTGTGCCCCGGCTGTCCGTAGGCAAATATGACGATTCCAGCCAGCTTTGCCATTTCGATCAGGTGCTTGTCATTCGCCGGGCCCTTAGGGTCTGGGATGTCCCTCAAGCACTTCTTGTTGGTGGCACGGTATGCGAAAGTGTTGCCGACGTAGATGCCGCCGTAAACACCCCATGCCCTCGCAAATCGCTCACATTTCGCGACGCTGCGATCGTTCACCGTTTCGTCCGCAGTGCTCGGGTTCATCATAATGAACATGGCATGCGGCTTTGTCTCGTCCCACGTTCTTTGGAGCGTATAGCGATAGCAGTCACCCGGACCGCCGAACTCTGGTGGGGAGCTTTTAACATCACTCCTTAAGGCCAGTCGAACCTTGCCGCCCGGATCGTGTTTTTGAGGGATGCATGCCACGGCAAATTACTTTACTTGCTATGTTAGCTGCCCGACAACAGCAAGACACATCGGGCGCAAGCACTGCCGTGACTGGGTGCGCTCTACCGGTCGCTACGAAGCACTGATCACTCCCTGATCAGGTTCCGGAGTTGGCGACGAGCAGAATTCGGGCTCAACCGAGGAATCTCCCTCTGAAGATGCAGGATCACCCGTCGCCGCAACGGGCATGACGGCTGGAATGTCGTGAACGGTCAGTTCGCCGCATTCAAATTGCGATGTGAGCAGCACGATAAACAGATCGACGCTCTGCCGCGACCGCAGAGTGCGCCGGAGTTTGGGCCACACGGAAGCGAACAATTTCTGGACAGCTTCTTCCGTAGGTTCCGAAACTGGCTCAGTGAGCAGATTCGCATCTGTGTTGAGGGATCGAAGGTGACGTTCGACCAAACGATCAGCGCTGGCTCTGGGAATGTTGTGCTCCCGCAGGAATCCTGACCACTGGCCGTCGCGGCCGGGGCTCGCCAGCATCTTCTTCATTTCGTGAAGCTGCTCGCCCAGTTTCGTTCGAAGTATCCGTAGCTCCTCTTTCGTCGCCCTCGCCGCACTCTTTGCGTTTCCATGTGCGAACCACAAACTGGCGATGGATTCGCCCAGATCGTTCTCGGAATCTGTCGTCGCTGGCGGGAAATCGGTCACCACGTACTCGGGGGCCAAGGACTCAGTATCCGCGGCCTCAGCGGTGTTCATTGCGATCATCTCTAGCATATTTGCCTCACTGGTTTTCAATTAGGGCAGGATCGCCTCGGGCGAAATTGCTCTCATCTAGAGGGTGGGAGATTGCGTCAATTAATTGGTTGGCGATTTCGCTGAGTCGCTTGTTTCTCATCCACGTCGAGCGTTAGGCCGCGATGATTAGGGAGTCCATCAGTCAATTCCCTACGGGGTTGAGGGTGTTCAAACAGGAAGGGTATTTATCTATGAATCTACTCTTACTCTCTCTTTGACTGATATCTCTTGTACCCTATTGGAAACAATAAGCTTGAGCGTCAGTCACCACATGACAGATCAGTCATCAAGTTGACTTATGCTGCGAGGAGCCTCAGTCAGTAGCTCTGACAGATCAGTCATCTTCATGACTGATGAAGACCGCCGCTTTTTCCCAAACCTCTCACCAAGACAGCGGGGCTGGCATCCCTGTTGGCTCTGCGCCTTGAGCGGAATCGGCAGTGCCGCGCAAAAAGGAAGAGGCACTGGTACCCCTACCAGTGCCCCCGAACGAACGATCCGATCACGATTAAGTGTCTTCACTTATGGAACGGATAATCCGTTTCCATGCCCGGCGTCCTCGAAGCATGCCGGGGAAGCTATGAAAACAAATTAAATTTCATTGTCATTCTGTAAGTCCTTGCAAGGTCATCAAGTTATAGCAGATCGCCAATTACTTGAATTTGTTTTGACTACCGAACGAGTAAGTGTAATCGCCGTTCAAAACACCGAATGGCACTGACTGAACAAGGAAAAACGAACGGACACCAGAAGCACTGTGGCCACCCACCACGGCAACCCCAAAGGCGAATGCCCGAGGCGTCCATCACCAGAACGAACGAGAGTTTACCCCAATGGGAAAAATCAAAGAGTTTTACGAAGAAGAGATTCACGCCAACTACGTCAAAAGCCTCAACCTCAAACCCAAACCCAACAGCACTCAATCGGATGCAACCGACGACCCCGATTTCACGAGCTACTTCAAGCGGATGGATGAGGAGATTGACTCGCTCACGAAGGCGGCGGGTCGCGGCTAACAAAATGAAACAGACCGAGGGGCGGCACAGTGATGGAGCCGCCTTAGGTCTCCGGATCAGTTGAAAGAAAAGAAGGGCACATGGCATCAACCAGCAAGATCGCAACACTGAAACGGAAACTGGTGGATTACCGCCTGCAACTCGAAATGAGCGTAGCTGCGTTTGTGGCGCTCAACCCGGATTTGTCGTATCGCCAGATCGGGGAAAGAGTCGGATACCCAGCGTCGTGGATTTGCGAGATCGCCAAAAAATACGGCAAAAATCGCGGCTCAAAGAACGCAGGTACGGAAATCAATTAACGAACGGGCACGGCGACCCTGAAGCACCGAGCCGCTCCCGAAGGACGAACGATGACATTTTCAGAAAAAGCACTGCCATACGCGCAACTCGGCATCCCCGTGTTCCCATTGGAACCGCGTGAAAAGAAGCCCGTCTACGGGCTGGACTGGGATGCCGAATGCACCACTGACAGCGACAAAATCAACAACTGGAACGCTCAGAATCCTGATTACAACTGCGGGCTCGTGGCCATGCCGGAGGGCGTGTTCTTCCTTGAGTTCGACCAAGGCTCACTGGAACGGGAGGCCGGAAAGCTCGGGGTCATCGTCCCAGAAACCCGTGTCCACCTGAGCGGCAAGAACGGCAAGCACTGGGTATTCGTGCATAACGACCGCAGCCGCCAGATCGGCAATCGCAGCGCCGTGGCTAATGGTGAGGAATGGTTCTCGATGCGAGCCGATACTCGGTACGTCGTCGCGCCCGGTTCGATCCATCCCGAGACCTGCAAGGAATACGTCATTCTGAATGATGCCTTGCCAGCCGAAGCGCCGGACTGGGTTCTGGATTTCGTCGAGAGAAACACCATTAAGCCTGCGAAGTCCAAAGATACCGTGCCCGTCACGGATAACTTCGACTTCGATGATCTGATCAACTTCTTCGGCATCTCGATTCGCTTCACCAAGGATGAGTTTTGGCAGGTATGCGAAGTCTGTCCGGTCGCTGGTCACTTGCATGAGCAGTCCACCTTGACGGGTTTTCACTGGGATGGCAACAGCCTCGGCTTCAACTGCTTCGCGGCATCGTGTCCCGCGAACACCGAGGGCAAGAATGGCAAAATGACCATCGGCGAAGTAGTCGCCTACCTCAACAAGAAGAATGGCGAACCCTATCGCGGAGAAATCTGGTCGTCGGATGAGATTGATTTCTACGACCCTCGTTTCGAGATCGAGGAATGCGATTTGGATGCGGTAGATGCTCTCATAGAGTCCTCGCAAGTTCCGGAGGCGCAGTGCACCGATACGCCGGAAGAGAAGCCACCAGCGCAACCGACCGACGCGTGTGTCTCCGAGGACCGCATGAACGCGCTCGTCGCGGAGATCGCGCCGCCCGAACCGTTGCCTACGCCTGAATCGTTGGCTATCGACGCTCCGGCGAATCACGAGGGTCTAGATTTCCCCGGAGACTGCGCGATGTACGGCAAGCTCAAAGAGATCGCCCTTAAACATCCGCGCCTCCAGCTTGGGTGGCTGTACCCGTCCCTGCTCGCGCTCGCCTCCACACTGAACATCGAAGACGTGGACCACAATGTCCGCTCCAATATGTATGTCGCCAACCTCGGCGAGGTCGGCTACGGCAAGACGGTTTGTGCCGACACCGCAGTACGATCCATCTTTATTCCGGGTTCCGAAACGACGGTGATGGAAGAAACTCCGTCGTCCGACCGAGGCCTTGCCAACATGCTTGGCGACGAGAAGACGACCAGCAGGCTCCTGTTGTCGGACGAGTTTCGCTCGGTGATGCAGAAGTGCGCCATCCAAGGGTCCGCTTTGCCGCAGATGATTTGCCAACTTTGGTCGAAAGATAAGGCCGGAGTCGCGGATAAGAAGGGCAAGCAGGCCTGTTACGCGAAGCTGAGCATACTGGGAAACATTGCTTGTAAAGACCCATCCGAATTTGCCAAGCTCTTCGGTTCCAATACCGTATCGGGCATGGCGGATCGATTCATCTTCGGGTTCTCCGCTGTGTTCGTAAAGTATCGGCCGCCGCAGGTTAGGCGCGAGGTATTCGACAACCTCAAGCCAGTCCGTATTCCCAACTGGGTGTGGGGCGCTAAGGACGATTGGGCTGATCGAAACCCTGAAACCCGACGCCGCCTTGCTGAGCACGCGCTGCGCATTGCGTTGGTCACCGCCGCCGCGCACGGCGACAGGGAGGTCACGACGAAATGCTTCGAGGCCGCTTTGCGCTTCATGGAATGGCAAGAAAGGATTAGGGAAATTTACCGTCCGGGTCTAGCGGAGACCAAGGAAGCGGAAGCTTACGAGTCTGTCTATTCCGCATTGTGGGAACGACTGAAGAAACAAGTCGGCGAAGGACTCTGGCCAACGGGGGCCGATGAAATCGCGAGGGACAAACAGGAACAGTGCAAGCTGCTGCATTTCGCGCAGGTTGTAAACGCAAAATCGTACTATCGCAAATATGCCGGGCTTATTGATCGCGTCAGGAAGTCGATGGCCGATAACGGCGTGATTGAGGAAATTCGCGAATACGAGACTGACGATCAAGGTAACGAGAAAAAGGGCAAGAAGACGCCATTCGTGAAGCTGCGCGGCAGGATCAGGTAAACGGGAGAAACTTATGGAGAACGAGAACAACAACTACGCGCTGGATTTACTTAAGGCTCTTCGGACGAGGGCTGGCCGAGGCGGCAAGGTGCAGATGGACATGAACGAGCTTTGTCGAGCTGCTGGCTTGGATGAGCCCGACGTGAGGGAGTGTCTCACCGATCTGGAATGCGGAGGCTTCATCACGACCGAGATCGTGTGCCACATTAACAAGGAATGGCGTTGATCCCCGCCCCAGCCTCGCTCCGACCGCGCTTAGGAAGGATAATCCGGTTCCGGATAGCATTCCATCTTCGGCTAGGCGCGTGTGAATCTAAAACCCTCTTCGTTCTTTGGAAAAAATCTGAAGGCACCGGATAATTTTGAACGGGTCCAAAAGTGACCGCCACCATCGCTTCCCGGCGACCACCTGCAAACCACGAGGTCGGATAGACAAGAGGATGCAGAATCGCAAGCCGCTTGCACACCCGCCAAATTTCCATTGCCTCCGGGCGATACATCCGGTCATACGGTGGGTCCCAGAGACCGAACCCGTGGGCGTTATCGGGCAGGGGCAGGTCTTTCCAGTCGTAGTCGTTGTTTAGGTCGTAGTAAGCAACGCCCTCTGGAATTCCATCCGTCTTTCCGAACGCGGCGTCCAGTATTCCGAACTCACGGCAGATGCGGTCCCACACTTGCCCGCTACCCCAGTGTTTCGTCCTTGGTCTCGCGCATGCCCAAAACAACGTGGGCACGGACCTTTTCCGCATCAGTGGAGCGGAGGGAGAAGGGATGACCTCGTCAAGTTGATTCTTCGCACCGGATTCACTGAGACGCTCGGAGGCTCTCTTATTTGGCGTGGAAGCCATGCTGGTTCGACTGGGCATATGAATCCCTTTCTGGATTCATTGCGGGGATCCCTTTTCGGCTGAGCTGTCGACCGGGAATCGAAGCATATTGGGGGGAACCTTGAATGATCGGTCGCCAAATGAACCAATCACTGCCCCCTCTCGCGGAGTTAACAAAGGCGGTTCGTCCTTGAAATTGTCGGATGCCTACTCAAGCGGCGTGTTTCTTTGCCGTTCCCCGATCAAGTGGCAGGAATGCTTCCGGCGCAATCCTTCGTGCCATCTCCTCGGTGACAACGCGGTAGTCGTCGGGCTGCATCAGCACACGTTCCTTCTCCCACTTCCCTCCTACGAAATGGCGTACCACAAATCTTGCGGTTGTTTTAGTCTTGCCGACGACCCTTGCCAGTATTCCGGGCAGGGCACGGTTTGCGAGATTCCATGTCATCAACCAGCCGCCGACAAAGATGTTTTCTCTGTTGCTGAACCCGGGATCGGCGTATACCTTTATTTTGCCGACCCGATCGTTCACAAAATTGCGGTCGGCATGGTCTTGCAAATGCTTTGTGAGCATCTCCTTGATGATTCTGAGATCTGGCTCATCAGCAATCGCCTTCCGGAGTACCTCGGGATCGGTGTGGAGAGCGCCATCTGGAGTGAAGATTTCGCTGCGCTGCTTCAACAGTTCTTCCGCAATCTTCTTTGCTTGCTGATCGGACAGTTCCATCTTCTCGTTCTTGATCATAAGTTTTCCTTTCCCGCGTCGGGCTCAGGCTGCGTCCTTTCCTTTGGCCGAAACTGACGTTGTTGCGCCGGGGATCGCTGTCTTCTGCTCCGGGCTCGTGCCCATGCTTTTCCCAGCAACTTCGGGGGACTTACCGAGCATCGACAGCAAGTGCTCAGCTTCCCTGACGACGTCTTGCAGCGCACGGACGGCGGCGGCGGGATCGAGAACGGTGGTAATGCGGACAAGGTCCCGTGCGATTTTGATCCCGAGTGCCTCGATGCTTGCGTGACTAGATTGCGTCCCGTTGGCCGAATTTTCGGCCTCGCCGGAGCCTCTTTTTTTGTGCGGGGTGCCTTCCTCTCCGGGTTCGCTCTTGATCGTTTGCACGAAGGCGTCCAGCTTCTTGTCGGCCGCGGACAGGCTATAAACCACAAAATTCTCGCGGTATTCCGCCCAATCCGCAGCGCCAAAATTCTTCTTGTTGGTCTCTGCTGTCCGGTTCTGATTCCCTTGCAAATCGGAGCGCCACCTCGCTGCAAGAGTGAGGCGTTGTTTAACCTCCCAAAACAGCGCGATGTGCTCGTTGAAATGTTTTCGCTTCGCCGCTATGGCCCGCAAAACACCGTCCGTGAGTTTGGTTCCTTCCTCGGCAATCGGTCGTTGGCGCTTGCCGAACTCTTCATCATCCAGTTTTGCGAACGTCTCTAGCTGTTTGTCGAAGTCGTCAAAGTTAGCTCGCAGCCATTGCAACTCGGAGTTCACGGGAGTGACTTCTTGCGAAGGCTCGCCTGCTGCTCTCGGATCGACTGCTCCTTCTTTACGAGCAGTCACGTCAGCGGAGACGCTGCCCACTGGTTTAGTCTTCGTTGTTCTTTTTTTTGCCATTTGGATTCTCCTTTTCAACGGAATTGCTTGTCGTCTTCGATAACCGGACACTCAACGGAGCGGTTATGATCGACGCCCATTTATTCCCCTTTCACGGCACATTGAGTTTCTTGAAATTCCGGTCGCGCCATTCCGTCACAGCAGCCTGCGACAGCTTCATGCCCGGCGCTGAGAGGATCGTGTTTGCAAAATTGGTGATCTGCGCCGCGTAGGCAGTCCAGCCAATGTTTGAGTTTTCCACTGAGATTGTTCCTCCGTCTTTCGAAACACTAGAACGGACCTACCAAGGTGTCGCGGACGCTAGTGGAAAGCGTTCGTGCACAAGTGTCTGATTTTGCAGTTAGGAGGATTTGTCAGGGACTAGCAGGAGAGAACTTGCTTAACAGACGCCGAGGTACATGCCGAGGAGGGTGTCATGTCTTTCATTGCGTGGAACAGACGGATACCCACGGACCGCGTCTCGCATGGCGGCAGCGGCGGCGGGATCACTGTCGAAATATCTCAGCACTCTTCGCTGAAGGGAGGAAGAAGTAAAAGTATCCTGATTCTTCTTTCGTAAATAATCGGCCAATGGCGGAACTCGGCCGCGGACATATTGCATGGTTCCAAGAAGACTTGCCTCCGTCGCGTACGTGTATGCGAAATGTTTGAGAAACGTGTAAAGGTAGGCCAAGTGGAAGGCAATTCTGGATGCTTGACTCTGTTTCCCCCTCCTAATTCCGCAGAGTCCGGAGTAATACGGTGCACCCTCAAGCATGAATTGAATGGAGAGTGGAACGACACCTTTGAAGCGGCGGGGACGACGCGGATATCTGGGATAGTTTGGCGAGACAATGCAGCGAAGATAGTCGTCTAGCTGCGACGCGCATGCGAGAAGATCGGGGATTGTGACCCCATAATCACTGGTGCACGCCAACATTAACTCCACCAGCACGACTGCTGGACATCCAGACTTCATCAACCCACACAGGTCGCATCGCAGCGCAAGAAAGTCTATCGGGTCGTCCTTCTTATCTGACATTTCGTCCTTACTGAGCAAGACACGACCGAACTCCTTCGCGTACCCGTCAATCTGGGTACCAATCTTTTCGTGAATGCTTCCTCGATAAAACATGTTCGCAAGCTGTTCGGGCGTGTGGTTATAGACCTTTCCCATTTCGCGAGCCGAATTGTCGCCCATCTCTGCCCATTCCTTGCCCCGATGTCTGCAAATGTCGGCATACGTATGAAAACCGCCCTGTAGCCAATCCGCCAATTCCTTTCGCCGTTCCAGTTCCTCCCGTTGTTCTTTGGTTAAGTCTGTCTTCCTCATTGTGGGAGTGTACCCAAAACCCATCGACCTATCCAGATGGTGTACCAAGCGCAGAGTGCTTCCTCTGGAAGGAAGACAGTTGTGCATCTCAATCTTCCTCGACCGTCTGCGACGGCACCGATGACGCTGAACTATAAGACGGGAATCGCTGGCAGGCAGGTTCCGGTGTCGTCAAAACAACACCAGTCCGATAAATCTTCGACGAATGTAAGCCAGCCGCGTCATACCAAAGAAGCGCCAGTTCCCGCAGATTCAAACAGATCAACTAGACAGGTTAGCCCAGAAGTAGCCGCATTCATCGAGAGGGTGGTTGTGCCCGCGCTTGTAAAGCGGTACATTGCTCAGAGTTCGACTGGGGAGCGCGGTGAATAACGGGATGGCATCCAACAATCACTGCGCGGCTTACGGTCGCGTTTCGAGTGATCGACAGAATCCGTTGTCTCCCGCCGACCAAGTGCGGAAATGCCGAGAATTTGCCGACAGTTTTTCCCTCGTCATTCTTGAGGATCACATCTACCTCGACGGAGACAGCGGCGTTGGTTCAGATCGCCCCGCCTTTCAGAAGTTGTTGAACGCTGCCCTCTCACCGGGGAGACCCTTCGACACAATACTCGCAGACGATACAAGTCGCCTGTCTCGAAGCCAGTCGGAGTCGCTGGTCGTCATCGAGAAATTGAAGTTTGCGGGCGTCCGGGTCATCTTCATCTCGCAAGGGATCGACACCGATTCGGAGCAGTCCGACGTGCAGATGACGGTGCATGGATTGGTGGACTCTCTCTACGTCAAGGAACTCGCCAAGAAAACGCATCGAGGACTGGAGAGTTGCGCTCTGCGAGGTCTTCACACGGGAGGCCGTTGCTACGGCTACTGTGCAGTGGCGGTCGGGGAGGGCGAGTCCAAACGGTTGGTAATTAACGAGACTGAAGGAGTGGTAGTCAAAGAGATTTTCGAACTGTTCGCTGCGGCCGTATCGCTCAAGAAAATAGCGAAATGTCTGAATGAGAGATGCCTTCCATCCCCCCGCTCCCGATCCAGTAATAGTGGAACGTGGTGCCCCACAGCAATCAGGGCGATACTGAAGCGAGAACTTTACAAGGGCGAAATTGTTTGGAATCGCTCGAAGTTTGTGAAGGTACCGGGTACCAATAAGCGCCGGAGCAGGCCCCGCCCTGAAAGCGAGCGCAAACGGTTTTCTGCCCCAGAACTGGCGATTGTGTCGGAAGACCTCTGGAATAAGGTTCAGTGCCGCTTCAAATTAGTCTGCGGTGATCGCAGGGGGCAGAGCAAGCCGGGACTGCTTCCTCGTTCTCTTACGAGTCCCTACCTTTTCAGCGGACTACTGAAATGCGGTCTATGTGGAAGTAGTCTCATAATTGCGAGTGGAGGGGGCAAGAAACCGAAATACGTGTGTTCCGGGTATTTCAACAGAGGCATCTGCACAAACAAGTTGTACATCCGCCACGACGAGTTGGAAGAGCGCCTACTGGGCAAGCTACAGACCGAGCTTTTGCAGCCCCAAGCGATAGAACTGGCAATCGAGAGCTTCGGGCGTCAGTTGCGTTCATCGCTCGCAAACATGTCGAACGAATTGACGGAGATGCGTTCGCGGAAGGAGAAGTTGGAACGCGAGATTCGCAACTTTACCCAAGCCATTGCCGAGAGCGGCCACTCCAAATACATCCTCGAAGAAATCTCAGTTCGGGAGAAGGAGATTTCGGGCATCACCAACCGACTGCTTTCGTCCACCCCAGATTCAATACAGACCCAGATCGAAGAAGTGAGGCGGTTGGTCGAAGGCGGCATTCAAAATTTGCAAAGCTTGTTCCGCGAGGAATCGCCCGCAGCGAAGCAAGAATTGCGGAGGCACTTGAGCGCCATCCTGATGTTCCCCTTAGAAGACGGAGAGGGCTGGTATTACATTGCCGAGGGCGAGTGGAATTTGCTGGGTACTGACCCCTACGAGCCCAAGCTGCGGGTCGTTCCCTTGGAGGGGCGTATTCGGATGGTTGCGGGGGGTGGATTTGAACCACCGACCTTTGGGTTATGAGTTCAAAGGGAAACTGATACGAAAAAACTTACACGC
>Ga0209530_1000601_pt1 | contig 23269 bp, 23 predicted proteins | sample BlaSpr_A8_Ref_O1_FD_187987 | JGI IMG/M metagenome (GOLD analysis project Ga0209530, IMG submission 187987) | Forest soil microbial communities from Thunder Bay, Ontario, Canada - Black Spruce, Ontario site 2_A8_Ref_O1 (SPAdes) (version 2) | ecosystem: Environmental > Terrestrial > Soil > Boreal...
GTTCGAGGTCCAGACCGTCGAGTCGGTCACCGGCGTGCACATCGACCACTTCATCGAGTCGAACATCATCGGCTTCTACGAGCTGGCCCAGCAGTTCGGCGGACTGGAGGTCTGCATCCGGCCGGCCCCCGCTCAGGGCGGCCTGCCCGCCGGGGCGAACCTGACAGACCACGACGTGCTCACCGGTACCGACAACTCGGGGTTCGATGCCTACGCGGACGGCTACAACGCCAAGAAGGGCGGCAAGCAGTACCTGCACCTGTCGGCGGCGCAGTCGCTGGCCTACGTCCGGTCACGCGACACCCTGCCGCAGATCGACATCGGCCGCACCGCCCGGCAGCAGGCCGCCATCGCGTACATCGTGTGGAAGATGAGGACCGGCGGCGTGCTGAGCGACCTCAGCGCGGTCACCACCCTGCTGAGCAACGCGAAGGACTGGCTCATGTACGACAACGGCTTCAACCTGATCGACTTCGCGCAGGACATCCGCGCCCTGGACGGCAGCCACCTCGACTTCACCACGCTGCCCGAGATATCGACCAACGATGTCGACATACCCGGCTACCCTGGTGCCCAGAGCGCCAACTACATCGACGTGCCGCAGATCCAGCAGCAGGTCAGCAAGGCGTTCTACGGAACCCCGGCGATCCCGGCCACGGCATCGTCGGTGACCGTAGCCGTCTACAACGGCAGCAGCTCGAACGGCCTGGCCGCGTTCGTCTCGCAGGACCTCGTCGCGATGGGCTACAAGGCCGGCGCCATCGCGAACGCCTCCGCCCAGTCGCAGCCCGTCCAGGACGAGACCACGGTCTTCTACGGCGCGGGAAACGCTACCGAGGCGAACGCGCAGCTGATCGGCGACGTCATGGGCGCCTATTCCGTCAGCGCGCTGTCGTCGCTCCCGGCCGGCCACGTCGAGGTGCTGCTCGGCTCCCAGGTCACCGCCCAGGCGCCAGGGCTGGAGATGTTCGGCGCGGACAGTGTCGACGCCGCCGACTACATCGGCGCGGCCCAGCAGAACAGCCAGAGCATCCCGGCAAACGTCCAGGCCGCCGCGAACACCGGCTCCGAATCCGATGTGCCCGCCTACTCGCAGAAGATCACGTCGCCAGCCAGCTCGCCGGCCAAGCCGCGTACCGCTGCCAAGAAGTCCGCGTCGTCCGCGAAAAAGCCCGCCGCCGCCAACCCGAACCCGCCGTACGGCCTCACCACCTGCCCTTACTGACCGGCCGCTACTGATCGGCCGCTACTGATCAGCCGAGCCAGGTGCCGGTCAGCCGGTTAGCATGACCGCATGACCGCTTCATACGCGTTCGGCGACACGGCAACGGCGGAGCAACGGCTGGACATCGTGGCTTCGGTGTTCGACGCGCCATCGCGGGCGTTCCTGGCCTCGATGGTCACCGAGCCGCCGCGGCTCGCCTGCGATCTCGGCTGCGGGCCAGGTAACACCACCCGGATGATCGGCGAGGTGACCGGCGCGCTCCGGGTCACCGGACTGGACGCATCCGAGGCGTTCGTCCGGTCCGCGGCGGCGCGCGGGGCCGGTGACTACCGCGTCTGGGCAGCGGGCAGCCCGCTGCCAGTGGCCGGCCCCGACCTGATCTATGCCAGGCTGCTGCTCGCGCACCTGCCCGATGCACCGCGGGTCGCGGCCACCTGGGCAAGCCAGCTATCCCCCGGAGGCCAGCTGCTACTGGAAGAAGTAGAACGGATCGACACCGGCAGCCCTGTCTTCGCCGAGTACCTGGCGATGACGGTGGAGCGGGTGCGGACCTCGGGGGCGGACATGTTCGCCGGGCCGCTCCTGGCCAGCCTGCCGCTGGCCGACGGCTTCCGGCTAACCCACGACCGGGTGGTCGCTCATCCGGTCGCGGCGGCGGATGCGGCCGCGATGTTCCTGCTCAACCTGTCGGTCTGGCGCGACTGGGGTACCGAGGCATTCGGCCGGTCGGCGGTGGCCAGGATCGAGCGGTCGCTAGCCGAAATCAGAGCGGGTCGTGCCGCGGCCGAGATCACCTGGCAGCTGCGGCAGGTAGCGGTCAGCCGGGACCGCTGATCTGACGCTGGCGCAGGTCGCGGACGATCTCCCTGCCCAGCTTGCGTGCCGCGCCGGCGTTGAGCAGGGCGCCGGCCACCGCGCCGCTGAGCAGCGGCCCGAGGGACGCCGTGCTACGGCCGATCCGGGCGGTGAGCCGCCGGCGCAGCAGCCGCGCCAGCGGTGACCCCGGCGCGAACACCACACCGCCGGGAATCATGAACACTCCCCTGCGATGTGCCCACGCCGCCACGTAGGCCCGCATCCGCTCCGCGGCGTTGCCCTCGGCAGGCTGGCCGTACGCTTCGTGAAGCTCGGCTACCAGCTTGATCTCGATGCCGGTCACCACGAGGGTTTCCGCCAGGACCTCGGCCGGGAACGCCGTCACCAGCGGCACCACCGCCCACAGGCCCGCCGCGCCGCCGGCCGCCGACGCGGCCCGCGCCGCACCGCTGATCAGCGCCTCGGCGATCTCGTCGGCCGACTTCCCTGGAAACTGGGCCCGCAGCGCCGCCTGGTCGCGGACCCGGAGCCGCGGCGCCATCGCGATCACCTGATCGGCCAGCCAGCCCGAACCGGAGCCGGCCATCCGCCGGGTCGCCCGCGTTCCCCGGCCGGCCGCGCTCACCGCCGAGGTAGCAGCGGTGGTCGCGGCCGTGCCCGCCCGTGAGCTGGTGACCCGCCGGGCAAGGTCGGTGAACCGCCCGCGGCGGTCCCGTTTCTGGTCGCCCTCGGTCATGTCGGCCGCTATCTCGGCGGCACGCTCAGGGAGCGCCAGCTCTGCGGAGTCGTCCATATCTAGCACCTACCCGGTCACGCGGGTACATTCACGGCAGCAGGACAATCTTCCCCCGGGTGTGACCCTGCGCGAGCAGCGTGTAGGCATCCCGCACCTGGCTCAGCGGGAACGTCGCCGCCACCGAGAGCTCCAGCTCGCCGGCCGCTATCAGCGCGGCCAGCTCGGCGAGTACCGCCGCGCTAGCACCGGCCATGTTGCCTTCGGTCTTCACGCCGAGCTCCGCGGTGTCCGCCTGGTAGACCACCGTGTCGATCCGGTCCGGCGCGATGCCGAGGTCCCGCAGCGCCATGTGCACGTAGTCCGCACCGAACGTGTCGATGAGGGCGTCCACCTTCCCCGCGTCCGTGGCCGCCAGGAGGCGGTCAGCCAGCCCATCCCCGTACGCAACCGGGATCACGCCATGCGAGCGGAGCCAGTCGTGGTTCGCCTCGCTCGCGATGCCCAGCACCGTCGCACCGGTCCGCCTGGCCAGCTGGACGGCGAGGGATCCGACGCCGCCCGCCGCACCGGAAACCGCGACGACCTCGCCAGGCGACAGCGCCACCGCGTGCACAGTCCCGTAGGCGGTGGCGCCGACGACGAACAGCGCCCCGGCCTGCTCCCACGGCACCCCGGCCGGCTTCGCCGTCAGATCGTGCTCCCCGACCAGCACATACTCGGCATGGCTGGCCCGGTTGTGCGTGAAGCCGATGACCTCGTCCCCGGCAGCGACACCGGTGACCCCGGGCCCGGCCTCGGCGACGATCCCCGCCAGGTCGCTGCCCTCCCCGGACGGGAAGGTGGCCGGCCACATTCTGTCCAGCAAGCCGTCGCGGATCTTCGCCTCGCCCGGGTTGATGCCGGCCGCCTTGACCTGGACAAGTACCTCCCCAGCAGCCGGGACGGGCCGTGGCACGTCCACGACCTTGAGCACGTCAATCCCGCCGTATTCGTCGAATCGCACTGCCCGCATCTGGCACCTCCGTTGTCGCTCCGCTTGTCTTGCGTCGGACCCAACCATGAGAAGCCCGCCGGTATGCCCGCTATCGATCCGACAGCCTGGCGACGATCTCCCCGGCGGAGCCGTCCAGCGCCGACCGGAAGCCCTGACCGGCCCACAGGCTCATCCGGTCCGTATCGCCGCTGGCCGCGGCGGCGGCCCGCAATGGCCTGGTGGCGTTGTTGATCTCCGGGTACGCGGCTGGGGCGCCGGGGTGATCGCGGATGAACTGGTTGAGCAGCCCGCGTGCGGGTCGTCCGCTGAACGCCCTGGTCAGGACGGTCTCGGTGTACGCGGGATCGATGAGCGCAGCCTTGTGCAGCGGGTGGGCACCGCTTTCCGCACAGCGCAGGAACGCGGTCCCGCACTGCACCGCTGCAGCCCCCGCGGCTAGCGCCGCCCGGACCTGCGCCGCGGTCATGATCCCGCCGGCCGCGATCACGGGTACCTCGCACACCGCGCCCGCCCCGGCCGCCGCCGCGATCAGCGCCTCCGCCGGGCTGGTCACGGTGACCCCGACGACCGTGCCCGCGTCGCGGAAAGCCGCGATCACCTCCGCCGCCGGGCAGCCGAAGGTGAAGCTGACCACCGGCGGCGGATCCGCCAGCAGGGCCGCTACCTTCCCCTCGTAGTGATCGTCGTCCCAGGTCGCGTTGCCCGGGTCGGCCCCGACTGAGGTCACGTAGCGCGCCAGCTCGACTGGCGAGCCATAGGGTGCGCCTGGCAGGAACAGGTTGACCCCGAACGACGCGCCGGTCCCGGCCCGCACCGCAGCAATCTCAGCCAGCATCGCCTCCGGCGACTTGTACCCGGCAGCAAGGAAACCGAGTGCCCCCGCCCGCGCGGCGACGATCACCAGTGCCGGGCAGGATGGCCCGCCCGCCATCGGCGCCACCACGACACGGTTATCAGGTAGCACGTCAGCCACAGTCATTGATACATTCTAATAACCATCGCGTTGACGGAGCTGCCCGCCTCATGGTGGATTCGGGCTCGGGCTGGGCCGGGTGCTCATGGTCACGCTCGGCCTGGACTCGATCCGGGACGCCTCGTTCCTGTTCCGCGGCCCCACCCGTCTCACTCCCTGACACTGTCCGGTTCGCCGGAGTTATGGTGGGCTTATGGACGAGCTGACCGATTCCAGCGGACTCGTGCCGGAGCCTGAGGCCCTGCGCAAGCAGCTGGCAACGGACGGCTACCTGTATTTCCGCGGCCTGCTGCCCGCCGACCAGGTGCGGGCAGCAGGCGCGGCGGTACTGACCCGGCTCAGTGACGGCGGCTGGACCGACGAGGGCGGCACGCCCACCGGTGCCCGGCGGGCGCTCAACTCCCTTGACGCGCTGTCGGATCCTGCCTTCCGTGCCGCCCTGCTGTGCGCGGAGTTCAACCGGATCCCGTACCTCGCGCCGCTGCGCACGGTGGTGCGCCGCGTCCTGGGGCCGCGGGCGTTCTCCTATCCGGCGAAGGTGCTCCGTGCCGTCTACCCCGAGGTCGCCGGCGAGCGTGCCCGCGGCCGGTTCATCCACTACGACTACGCGGTCGGCGGCGGCCAGGACATGCTGACCAGCTGGCTGCCGCTGATGGACATCCCGGTCTCGCTCGGCGGGCTGGCCATCCAGCCAGGCGGCCACTACTGGCCACCGCAGCGGCCCCGCCCGCTGGCCGGCACCGAGCCGGGCTGGGCGACTACGCACTACCGCCCGGGTGACGTGATCATCTTCCATTGCCTCACGCCGCACGCCGCGCTGCCCAACACCGGTGACACGCTGCGGATCTCCGGCGACTTCCGCTGGCAGCTCCCCGATCACCCGGCCCCGACCGAGATGATCCTCGGCCCGGCGCGCGTCAGCACCGGCCAGGAAATGTACGGCCGGCTGTTCGCCCGCGAACCGTGGTGGGAACCCATCCCGGCCGACCTGCCGCTGGCGCGCCGCGAGCAGCAGGTGGCTATACCGCCGGGCCCGTCGCGCTTCTTCGCCGTCAATCCCGCCTGGCAAGCCTGGCAGCCCCCACCTCGGGTCCCCCACTAATCCAGCCAGTGGGATAACGGGTTCGGCTAGCGGGATAGCGGGAGCGACGAGCGTCCGGAGGCTTTTGCATGGATCTTCCGGCACTCCTTGCGCTGTCTCGGGCGCATAGAGTGGCCGGCAAATATGAGCCAAGCAGGAGGAATCCATGACTGCGACCGAGGATCACGTCACCGCACCGCAACGGCCGAAGTCGGACGCCGAGGCGGTCAGGGCGGTCGAGGAAGCGGCGGCCTCGGTGCGGGCTCGCATCGCGGAGATCTGCCGGGCGCCCGAGATGCACCGGCCCAGGCTGGTCACCTCGCAGCATGTGCGGGGCGACGGGTTCCTGGACAAGGTCGCGGACGCCGTGAACAAGTTCTGCGGGTCCATGTACGTCTTCGTGTTCATCACCATCGGCGTCGTGGCCTGGCTGTTCCTTGGCAACATCGTCGGCTTCGACAAGACGCCATGGCCATTGCTGCTTACCATCCTCAACCTGCCGCAGCTGTCCATCATGATCTCGCTGCAGGTCAGCGCGAACCGGGCGCAGGCCGCCAGTGACAGTCGGGCCATCGCCGACCATGAGACACTCATTTCCCTGCACGAGATGGCCAGGCAGCAGATCGATCTGCTCAAAGGCCAGGATGCTGTCCTTGGTATCCTGGAGAATTTTGCCAGCAAGGACATGCCGGGCAGGCAGCGCGAGATCCAGGATGCGGTGCAGCAGATCCTGGCGGTCGTGAGTCACCAACCGGGGGCGGCAAGTGGACAGGTCCAGGCTTGAGGCGTTCAGCGATGGCGTGTTCGCGGTGGCGATCACGCTGCTGGCGTTCGACTTCACCATTCACCGGACTGGATATGGCACGCTGGCATATCAGCTGACGCACGACTTGTGGCCGTCATTCCTTGCCTACCTGGTCAGCTTCTTCATGATCGGCATCATCTGGGTTAACCACCACGTCCTGATCCGGCAGATAGCGGTGGTGGACCGGACCCTGCTGTTCCTGAACCTGGGGCTCCTGATGTTCGTGGTGCTGATCCCGTTCGCCACCTCGACGGTCGCCACCTACCGGCTCGCCGGAGCCGATGCGCGGGTCTCGGTCGCGTTCTACGCCGCGATGTTCCTCGGCATGTCCGCCGGGTTCGGCGCCATCTTCGAGTGGACGCTGCACGAGAACCGCCGGGAACAGCCGCTGCCCGCCGAAGCACACTGGCCGGCCCGGATCCGGTTCGTCGGCGGCGGAGTCGTGTACCTGCTGTCCATCGGGGTCGCTCTGCTCAACGCGGTCGCCGGCTTCGCCGTCCTCGCACTGGTCGCCGTCTACTACATCGTCGAGCGCACGCCCCAGGCTCCCGCACCCGCCCAGGACGAAGCCGCAGGCACGGCCGGGAACACTACCGCAGAGTAGATAGTTGCCATTAAGCAAATAACGGCAAACCCGGGGTAGGATACGTAGACGTGCGGGAAATGACAGCCTCAGAATCGGTGCCGGGCGCGCGACCGGACCGGTACAAATGGATCGCGCTTTCGAACACAACGCTGAGCATGACGATGGCGACGATCGACGGATCGATCGTGATCATCGCGATGCCGGCGATCTTCCGCGGTATTCACCTGAACCCGCTTGCGCCGGGCAACATCACCTACCTGCTGTGGATGATCATCGGCTACCTGCTGGTGCAGTCCGTCCTGGTGGTGACGCTCGGCAGGCTTGGTGACATGTTCGGCCGGGTCAAGATCTACAACCTGGGCTTCGTCGTCTTCACGCTCACCTCGATCGCACTGTCCCTCGATCCGCTGACCGGCTCCGACGGCGCGCTCTGGCTGATCGGCTGGCGATTCGCGCAGGCGTTCGGCGGCGCGATGCTGATGGCCAACTCCGCTGCCATCTTGACCGACGCGTTTCCCGCGCACCAGCGCGGCATGGCGCTCGGTATCAACCAGATCGCGGGCATCTCCGGCCAGTTCATCGGATTGCTGCTTGGCGGCCTGCTATCCCTGGTGGACTGGCGGCTGGTGTTCTGGGTGAACGTGCCGATCGGGGTCTTCGGGACAGTCTGGGCGTACCGGAACCTGCGTGAGATCGCCAGTACCCGCAGGGCGAGAATCGACTGGGTCGGCAACGTCATGTTCGCCACTGGCCTCGGCTCGCTGCTGGTAGCCATCACCTACGGGATCCGCCCCTACGGCGGGCACGCGACCGGGTGGATGAACCCCTGGATCCTGACCGGCCTGATCGGCGGCGTCGTCATGCTCGCGGTGTTCTGCGTGGTGGAGACGAAGATCGCCGAGCCGATGTTCCAGATGAGCCTGTTCCGCATCCGGGCCTTCGCAGCTGGCAACGCCGCGAGCCTGCTCGGATCGATCGCGCGCGGTGGCCTGCAGTTCATGCTGGTGATCTGGCTGGCGGGCATCTGGCTGCCCCTGCACGGCTACAACTTCTCCGACACCCCGCTGTGGGCAGGCATCTACATGCTGCCGCTGACCGCCGGCTTCCTGTTCGCCGGGCCGATTTCCGGTGTCCTGTCGGACCGGTACGGGCCCCGGCCGTTCGCCACCGGGGGCCTGCTCCTGGCCGCATGCTGCTTCACCGGCCTGATGCTGCTGCCTGTTGACTTCTCCTACTGGATGTTCGCACTGCTCATCTTCGGCAACGGGGTCGGCTCCGGGCTGTTCGCCGCGCCCAACACCTCCGCGATCATGAGCAGCGTCCCGGCCTACCAGCGCGGCTCCGCCTCCGGCATGCGATCCACCTTCCAGAACTCCGGCATGTCCCTGTCCATCGGGATCTTCTTCAGCCTGATGATCGCCGGGCTCGCGTCTACCCTGCCCAAGACGCTGACCGCCGGCCTACGCGCCCAGGGAGTCTCGGCCTCGGTGGCGACCCAGATCGGGCACCTGCCGCCGGTGAGCACGCTGTTCTCCGCGCTGCTCGGCTTTAACCCGGTGCAGAACCTGCTCGCCCCCTCGGGAACCCTTGCGAAACTGCCGGCCCATAACGCCGCGGTGCTGACCGGCAAGCAGTTCTTCCCGAGCCTGATCTCTGCGCCCTTCCACCACGGCCTGGTCATCGTGTTCACCGCGGCCACCATCATGGCGGTCACCGGCGCGCTGGTCTCCCTGCTCCGCGGCAAGCAGTTCTACTGGACCGATGAACCCACCGTCCAGGCCGCCGTCGCTAGTGAGAACGCCGCTTCGGCCCCCTCCCACAACGGTTCCAGCGCCGCCATCGCAAGTCCCAACGGAACTGCCCACGCCAACGGGGCCGCCCTCCCCGCATCCGCCGGCCAGGCCAATCCGCCCCTCGATCCGTAGGGCTACAGCTGCTTTGTCATCGATGCGCGTAGGATAATGAGATGCCGCGATATGAGTACCGCTGCCGCGCCTGCGGCGACACCTTTGAACTGAGCAGGCCGATGAGTGAGTCGGCGGCGCCATCCACGTGCCCGCAGGGGCATGACGACACGGTGAAGCTGCTATCCACGGTGGCGGTCGGCGGCGTCGCCGGCAGCCGCGGTGCGGCTGCCGGCCCGTCAGCCGGCGGCGGTGGCTGCTGCGGCGGAGCCTGCGGCTGCGGCTGACCCCAGCCGAACCGCACGCCCCCTCCTGCCGACGCTCCCACCAGTGCTGCTGACACTCCCACGTGCGTGCCAATGGTGCCAACGGTATCGCTGAAACCGGCCCGCGGGCTGGCTAAGCCGACCCGTTGGCACCATTGGCACCTTCAGGGGCGGACGGGCGTTATGAGCTCAGGCGGGCGGTGGCGGTGGTCTTGGCCCAGCGGGAAGTTGCAGACCAGGCCGAGCAGGAGCACGGCAGGCCCACATTGACGATCGTGTTGTCCAGCCCGACCATGAACGGGCTCATGCAGCACACGGCGAGCATCAGGTACCGCCGGCCCGTGGCGACGGGAACCTGAGTGCCGACGGGTACCCAGCGACGTTCTGCTGTCAATGAATTTATGGAGAGTGACGTCAGCCGGGAAACCTCCGGCGGGGCCTGCATGTGTCAGACCTTCAGGTGGAGGAAGACCAGGTGATCAGGAGCTTGTCGATTCCGCGGATGCCGTCGACTCCGCTGAGCCGCGGGGCCCTGCTCAGCGCGAGGCCGGGCATCCGGGGGGCGAGAAAGGTCAGCGCCTCCTCAAGTTCAGCGCGGGCCAGGTTGATGCCGAGGCAGTGGTGCGGCCCGGCGCCGAAGGTGAGCAGCCGCTCCTGGTGCGGCGCCGCGATGTTAAAGGACTCCCCGTCGCTTCCCTCGCGGTTCGCGCGTTCCGCGCAGACCGCGACGACCGTACCCGCCGGGAACAGCACGCCGCGGTGCACGATGTCCTGGGTGCAGATCCGCGCGGTGAACGGCGTCACCGGCTCGAAACGCAGCACCTCCTCGACCGCGCTGGACGCGAGCAGCGGGCGCTCGGCCAGCAGCTGCCACTGGGCCGGGTGCATCGCGAACAGCCGTATCGCGTGCGCCAGCTGGCCGGCGGTGGTGTCGATCGCGCCGGCCAGCAGGTCCATCACCAGCGCGGTGCACTCGGCGGCGGACAGCCTGTCGCCGTCGTCACTGGCGGCGAGCAGCGCGCTGATCAGGTCATCACCTGGCTGCACGCACCTGGCCTGTAGCAGCGCGCCGACGTATGCCTCCAGGTCCTTCACCGCGCGCTCGATCTCCGGCAGGTGGGTCTCCAGCGTGCGCATGTCGAACTGCCGCCGCACCCAGCTGGACCACTCATGCAGCCGTCCCGCGTCCTGGTGCGGAGCCCCGAGCACGGTCGCGATGGTCAGCGACGGGTACGGGCGGGCGATAGCCGGCACGAAGTCGCACTCGCGGTACGCGGACACCCGGGCCCACAGGTGCCGCAGGAACCCGCGCATCAGCGGGCGCCAGCCATCCGCGGCGCGGGTGCCGAATACGTGACGCGTAAGCGCACGGATCCTGCGGTGCTGGTCGCCGGTCAGGTTCAGGATGTTTGCGTCGATCTGCGCGGCGAGCGGGCCGTCCGTGACACCGAAGTACTCCGCGATCCGCCGGCCGGGGAACGCCGTCGCGCGGGAGCGGAGGAAGAACTCGCCGGAGTCGTGATCGAGCACGATGTAGGCCACCGGAGACCGGACGAGCCAGCCCTGCCGCCTGGCGGCTTCCAGCTGCGCGTGGTACGCGTCCGCCGTGAACCCCGGTGCTGAGGAGTCAAACACCGGTAGGTCAAGTTCGGACACAAGGTTCATAACAGATATGACGGTAATCGTAGAAGCGTTCCGTAGTCAAGTGGCTACGTTAAGCATTTCTGCCCGCTTTCGGTCCGCACTGGCAGCGGATGGCGGATACTCAGTCTAAATTTGGGTGGGGAGGGGAAACGTGAGCCGCAGGTTGCTTCAGCTGGTCCTGCCGGTCACACCAGACCGCAGGATGTTCCGGATTCACGATCCGGCCGTCGATCCTGACGCGCCCGGTGGACCGCTGCCGCCCGTCGGCGCCCTGATCAGCACGAGCCGCGAGCAACTGTGGATCGGCAGCCTGCAGGAGGACATCGACGTCCGGCTGGTCCTGGAAGAGTGGGATGCCGCGCCACCGCCCTGCGGGGACGCGTGGGACGAGGAAGCCAAGGGCAGCGTCTACCTGCGCGGGCAGCTGACCATCGACATGGGGCTGGCCGGGGTGGCCGTGCGCGGGCTGCGGCTGTCGGGAGGCGTCGGCGACTACGCGGTGCGGGTGTACGCGGGCAACCGGGACGAGGTAACCCGGCGCTACTCCGAGCTCTTCGACCGGCACCGCAACCCGCTCAGCGACGAGTTCCAGCAGGAGAAGCGCGCACTCGAGGGTCTCGAGCGCTACCTTGTCCAGCTGTGGCGGGAGTCCTTAGGGGGTGATCCCGCTCGGGGACAGGCAGGGCGCTAGCAGGCCAGTGCCAGCCGACAGGGCGCTAGCCGGGCGGGGGCGAGTCGTTCGCTTTAGCCTTCAAGGACGGGTTCTGGGCCGCCGCATTACCGGGCTTTGCCGTGGCCGGCTTCGCTGCCGGGTGATCGGCGGCAGCGGGAGCCTTCGCGTTGGCGGTGGGAGCGGCGCTGTGCCTATTGGCCACCGCGTTGCCGGACGCGCTGAACGCCGTCTGCCCAGGCATCGTGGCCGACCGCCCGGGCGTGGGGGTGCGCGCGACATGCCCGCGGAACGGGACAAGGGCGTACGCCATCAGCGAGATCACCGCGACCACCATGACGGTGAACAGCGAGCCGATGATTCGCGCCCGCGGCGAGCGGAGCGCAGCGGCGGGCCCAGGCCGCTTGAAAGACGTCATGCACGTGGCCAGGCCGGGGTCCTCCTCGGCCAGCCGCCGCTCGATTTCGGCGAGCACGCGCTGCTCGTCCATCGACAGCGCCATTCGCGCCACCTCCGCCTCGCGCGCCGGGTTCTACTCCTACAACTATCCCCCAGCGGGCAGGGTTTATCCAATTGTTCTGGCTTTGTACTTCAGCCGTTTTTAGGGAGCGCGCTTGCCTTCGGCGGTGGATCGTTCTAAAATTCGATGAATGCGGTGGGATGCGCTTCGGCTCGATGATGGTTTGGTCGGCGATAGTATAACGGCGGTACCGCTGATCGAGCGGGGCGCGGTGACGCGGACGTTCGATACGCCGGAGTTCCGCGGGATGACGTTCTACGAGGTGCAGGCCCGGTCGATCGTGAACCGGGTGCCGCCCGCGTCCAGGATGTCGTTCAACTGGACGATCAACCCTTACCGGGGCTGCCAGCATGCATGTAGTTACTGCTTTGCCCGGAGCACGCACACCTATCTCGACCTGGACTCGGGCCAGGACTTCAACAGCAAGGTGATCGTGAAGGTCAACGCGCCGCAGCTGCTGCGGAAGAAGCTGGCCTCCCGTACCTGGCAGGGCGAGCACATCGCGATGGGCACCAACGTGGACTGCTACCAGCGCGCGGAGGGCCGCTACCGGCTCATGCCGGGGATCATCGGCGCGCTCACGGACGCCGCCAACCCGTTCTCCATCCTGACCAAGGGCACCCTGATCCTGCGCGACATCGACCTGCTGGAAGCGGCGGCCGAAGTGACCGACGTGGGGCTGAACGTGTCGGCCGGCTTTACCGACAAAGAGCTATGGCGATCTGTCGAGCCAGGCACCCCGGCCCCGGCCCGGCGGCTCGAGGCGTGCGCCACGCTCAACGACAGGGGCCTGGCCTGCGGGGTGCTGATGGGGCCGGTACTCCCCTACCTGACCGACTCCCCCGCGCAGCTCGACGAGACGGTGCGCCAGATCGCCGAGGCGGGCGCCGTCCACATCGTGCCGATCGTGCTGCACCTGCGGCCGGGCGCACGTGAGTGGTACCTGGGCTGGCTGCAGTCGGCGCACCCGGACCTGGTCGAGCGGTACGACGAGCTCTACGGCAGCCGAGCGTACGCGCCGAAGGACTACCAGGACAGGATTACCGGCCAGGTACGCGAGCTTGCCCGCGCCTACGGCATCGGGCGGACGCGCGGTACGGCGCGCGGCCCCGCCAAGACGGCGCAGCCGCCCAAGAGGCCGCGGCCGCCCGAGCAACTGCTCCTGCTTTGAGACATGCTCGTGAGTGGATGCCGTCACAGTGCCCTGCCAGCTCATGATGAGCATCCATCCGCTCCGCGACGGCCCGCTAGGCGTCTTGATGGTCCAGGTACCGGTCGATGGCCTGGACGGACGAGTTGCTCATGAACGTTCTCAGGTTGATCTTCACGCCAAGCCTCTCCACCAGCCGGGCAACGAGTACCGCCGCCAGCAGTGAGTGCCCGCCCAGGTCGAAGAAGCTGTCATCGACCCCCACCATGTCCAGGCCCAGCACCTGCGCGAACACCTCACACAGCGCCTGCTCCCGCGCAGTAGCCGCAGCCCGGCCCGCGCCTGCGCCGTACACCGGCGCCGGCAGCGCCCGCCGGTCCAGCTTCCCGTTCGCGTTCAGCGGCAGCGCTTTCAGGACCGCCACCACGGCCGGCACCATATAGCCGGGCAGCACTCGCCTGCACGCCTCCCGCAGCCCGGCCGGATCCAGCACCGCCCCCGGAGCGGGCACCACATAGCCAGCCAGCCGCCTGTCCCCCGGCTGATCCTCCCGCACCGCCACCGCCGCCTGGCCCACCCCATCCAGGGCAGCCAGGACAGCTTCGACCTCGCCCAGCTCGATCCGGAACCCGCGGACCTTCACCTGATCATCAGCCCGGCCCATGAACTCCAGCACCCCAGCCATCTCTGGCCGGGGGGAACCTTCCCCCCGGCCCCCCAGGGACCACCGGGCCAGGTCCCCGGTCCGGTACATCCGATCCCCCGGCCTCCCGAACGGGCACGCCACGAACCGCTCCGCCGTCATGGCCGCCCGGTTGAGGTATCCCCGCGCCAGGCCCGCACCGGCTATATACAGTTCCCCGGCCACTCCCGGCGGGACCACGCCGAGCCACTCATCCAGCACGTACATGCGGGTGTTCCAGATCGGCCGCCCGATCGGCGGCGACACGCCCACCTCCCCGCCGTCCGGGACGCGCTGACAAGCATGAACCGGGGACCGAACGTCCCGCCCTCATCACCCTGGTAGAGGGTAATGAACCATTCCTGGGTGAGAGACAGCGGATACCGCTCGGATTCCTGGTCCACTGCGGGCGAGGATTCGGTCATGTCAGCCATTCCTTTACTTGGTGATTTCCGCGCCTCAGCCGGCTGCCGAGCCGACTGGCCAGGCCGACGATCGCGCCTTCACGCTCGCATGGCGCAACGGTCGCCGCACCTTCCTGGTTGTGTACTCCATCCCAGTGCCGTCGGCAGTATCCCGTCGCCGGCCTGCTGGATGTGGCCTTCAGCCGGGATCCGTCCCGGTCGAACGCGGCGGCGGCGCTGCCGGCCATCCAGCAGATCGCCTGCCACGACCCCCGCCAGACATACCTGCTGGCACTGATCCTGCAAGTGATCAACCCCGAGCCAACTGAGTGCCGGGTCCAATGGCTACAGGTGATGGCCGCGATGGGGCCCGCCAGCTTGGCTGAACCTGCTGCTGGACTGCCGCCAACCTCATCGCCAAGCTCTCCCCCGACCTGGACACCGCCGACCAGGCTCTCCGCGACCAGGTCGCGCAGGCTCAAGCCCTCGCGTCCGCACCCGACGCAGGCTCCGCGAGTTAGCGGTGCGATGGCGTCCCACGCGCCGCGCGGGGCATGCTGCCCTGGGAGCAGCCCGACGCAGCGCGGCGCGGCGCGGCGCGGCGGGCGCTGCTGCTGCTGCGCCTCGCTACATATTGCTCTGCTTCTTGCCTCCGCCTGGTCCCCCGGCTTCCCGGTAAGCGTTGGCGGGGCTGTCGCGGGAGATCAGGGTGTCAGGGTGGGTTGGGCCGAGCACTCGCTCGCGGTCGGCGAACCTCAGCTCAAGCAGCGGGATCGCCTCGGCCAGCCACTTGCTCTCGCCTTCCGGGTTGTGGTCAGTGCCAGGCGCCGGTTACCCATCGCGAGTGCGACCGGGCCACGGACCTCGGTCGCGATCCATGTCCCGACCTCGGCGACGATCCGGGCATCATCGGTACCACGACGGTCAGGCGCTACGCGCCAGGACAGGTACCCGGTCAAGTCCTGGAATGCTTGCAAACTGCCAAGGACGCCCGCGACTTCGGCAACCTCGGCAAGACCCTCGGTGCCCTTGCCATTACCGAGGATGCACGCGGCCACGGCGACGCCACGAATCAACTGCGACGCGACGCGATGCGCTACCTCTACCTTGCGGGGGACGTGGACGGCATCACGGTCAGCTACCACGACCTCGGCAACTACTTCCATCTTTACGCACGCCAGCCCACCGCAGCATTCAGCTGCCACCTAGCCGCCGCCCTCATTAGCGCCCTCGCCGGAACCGGCGGCACCGGCGATTCGGTCCACAACGCTTCGATCGACCTGCGCGAGCTCGGCGCTGCCGTCCTGCCAGTAAACGTGGCGGACCTGTGTCGCCAGCTCGGCGACATCCCCGGCACCGATCTCCCCCGCTTGATCGCGGCGATCTCCCCCGACCCAGCCGCCGCCGAGCAGAACCTCCGAACCCTGATCGCGCAGGCCCAGGCTCTCGCTGAACTGCCCGACGAGGCCGACCCCCCGTTAGCAGCTAGACCATGCCAGAAGCACTGAAGCCTGATGCGCATCGGGTTACCGCATTGTGGCGGTGCGCGCTGGGGTTCCTCGCGGGGTTGTCCCTTCTGGGGAGGCAATCTGACGGTGCGGCTTGACGTCAGGTGCTGGCAGCATGAGGCGTTCAGCGACCTGCAGGGGTACACGGGCGGCAAGCCGCTGGCCGTGCAGGACGTCACCCTCGCTCAGGCCGGGTCGGAGTTGGCCTCGATCGGGGGAGCGACTGCGAGTCTCTGAGCCTGTGCGATGAGGTCGCGGAGCGCGTGCTCGGCGGTTTCTGTGCTGGGACAGTGCTGTTCGATGAGACCGGGCAGGTTCGTGCCGGGGATGTCGCCGATCAGATCGCACAGGTCCGCCACGTTGGCCAACAGCAGGTCGCCAGCGCCGAATCCGCGCAGGTCAGCGGCGGCTGCCTCGACCGATTCGGCAACGTCGTTGTTGCCGATCAGGGTGCAGATGAGGGCGGAGGTGAGGTGGCTGACGAAGGCCTTGGCGGGCGGGCTGGCTTGGCCTGAGAGGTGGTTGCCGAGGTTGTGGTAGCCGATCGCGATGCCTTCCGCGTCCCCGGCCAGGTAAGCGTAGCGGAGGCCGTCGCGTTCCAGGCGGATGGCGGCCTCGCCGTGGCCGCGCGCTTCCTCGACGTCAGCGAGGGCGCTGAGGGTCTTGCCGAGCATGAGAGTGTCACGAGCGTCCCGGAAAACCTGACGGCACTCCCGCAGCACCGCCAGTGCTTCCTCGGTGCGGCCGAGGTGCAGCAGCGGGTAGTAGTTGTTGTACCGGGTGCGGGCGATGACGGCGGCGGGGGCGTGGCGGTCGCGCTGGCTGGCGACCACCTCGGCGATGAGGGGGATGGCCTGGGCATGCTGGCCGGTCAGCATGGCCGCATAGCGGCCGGTGTCGAGCAGTGCCTCGCGGACGTGCCACGGGGCTTCGCCCTCGCCGGGGCCGCGGGTGGCGGGCAGGGTGGCCATGCGGGCGCGGAGCCGGGCAACCTCGTCCAGGACCTGGTCTGCGTTCCCCATTGAGGCCAGCACCTGGAGCCGCCAGACCTCGTCGGCGAGCTGATCCCAGGGACCGAGGCCCGCCTGCCGGGTGTAGCCGGCCTTCCTCTCGGCCGCGTCAAGGGCCTCGGCCAGCCGCCCGGTGTTCCGGCACAGGTCGAGCAGCCGCCCAGCATTTGCCGACGCGGCCCGGTAGTCGCCGCGGGTGGCAGCGTCAGCCATAGCGGCGCGCAGCGTCACGACGGCGGCGGCCGGGTCGGTCACCGCCAGCACCTTGCCCAGCACGCCCGCCCACCGGGGTTCATGGCGGGTGATCTCCTCGATGGCGGGCAGCACCGCCGCCGCGTTGGCCCGCGACGGGTCCCGAACGAACGCGCCCTCCAGGAGGCCGGCGGCCCTGTCCCACTGCTGCTGGCGGAGCAGGTAGGGAACGGCGGCCAGCCCGGCCCGCACCAGCAGCCCGGTATCCACGTTTCCGCCGCCCGCCTGCGCGTACTCGCTCAGGTGGACGGCCTCCCAGAACCCGGCGGACACCGTGTCGGCGGCGTCTCTGAAGAGCTGGCCAGCGTGGCCGCGCCCGGCTTCAGCGACCCCCGGGTGCACCGGATAGGTCTCGTCGGTGCCATTCACTGCGGGCCGTATCGTGACGAGGCTGGTAGCCGATACGGCGGCCAGGCCCTGATCCAGGTCGGGTGGCTCCCCGTCGCGGCCGAGCCGCTGCCACAGGTCAGCCCAGCTGGCACCGACAATCCACCGCCGCCGGTCGGGCTCTTCCAGGCAGCACAGGAACCAGAACAGGGCCCGCTCACCCGGTGCCAGCGTGTCCGCGACCAACCTTGTCCACGCGGCGAGGACCTGCCAGTAGTCCGGCGTCGTCGCGGCCGGCCCGCTCTCGGGTGCCGTGTCACCAGCCTCGACGAGTGCGGCGAGCCGGGCCGGGTGCGCGACTTGACCGTCGGCCAGTTCCAGCAGCTTCGGGTGGCCTCTGGCGGCATTCAGCACGCTGCGGACCAGCCGCCGTGACGTTATGTGATCGATTCCGGGCAATTTACCGTCGATGAGTGCCTTCAGGTGCGGGAGTTCCCGGGCGAGCAGCAGCGCCTCGTCGTCCGACAGCGCATCAACGGACAGCGTCTCCATCTGCGGCGCGGCCCCCGTCAGCCCCGAGGGCACCCGGCGGCTCGTGAGGATCAGCCGCCCTGGCCCCTGGCGCGCGGTCATCGCGTCGATCGCGGTACCCCAGCGGTCGTCGCGCCACTCCCCGCCCTCGGAGATCAGCGACTCGATGTTGTCGATGACGATCAGCAGCCGGGACTCCTCCATCAGTGTGGTCAGGCGGGCCAGGAAGTCGCCTAGGCCGTCGGCGGACGTGAGCAGATGGACAATCTGGAACCCGTCAAGGTAGCGCTCCAGCGTCAGCGCGAAGTGGGTCAGCGTGCCGCTGACCGCCATGCCGTCGTCGGGTGCCTTGTACCAGATGAGCCGCTCGAAGGCGTGCTCGAGACCGGAGGCGAGCTCCAGGGCACAGGCGGTCTTGCCGCAACCGGGCATGCCGTGCAGCAGGACGCCGGGAATGCCACTCTCGACGGCTAGCGCTGCGCTGGCGCGGGTCATCACGCCAACCCGGCCGACGAAGCGCTCTGGCGGGGGCGGGAACCCAGCCATCTTCAGGGTGCCGGTGCCGGTCGCGTACGAGCCAGTGCTGGTGCGCTTCGGGGCGGCGAGCGTGAGGTCGATGGCCCGCGCGCCGAATAGGGCGGGTGTCGCCACCGAGAGCGCCGGGTAGTCCCGTGCGAGATGTCGCAGCGCCAGCCCGACCGCGCGGGGCAGCTGCTGGGCCTGCTCCGCCAGCAGCTCATACAGCTTCTCGCTGAGCGCGACCGCGAACTCGTCGCCTACCGGGTAGCGCATCGCGAGGACGGCACAGTCCAAACCGCCGGCGAGCGCGGTGGCGAGCGTGCCGTAGTCGGCTTCGGCGGGACGGGAAACACGGAATCGTTCGTCAGACGGGATTTGAATTTCTTCTGCGGAGACGGGAAGGCCGAGGAGGCGGCGCTCCTGCGCCGCCGTAAGGGAGGCTGACCAGCAGGCGGAGACGGTCACCAGCCCGACGCGCTCCCTGGCCAACCCGAGGAGGCTGGCCAGTTCGGTGGCGGTAACCCGGTCCGGCATGCCCGCAGCCGTCTCCAGAAGCAGCTCGCCGGGGGCACCGTGGCCGGAGATGTGGATGATGTCCCAGCCCTCGGCCTCTTCGAGGACATCGCGCAGGCGGTCCCGGGTCACTCCGTACTGAAGGACCCGCACGTCGGCTGCCCGGCCGTTGGCGGCGATCCGCTCGATGAGCCTGACCAGCGACTGCCGCTCGCGGCGGAGATTGAGGGGCTTACCGCCCGCAGTGAGACTGAACAGGCCGAGCACGCGGAGCCGATCGCCCATCGGAGCCTTACGGTCCGCGTGAGCGCCGGTGCCGGTGCCGGTGTCCATTACCAGGGTGACGTCCTGGGCAGCGAGCGGCTTGCCACCCGCGTGCGCCAGCTCCAGGGGACGGAACGCCAGCCACGCCGCGTCTTGCGACAGGACCACACGAACCGTGGCGGGGGCCAAGCCCGCCACGGCAGCGGCGACTGGGCCGAGGACTTGCGCCCCTATCCACGCGCCAAGATCGCCGGTGACGCGAGCCTCGTCCAGCACTCGCTGGTCTGGCGCGACGTTCCAGGACAGGTAGCCGAGCAAGTCGGTGAACGCCTCGTACTGCCAGCACGCGGCATCAAGCCGCACCTCGTGACCGGCAATTAAGGTCCCGGCCGCGTCGGTCAGCACCCACCGCCACCCGTCCGGGCCCGACCAGTCCACTACCGCTAGCCGTAGTACCGCCACTCCGGCCAGCCACCTCCCCGGAAGGACTTACCCCGCGCAGCCACCGCCGCGCATAACGCCACAATAGGGCATTCAGTGGTTACCGGCAGGCGTCGCGGCGGGGACCGGCAAGCTCGTCGCCGCCGGCGTCGTGGTGACCACCGGCACGTACGCTGGCCCGCCGCTGCCCGTGGAGCCGAAGAACAAGACCGCTCCCGCGATAACCAGCACCGCACCGGCCAGCGTCCACTTGCGCGACAGTTCCAGGTCCGCCTTGATCTGCCAGGCAAGCCCCAAGGCCAAGAGGTACCGGACGTACCTGCCGACCCGTTCCCCGTTCTCCTCCACCCTGCGGATCTGGCCCTGGTACATGGCGCGGCGCTGCGGGTCCTTCTCCCGGGCCGCCTGCCGCGCGAGGCTGGCCGCGTTCTGGCGCAGCCCCTCTTGCCGGCTGAACAGGCCATCCAGCGATGTCGCCGCGATGCCGAAGAACTCCGCCGGATTCGCGTCGATCAGCTCCTTAAGCGCGGCCAGCTCACGTTGCCCGGTGGGCTGCAAGAACGCCGGAACGCGCACCCGCCGCACTGACCCTCGCGGCCTGGCCGGCTCAGGTTGCCCAGCCTCCTTCAGGACCGCCGGGGTCATCAGGCGCGGTACCAGGACCTTGCTGGTGAACCAGATCGCCGTCCCGACTCCGCCTAGCGCTATGAGAAGTCCCAGCCCGGCCAGGACAGCGTGCAGGACTCCGTGCACCTGGCCGACGGCGACAAGCGGCCCCCCGCTGATGAGCGCCGCCCCGACGGCCCCGGCCGCCGCCAGCATCCACTTCGCCGCGGCCCGCATGTCGCTGATCGAGTCAAGCGGCGACGGCATCGCATCCGGCACGTTCTTCGCGTCAGCGGCACCACGGTCGACGCCCGAAGGGGGCGCCATCAGAAACCTCGCATCTCCGTGTTCGGGCCAAAGAAGGGGATGTCCTCGAACGGCACCCACTCCGTCCCGTCCCACGTGTACAGGTCACCGGCTTCATCGACCCAGCCGTCGTTCAGCTTAGGGTTCTCCGGTGGCTTCGGGCTCGTCATGCCCGAAGTATGCCACCGCGACCCGGGCACCGGCAGTGCCTGACCGCCGCGCGCTGGCTGACCTGATCGCGGCTGACTCCTGTCCGGTAACTGGACCCGGGTTCGCAGGAACTTCCCGATCCGCTCGGTGGCTTCGGCTGCCTCTGGGGTGCCGAGGAGGAGCTGATAGACGTGCGGCAGGCCAACGCCGACCTCCAGGGTGACGTCGACCCCGGCTCCAGTCGCCGCCATGTCCAGGCGTTCGGAATCGCTAAGCAGCAGATCGGCCGTGCCCACCTGGATAAGCAGCGGCGGGAGCCCGGTCAGTGACGCGAACAGCGGCGACGCCAGCGGTCAGGTCCACCGTCGGGGACATCAGCACAGCACCCGCGGGCAGTGTCTCCCCGGCGTCACGCGTCGCCACCAGTAGGGCAACGGCGAGGCCTCCGCCGGCCGAGGCGCCAGCCACCGCTATCGACGATGCGTCCAGGCCCTGGTCGGTGCGAAGCCAGCGCCATGCGGCCAGGACGTCGTCGATGGCGGCTGGGAAGGGATGCTCAGGGGCCAGCCGGTATTCAGGGAACAGCACCCGCATCCCGCTGGCCCGCCCCAGCCGGGCAGCCAGCTCACCGTCGCTGCGAACCGACCCGAGCTCGTAACCTCCATCGTGCAGGAACAGGAGCCCCCGGCCAGTGTCCGCGCCGGGGGCGGCAAGCCAGTGGGCGGGCACCCCGCCAGCGGTCACATCCGTCACCAGCACGTCGTCAGGCACCGGATGAAGGCGGTCCCCCGGCGTGAAGGCAGCGCGAAGCTCTTCCAGCGTCGTCGTGGCCTCGGTCGCACCCGCCTGCCGCCGCCTTCTAAGGGCATCGATCGACTCCTGCATCGCCTGGCTCGGCATATCGGCATCTCCTCCCGGTGAGGACGCTACTCCCCGTCAGGGAACACTTCGCTGAGCCGTCCGGTACTGACGTCATAGACGAACCCCCTGACCGGGACCTCCGCCGCGATCCACGGATGTGACCTGGCCTTCTGGATCTGCTCCTTGGTGTTGGCCTCGGCGTCGGTGAAGCTGTAGAACTTGGCCGGCGCAATCGGCGCCCGCCCCGTCTCCTTCCGGAGACGGTTCTCCAGGTCGCTGTCGGTGAACCTCAGCATCCCGCAGTCGGTGTGATTGATGATCATTATCTCGGTGGTACCCAGCAACCTGGTCGAGAGAACGAGCGACCGGACCGCGTCATCATCGATCACGGTGCCGAAGTTCCTGATCATGTCGACATCCGCGTGCGCCAGACCTAGCATCTGCTCGATGTCGGTCAGCCGGGGATCCGCGCAGGTGACGATCGCGATCTTGGGCGCCGGCGGCTTCCCCCGGCCGGGATCGTAATCGTTGGCGATGGTCGCATTGGCGCTCAGCGCCTCGTCAATGAGACTCATGGCTCTTACTCCTTGTCCTGGGCACGCCCGGGTCGACCGAACCTCTAGCTCATGCCAAAACGATCGCATGCAGGGCAGGAGATCACCCCCGTGGAAACCCCTTGCTTGCACCCTGGTTGCACGATCAGGGCTTTCTACGGGCGCGACGGGCCACCCAGGAGCGGGACAGTGAACCTTAACGACGTCAGGTGAGAGTCCGGGAGGTTCACGACGATGAGCACTCATCAACTAGATCAGGACGTCTTCGGGTCAGTCTTGTCCGAGGACGTCGACTGGGAGCCGTTCCCGTCGTTCCCGCCGCCGGCGCGTCTCGCCGTCGTCGTGGGCGACCCAGCGCAGCCCGCTCCGTACGTAGTCCGGGTCAAGCTGCCGTCCGGCGTGAAGCTGATGCCGCACAGACACCACGAAGATCGTGTCTACACGGTCTTGTCCGGCGTGTTCTATATCGGGATAGGCGAACGGTTCGACGACGGAGAGCTGCAAGCGTACCCGCCAGGTGCCGTCATCGTCCTGCCCGGCGGTACCCCTCATTTCCACTGGGCCAAATCCGGCGAGTACGTCACCCAGGTGACGGCGTTCGGGCCGATCAGCCTCGAATACCTAGATCCGGAAGACGACCCGCGGAACAAGTGAGCAAGCAGATTCTCCCGGACGGAGTGCCCATGGCTACCTGACCAAGACCATCGGCCCAGATTCACCGCCAGCCAGCTCGGGCCGGTGAATATGGTGCTGATCAGCCACGACAACCACCCGGACAACCTGGACCGATTCCGTTGGCGCCCTTTCGGCAGCGGCCGAGGGCCGGTGCGGTGTTGCGTAACGGCCCTTGGCGGATGCAATCGCTACCATTGCAGATGTGGAGATGCGGGCGTTCGAGACGGTTGATCAGGCTGCGGGCAGCGCTGTTGGCATGCTCGGGGATGGTGAGCGGCTGAGCAGGCTCTGGCGGT
>Ga0209530_1000602_pt1 | contig 23190 bp, 18 predicted proteins | sample BlaSpr_A8_Ref_O1_FD_187987 | JGI IMG/M metagenome (GOLD analysis project Ga0209530, IMG submission 187987) | Forest soil microbial communities from Thunder Bay, Ontario, Canada - Black Spruce, Ontario site 2_A8_Ref_O1 (SPAdes) (version 2) | ecosystem: Environmental > Terrestrial > Soil > Boreal...
GGCCCTGCTGGAGGTCGCCGGAACCCGGGTCTTCGTCAAGCGGGTCCCTCTCACCGATCTGGAGAGGCAGCCGGAGAACAGCCGCTCCACGGCGAACATGTTCGCGCTGCCGGGATTCTTCCATTACGGAATCGGCAGCCCCGGCTTCGGGGCCTGGCGAGAACTCGCCGTGCACGCCATGACGACGAACTGGATGCTCGCGGGGAACTATGAGGCCTTTCCTCAGATGTACCACTGGCGGATACTGCCGGACTCGCAGCCCTCCCTGCCCGAGGAACTCGCCGACGTGGAACGGGCCGTCGCCTACTGGGGAGGGGGCCTCGCAGGTGCGCCACCGGATCGAAGCCCTCCGGCAGTCCTCGGCGAGCATCGCGCTGTTCCTGGAATACATCCCGCAGAACCTGCACGAGTGGCTGGGCGTCCAGGTCTCAGCCGGTGACGAAGCCGCCAGCCTGGCCCTGACCATGGTGGAGAAGGAGCTCCGAGCTGGGACCTCGTTCATGAACGCCCGCGGGCTCCTGCACTTCGACGCCCACTTCGAGAACATCCTGACCGATGGCCAGCACCTCTACTTCGCGGACTACGGCCTCGCCATCTCCTCCCGGTTCGAGCTGTCGCAGGACGAGTCCCGCTTCTTCGAGCGGCACCTCACCTATGACCGCTGCTACACCGCCACTCACCTGGTGCTCTGGCTGGCCACCGCGTTGTACGGATGCGAGGGAGCCGACCGCGACGCCCTGGTGCGCACGTGGTCCGAGGGTGAGCGCCCCAGCGGAATCCCCGCGGCAGCCGCGGCGATCCTCACCCGGTACGCTCCGCTCGCCGCAGTGATGTCGGACTTCTATCGCAAGCTCCAGCGGCAGAGCAAGAACACCCCCTACCCACTGGAGAAGATCCGCCAGCTTGACGGGATAAACAGCTCCTCTACCGGCTGACGGACGCCTGGGTCAGGCCGTGATCCATCGCGTACCTGGTCGCCTCGACCCGCCCGCCGAGCCCGAGCTTGGCGTAGATCGTGGCAAGATGCCGCTCCACTGTCCCGGGGCTCAGGTACAGCCGCGCGGCGATCTGCTTGTTGGTCAGCCCCCCGGCGAGCAGGCCGAGGACCTCGGCCTGCCGTGCGGTGAGCGCAGCGGCCGGCGCGGGTGCCTCGGTGATCTCGGTGATCGCGGCACGGACCTCGGCTAGCCGCTGCGGCGCGCCGGCCTCCTCGGCTAGTGCCTCCGCCGCGCGCAGGTGCTCAAGCGCGATCTCATCGCGGCCGAGGTGATGGCAGGCGGTGCCCAGGCCGATCATGGCCTCCAGCACGTTGTGCCGGTGCCCGCCGATCCTGTACGCGGCCACCGCGGCCTCGAAATGCGTCAAGGCCTCCTTCCACTGCCGCTGCCTGGCCGCAAGGTGACCCTGGTTGGCCAGGACGGTACCCATGATCTGCGGCTGCCCGGCGCCCAGGCGCGCCGCCTCGCGGAGCGTGCCGGCCGCGGACTGCCACTGTCCGGCTCGGATAAGCACGCCGGCCAGGTTGGCTAGCCCGATCGCGATCGGGCGCGGGTCACCGGCCTGGCGCTTGATCAGCAGCGCTCGTTCCAGCAGTTCCCTGGCCTGGTCGAAGTTGCCGTCATCGTCCTCTAGCAGCGCCAGGTTGTTCAGCGCCGCGGCCACCCGCCGGCGGTCACCGGTCCCGGTCCGGAGGTCGACTGCTTTCTGCCAGCTCAGCCGGGCTCCGGCCAGGTCGCCCAGGTAACGCTGCGCTGAGCCGAGAACGGTGGCGGCGTGCGCGGTGCGTTCGGCAAGGCCGAGGGACTCGAAGATGATCACGGCCCGGCCCGCGCGCTCGATCGCTTCCGCGTAGTCGCCGCTCTCGGCGGCAAGCAGCGCGACGGAGGAAAGCACCCTGCCCCTCGCCTCGTCGGCTCCGGCACCATCGGCCGGCAAAGCCAGGAAACGATCCAGCCAGCTCCGCCCGATGGCCAGCCGTCCGCTCACTAGCCACCAGTGCCACAGGGCCGCGCTGGTGGTCAGGCCAAGCTCGGCGTCGTTCTCCGCGGCCCAGTGCAGGGCGGCGTGCACGTCGTCCACCGCCGCTTCCATCCGGCTGGTCCACTCGTGCGCATTCGCCCCGGCCAGGCCCTCCGCGCTGTCATCGGCCATGCGGGCAAAATGCCGCGCATGCATGCCACCCGCCTCGGCCGCCTCGCCCTCCGCCGTGAGCCGTGCCTGCGCGAACGTCCGGATAGTCGCCACCGTCGCGAACCGGTTCTGCTCGGCTCCGCGCAGCACGACGAGCCACGAAGCGTCGACCAGCCCGCGGACCGCGTCCGCCGCGGACGGGCCGAGCACCACCATGGCATCGTCGAGGCTGAACGTGCCGGCGAACACGCTGAGCGCGCGCAGCGCCCGCTGCTGGCCGGGATCGAGCAGGTCGTAACTGGCCTGGAGCACGTCGGTGAGCTTGCGCCGGCCCGTCGGATCGTAGTCAACCAGGGTGGCGTGCTGGCGAAGGATCTCCTGGATCGACAGGGTGCCGACCCAGCCGGCGATCAGCTCGATGGCGAGCGGCAGGCCGCCCAGCCGGCGACACAGCTCGCCGACGGCGTGCGGTGCCACATCCGCCGCGGACAAGCCAGGCTGCCGGTCGGCTACCCGGGCCAGGAACAGCCGGACGGCGTCCGAGGAGGTGATGTCGTCGGCCCCGGCGGCCACGGGCGGGCAGTCAAGCGGCGGGACGGCCCAGCACACCTCGTCGGCCGCGCCTATGACTACCCGGCTGGTCAGCACGATACGCAGCTCGGGCACGGCCTGCAGCAGATGCCCGGCCACTTCCGCTACCTCAGCCTGGTGATGTTCCGCGCCATCGAGTATCACCAGGCCAGGCGGCGCCCAGGTGGCGAGCTCCTGGGCGAGCGAGGTCAGCAGCGGTACATCACGGCGGTCGGGCAGGCGCAGCATGGTCGCCATCGCGGAGGTAACCGAGCGCGGCGCCCGCACCGTCCCGAGCGGGACGAACAGCACGTCAGGCCCCCACCGCCGGGCCAGCTCGACGGCGAGCCTGGTCTTCCCCGCACCGCCAGGACCGGTCAGGCTGATCAGCCGCGCCCTGCGAAGCACCGAGCCAAGCTCCGCCAGCTCGTGTTCCCGCCCGACGAAGCTGGACTGCGCGGCGGGCAGCCGGTTCCGCGTCGGTGCTTCTGCCGCCGGCCGGCTGACCGGCCGCGCCGCTGGCATCCCGTCCGCGACGGCCGCCTCCAGCTCGGCGAGGGCGGTCAGGGTGCGCGCCGAGGCTCGCGAGTGCCCGGACTCCCACCGGTTCACTGTCGCGAACGAGACGTTGAGTTGCCGGGCCAGCTGTTCCTGGCTGAGGCCGATAGTCTTCCTCAGCAGCCGCAGGCGCCCGGCGAGTGCCTCATCCTGAGGCGCCGCGCGGTTCACGGTAAGAGCCTAGGCCCGTTCCCGCACTGCGGCATTAACCATTGATTGCATTAGTGCCGGGTTTTTCGCGGCCCTGACAGGCTGACTGACAGGCCGACTGACTATGGTCGAAGCATGAGTGACCTGGACGTGATCACCTACCGGCCGGCCGCCGGAGACTACGCGTGGACGTTCGGCGGAGCGGCTCCGGTGATGCGGATCAGGACGCCCGCCGTGCTTGACGTCTACACCGAGGACTGTTTCGCCGGGCGCGTAACGGGGCCGGACGACCTGGTGTCACGGCTGAACATCACTGGCCTGAACCCGCAGACCGGCCCGTTCTACATCGAGGGCGCCGAGCCGGGCGACACGGTCGCGGTTCACTTCGTGTCGCTGTCCCCCGCGCGGGACTGGGCGGCGTCCACGACGGTGCCGTTGTTCGGCGCCCTCACCGGGACGCACCTGACCGCGCTGCTCAGTGAGCCGCTCGAAGAGGTCGTGTGGATCTGGCAGCTCGACCGGGACAGGCAGCTGTGCCGGTTCACCGCGAAGAAGTCTGACTTCACCGCGGACCTCCCGATGGACCCGATGCACGGTACGGTCGGCGTCGCGCCTGCCGGCGGCGAGGTCCGGTCCTCGCTGGTACCCGACGCCTTCGGCGGGAACATGGACACGCCAGAGATGCGCGCCGGAACCACCTGCTACCTAGGCGTGAACGTGCCTGGGGCGCTGCTGTCGCTCGGCGACGGGCACGCCCGCCAGGGCGAGGGCGAGACCTGCGGCGTCGCGGTCGAGTGCGCGATGAGCACTGTCCTCATCGTGGACCTGATCAAGGGCGACGGGTCGGGCCTGCCGGTGACGCCATGGCCGCGGCTGGAGAACGACGGCTACATCATGTCGGCCGGGTCCGCCCGGCCGCTGGAGGATGCGTTCCGGATCGCGCAGCACGACATGGTGACCTGGGTCGCTGGCCTGTGCGGCCTGGACAAGCTCGACGCCTACCAGTTCGTCACGCAGACGGTCGAGTCGCCGCTCGCCAACGTCTGCGACACGAACTACACCTCCATCGCGAAGATGCCGAAGCGGTACCTGCCGGGCCGCGCCTACGGCGACATCCACGCTCACCTGAAGGCCCTCGCGGCCGGGCTCTAGCCGATGCCGGCGGCAGTGTCAGGTCAGCTGGTGGCCGGAGGCTTGACGAACAGTCCGATGAGCCCTGAGAACGACGTGGTGAAGATCGTGATCAGGCTGTCCGGGGGCGCCGTCTTGTTCGCCAGGATGTAGACGACGCCGGCAATGGCACTCGCCAGGACCACCACGCCTAGCACCGAGACCAGCATCAGCCACAGGATGTTGGTCGTGCGCGAGTCAGGCGCGGGGATGGCTCCCGCCGCGGCACTGGCGGCCGCGCTGACGGCTGCGGCCTTGACGGTATCGGACTCATTCGCTGTCGCGGTCAGCGCGGCCGCGACTGCGGTGTGGACATCGACCTGCGGTACCGGCGGCATTTGTGATCGCTTCTCCCCAATTGATCCAGGTCCCTGGGGGGATCATTCCGGCTTTAGAGGGCTGCGTCGAGCCCTGAGTTCCGGGTGGCAGCGAGTAACCTTTGGTTGATCTGACGCTAGCTGACGGGGGTTACCGCGCGATTATGGACGTCATCCTTGTTCCTGGCCTCTGGCTCGACGGCTCTTCCTGGGACGACGTCGTCCCGGTCCTCGCCGACGCCGGGCATCACCCGCACGCGGTCACGCTGCCCGGCATGGAATCCACCGACGCCGACCGCTCGGGGATCGGCCTGCCCGATCATGTCGGCGCGGTGATCGACCTGATCGACGCTGCCGACGGCCCCGTCGTGCTGGTCGGGCACTCGGCCGGCAGCGGGATCGCGTATGCGGCAGCGGACGCGCGGCCGGGCCTGGTGGCCCGGGTCGTCTGCGTCGGAGGCTTCCCCACCGGGGACGGCGGCACGATTGCCGACGCGTTCGCGGCCGTGAATGGCGAGGTACCGCTGCCCGACTGGACCCAGTTCGACGACGCGGACCTGGCCGGCCTGGACGACAAGGCTCTCGCCGTTTTCCGGGAGCGCGCGATCCCCTCCCCCGAGCGGGTTACCCGCGATCCGCAGCACCTGTCCGACGAGCGCCGTTACGATGTGCCGGTCACCGTCATCTGCACCGAGTTCACCAGCAAGATGCTGCGGGACTGGATCGCGCAGGGCATGGCCCCGGTGCGGGAGTTCACCCGGATCCGCGACGTCAGCTATGTGGACCTGCCGACCGGGCACTGGCCGCAGTTCAGCCGGCCCGCCGATCTCGGGCAGGCCATCCTCGCCAGCGTGCGGTCGGTATTGATCAACAGTGACGAGCAGGGCCGGCCGGAACCGCCGCTGGCGGTCAGCGAGGCGGGGACACTGCTGGGGTTCCTGGACTTCCAGCGGGCGACCCTGGAGTGGAAGACCCGCGGGCTGGACGCGGCCGGCCTGGCCGCGACGACCGGCGTCTCGTCGATGACCCTGGGCGGGATCCTCAAGCACATCTCCTATGTGGAGGACTACTGGTTCTCCGTGATGCTGCACGCACGGGATCCGCATCCGCCGTGGGACGGCGTGGACTGGAAGGCCAGCCCCGACTGGGACTGGCACTCGGCCGCCGGTGAATCCCCCGGGCGGCTGCGCGAGTTCTGGCAGGAGACCGTGGCGCGGTCCGGCGAGCTGGTGGCGGCAGCGCTCACGACGGGCGGACTCGGACAGCCGGCCAGGAAAACGTGGGAGAACGGCGACACACCGAGCCTGCGCTGGATCCTGGTCCACATGATCGAGGAGTACGCGCGGCACAACGGCCACGCCGACCTGCTCCGCGAATCGGTAGACGGCGAGACCGGCGAGTTATCCCGCTGCCCTGTCGAGGAAGGCGCCCAGGTACTCGTTGAAGACAGCGGTGCGCTCCAGGTTGGGCAGGTGACCGACGTCCTTGAGGACCACGACCTGCGGGTCGTGCAGGCAGCTGACCAGCTCGTCGGTGACTTCGGCGGTGGAGTAGGCATCGTGGTCACCGACGCAGACCAGCGAACTGGTCCGCAATGACGCGAGCATCGGCCGGTAATCGGGGCGCTGCGCCCGGCCGCGCAGGGCCGCGGCGGCACCGAGCGGGTTCGTCGCCAGCATCATGTCCATGATCTGCCCGGTGAGCGCCTCGGCGGGTTCCGGGCCGAACAGCCGGGCCGCCATCTCTTCCGCCAGCGGGCGCATGCCCTGTTCCTCCGCGACCTGCGCCTTGGCCAGCCGGTCGGCCACCTCGGCAGGCGACGTCGGCCGGGCCGTGGTGGCGACGAAACCCAGCGCCCGCCAGCGGTCCGGCTGGGCAGCGGCGAGCTCCATCAGGATCAGGCCGCCCATGCTCAGCCCGACCAGGGCGGCCTGGCCGATGCCTTCGCGGTCCAGCAGCTGCCGGACATCGGCGGCCAGCTCCGCCATGGTGACGGTGCCCGCGGTGACCGGGCTGTCGCCATAGCCGCGCAGGTCAGGGACGATGACCCGGAACCGGTCACGGAACACGGCGAGCTGAGGAGCCCACATGGTCCGGTTGAAGGGGTGGCCGTGCAGGAAAACGACGACCGGACCGTCTCCGGCATCGTCATATGCGAGATCAGCTGCGGTCACAGACTCCATGCTAACCAAAAGATGAAATCAGAACGACGCGTGGTTCCCGTCACCACCCTGCCATGCGTGCCACAGGGCCGCGTAACCACCGTCGTTCCCGATCAGCTCCTCATGGGTGCCCAGCTCGGTAATCCGGCCGTCCACCAGGACCGCGATCCTGCTGGCGTCCCGTGCGGTGTGCAGGCGGTGCACGATGGCGATCACGGTCCGGCCGCGTACGACGGCGGCTAGGGATCGTTCCAGGTGCCGCGCCGCTCCGGGGCTCAGCAGCGAGGTCGCCTCGTCCAGGATGAGGATGTCCGGGTTGACGAGGATGAGCCTGGCCAGCGCGAGTTGCTGCACCTTGGCCGGATCCAGGGCCTGCCCTCCACTGCCGATGACGGCGTCCAGGCCCAGCCTCCCGGCCCAGTCCCACGCGTCGACGGCGGCCAGGGCGGCGGCCATATCATCGTCCGCGGCACCCGGCCTGGCGATGGCCAGGTTGTCTCGCAGCGTGCCGCGGAAGACGTGATGGTCCTGGGTTACCAGCGCCACCGTGCCGCGCCGCTCGGCGGGTACCAGCCGGGCGATCTCCTCACCGCCGATGGTGATGCTGCCGGCGCCCGGCTCGTGGATGCCGGCCAGCAGCTTGGCGAGCGTTGACTTGCCAGCCCCTGAGGGTCCGACGACGGCGAGCCGCTCCCCCTGCCTGATGGTCAGGTCGATGCCGCGCAGCACGTCATGACCGGCCTGATAGGCAAAGTGAACATCCCGGACCGCGACATCCTGCCGCTGCGGGCGGATCGGGGTGCCAGACAGGCTCTCGGCTGGCACTGGGACCTCAGCTAGCACTGGGACCGGCTCGCGGAATCTCGCGACGCCCAGCAGGCGGGCCAGCGCGGCGCCCGACGACTGAACCTCGTTCAGCCACCCCAGCACCAGGTCCACTGGGGTGAGCAGTTCCGCGGCATAGAGTGTCGCGGCGGTGACGGCGGCCAGGGACACCAGCCCGTGCAGGTAGAACGTCCCGCCGATGACGAGCATGGCGGCCACCGGCACCGAGTAGCTGACGTCGTAGACGGGGAAGAGCGTGTTGCGCAGCCGGAGTGTGTAGCGCTCGGCGGCGTAGGACGCGGCGATGTCATGGTTGACCCGGTCCATCCGACGGGAGGTAAGCCGCAGCGCCTCGACAGTGCGGGCACCCTCGACGGTCTCGGCCAGACCCTCGGTCAGCTGCGAGTAGGACGCCGCTTCGCGCAGGTACCCGGCATGCGCCCGACGCAGGTACCAGCGGGTGATAGCGAATAGCCCTGGCACCGAGATAAGGCACGGCAGGACCAGGAGCGGACCGATCAGCACCAGGGCGACCAGCGTGAAGCCGATCACGGTGACCGAGGTCAGGATTGTCGGGATCGCGTTGCGCACCGTATTGGACATCAGGTCGACATCGCGGCTGGTCCGGGTGATCAGGTCGCCGGTGTCCGCGTCCTCGACGATCTGCGGCGGCAGGGCCAGCACGTCCGCCATGAACTCCTCGCGGAGCCCGGCCAGGATTTTCTCGCCGAGCATGGCCGCGGCATACCTGGCGAACCGGACGAGGACGGTCTGGGCCGCTAGGAAGGCGAGAATCAGCAGGACCGTCCGCAGCACCGTATCGTGACCGTTCGTCACGTCCGCGACCAGGTCACCTAGCAGCCACGGGACGAAGAGCCCGGCGATCGTCCCGACTGCCTGCAGGGCGATCACCAGGCCGAATTCACGCGGGTGGGCCCGGATGACGCGGCGCGCGTACGCAGCAAGCTCCCGGTTCGCGGCCACCGGCAGCGCGTTCACGCTGTGCCTCCCAGCGCGTTCACGCTGTGCCTCCCACCGCGTTGGCGTCTCCCACTGCGTTGGCGTCGTCCACTGAACTGGCCATGCCCCGCTCGACCAGGGACCGGTATCGTGCGTCCCCCATCAGGAATTCATGGCTCCCCTCGGCCGCCACCGTGCCGTCGATGACCAGCGCGACGTGATCGGCCCGGTTCAGCAGCAGGATGCTTGTGGTGAACACGACGGTCGCGCGGCCCTGGCGCAGTCGCGCGATCCCCGCGGCCATGTTGCTCTCGGTATGTGCGTCGACCGCGCTGGTGGGGTCGACCAGGATCAGCATGTCTGGGTCCGCCATCAGGGCACGGGCCAGCCGCAGCCGCTGCTGCTGGCCACCGGAGAACTCCCGGCCCCCCGCGGCCGCGCTGGTAGCGAACTGATCCGGCAGCGCCTCGATGATGTCCCGTCCCGCGGCGGCGTCCACGGCCGCCCACAGCAGTTCGTCGGTGTCGCAGTCAGCCAGCCTGCCCGCCGGATCGAGCTCACGCCGCAGCGGGCCGGCGAACAGGTACGCGTCAACGGGAGTGACCAGGATCCGCTCACGAATCCCGGCCAGCGGCAGCCCCGGCAGCGGCTGGCCGTCATAGGTAGCACCGGATTCGGCATAACGCCCTAGCCGGTCCGGCAGGACGATCGCGTCATCCGCGGCGCACACGACGGCGGTGAGCCCGCAAGCGGGTACCACCAGGCCGGAATCGGGGTCGGCCAGGACGCCCGGGCTGACTGGCATGCAGGTATCCGGGCCAGGCTCGATGTCCGGTTCCAGGCGGAGCAGCCGGGTGATGTTCGCCGCGGCCACGTGGGCCTGCATGGCCCTGGTGACGGCGAACGTCATCCTGTTGATGGGCGTTACCAGGAACGTGGTGTACCCGTAGAAGGCCACCATCTCACCGGTGCTCAGCTGCCTGGCCAGCACCAGGTTGGCGGCCAGCGCCACCACGCCGACGAGCAGCACGCCCGGCAGGAACGTGCTCGCCGCGGCTAGCATCGCCGTCACCCGCGCCTGCCCTAGCACCGTGAACCGGAGCTTCTGCGACCCGTCACGGTACCGGGCGGCGAATATCTCCCCGCCGCCGAAACCGCGAAGGACCCGCAGCCCGCGCACGGTGTCGATGGCCTGGTCAGTGAGTTCGCGCTGCTGTGCCCGCACCTGCCGCTGCCGCTGCCTGAGGAGCCGGCTCAGACGGGTCGTGATGAACAAGATGACCGGCACCGCGACCAGCACCAGCAGGCCCACCTGCCAGGAAGCGACCAGCATGAGCGCCGCGATGAGAGCGAACCCGATGACACCGCCCGCACCGCGGCTGCCTGCCTCCAGGGCCTGGCCGATCAGGTTGACGTCCGAGACGCCGACGGTGACGAGGTCACCTGCTGACAGCCGCCTGCTGACGGTCGCACCTAGCTCGCATACGTGGCGGGTGACGAACTGCATCGTCTGGTAGCAGCCGCCGATCCTGGCAGCGCACTCGAAGCGCTCGACCAGCGAGGCGGACACCGCCTGGACGATGCCCAGCCCGAGGATTGCCAGGCCCCACCACAGGAGCGCCGTCTGGTCCCTGGCTATCAGGCCGGCGTTGACGGCCGCTCCGATCGCCCCCGGTGCCAGGCTTTGCGCCCCTACCCACAGCGCGTTGAAGACGCAGTCGAGCGAGAGGGCGCGCCAGTGGCTGCGGGCCATCCAGGCCAGGTACCGCCACGGGCCGCGGATATCCGGTGTCCCAGGATCCGCATCATGGAATGTCCGCACCGCTCAGGCCCCGGCGTACGCGGATATCGTCTGGTTCACGTGCCGAATCGTACGGCAAGAAAAGGCCAGTTTCAAAGAAAAATTGCAACTCAAATGAGCCATATTCACTTAGAGGTGTAGCTACCGCTAGGCCTCTGAATGCGGCTACAAAAATAGATTAATACACGCCCGGATATGAGCACAACCCCACTGACGTCGGTTACCGCCCGCCCGCGAGATCGATAAACGATCCGGTAACGTACGAGGCTTCGTCGGACAGCAACCACAGGATTGCCTCGGCTACCTCCTCCGGACGGCCGCCGCGTTTCATCGGCAGGCTCGGGGCGAGGCGCGCGACCCGGCCGGGTTCGCCGCCACTGGCGTGAATTCCGGTATCGATGAAGCCTGGCCGGACGGCGTTGACCCGGATGCCCTCACCCGCTACCTCCCGGGACAGCCCGATGGTCAGCGTGTCAACGGCTCCCTTGGATGCCGCATAGTCCACGTACTCACCAGCGGATCCCAGTCTGGAAGCAGCCGAGGACACGTTGACGATCGCTCCGCCGGCCCCGCCGTGAGCAGTCGACATCCGCCGTACCGCGTGCCCCGCGCAGAGAAAGTAGCCGACGATGTTCGTGGTCATGATCCGCTGCAGGCGCACCGCGTCCATCTCGTCAACCCGGCACTGCGTTTCCAGGATCCCGACGTTGTTGACCAGGCCGCAGAGCGTACCCAGTTCCCGGTCGACGGTCGTGAACAGCCGCTCGATGTCATCGGGCTGGACCATGTCGGCCTGGACCGCGATCGCCTCGCCACCACTGGCGGTCACCTCGGCAACGACCGCCCCGGCTGACTCAGCGTCCACGTGATAACTGATGCAGACCCTGCGTCCGAACTGCCCGAGACGGCGCGCGACCGCGGCACCGATACCCCGGCTTCCCCCGGTGACCAGGACAACTCCAGCATCCATCGGCTGAGCGTATCGCGGCACGCTAGGGTTCATAAGGGACGCCAGGCAGCCGGCCTCAGGACTCAGGGCTCGGACTCGGGCTGGCGGGGCCAGAACTGAACGCGGCGTCGAAGGATGCCTGGGGCGGGTCGTAGTCGAACCGCCGCAGGAAGGTGAGCGCCTCCGGCGCGCCGGCCAGCCGGTCCATCCCCGCGTCTTCCCACTCCACCGATATCGGCCCGCGGTACCCGATCGAGTTCAGCATCCGGAACACGTCTTCCCAGGCCACCTCACCGCGTCCGGCCGACACGAAGTCCCAGCCACGCCGCGGGTCACCCCACGGCAGGTGCGAGCCGAGACGGCCGTTGCGGCCGTCGAGCCGCTTGCGGGCCTCCTTGCAGTCGACGTGGTAGATCCGGTCCCGGTACTCCGCGAGGAACGCGACCGGGTCCAGGTCCTGCCAGACGAAGTGGCTCGGGTCGAAGTTCAGCCCGAACGCCGGCCGGTGATCCACGGCCGCAAGAGCCCGCGCGGTGGTCCAGAAGTCATATGCGATCTCGCTCGGATGCACCTCATGCGCGAACCGGATTCCCTCGGCGTCGAAGACATCCAGGATCGGATTCCACCGCCGGGCGAAGTCCGCGTAGCCCTCGTCGATCATCGACTCAGGCACCGGCGGGAACATGGCGACGGTGTGCCAGATCGAGGAACCGGTGAAGCCAACCACGGTGTCCACGCCGAACGCCGCCGCGGCCCGCGCGGTGTCCGCCATCTCCGCCGCCGCTCGCTGCCGCACACCTTCTGCCGACCCGTCTCCCCAGATACGTGCAGGCAGGATGCCCTGATGCCGCACGTCGATCGGGTGGTCGCACACGGCCTGGCCCACGAGGTGGTTGGAGATGGCCCAGCAGCGCAGGTCGTACTTGGCGAGCAGCGCGTGCCGCCCAGCCAGGTAGCCATCTTCGCTCAGCGCCCGGTTGACCTCGAAGTGGTCTCCCCAGCAGGCAAGCTCGAGGCCGTCGTAGCCCCACTGCTGGGCCAGCCGGCACACGTCCTCCAGCGGCAGGTCAGCCCACTGGCCGGTAAACAAGGTAAACGGGCGAGGCACTAATTGCTCCCAACGGTGGTCCAGCCGGATTCATGAGACGCGCTGTCCGACACGGCGGCCAGGACGCGCTGTACCTGCAGGCCATCGGCAAACGAGGGCGCCGGGTCGGTGCCTTCGGCGATGGCGGTCACCAGGTCCCTGACCTCGTGAGTGAACGTGTGCTCCCAGCCGAGCACGTGGCCAGGCGGCCACCATGCCGGCAGGTAAGGGTGCGAAGGCTCGGTCACCAGGATCCGCCGGAACCCGGAATCCGCTCCGCCGGAATCCTCGTAGACTTCCAGCTCGTTCAGCCGTTCCAGGTCGAAGACCAGGCTCCCCAGCGACCCGTTCACCTCGATACGCAGCTGGTTCTTCCGTCCGGTGGCGAACCGGGTCGCCTCGAACGAGGCCATCGCGCCGCCGTCAAGCCGCGCCGTGAACAGCGCCGCGTCATCCACCGTCACCTCGCCGGCCTCGCCGCCAGAAGGCAGCGGCCGCGACCGGATAAAGGTCGCCGCCACCCCCGACACTCCGGTGATCAGCGACCCGGTCAGGTACTGCGCCAGGTCGACAATGTGCGCACCGAGATCCCCGAGCGCTCCCGACCCGGCCCGCTCGTGCTGCAGCCGCCAGGTCAGCGGGAACTCCGGATCCACCAGCCAGTCCTGCAGGTACGTGGCCCGGACATGCCGGATCTCCCCCAGCCGTCCGTCGGCGATCAGCGAACGTGCCAGCGCGATCGCCGGTACCCGCCGGTAGTTGAATCCGATCATCGACCGCACGCCGCGTTCCCGGGCGCGTCCGGCGGCGGCGGCCATTATGGCAGCCTCCTCCAGCGTGTTCGCCAGCGGCTTCTCGCACAGCACGTGCTTGCCTGCCTCCAGCGCGGCGATGGCGATCTCGGCATGCAGGTCCCCCGGCGTACACACGTCAACCAGCTGCACATCGTCCCGCGCGATCAGCGCGCGCCAGTCAGTCTCGGCGTGAGCCCAGCCCAGGCGGCGTGCCGCGGTTTCCACCGCGGCGGCATCCCGCCCGCACACCGCGACCATGGCGGGCTGCAGCGGCAGGTCGAACACGTGCGGTGCGGTCCGCCAGGCCTGCGAATGCGCCGCGCCCATGAATGCGTACCCGGCCATGCCGACACCCAGCACGCTCATACGGTGCGCGCCCGCGGATCCCAGCCGGCATCCAGTACTTCAGGCACCGTGAACGACGAGGTGACCGGCAGGAACCCTCCGGACGAGGCAGACCGCTCGATGGCCTCCATGGTCTCAAGCACGTGCAGCCCGAGGTCCCCAGTGGCCCGGGGCGCCCAGGAGCCACGCACCGCCCTGGCCATGTCCAGAACTCCCAGCCCGCGCCCGAAAACAGCACCCTCCGCGGCTACCTCGGTCCACGCCTCGGCCCCGACGCCGCGCACCTGGACGACCCCGTCGAACCGGTTAGGGTCGGGCAGGGCAAGCGTCGCCTCAGTCCCCGTGATCTCCAGGAATCCCTGCCGCCGCAGCGGGGACTCGAAGCTGAACACCGCGGTGGCCGCCCCGCCTCCCGCGTACGAGATCAGCGCCGACATGTGGGTGGGCGCCTCGACAGCGAACGAGGTGCCGGCCTTGGGCCCGGTCGCGATGACCCGGCTGTCCCGGCTGCGCCGCCCCACCGCCGCCACCGACGAGGCCGGCCCGAAGATCGTGGCCAGCGCCGACAGGTAATAGGGCCCGATGTCGAACAGCGGCCCCGCACCCCGCTGATAGAGGAACTCCGGGTCCGGATGCCACAGCTCCGGCCCAGGTCCCTGCATCAATGCCAGGGCCGTCAGCGGCTGACCGATCGTGCCGGCAGCGATCAGCCGCCGCGCGGTCTGCAGGCCGGCACCCAGCATGGTGTCCGGCGCGCACCCCAGCAGCAGTCCGGCCGCGGCCGCACGGTCAACAAGCCGCTGCCCGCTGGCGACGTCGACCGCGAGCGGCTTCTCCGTCCACACGTGCTTGCCCGCGCCTAGCGCCGCCGACGTCACCGCCGCGTGCGCCGCCGGGATGGTCAGGTTGACGACAAGCTCCGCCTCGGGGCTGGCCAGGGCCTCCTCCACCGTGCCCGCCGCTGGCACGCCGTACGCGTCTGCCTGAGCCTTCGCCCGCTCAACGTCGATGTCCGCGCAGAACACCACCCGCACGTCCGCGAACGAGCAGAGGTTGCTCAGGTACTCGCTGCTGATGAACCCGCACCCGACTACCGCGACGCCGACCGGCGCCGCCATCAGGCAAGCTCTCGCGTGGCGAACCCGTGGGCGACGAGCCACTCGAGGCTGTCCCCGACGGCGGTCAGCATGTCGGTAGCGCACCGGTCAAGCTCGACGATGTGCCGGGTGGACGGGCTGGCGGTCAGGATCTCCGCCACCGGCATCCGGCCCGACCCCACCGCGGTCATCGGGTCGTCCTTGGTGATGGGCCCGTCCTTGACGTGCAGGAACATGACCCGGTCCCCCAGCCGCCCCAGCAGTTCGAGCACATCCTGCCCGCCGACCGCGGCCCAGTAGGTGTCGACTTCGAGGAACACGCTGGCATCGAGCTGGTCCGCGAGCACCTCCAGCGCGGGCCGCCCGCTGATCTGCGACGACAGCTCGAAGTCATGGTTGTGATACCCGAGGGACAGGCCCTCCCCCGCTGCCCACGCCGCGAGCGAGTTCAGCTCCGCGGCGACCGCGGCGACCGTCTCCGCGGACGCGTACCTTTCCGGCGGCAGGTACGGCACGATGATCACGTCGGTGCCGAGCGTCCGCGCGGCTGCCGCTGTCGCGTCCGGCTCCTCGCCGGGATGAGCGTGCACACTGCACACGGACAGCCCCGCCGCGGTGAGGTCTTCCCGCAGTCCCTCGGGGTCATTGAGCACGTTGAACGCTTCCACCAGCTGATAGCCGAAGGCACCGACCTGTGCCAGCACCCCCTTCCGGTCCACGGCCAGCTGTTCCCGGACCGAGTAAAGCTGCAACGCTGCCGGATTCACGGATCACCCACTTTTCGAAAAGTATTCGCTCGGTTCCTATAGGCTAGATTCGTCCACTAGCCAGGTCAAGAGCGGAGGTACCCGGCGATGGCCCGCAGCACCCTGGTCGACATCGCCGCCGAGGCTGGCGTGTCCGTATCCGCAGTGTCCAAGGTCCTCAACGGCCGCACCGATGTCGCTCCCGGCACCCGGTCCCGCATCGCCGGCCTGCTCAGGCAGCACGGTTACCAGGTCGCTTCGCGGCTCGGCTTCGGCGTGGTTGACCTGCTCATCGCGTACCTGCACGGCCCGTGGGCGGAAGAGCTGCTGCGCGGCACTGTCGAGGCGGCGGACGAGGCAGGCGTCAGCGTGATCGTGAGCACGGTCCACTCCCCCGCCCAGTTCACTGCCTGGCTGGACCGCGCGTCCACCCGCGGTACCGACGGCGCGCTGTGCGTCCTGCACCTGCCTGACAGCCGGGAACTGGATCGGCTCGCCGCCGCCCGGATTCCGTTCGTCGTGATCGACCCGCCCCAGGAGCCCGGCGCCGACGTGCGGTCGGTCGGCACCACCAACTGGCAAGGCGGCGTCACCGCGACCCGGCACCTGATCGAGCTGGGTCACCGCCGGATCGCGATCATCCGTGGTCCGGCCGACCTGTGGTCCAGCCAGGCCCGCCTTGGCGGGTTCCGGGCCGCCCTGCAGTCCGCCGGCCTCACCCCGGACGAGGACCTGATCCGCCACGGCGAGTTCTGGGTGTCCGATGGTAAGGCACTGGCACACGCCCTGCTGGCAATGCCGCACCCGCCCACCGCCATCGTCGCCGCCAACGACCAGCAGGCATTCGGCGTGCTCCAGGCCCTGGGCGAGCGCGGCCTGCGCGCTCCGCACGACCTGAGCGTGATCGGCTTCGACGACGTCCCCGTCGCGTCCTGGGCGACCCCGCCGCTGACCACCATCCGCCAGCCCCTCGCCGCGATGGCAGCGGCCGCATTCGCCATGCTCCGCGCCGATCCTACGACCGCCGCCGGCGAGCCCCGTCACATCGAGCTCGCGACCACCCTGATCCTGCGCGAAAGCACCGCCCCGCCCCAGTCTTTGCCCGAGGCATGAAATCAGACGGAAACTAGATGTGCGGCGGCCGCCCAGTTTCTGTCTCGGCCGGCGTCCGTACAGGACGAGATCCGAGAAGAAAGGTGGTGCGGGCGGGTGACAGCCGACCTGATCGAGCGGGCGCGGGCCGGGGACGGCAACGCGTTCGAGGCACTGACCGAGCCGCACCGCCGGGAGCTGCAGGTGCACTGCTACCGGATGCTCGGCTCCTTCGCCGATGCTGAGGACGCCCTCCAGGACACGCTGCTGGCCGCCTGGCGCGGCCTGGCCGATTTCGAGGGACGCGCCTCGATCCGCACCTGGCTGTACCGGATCGCCACCAACCAGTGCCTGAACGCGCTCCGCTCCGCAAGCAGGCGGCCCGCCAAGGAGTGGGACGTGCCGAGGGTCGATCCGCCGGAGCCGACCCGGCTCGGGGAGGTCGTCTGGCTCGAGCCCTACCCCGACACCCTGCTGCCGGGTGTGGCACCTGGCCCGGAAGCCCGGTACGAGCAGACCGAGTCCATCTCGCTGGCCTTCGTGACCGCCCTGCAGGTCCTGCCGCCTCGCCAGCTCGCCGTGCTGATCCTGCGCGACGTCCTCGGATTCCACGCGGCCGAGGTGGCCAGCATGCTGGACTCGACCGTCGACTCGGTCAACAGCGCTCTCAAGCGGGCGCGTACCAGCCTGCAGCACCGCCTGCCGCCAGCCACCGAGCCGGCTCCCGCCGCCGGCTCCCTGGCCGAGGAGGCGATCGTGGCGAAGTTCGTCAGCGCGTACGAGGCCGCCGATATCAACGCGCTGATAGCCCTGCTGACCGACGATGTGTTCATGTCCATGCCGCCCATGCCGCTCGAATACCAGGGCAGGGACGCGGTTGCCCACTTCTGTGCCCTCCTGTTCGGCGCGGGCCGGCGGGTGCAGCTGGTGCCTACCAGGGCCAACGGCCAGCCGGCCTTCGGCACCTACCTGCGCGCACCTGACGGCGGGCGCCACGGGACCGGCCTGTTCGTCATCGCCCTCGCCGGCGACCGCATCTGCGCGATGACCCGCTTCGAGAACGGCGTGTTCCCGTGGTTCGGGCTGCCGCGATCACTGCCTGATTAGGCCTGCCTGCACTGACATCACACGCGTAGCGTTGGCCACATGAGCGAAACGACCTGGCTGGACGCCACCGCGCAGGCGGACCTCGTGCGGCGAGGCGAGGCGAGTCCCGCAGAGCTGGCCGAGGCCGCCATCGCCCGGATCGAAGCGGTCGACCCGAAGCTGGACGCGGTCATCAGGACCAGGTTCGACGCGGCGCGGCGGGAGGCCGCGGGCGAGCTGCCCGACGGCCCGTTCCGCGGGGTGCCGATCCTGTTCAAGGATCTCGGCTGCCTGGTGGCGGGCGAGGCCACCGCGTTCGGGGTCGGGCCGCTGCGTGACGTGGCGTGGCCGCTGACCTCCTATCTGGCGGCGCAGTTCCTGGCGGCCGGCTTCGTCCCGCTCGGCCGCACCAACGTCCCCGAGCTCGGCACCACGGTGACCACCGAGCCGCTGAGCTTCCCGCCGGTGCGCAACCCGTGGGATACCGGCCGGTCGGCCGGCGGTTCCTCCGGCGGCTCGGCCGCGGCGGTCGCGGCGGGCATGGTGGCGGTCGCGCACGCCAACGACGGGGGCGGCTCCGTCCGCATCCCGGCGAGCGAATGCGGACTGGTCGGGCTCAAGCCGACCCGCGGGCGGGTCAGCCAGGGTCCGCTGGTCGGCGAGGGCTGGGCGGGCGGCACCATCGACGGAGCGGTAGCCAGGACCGTCCGTGACGCGGCCGGCGTGCTCGACGTGATCAGCAATCCGATGCCCGGCGAGCCGTACTACGCGCCGCCGCTGCGCCGCCCGCTCGCCCAGGAGGTCGGCGCCGACCCGGGCCGGCTGCGGATCGGCGTCATCGACCGGCCCCCCGCGGAGGGGTACCTGGACGATCCGCAGTGCCGCGCCGCCGTCGCGAGCGCGGCGAGGCTGCTGGAGTCGCTTGGTCATCACACCGAGCAGTCCGCACCCGCTGCCATGTTCGAGCCGGACTTCGTAGCGCATTTCACCGCGATCATCGCTGCCGACGTCGCGGCGACCTTCCTGGCCTTCGAGATGGCCCTTGGCCGGCCGATCGGCGCGGAAGAGATCGAGCCGCGCAACGCCGCCTACCGCCAGGGCGGCCAGGCGCTCAGCGCGGTCGCGTACCTGCAGACCCGCGCCTGGATGGGCGCCTGGGCACGTCGCATGGCGGCCTGGTGGAGCGATCATGACCTGCTGCTGACACCAACCGTCGGCGCACCGCCGCCCGAGCTCGGCTGGTTCACCGCCGCCGGGCCGGAAGAAGAGGCGAAACGGATAGTCAGCTTCATCCCGTACACCGCGCAGTTCAACATGACGGGCCAGCCGGCCATTACCGTCCCCCTGCACTGGACACCGGATGGCCTCCCGGTAGGCGTGCAGCTAGTGGCCGCCTACGGGCGGGAGGACGTGCTCGTCAGGGTCGCCAGCCAGCTTGAGCAGGCCGCGCCCTGGCGCGACCGCCATCCGCCCGTCCACGCGTAGCGGCCGCCTGGACGTAGCACACAGCCCGTTCTGCGGTTACGGAGCCGGGAACCGGTCGGCGGGGACCTGGCTGAGCGTGACGTTCCCGTCGGCTGCCGGGGTCAGCGTGATCTGGTCCGCGGCGTACTGCGTCGTACTGCCGTGCGTCGTGGTGACGTAGTCGAAGGTGGTGTTCATTTTCTGGAAACCGCAGTCGCGGGTGAACAGGCGACCCGCCGCGTCCCAGTCCACGCCGGTCGTGATGTAAATCTGGTAAACGCCGTCCCCGATGTGCCGCACCGTGCGGGTGGCGCCGGCCTGCACGTAGACGGCCATCGCCGTGCTGTCGCCCAGGACCATGCCGACCACGGCGTCGGTGGTCCCCGCGGTGTTGACGATCGTCAGCTCCCCCAGGCCGCGCGGGGCCGGCGCCATGATCAGCGTGCCGTTCGCCAGCCGGCGGCCCGTGCCGGCCGTGGGCGACGGCAGGAACTGCGGCATTCCCGCCCCGGCCTGCGCCTGGCGCAGCCGTGCCGCTCCCGAGGACCGGCTCAGCAGCGCCGCGGCAGAGGATCCCGCGCACACCCGATCGGATCCGGCGGCGGCCGCGGTGCTATCGAGGCTGGTGGCGTACTGGCGCAGCGCCGCGATCAGCGCGGTCTGCGCCGCCTGGACCTGGGCCGGACCGCGGGATCCTTGCAGGGTCCTGATGTCGCCGGCCACATCGTGCTCGGCCGCCGCGGCGGCGGAGCTCACCGCGGCGGGCGCCTGCGCGGAACGCAGCCGCTGCAGGTCACTGGCCAGCGACACCACGACGGTGCTGAGCATCAGCCGGTAAGCGGACAGGCTCACCGCCCGCACCGGCACCGCCGCAGCGGCCGGCTTGCTCCCGGTGCAGCCTCCGGCGGCAAGGATGACGAGGACGGCCGACAGCGCCGCGATGGAGCGGGTGGTTCGACGGCCCACGGATGCTTTCCCTCTCTCGGAGAGGAGCATCTCACGGGAGCATATGAGCCAGCAACGGCCTTATCCTCTCCGTGTGAGCCGGATACCGTCGGGGACTGTCACGCTGCTGTTCAGCGACATTGCGGGTTCCACCCGCCTGTGGGAGACCGAGCCGGACGCGATGGCAGCCGCCCTCCGGCGGCACGACTCGATCCTCCGCCAGGCCATCGAGGGCTCGGCCGGTTACGTCTTCAAGACTGTCGGTGACGCCTTCTGCGCCGCGTTCGAGGCGCCGCAAGGGGCGGTGAGCGCGGCGGTGCGGGCGCAGCTGGGCCTACTGGAGGAGCCCTGGCCGACCACGATGCCCGTGCGGGTGCGGATGGGCCTGCACACCGGGGTCTGCGAGGAGCGGGACAACGACTACTTCGGGCCGACGGTGAACCGGGCCGCGCGGCTGGAGGCGATCGCGCACGGCGGCCAGACCGTCGTCTCCGGCACGACCGCCGGCCTCACCGGTGACGCCCTGGCCGACGGGGTCCGGCTGCGGGACCTGGGCCAGCACCGGCTGCGGGACCTCGGCCGCCCAGAGCACGTATTCCAGATCGAGGCGGAGGGCCTGCCGGCCAGCTTCCCGCCGCTGACGTCGCTGGACAACCCCGAGTTCCCCAACAACCTGCCCGGCCTGCTCAGCGTGTTCATCGGCCGGTCCACCGAGATCGTGGCCGTCCGGTCGCTGCTGGCGCAGGCCCGGCTGGTGACGCTCACCGGGGCCGGCGGCTGCGGCAAGACCCGCCTCGGGCTGCAGGCGGCGGCCGAACTGCTCGATACCGCCCCCGACGGGGTGTGGCTCACCGAGCTGGCCCCGCTCACCGACGGGGCGGAGATCCCGGCAGCGGTATCCGCCGCCCTCGGGCTGCCGTCCCGCGACGAGGCGTCGCTGCTGACAGCGCTGCGGGAACAGGACGCCCTGCTGCTGCTCGACAACTGCGAGCACCTGATCGGGGCCGTCGCCAGGCTATGCGGCCGGATCACCAGCCAGTGCCGCCAGGTCAGGATCATGGCCACCTCCAGGGAACCGCTCGGCATCGGCGGGGAGCGGGTGTACCGGGTGGCGTCGCTGTCGCTGCCCGGCTCCGATGATGGCGACGCCGCGCCGTCCGAGGCGGTGCAGCTGTTCATGGACCGGGCCAGGGCCCAGGATCCGGGGTTCGTCCTTGATGAGGCGGCCGGGCCGCTGGTCGCGTCGGTCTGCCGGCGCCTGGACGGCATCCCCCTGGCCATCGAGCTGGCCGCCGCCCGGCTGTCTTCGATGTCACTCGGCCAGGTGAGTACGCGGCTGGACCAGCGGTTCCGGCTGCTCACCGGCGGCAGCCGGAACGCGATGCCGCGGCAGCAGACCCTGCAGGCGACGGTTGACTGGTCGTTCAGCCTGCTCAGCGAGCCGGAGCGGGCCACGCTGCGACGGCTGTCGGTGTTCGCCGGCGGGTTCGAGCTCGAAGGGGCCGAGGCGGTGTGCGCCCTGCCCGATGCCGACGTGTTCGAGGTACTGGACCTGGTCAGCTCGCTGGTGGACAAGAGCCTGGTGGTCGCGGACCACGCGGCCGGCGGATCGGTGCGGTACCGGCTGCTGGAGACCATCCGCCAGTACTGCGCGCAGGAACTGCTGCGAGCCGACGGCGACGACACGGTGCTGCAGGTCAGGGCCAGGCACGCCCGCTATTTCCTCGAGCTGGCCGAGACGGCCAAGAAGGACCTTGACGGTCCCGCCCAGGGCAGGTGGCTGCGCCGGCTGGACCTGGAGTGGGACAACCTGCGGGCTGCGTTCGGCTATCTGACCGATGAGAATCAGAACGACTGTGTGCTACGGCTCGGCGCGGCGCTTGAGCGGTTCGCGCTTAGCCAGGCGCACGTAGAGGTACTCGACTGGCTGCGGACCGGTATCGAGCGGGCCGGGCCGGCACCCGAGGCCAGCCGGGTGATGATCGAGGCGATGCTCACCTGCGCCGAGCTGATCCAGGTGCTGCTGGTGATGAGCGCCGCCGAGCGGGCCGCCGCCGGGAGATATTCGGAACGGGCGCTCACGATGGCGCGCAAGCTTGGCGATGAGGAAATGGAAGGCTGGGCGCTGGCGGCACTGGCCAGCGCCGCGTACTTCGAACGTGACCTGGCCCGCATGGAGCTGCTGGCCAGGGAGAGCATGGAGATCGCCCGCCGGATAGACGAGCCGCGGCTGAAGGGCTCGCTGCTGAACCTCCTCGAGTTCGTGCCCGGCGCCACCTATGCGGACCGGCGCAGCGCCTGCGAGCAGCAGGTGGAGTGCTTCCGCCAGGCCGGGGACCACCTGAGCACCGCCAACGCGCTGGCCCGGATGTTCAGCCTGCACCTGCACGCCGGCCAGCCGAGCCTCGGCAGGCCCTACCTGGACGAGGCGATAGCGATGGCGGAGGATCTCGGCTCGCCCCTGCTCCGGTACTTCCTGTACGCCGATCTTGCCATCGTCCTGCTCATCAGGGACAACGCGGCGGAGGCGGCGCCGCTGGTCCGCCGCAACCTGCTGACCGCGCACCGGCTCGGCGGCGGCATCGAGGTCGCCATGGCCCTGTTCGCCGCGGCCTCCTGCACGGGCATGCTCGGCTCGGCTCAGAGCGACTTCCTCACCGCGGCGCGGCTGCACGGCGCTGCCGACGCGGGCATCAACGCCGGGCTCGCCATCGGCACCATCGGCTGGTCCGGCCTAGAGGAGCGCCTGCGCGCCAGCGAGCAGGCCCGTCTCAGAAAAGTCCTAGGCGACGCAGCATTCGAAGCCGCCTACCACGCAGGCGTCCAGATGACCCCACCCCGCGCCGTAGAACTGGCCCTAGGCAGAGCCCATCCACCCCCGCTAGGTTAAAGTGCCACGAGTCAAGGCGACCCGTGGCGCACGAACCCCTTCTGGTGGGTGT
>Ga0209530_1000603_pt1 | contig 23146 bp, 28 predicted proteins | sample BlaSpr_A8_Ref_O1_FD_187987 | JGI IMG/M metagenome (GOLD analysis project Ga0209530, IMG submission 187987) | Forest soil microbial communities from Thunder Bay, Ontario, Canada - Black Spruce, Ontario site 2_A8_Ref_O1 (SPAdes) (version 2) | ecosystem: Environmental > Terrestrial > Soil > Boreal...
GAGCGCCTGCCTTACAAGCAGGAGGTCGCAGGTTCGAGTCCTGCACTGCCCACCATTTAAATCAATCACTTACCGAGTTTACTGTTTAGTTACTGTGCCGTAAAATGTGCCATTCAATTCCTGCTGCGGTTGGTCTCCGATGTTTGTCCCGTTCAAGACGCGCCGAACCTGCTCAAGTTCGGGATGCTGATACTTCATTGCGGTTGCTGGACTCCCGTGCCCCCAGGGTGCTTCAGGGGACCGGCAACCTTGCGGTCGTGGACGGGTGCACGCATCCTGTAGCCCGATCGACCAATCTAAAAAGAGTTGACATATTACGGCAATTTGCCGTACAGTAGTCAGAGAGGAAGAGGGTACGTTTATGGCATCTCCACAACACGCGAGAATTGAGGCACGGGTTAGCCCCAAACAGAAAGAACTGTTTGAGCGGGCCGCCGCCATCGAGGGCGTCACGCTGACGGATTTTGCAATCTCATCTATGCATCGAGCCGCTACCACCGTCGTTCAGGAGCACACAACGATTGACCTAAGTGTGCGCAATCAGCGTGCGTTTGTAGAAGCCTTGAGAAATCCACCGGAGCCTAATGAGGCTCTGCGTAAGGCTGCAAAAGCGTACATCAGAATGAAATAAACTGTGATCGCCGACAAAAGTAAATACAACATCGAGCCGCTTGGTGATCACGACCGAGCGGCTTTTTCTTGCGGGAATGCTTCCCTCGACCGATATATTCGAGAACAGGCTTCGCAGGATGTCAAACGGGGCCTTGCCAGTGTTTTCGTCATCACAGACAAGGATGACCTCAAGCAAATTCTGGCGTACTACACACTATCTAGCAGAGAGCTCAAACTCGACCAGCTCCCCGAAGAAATTGCGAAGAAGGCGGGCAAATACGGGCATGTAGGCGTGACTCTTCTTGGAAGAATGGCAGTCGCTGAGACATGCAAGGGAACCGGCCTTGGCGTACTGACACTGATGAACGCCCTTCATAAAAGTCTACTGGCAGCAACAGACGTTGCGTCATTGGCGGTGTTCGTAGAAGCGATTGACAGCGACGCAGCGAGCTTCTATCGAAAATATGGTTTCATCGAACTGCCGGAAGACAAACTCAAGCTCTTACTGCCGATGAAGACGATTGCAAAATCGTTTTCAGTCTGAGCTCCATAGCTGGACAGGCTCGACGAGCGCTTGACACTTATAGTGAGGCACATCTCCGACGGCGACGCGGAATGGCCTTCAAATCAGCGTGCCGTAAATGTGCCGCAAGGGCTGCAGAACCGTGAGTTTTTTCGAGGCTTTTGAGGGCACCTTGGAACCTTCCGTGCACGTCTCTGACCTTCGGGCAAGGTGCAGTCTGCGAAGAGGAAACCGAACTGATGTCCGCTTCCCCCGCTGCCGCAATGATGAAGAATGATGTGGTCTGCGGGAAGGAAGACTAATGGGCCGTCGGGATTTCACTCGGTACACTCTGAAAGCGAATGCTATCGAGCGAATGAAAAAGTCGATTGTTCGAAATGCATCACTGGTCCGAGGCGGCCTCTTTGCAGCTCCCGCCCACGCCGAAAGCCGGAATGGAGGGCCTTGTGTATTGGGCTAGAGTGATCGGTTCTGCACGAAGCGCGGATACCTATGATGCCCGCCACAACTTCGAGCACCTCAAGGCCATCCGGAAGTCTATGTTCGCCAACAAGGATAGTGAGGCGGACGCGCTAACGCCGTTTATCCACACTGCAGAACCATGGGTACTCCACGCGGAAGGAAACAACGAAGCCGCCCTCACAATGCAGCGGGACATGGCCGACAGGGAAGATAAGACCGGCGAACAAGTGGACTTCCCCCTCCGTGAGATGTCAGCCGATCTGTTGATGGAGACGGGCAATCCGCGGCAGGCACTTGTAGACTACGAATCCGATCTACGATTGAATCCCAACCGGTTCAACGGCCTTTATGGCGCAGCTCGGGCCGCAGAGTTGGCAGGCCGACCAGAAAAAGCCCGCAGCTACTATTCGCAAGTTATGAAGATGTGTGCCGGGGGAGACTCGAATCGCCCCGAATTACGCCGCGCCATCTCTTTTGTTGACACTAAGTATCGACAACGCTTCCGCGTCGAACCTGCTCAAAGCTCCAGTATTGGCGTGAGCGTCCGCAGGGGGCAGAACCTCAACAACTATCGGGAGAGATTCGGCGCTGCTGCTTAAAGCAGTGCGCTCCGAAAGCTCCCCGCGCTACACTAACGGGACGCAATCAGGAACGCCGCGCCGTGAGCGAATCGAACACCTACAACCGTCCCATAATCTCTATGGCCATCAGTCCGAAGGATGATGATGACCGCCAAAACTTTCAACGAGCACTGAGCGATCTTGCCCGACAAGACCCGACCATCAGAATCAAGACAGAATCTTTAGACAGGCAGACTATCATCAGCGGCATGGGCGAAATACATTTGGAAATAGTCTGCGACCGCATCGTGAATGAGTACGAAGTCCCGCTCAATGTTGGTAAGCCGAGGGTGATTTACTTGGAGACGATTCGCAAGCCGGCGGAAGCGGAAGGCAAGTACATACGGCAGACGGCCGGGCGTGGCCAGTACGCCCACGTGAAGGTTAGATTAGAGCCCCGAGAACTGGGAAGCGGCTATCAGTTCGTCAACGAGATTGCAGAGGGTGCAGCTCTGCGAGAATTCGTAGAGCCCGTCAATTTGGGCATTCAGGAGGCCGTGAAGAATGGCATTTTAGCTGGCCATGAGATGGTGGACCTGCGGGCTGTTTTCTACGATGGCAGCTACCACGTGGAAGACTCGAACGAAATGGCTTTCAAGATAGCTGCTTCTATGGCATTTAAGGATGCTGCCCGCAAGGCGAGCCCGGTAATGTTGGAGCCAGTCATGTCGGTTGGGGTGGTCACGCCTGAATGGTTCGCGGGCGCCATTGTGGGCGACCTTAGCTTGCGTCGCGGCCAGATTGAAGGCATGGAGGTTCGTGCCGGTTCGCTGGTGATCCACGCCATCGTGCCCTTAGCCGAAATGTTCGGTTATGCAATGCACATGCGTTCGGCCACTCAAGGGCGGGCCGAGTATTCCATGCATTTTGCCCGCTATGAAGCGGCTCCTCGTAGCGGCGAGTCTGAAGGTGATGAAGCAGGTGTTACTGCTAACAAACCCAGTCGCCCAAAAGCAGGGAGTGGCTTCGCTGCGGCCAAGCTGGACCCGGAATCCGAGTGATCGCAAGTTCAGGATCGCTCCACCCGAAGTCAATCGGGACGGCGATGGAGCGAACGAGTTCCCGGCGGGAGTTCCACCCGCTGAATTCTGGCGCGTTTCACGGCGCACCTTTTCGCCGCCGACCGGGGGTGTCATATGCAATTACCCATGTACCAGCAGGACGGGTATCCGTTAACAAGAAGCCACACCGGCCAGTACAACGCGATTGGAGCGCCGACAAGCAGCCACAGCGCACCCTTCCGAAGCAGGACAACGGAAGCGACGACGACAATTGCCCAAAGGACAGCGAGAGGAATACTGCGCGACACAACGGCCGAATAGTGATAGGGCATCGTATGGCGAGGAGCTAAATCGCTCAGGCAGCCGATCACCACCGACGCTGTTAGGAAAATCAAAAAACTGCGGTTCCGACCCACGCTAACGCTCTGACCTCGCGAAGTCCCATTATCGCTCGAACGTCAACCGCTGCTAACAGGCGACTGCGCTGATTGAGAATTGCCGGCACTCTGCTGTTGTTGGAATACCACTTTTTGCGCTCACTCCGGCTCCGGCGAGAATCAAGACGTGGTAAGTGGGGGAAACGGTGAGCATGGATAATAATTGCGGCGCGAGTTGGCTAGGCTTCCGAAAAGACCCCCACTTTCTTTTCTGTCGAGGTGTAGCCCTCAAGCTGCGCGTCCAGTTTCTTATATTCCGCACCGAATCGCTCCTGAAAAATCTCGAAGTAAGTGGCGCTTTCCCATCGATCAACGGTCAGGAAGATGTTGGACTCGCGGGAAGAGCGCAGCAGTTCGGTACCCAGATAGCCCTGCGCACGCCGGAAGAGAGTTGCCCAATCTCCGTTGGATCGATATGCGGAGATGAATTCCCGAATGTGTTTTTCTTTAACCGCGAATTCCCAGATGATGATGTGCATGACCTTCAGCTTACTCTGTTCGTTTGATCACTCGAATCAGAGGGCTGAGTCCACTTGTCGGGGTCAATCGAAAGCAAATCCAGTCTGCTGGCCACATCCACGGCGCTCGGGCGAAACTTCAAGTGGTGGGTCATTCCAGCGACAAGATAGAAGTCAAAGCCGAGGAAGAGAAGAAGTAGCGCATAGGGGAACAGTTCTCCAGTCTCGAACAGGCACTTTAGCAGCACTCTCCGAGCCTCTCGGCGAAATCCCGTCCTCGATCCGCTTGGTCCGAATCCATAAACACCGCTCATCGATCAGTGGTACGCCCCTTATGGCTCAAAGTGTCTGCCACTCGCGCCAGAGCGCGGAAGAACGGGTCGTGGAGGCATGCCCTTTAGGACAGAAGTTCTCTCTACCGTGCAAGAAGTTCCGGTAACGCGGCGATGTTACCCTTTGCATCTTGTACAAAATACAGTACGGCATGGTTCGTGCTCTAAATACGACAACTAAACAAAATTTAACGTGGAGGAACGATGCCGAGCGTACACATCGACAGTCTAGGCGAGATGGCGATCGTTGGGTGTGCGGGGAGGTTTGTCCGCAATGACGCTGCTTTAAAATTACGGGACGCGGTTAAGTCACAGGCGAACGCTCGTGTTGTGGTTTTGGACCTCACAGAAATGCAGGCAATCGGTGGTGGGGGTTTGGGGATGCTATTGCTCTTGCAGAGATGGGCTCGGGACCACGATATTCGATTCAAGCTATTCAACCCTTCCGGGCCTGTGCTCGACAAGTTGAAGCATGTTGATTTCGAGATTGCTACTCTTGATCAGAAATGACTCGCCGAAGCTGGTTCGACGATCTAATGGGTTGCCGCTGGGTTGCCGCAAATTCAACCACTCTGAAACCCGATTCTTCGGTTCGGAGTGACAAAACATAGTCGTTCCTAGTTTCAGAGGGAGCATCGTCTTTCTGAAAATGCAAGTCTGCTAGTCGCCCCAAGGCGTCTTAGGAATGTTTCCTGCCGGACGCTCCGCTAGAACAGCGACTCCGCGCTTCTCGCCAATGCTCCCACCACAATGAGAAAGAGAAGGCGGGATGCGGATCACTTCCCGCCTCGCCCTGGGCAGGCGATTGTTGGTTTGCGGTTTTTGCGACCCGGCCCCCAAGTCGGATGGGCGAATCATATCGCGGAGCTTGTGGAGAGTTGACGCCGCTAAACGGGTTTTGGCTGATGCTCACACCTTCCTCGCAGCACGCCTGTTTCCATCGTGGTGTGCAAGTTGATGTAGCCGCCTTTCGTTGGGTTTACGGGGAATGGCATCAGTTCGAGAACACAGGGATGTCGGTGGCTGGGCAAAACTTACCCCACAGATTAGGCAAGACGACGGTCACGGACAGTGTTGGGATCATCGCGATGCTGTTGGCTGGCGCGGCATATCTGGAGTTTTCTTACGGAGAAAAGCCTCTTCCACCATCGATTCCCGCTGTGACTAGTTGCCACGAATTAAAGCCGGGTATGAAAAGAGTCGGCGGACTTGGAATGGGAGGACTGAGGGGGATCGACGAACAAGTGGCCTTTCAATTCGACGTTCCCATAAGGGACTTCACGATTTCGGAGGGCTGTACCGACGCGCCTCCAATGTTATGTGGTTTCGACACAAGACTTAAGAACAGCACAGCCCATTTGAGCATCGAGTTGGGCGAGATGGATGACATGAAGCCACCGAATCCGATTCTCGATTCATTGGACAAGGACAAGACTGAGAGACGGAGGGTGCTTGACGACAACGGGAAACTGATCGGGGACGAGTCCTGGGGGTACTGGGAGCAAGGCGAGCGTTGGCGACGGGTCCATCTCATAGGATAGGTAAATGCCAGTTACGGCTCTAAGAACAAAAAGGTCCTTCGCAGCTACGGCTCCGTTCATGAGCGAGACGCCGCGCTCTTCGATCAGATCATAGACTCTGCTTGTCGCTCGTGAACGCTGGGCGAGTGATGTCCGAGGATGATTCAAGCGTAAGGTGCTGGATGCAAAATCGCGACGGCTCCATCTAGTTGCGCTTCACTCGGCTGAAGCGACAGGTGTCTAATTAGGATATGCGGATCAGATGGAGACTGGTTCTGCCGCTCGTGTGGTTGCTCCTCTTCGGGTGGGGGAGCTACGAATCCGTGCGCTGGCGTCCTGCCTCTAGTCGATACTTTTGGTGGTCTTCAAATTCCACTGGATACCACGCCCTTGAAGAGCTCGATTTCACCCTGCAAAAACGGAATTGGCGATTGCAACGAATGGGGGCCGGAATCCATGGTGGTCGATTCTGGCTTGCTAGCGAACCTGCTTTTCCTGTCAGCGTTCCCCGCGTTCTTGGTGGGCCACTTTGTTGTCCACGGTTTTTCGCGGATCAGTGTTAACGAACTGACAAGCTTTATGGTTTCTCCTTCGCCCGTGGAGGGCGAATACAGTTAACGTTAACGGCATGTGGAAATTAAGCAAACATACCTGCTCCGTGTACGTACACGGAAGATTAAGACACTTCCGCGCTAAATGCAAGAGCAAAATGAGCCGATTTTTGTCGACGTGAAATTGACGGTTGGTTTGCCATTGACATTAGAACGGGGAAACTCTAAGGCGACCACATTTGGTTTGCCTTCGCTCGGCTATGCGGATGTTCTAGCCGGGAATTGCTTGATTCGCGCTACTTGTTGCGGAAGGGAATGCTTCGGGCAAGCGCCGCCCATTTGAATGCCATCGTGAATGACAGGGGCTTCACGCGATTACGGGAATGTTGCTGACGCCTGCGGTGCCGAACACTCGGCGATAGCGTTTGATTTCGGATGGCGGGCCGAGCGCTTTCGCGTAGTTGTCGGATAGCTTCACGGCGAGTTTACCTTCTACAGTTAAAACCTTGCAGATCAAGCTGATTGGGTCAAAGTCCGTGCCACCAGCGGGATCACAGCCTCGAAAATCATTGGTCAGCAAAGTTCCCCAACCGGCACTGAAACGGATGCGGCGTCCGGGCGTCCACTTTTTGGGATTTTGAAAATCGGTGGCGCTACGGAATTCGTTGGCCACGGAGTTGACGGTGATTCCGTTGGCTACCGCTCCCCCGAAATATGCGTGCAACCCGAGGATGTCATCGACGTCAAGCGCATCGGAGGCGATAAGAAGCTTGTCTCGCGGGTCGCGACCATGCCGCCCGAGCCATTCGATATACTCGTCGCCCGCTACGTAGGGATTCTTGCTGTCGACGCGCTGACCGGTCCAATCGGCCGCCCACTCAGGGGCATGGGCCAGGAATTGCGTGGTTCCGAAGGTATCGGGGAGCATGATGCGGAGAGCGCCTTCGTAGGTGGCCTGCCACAATTCGAGGACGCGATACTGCGACGCTCTCAGGGCTTCGTCGCCATTATCGGCCGCTAATGCGGCCAAAGCCATAGGGATCTCATGGGCGTTGGTTCCGATGGCTTCGAGATCATGCTTATGGGCAAGGAAGGCATTGGATGTTCCAGTGAAGGCGCCGCCTAGATTTGCAGCCATCGCGTTGACCACGTATTCCTGCCAGAGAAAACTGTGGCGGCGACGGGTTCCAAAGTCGGCTACGGCTAGACCGGGGACGCCTCGCAGGCGCTCGATCTTACTCCACAGCTTCGTTTTGGCCCTGGCGTACAGAATGTCCAGACCGAACTCGCGCAGTTTTTTCAGGCCCGCCCGGGTCTTGAGCTCGTCGAGGATGGAGAGCGCGTAAAGCTCCCACATCGTGGTTTCGGTCCAGAGGCCGTCGAAGGCGAGATGGAACTGTCCGTCTTTGATAGATAGCTCATAGTCAGACAACCGGAAATCGCGTTCGAGCCATTCCAGAAAGGCGGGTTCAAAAATTCCGCGGCGTCCGTAGAAGGTATTGCCGGCCAGCCACACCAATTCAGATCTTCGAAAACGGAGGTGGCGTGCGTGCTCCATTTGGTGGATAAGTTCCTCGCGCGAAAACATGTCTGCCAAGCGCAAAGACGTGGAGCGGTTGAACAGAGAGAAGGATACGTGGGTTTTTGGATAGTGCTTCCAGACGAATTGGAGCATCAGGAGCTTGTAGAAATCGGTATCGAGCAAAGACCTGGTGACAGGGTCGAGTTCCCAGTTGTGGTTGTGCGCCCGCTCGGCAAAGTTCACGATCATCGTTAGCTTGCTTACCTACTTGGGTACTATCCTCTGTGACGGTGCCGAGAAAATCAACCGCAGTGAACTTGCCATGAACTAATGAGATGCCTCTTGTTGCGGATCGGCTGACTTTGAGTGGACAAACACGGTACTATCAAGTTTCTCCATGCGCCTGCCTCGGCCCCTAAACACTGCGTCCTGGAATTGCTCAGCGCTGATGGTTGCGATGGGACGGGCTCATGGCTGGGTGGGATTCTCTGGCCGTGGACTGCACGCTCTGGCGGTTGTGGTCCTCCCTGCGATGTTCCTTCTGCGATCGACCCGCGAAGAAGTCTACAACATTCTTTGGGCGCTGGTGTTTGGCTTTGCCACGCTGAATATTTTGGGCCTGGGGGCGCGACGTTTTGAACAGGAAAAATCTGGCCTGAACTTCGGAGAGATTTTGGCAATACTGGTGGTTCTGGTGGCGATCGTGCTGTTGGGCTGGGAGATGCTTTTTTTGTTCCACATTCTACCCATTCGACTTACGCCGCGCTGACCGAGATTGCGGTATGATCGGCTGTGGTGAAACGCGAATCCAAGTTTCGTGAGTCAAGTTTTGATGTGACTTGCCCGTGTTGCGGCGCGGTCATGAAGATCGATGGGGCCACGCGCAGCATCATCGCGCACACTGCTCCTGTCAAGCCGAAAACCTTCAATGACATGGAAGAAGCGGCTCGTGCCATGAAAGAACAAGACAATCGACGCGACTCGATTTTCAGGCAATCGATGGAAGCGCAAAAGCATGCCTCGGAATTGCTGGAAAAAAAATTCCAAGAGGCAGTGAAGAAGGCAAAAGAAACTCCGGATACGGGACGGCCGATTCGGGACTTCGATCTCGACTGAGCTTTATTGATTGCTGCTGCTGCCGCCAAGTATGCCAAGCAGTGTAAATACCTTCATGGGTCTTCCTCTTCTCTTGGGGCATCGCGGGGCGCGGGCTTCGCGGCAAATTCCCGAAAATACTTTAGCCTCGTTCGAGCTTTGTTTGCAGCATGGCTGCGACGGCTTTGAGTGTGACGTACGTCGATCCTCCGATGGGGAGGTTTTGATTTGCCACGATGCTTCTGTCGGCCGTGTATCGATTGCTGGCGCAACGGCGAAGAGCCTGGCCCTGCCAGCGCTGGAAGATGTGCTGCGACAATTCGCTCACCGTGCCTTTCTCGATATCGAATTAAAGATCGCCGGCGTGGAGGAGCAGACAATTGCATTGTTGCGAAAGTTCCCAACGCCAAAGGGATATGTGGTTTCTTCTTTTCTTCCCGACGTGCTGCAGGCGATTCATGAGCTTGACCCAGTAATTCCTCTGGGATTTCTTTGCGAGTCAAAGGGCCAACTCCGCGGCTGGAAGGAATCGCCGTCCGAATGGGTGATTCCGAACTTCAAGCTACTGAATAACGAATTGGTCGAACTGGTTCATGCGGCGGGGAAGAGAATCATGGTTTGGACCGTAAATCGCGCGGCCTCCATGCACGAGCTTGCAGCGTGGGGGGTGGACGCAATTATCTCGGATCAGACTGAATTGCTGAATCGGTCGCTGCGTTAACTTCCCGGCCATTGCTCCGTTGATTCACCTCATTTACATTGATTGGAATGTCCACGACTGGCGAACGGTTTGAGAGAGCGGTTCAGATTATGGGGCGGTTGCGGGGTCCGGGCGGGTGCCCTTGGGATCGCGAACAGACCTTCGACACCATCAAGCCTTATACACTGGAAGAAGCCTACGAAGTTCTAGAAGCGATCGATCATCGCGACTGGCCGGAGCTGACCGACGAATTGGGTGACCTGTTGTTGCAGGTGTTGTTCTATTCCCAAATGGCCAAAGAAGAAGGGCACTTTTCGGTCGATGATGTGCTGGATCGGCTTGCGACTAAATTGGTGGACCGTCATCCACATGTGTTCGGTGAAATGAAGGTGGACACTTCCGCTGAAGTTCTGCGCAACTGGGAGGCGCTGAAGGCGGAAGAAAAAGAGAAGAAAAAACGGCTGTCAGCGAGCGGCAAGGATGGGGATCAGGCCGACGCCATACAGGCCGATAATTCGCCATCAGTGCTGGCGGGCGTGTCGTCGAAAATGCCTGCGCTGTCAGAAGCATACAAGCTCAGTTCCCGCGCCGCGCGTGTCGGATTTGATTGGCCGGAGATTGAAGGCCTCCTGGCCAAGCTCGACGAAGAGACGGCAGAGTTGCGAGACGAATTGAGGACTGTGCCCGCACTTTCTTTAAAGCAATCAGCTGGGACGGGAATTGCCGGGTCGGGAAAGCCGCAGATTCCCCCGGAGCGACGCGAGCGATTGGAGGATGAAGTTGGAGATCTTTTCTTTGTGTTGGTGAACATTGCTCGTTATCTGTCGCTCGACCCGGAGTCGGCCTTGCGGAAGACGAATCGTAAATTCAAACAACGCTTTCAATGGATGGAAGCGCAGCTCAGCGCCGACGGGCGAACTCCGCAGCAGGCATCGATGGATGAGTTGGAAAGATTATGGCAACGGGCGAAGCAGCAGGAAAAATCGGCATGACCGGACCGCATGTGACGGGATCTAGGAACGAACTTGCGCCAACAACGGCCGATGTGGTGATCATCCGCAAGTGCGAAACGCTGGGCGAGATGCAGGCGTGCTTCGGGTTGCAGAAGGAAGTTTGGAAGTTCGCCGACGCCGATTTGATTCCCGTACGGATGTTCGTCGTGGCCGCGAAGATCGGAGGCCATGTTGTTGGGGCCTTCATCAACAACAGCGACAAGAACAACGAAGAAGACGAACTGATCGGCTTCGCGCTCGCGATTCCGGGAATGCGGAATGGGCATCCCTATCTACACTCGCACATGCTAGCGGTTCGTCAGCAGTATCGCAACCTTGGCATGGGACGGCGCATAAAGTTTTATCAACGGGAAGATGCGCTGGCTCGCGGGTTCGAGCTGATGGAGTGGACTTTTGATCCGCTGGAGATCAAGAACGCATATCTGAATATCGGTAAGCTAGGCGCGATCGCGCGGCGCTACTACGTGAATCAGTATGGAATAACGTCGTCCCCGTTGCAGGGCGGTTTGCCTACCGACCGGCTGGTGGCGGAGTGGTGGCTAAAGTCAAAACGGGTCGAAGCGGTTTTGGCGGGTGTTCCATGCGCGGTGTTCGAATCTAGTGTGAGCATCGATGTACCGGCGGAAGTCTACGAATGGAAAGCCGCGGCAACTACGCGAGCTCGGGCGCTGGCCCTGCAGGAAAGCAATCGGGATAGATTCGAGTGGGCATTTTCCGAAGGGCTGAGCGTGCTTGGCTGTGAGTGCGACGAACAGGGGAACGGCCATTTTCTTTTGGGAGAGTGGGACGAAGGCTGGCGGTATTAGCGGCGAACATACCTTCATTATGAAAATCGAATCCGTAACTCTGCGAGAACTTCACATGCCGCTCGTACATTTTTTTGAGACGAGCTTTGGCCGGGTTTATCGCCGCCGTATCCTTCTGGCAAGCGTCGAGACCGATGGAGTGCGGGGCTGGGGCGAGTGTGTTGCGGGGGAAGATCCGTATTACAGCTCGGAATGGACCCAAACCGCTTGGCCGACGATCAAACATTATCTGGCACCCTTGCTCCTGCAGAGCGAGTTGTCTTCAGGCCGTGATTGTGCGTCGCGATTTGCTCGGGTCCGTGGACACCGTATGGCAAAGGCGGCGCTGGAAAACGCAGTGTGGGATGCGGAGGCGCGGCAGAAACAAGTGCCACTCTGGCAGTTGCTCGGAGGAACGCGTCGCGAGATTGCTTGCGGCGTTTCGATCGGCATACAAGACACTCCAGAACAGCTTTTGGAGAAGATCGACACCGAGCTGACGGCGGGATACAGGCGCGTCAAGATCAAGGTGAAGCCGGGATGGGATCTGAATGTGCTGGAGAAAATCCGTTCGCGCTGGGCAGATATAGTACTCAGCGTAGACGCGAATTCGGCTTATACATTGGATCAAGTCGAGCATCTCCGAAAATTTGACGCCTTCAATTTGTTGATGATCGAGCAACCTCTCTGGAATGACGAAATCTATCTTCATGCCCGCTTGCAGAAAGCGATCGAGACGGCAATCTGTCTGGACGAATCGATTCTCAATGCGCGCGACGCCGATTTTGCGCTGGAGACCGGAGCTTGCCGGATTCTCAATATCAAGGTGGGCCGTGTGGGTGGTTTCAGCGAAGCGATCAAGATTCACGACGTTGCCCTGGAGCACAATGTCCCCGTGTGGTGCGGCGGGATGCTGGAATCGGGAGTGGGACGTGGACACAACATCGCTTTGTCGACGCTGGAGAATTTTCGCTTACCCGGAGACGTTTCGGCTTCAAAGCGTTATTGGATCGAGGACATCATCGAACCCGAAGTGGAGGTTCGCAGCGACGGCATGATCGGCATCACCGATGCGGTCGGAACGGGCTACGAGGTCCGCGAGGATTTGGTGCGGAAGTTCACAGTGCGCGAAGAAACATTTCGCGTCGGGAAAATCTGACTCATTTTCGGAATTAAGGGGCTGGTTTGCCGGGCGCAGAGTTTTCAGCCACGGAGGCATCTTCTTTTTTTAGCAATTCCACCCCTTGGGCAAACGACAACTTCGAGGGAACCGGTTTGAAGCCGCTGAAAACCTCGGTTGAGGTGATGGAAAGATTCTTGAAGAGCATGATCTTTCCGGTGAAATTCAAAGTCAAGCTTGAAAATTCCCAACTATTGTCGGCAACTTCCTGTTGGTGAACCACGAAGCGTCCGCCTCGATCCAGGTGTCCTAAAATCCCCCAGCCAAACCCGACCTCCTTGAAGAGCGTGCCGTCAATGCTCGCGAGGCGGAGCCGGGCAGTGTCGATAAGCACGTATCCCTGCATACCAGTCAGGATCTCTTCCACGCGCGAAGGCGGTTCGTAGCGCGGGTTAGGGTGGAAATTCAATTGGACGAGACGGGCGCCGGGACGGCCAATGCCAGCCGATCCTGGTACTTCTCCTGCGTACTCAAACAGGAAAGCCCCGGGGAGCGCACTTGTGATGCGCAGGGTTCGTTCCGCATTCTCACGCTCTTGTTCGCGTTTTTTTTGCAATTCTTCGGGATTGACGACAAAACGCTGGACGCGAGCCTCTTCGTCACGGCGTTGTTCGGGGGTCAAAGACCTGTCGTTGTAAGCGATTACGATGCCTGCGGTGGCTTCTTCAGTTTCAACATAGATTCTAGTCGTCGATCCCTTTGGCGTCGTCTTGGTGCCGCGAAATAGGAAACGTGCGCCACCGTCTTTGGCGGCTTCGATTTCGTTCTGCACGGCTTTGCGCACCAGATCCGTCGGATCCCGATACGAAGAAACCGTCCCTTGCTCGGTGGCAAGGCCGGTTGCAGCGAGCCATACGATGCAGGCGACGGTTGGGGCGAAGACGTGGGCTAGGCCGGAGCGGATGATATTGCGCGATACTAAATTGGTTAGAGCCATGCTCGGTCGGGAACTTTCATCCCCGCTTTTCATTCCTTTGGATGATGGTAACAAACCGGGTGCTTAAACCGGCAAATCTGGCTTTGCGGCTACTGTAAGTTCCTCAGGGAGAATGATTTCCAGCCCGCGGCTTGAGCCGCAAAGCGAGCCAATGATTTACAATCGTTTTATTCGCGGCGAACAGAGCGCGAGGAGATGGAGGCCAAAGCATGGATGCTCCGCAGACCGGGGAGTTCGCCCACATCGGCAAGTCGGTCGTAATCAAAGGAGAGTTGTCGGGCTCCGAAGACTTGTATGTGGATGGCAACGTCGAAGGAAAAATTGAGTTGCGCAATCATAGCTTGACGGTCGGACCCAATGGGAACGTCAAGGCGGACGTCAGCGCCAAGGCCGTTGTGATCCAAGGCAAGTTGAACGGGACCATAAACGCTTCCGATCGTGTGGAGCTGCGGAAGTCGGCGGTGGTGACTGGCGACGTGACCACGCAGCGCATCGCCATTGAAGAGGGCGCGTTCCTGCAAGGGAAGGTTGATATTCAGAAAGAGGCCGGAAAAGCTGGCTCCGCGTCTTCGTGAGAAATGGCGTCAGTTTCTGACAACTTGATGAGATTCTTTCGGAGCTCTTCGAACCGGACCGCGGGTCCTGCAATCCCGCAAAAGCTCAACCGCCGATCGAGCGGTATGGCTGAGATTTCACGGCTGCTGAATTCGCAGGAAGGGCTGTGCGTGCTCGATATTGGCTCAACCTCCGCCAGCAACATACGTTTTTTCACCAGCACAGGACATAAGAACTACAGCGAAGATTTGCTGCGATCATCGCTTGACCCGGCGCTGCGCATTGAGGACGGAGCGGGAAACAACATTGTGGACGACAAGAAGTTTCTGGATGAGAATCTCGTCTATGCAAACGCTCAGTTTGACGTGGTGCTGTGCTGGAATCTCCCGGATTATATGGAAGAAAACCTGGTGAAGCCAACGATTGATCGTTTGTGGTCGGTGATGAAGCCGGGCGGGTTACTGTTGGCGTTCTTTCATACGCGTGACGCGGGACCAGACTCAATCTGCTATCGCTATCATGTGACTAATACTGACACGCTGGAGATGCAGGAAGTAAAGTTCGCACCGCCGGGCCGCCCGGTTTCTGAAAAACAATCTCCGCGCCTGCAACGCGTGTTTAATAATCGGCACATCGAAAATCTTTTTCGGGATTTTGCGTCGATCAAGTTCTTTCTGGCACGCGATGCAATTCGCGAAGTGCTGGTGGTTCGCTAGTCAAGCGTGGCTGGCAGAATGCTGATTGCAGACTGGACAGGTTTTCACGTGCGTAAGTCTCGCCTTGTGAGCTTGCTCGTACGCTTCCATTTCTTCCCTCTGATGTTTCCGCTTTGCTTTCTCAGAGAGCTTCGGTTTGTTTTCGTTGCGGTATAAGAAAGAAGTCCATGTCGCGTGAGCGCTAGTCTCGCGCTCTTTCAGTCTCCTGTACGTAGCACATTCTGATTCAGCCATAACGTAACTTCATGATAGTTGAATACTCTCGTGTTCGTTCCTGTTTTCCACGATCTCTTGATAGTATGTAGAGTCAGGCATCGGTTCCGCGCGACGTTTTCCCGCCAACCCCGCCAGGTCCGGAAGGAAGCAACGGTAACGGGCTCTTTCGTGTGCAGTGGGTCGCCGGTGCCTGACTTTTGCTTTGCTCCGACGCCCTGATTTTTCATCAAGCATTGATTTCACATGACCAAGCGCCTTTACTACGACAGTTCTGAGATCCACGAATTCGATTCGGTGGTTGAGGCTGTTATCCCTCCTTCACCGGAGCAATCGCGCCCAGCTGTAATGCTGCGGGAAACCGCGTTTTATCCTACGAGCGGAGGCCAGGTTCACGACACGGGGTGGCTCACGCTCGATTGTGCGGAACGTTTGCGAGTTGCTGAAGTTGTGGATGCGCAAGACGGCAGAGTGTTGCACTACCTGGAAGCGCCAGCCAAGTTACCCGCGGTTGGCATTCGGGTAAGCGGCAGCGTCGATCCTGAGCGACGCCGCGATCACATGCAGCAACACTCTGGACAGCATATTCTCTCGGCGGCTTTTATCGAGCTTTATCAGATGCCAACGGTTTCGTTTCACATGGCAGAAGACTATTGCTCGATTGATCTGGCCACGCCGGCGGTGAGTTCAGAACAAATGGTCGGCGCCGAGAAGCGGGCTAATCAGATTGTCTTTGAGAATCGTCGGGTGCAGATTCGTTACGTTTCGCGGGCGGAAGCGGAGGAGCTTGGCTTGCGTAAACTGCCGCCAGCAGAGCGCGACGAGCTGCGTCTGATTGAGTTCAAGGATTTTGATCTAACGGCGTGTGGGGGAACGCATGTGGGCTCTAGCGGGCAGATTGGGTCGATCCTGCTGAGGAAAAGCGAGAAAGTGCGGCAGGGAATTCGTGTGGAGTTCGTTTGCGGTGATCGCGCGATCCGCACAGCGCGGCGCGACCACCGCGCTCTCAGTGAGGCGGCGGCATTATTCTCCGCAAAGCTCTGGGATGTGCCTGATCAGATCCGCAAAAATCTCGAAGAGAACAAGCTATTGCGCAAGCAGAAGAACGACGTTCTCGATCAACTCGTCGAGCTGACAGCTCTAGCTGCTGTGCGCGATCAACCAGAGACGAATGGACGCCGGATAATCGTGAAGACGTTTACTGATCGTGACATCGATGTCGCCAAACTTTTTGTCCAGAAGGTAACCCGAGCAGGAATGCCGGTCATCGCGCTGGTGGCAAGCACAGTCGATTCGCCCGGGTTGGTGTTCGGGCAGACTCCTGCGCAGGCCAATAGTGGCGCTGCCGCTTCGCCGGTCGATATGGGCGGATTGCTCAAGCAAGTGTTGTCGTCAGTTGGCGGTCACGGTGGTGGCAGCCGTGATTTTGCTCAGGGTGGAGTTCCGGCGGGCTGCAATGTTGAACAGCTATTGCAGCGAGCAGCGAGTGCAATCGGAGCCTGATCCGGGCAAAGTACGCTCTCTGCGGAGAGAATTCGTCACATACCGGGATTATGCTGGAAATATGCTGGAACCGCGGCTGATACTCGTCAATCTTTTGATCAAGCTGGGCGTGGCTGCGGCCTTGTCGAGCGCGCTGGTGCGCTCCGAGGAATTCAAGAATCTACTCTTCCGCGAGCAGCGCGGGACCCGGCAAAAGATCTATCTGACGTTTTGGATGGCGATTCCGATCGCACTGGGCGTGTTGATACGATGCTCTGTTAAAAGCTTCTCGGCTGGGGATTTATCGCTCGAGACTGCCCTACTGCTGGGGGTAGTCGGCGGACGCTTGTCGGGAGGCCTCGGGGGGGCGCTGATCGCGTTGCCCTCGGTGTTATACGGCGAGTGGGCGAGCTTGCCATTGAATGTGTTCGCCGGAATTGTAGCCGGACAATTGCGCCAGTTTGCACCCGAGCAGGAAGACATCTGGTCGTTCTCGCCCTTCATCGATCTCACCGTCTATCGCATGATTCGCCGCAATCTGCCACGACCGCGCGTATTTGACTGGCAGATTGCTTTTTTCATAACTATCGTTGGCTTGCGTTTTCTCCAGACCGAAGTCTGGCGCTTCTGGCCGACCTCCATCTTCAGCATGGAGAGCCCTGGGTTATGGGACGGCGGAAGTCTGAACGGCTATCTGGTGGAGATGGCGATTTACCTGACAGTGGTTATGGTGGTGGGAACGGAACTGAAAATTTTCAACAGCGTCCGCATCCAGATCAAGCTGGAGGAGCAGGCACGGCTGCTGCTGCAGGCTCGCATGGCGGCTCTGCAGAATCAGATCAACCCGCACTTTCTGTTCAACACACTGAATTCGATTTCGTCGCTGGTGCGCTTCGATCCGGACACAGCGCGGGAGATGATCCTGAAACTCGCTACCATCCTTCGCCGCTTGTTACACAGCACAGATTCGTTCGTAGCGCTGCGCGAGGAAGTGGAGTTCATCGACAATTATCTGGATATTGAAGTCGTGCGGTTTGGGCGGGACAAGCTCAGGGTCGTGAAGGATCTCGATCCAGCGTCGCTAGACGCGATGGTTCCGAGCATGTTGCTGCAGCCGCTGGTCGAAAACTGCATCAAGCACGGACTCGCGCCCAAAGTCGAAGGTGGCAGCATTACTCTGCGCAGCCGCGTAATCAAATCGCGGCTTGTGGTCGAGGTAGAAGATGACGGCGTGGGTATGCAGTCTGCGCGGCCGTCAGGCCAGGAACACGAGCCAGTCGACGGAGTGGGCGGTATGGGAATCGGGATGGCGAACGTCGCCGAGCGTTTGAAGGTGCTCTACGGAGACGCTGCCCGGATGATTATCGAAGGCCGCGACGGTGGCGGCACTTTGATTCGGCTACGGTTGCCAATATTGCAACATGTGGAAGAACTCATGACGACTTCCGTGATTGCTCCAACACCTTTCGGTAAAAGTCTTCGTAAAGCGGAATAATCTTGCTGGAGCAGTATTTTGCTCGAGCGCCCGCTCGCGCCCGTTTGCCCATAGCGCGCAGGGCTGATTCGTCCCCCAAAAGTTCGATGGCATAACGCGCCATGGTCTCCACGTCGCCAACGTCGGCCATAAATCCAGTGACTCCGTGCTCGATCACTTCCGGAACTCCTCCGGTGCGGGTAGCGATCGGGACCACCTCACAAGCCATTCCTTCGAGTGCCGCGAGCCCAAACGATTCTAGTTCGCTCGGCATCAGCATCACGTCCGACATGGCAAGTTTTTCGCGGATCTGATCCTGTTTTCCAAGAAATAGAACGTGCTCGTGAATACCTTTTTGTACGGCCAGCCATTCCGCCTGTGAGCGATCCGGCCCGTCGCCGATCAGCAATAGCTTGGAAGGGATTCTCTTGCGCACGCGGTCAAAAATCTCTATCACATCCAAAACGCGTTTGACGGGGCGGAAGTTGGAAAGATGGACCAGCAACCGTTCGTCGTTCGAAACATATTCGCCGCGTTTTTCCAGCCATTCCGGCTTGCGCAAATACTCGTCGCAATTCACAAAGTTCGGGATGACCTCGATATGGTTCTTGATGTCGAAGAGGTTCAGGGTGCGGTTGCGCAAATAGTGCGAGATCGCCGTCACCCCGTCGCTCTGTTCGATGGAAAAGCGCGTTATCGGAAGATAGGAGCGGTCAAGACCGACCAGAGTGATGTCGGTGCCGTGCAGAGTGGTGACAAACGGTAAGTGGCGGCGTGGCGGAGTTGCTGCAAGCATCTGCTTGGCCAGCATGGCGCTCACCGAATGGGGGATCGCATAGTGTACGTGTAGCAAATCAAGTTCGTAGAGCTGCGAAACCTCCGCCATGCGCGTCGCCAGCGCCAGATCGTAAGGAGGGTATTCGAACAGCGGATAGCGCGTGACCTCGACCTCATGATAATGAATGTTCGGTTCCGGCCCGGTCAGACGAATTGGTTGCGAATAGGAGATGAAATGGATCTCGTGGCCCAGACGCGCGAGCTCAAGTCCCAATTCTGTGGCAACAACTCCGCTGCCGCCGTAAGTTGGATAACAAGTTATACCAATCTTCATGCGCCTCCCACGATATCACCATTGGATTCTCAGGAATGTTCCGGGGATGCAGGGGCGGAAATTCTAGTGGCGCTCATTACCCCGAGTGTTTGGCCATCGTCGGGATTTCGTGCAATCGTGCTCACGGGTTCGCGAGTTTTCCTTTGAAAGCGCAAGCCGATCCCAAGGAGTTTGAACAAATTGCGGCGGAATATGTCGCGCAGCGCAGGAAGGTATTCGAGCACACAAAGACCACACGTAAGTGAGCTTCCACCGCTGGCAAAAGGGAATCGCCCGTTACACCGAGATCAAAACAGCGTAGGCGGCCGTCCACTACCGACTGCTCAATTTACGATGTCAGCCGTCTTAAGTTCGTTGATCGTATCGATGCTTGCGCGCTGAGCGTAAGACGCAAAGGACTCATCGTCGGGAAGCACCGAAAAATTGTACCGCGTATTCGTCTACCGTCTGGTACGGCAGAAGGGCTACTGGACCGTTTGAATCCTGTATGGAAAAGCGAATATTTCAAACATCAGCTTTCCACTGATTCGTAACTCGATGCGAAGGCCTAGTCCTTGCTCGGTTTCTTCGGTGTCAGACCACAGGCCTGCTTCACCCGATCAAAATTCAGTCCGGCGGGAGAGAACTCAGCGATTTCCCTTCCGCTTCGGTTGGGAAGTGCAATGTTAAAGACCTGGGCTCCCATCATGCCGCGAACCGTGCCTTTGTCCATGGACAGAAAGCGGCCGCGCATCCAGTTCCAACCCTTGAAATAGTGGACATCGTCCGCCCGCACCTCTACCACTAATTGGGGCTGATACCAGAAGCCGGGGCGGTTCGGCGGTGGCAGTTTGACGCCGGGATTGAAGTCCGCGAGCTTGTACTTGCCGTCACTGCAATAAATATTCACGCGAGGCTTATATTCCGGGTCCTCGCGAAAATAATTATTTGACTGGAGCTCAAAGCGCACTTTGTGCGCGCCAGTCATCTTATCGACAGAGGAGAACTCGAGCCAGTTCCCTCCGGCGCTGATGCCATCCGATTCGCCCTGGTTAGGACTCATAGCGCCGGTTTGGGCGCCAGCCAGCGCTGCCGAACCCATCAAAAAAGACAAAAAAATGGCTCCTGCGGCAAATGCTAAACCCGTTGCTTTACGAAATAAACGCGATGCTTTCAAGGTTCCCTCCCAACGTTTACACCCCTACATACTATTGAACCCGGAAGTTGCAGAAAAGTTGTATCCAAGGTTCGGAAGATGCCGGAGTTTAAAGGATTTACAAAACTAGACGCAGCCAGAATCTGCGCAAGAATCCCGGGAGCCGAAGACAATCCTGTTACCGCAGGCGCATAATCAGGAACGCTGGTTGCTCTGGAAATTGTAAGAGCCTCAAGGAGCCTTGGTTGACGAATTCAGTCGAGCACGATTGGCCGGCGTTGCCTTTAGAAGAGTGGGAAGCTACCTATCGTACCCTGCACATGTGGACCCAGATCGTTGGGAAAATCCGCCTGACCCTAACACCTTTAGTAAACCATTTCTGGAATGTAGCCCTCTATGTGAACGCACGAGGCTTGACGACTTCGGCGATCCCGTATCGCGGACGCAGTTTTGAGATCCAGTTCGATTTTGTCCATCACCGCCTGGAGGTCAGAACAGCAGATGCAGAACGCAATCTGAAGCTCTCGCCAAAATCGGTCGCAGCCTTTTATCGAGAGCTATTTTCACTTATGTACGAGCTCGGCATTGATATTCAAATCAATCCTAAGCCGCAGGAGGTTACCAGTCCAATTCCCCTGGATCAGGACGAGACTCATGCATCTTTTGATCCGGAATATGCAAACCGTTTATGGCGTATTCTGCGGTCGACGGATGCTGTTTTTCAGGAGTTTCGAGCGCGATTCATTGGCAAGGCAAGTCCGGTCCACTTCTTTTGGGGAAGCTTTGATTTGTGTTGCACACGTTTCAGCGGTCGGGCTGCACCTCCTCGAAAGGGCATCATCACGTCTGAATCCTATTCGCACGAATGCAGTAGTGTGGGTTGGTGGCCGGGCGGCGGGGAGGTTGCGGGACCGGCTTTTTACTCGTATACAGCTCCCGCACCGGCGGGGTTAAGCGAGCAAGCGATTCGGCCGGCGGACGGACTATACCAGGGCAAGCTGGGCGAGTTTTTGTTGATGTACGACGATGTGCGTCGTGCAACTTCTCCACGGGACGAGATTCTGGCGTTTGCCCAGAGCACTTATGAGGCCGGAGCCAACCTCGCCGCATGGGACCGCGCAAATCTCGAGCGTAAACCAGCGGCGCACGGCGAGGCCCGCTGAACCGCTGAGACTGCAATCGGTGCAGTAAAATCAATAATTGCTTCAAATTGCCCGGATGGCGAAACTGGCAGACGCACGGGACTTAAAATCCCGGGTCCCTAACAGGACGTGACGGTTCGATTCCGTCTCCGGGCACCACAACTCTAGCCGTTTCTATCATTTACTGCACCTTGTTTGCTTTTTGGCCACGCAGGGCGGTGGCAACGTTTTCGGAAAAAGGGGCTGATTGGGGGCTTACGCTTTTTTCCCGCGCCCGTTGTGCCTCCAGAGCCTTGACGACCATGCGCTGATCGGCTTCGCTCGAAATGGCGTACCTGCGGAACATAGCCGCCGTTCGCCATCCGCCTGTTGTCATGATGGTTGACTCCGGAACGCCTGCGCGACGCATGGACTTTGCGCCGCTGCGCCGCAGGTCGTGCGGAATAAGCCCGGTGTAGACCTTGGTCTTTCCAACCGTCTCCCAACTTCCCAAACCAGCTTTCACGCAGAGCGTGTACCACGCGTCCCGCATGTCGTGCACGGGGCGCTGATGCTTTCCACGCGTCAGCAAGTGGTCGTTCTCTTTTTTCCCGGCGCAGCAGGCGGCAACGAGCGATGCAACGCGGTCGGTCATCTCCACTTCGCGGCCTTCTTTGTTTTTGGTTGAGCCCACGTCCAGACGGATCTTGCGCGTTTTAAGATTGACGTTCCGAACGCGGAGTCTCAGAATCTCGCCCTTGCGCCACGCGTAGGTGTACCCGATTTCCAAGAACGTCCGCAGCCAAAGCTCGTCCGTCGCCGCCACAAGCTTATCGAAATCCGCCCGTTCAACGAAGCCTGCACGGACGTTATTTTCAGGCAGCAATTCGATATAAGGAACGGTGTGGACTTTCGGAGGCGTTGAACGCCGCCCAAGGTTGAGCGCGCCGCAGCGTTGCCAGTTCGCGGTTGATGGTTGCGTTTGCGGCCTTCTGTGCTTGCCGTTGAAGCGTATAACGCGCAACCAGATCGGTTGTCACGTTCGCGGCCATCACGCCCGCAAAGAACGGGTCAAGATGAGCGCGACGTCGCCGCAAGCTGTTCTCTTTATCTTTGCCACGGGTTTTGTTCCAGTCGGCTAATGTATAGAAAAGCGATGCGACCGTCACCGGCGTCTTGTCCCGAGCGACCCATTCACCCTTCGAAACCTGCGCTAGCCGCTCGTTCAGCAAGTCTTGCGCCTGCCGCTGCACGGTGAAGCCGGTTCCCACACCAACTGCAACGTCAGATAGCGATGTTGTTGCAGTTGCTCATGAATGGTTTTCCAGTCCGGTTGCGGACGTTGCCTCGCCGCGCGAGGCGAAACCGGTTGCTGCCCAAACAACTTCGCTTCCAGTTCCTCTTCGCTCCAGCCTTCGGGCAACGGCCAACCGACTCCTGCCGCCTCCGCCCGTTCCAGATACTCGTGGACCGTGCTCAGCCCCATTCGGCGACTGCGTGCAATCTGCCGCTGCCCGAACCTCAACTCGAACCGTAACCGCAGAACCTCTTTGACTTTTCGCATGGACGATCTCCTGGCCGGCACCCTGTT
>Ga0209530_1000604_pt1 | contig 23141 bp, 14 predicted proteins | sample BlaSpr_A8_Ref_O1_FD_187987 | JGI IMG/M metagenome (GOLD analysis project Ga0209530, IMG submission 187987) | Forest soil microbial communities from Thunder Bay, Ontario, Canada - Black Spruce, Ontario site 2_A8_Ref_O1 (SPAdes) (version 2) | ecosystem: Environmental > Terrestrial > Soil > Boreal...
TTCGCACCCAGCGTGCATCCGCATAATTGATTCGAAGAGTGCCGCCGGATTACGACCGGTATGGCTGACCACGCATTGTCGTGATGCTCTGCTGCGTTGGCATGAATTGTTGGGCCCAGAGATGTCACCCTATATCTTCCCCAGCCCTCGCAATCTTAAAGTCCACTTTGTTGATTACAAGACTGCCTGGAGGACAGCAGCCAAGAAATCGGGATTAGCAGATCGGCGAATTTATGATTTACGGGCGACATTCGCGAGTCGTGCGAATATGTGCCATGCGACTGGGTTAACGGTCGCCCATTTGCTTGGCCATGCCAGCACTCAGATACTCCCCACCTATGTGCGCCCCCTCGATGAAAACACCAGGGCTTTGATAGAAGCGCTAGATGTCGCAAGAAAGAAACAAGGCGCCAGCCGTCCCACCATCAACTGATGTGGCAGTTGTTCACGGAAACGCGAAATGGCTCGAAAACCAGATGCTTTTATCACCTTTTTATCACAGGGGCCTCTTTTCCCTCTTTCATCTCACAGTGAGATGATGTCATAGACCTCTTAACTCCTTGAAAACAATTGGCGGAAGCGAGTGGGGGTCGAACCCACCGGTGACGGGGTGACCCGCCGCCCGCCGGTTTTGAAGACCGGGACGATCACCGGACCGCATGCGCTTCCGTGAGCAAGCCGCTCGTAGAGCAAGCTTACTTCGGCTGTGGCACAATTCTCAAATACGGCTTCGGCGACTTCCAGCCTCCGGGATATTTTTGCTGCGCCTCATCGTTCGAAACCGAAGGCAGGATAATTACGTCGTCCCCTTGCCTCCAGTTCACGGGTGTGGCTACTTTGTGTTTAGCCGTAAGCTGCATGGAGTCAATTACGCGAAGAATTTCGTCGAAGTTGCGGCCAGTGCTCATGGGGTAGCTGATTTGCAGCTTGACCTTTTTGTCTGGACCAACCACAAAAACGGTGCGCACCGTGGCATTATCGGCGGCAGTTCGTCCTTCTGAAGTACTCCCACTTTCCGCGGGCAACATGCCGTATAGCTTCGCGACCTTGAGCTCGGGATCGCCGATCATCGGGTAGTTCACCTTCGCGCCCTGGGTTTCTTCGATATCAGCGGCCCATTTGCCGTGGCTGGCGACGGGATCCACGCTCAAGCCGATGATCTTCGTGTTGCGCTTGGCAAATTCCGGCTGCAAGCGCGCCATGTAACCCAGTTCAGTCGTGCACACCGGAGTAAAGTCTTTGGGATGGGAGAATAGCACCGCCCAGCCATCGCCGATCCATTCGTGAAAATTGATCGCGCCCTGCGTGGTTTCGGCAGTGAAGTTGGGAGCTGTATCGTTGATACGCGGGATATTATTGGTGGCTTCTGTGGTCATCTTTAAACTATCCTCTGACTTTCCTCTGATTTGATTTAATTCGTGCGGCTTTCTCGCAACAAATAGTCGCGAATCAAGCTCGCATCAAAAACGAAACCCACCCGAGTCGTGGGTGGGGCGGGGAATACCAACCAGTCCTACCCGCCCGCCCGGGAGTACATACAACAACAACTAATCCCATAAGAGTGGTAGGGAGCAATCATTGGTTTAGCATAAGTACCCGCAGCCAGAGAGTCAAGCGTTAGATCGCCGTCGATTCCGTTGATGGCAAGCCTAATTGCATCGAAAAACCAAGCCCTGCATCTGTGGTCTTGGCGGCAGTTGTAGAGCTATCTGGAGCGGACGAGAGGTAACAATGCCCCAACCGATGAGACGTTTTCCAATGTCACAGTGGGATGTCTTTGCCACGCGTGCGCTTGAGGGTAATTCTCTGGCCGTATTCCCTGATGGCCGCGGCCTGACTGACGCGGAGATGCAATCCATCGCAATGGAAATGAATCTTTCGGAAACGACGTTCGCGTTGCCTCGTTCGCCGGAATCGGAAAAAGAGCGTGGCCTCCGCGTGCGCATTTTCACAGTGCAGGAAGAGTTGCCTTTTGCCGGGCATCCTACGCTTGGGACTGCGTTCGCGTTGCGTGGCCCAGACAACTTGCGGGAAGTAACACTGGAACTGAACATTGGCAAGGTGCCGGTGCGCTTTGAGGAGCATGCCGGGGAACCGCTATTTGGTGAGATGACCCAGATTGATCCCGTATTCGGTGCGCGGCATGAGCGCGAAGCGGTGGCGCGGGCTACCGGACTACGCGTTGAGGATTTCGACGAATCATTGCCTATTCAAACCATATCGACGGGCGTTCCGTTCACCGTTACCCCGCTCAAATCGCTCGCCCTGATCCAAGGGCTGCGACTCGACTTGCGAAGAGCTGAGGGATACCTTGAGCAAACAGGGGGTAAGTTTTTCTACTTCGTGACTCGACAGACGATCGACAGAGCAGCCTGCCTGCATGCCCGCATGTTCCTCTATAACGGTGAAGATCCTGCGACAGGATCGGCGGCCGGATGCACTGCTGCGTGGATGGTGGCGTACGGTGTCGCCAAGCCAGACGAACGAGTGATGATTGAACAAGGAGTTGAAATGAAACGGCCGAGCAGAATCTTTGTTCGCGCATCACGCCACGATGACAGAATAGTTAACGTGCGCGTAGGTGGGCACTGTGTGGAAGTCATGCGTGGCGAAGTTTTTCTTTAGTCTGTCCGGTGCAAGCATCACAGAATCATAATCTTCAACGCTGCGCGGATTACGTGCATTTATCTCGCGCGGTTTGCTTTAACGATACTTTACAGTTGTCGTCACTTGCCGTTAGCATCACTTCGCTCTGCAACTCTTCGCGATAGAGAAAATTCCGATTGCTCCGGCTCACAGCCGCGAGCTGCGGTTACAGGCGGTGAATGAAACCTAAGCGTACGATTTTGTGTGTCGACGATAACGAACAGTCTCTTTCCTCCCGAAAAATCATGCTGGAAACCCGCGGTTACCGTGTTGCAAGTTATTCCCGCGGCGAAGATGCTCTGGAACGCTTCCGGCAGGGCGGTATCGATCTGGTGGTCTCGGATATGGCAATGCCGGGAATGGACGGTCCTAAATTAATCGCCGCAATTAAAGACATCTCTCCTAAGATTCCAGCCATTCTGATTTCGAGCAAGGTCCGCGTCTACGATCACGACTCGCAGGCGGATGTATTCCTGGCAAGGGGCATGTATGCTCCTGCTGATCTGCTCGAGCGCATTCGGTTGTTGCTCGTACGCAAGCGCGGGCCAAAGCGAATGGCGCCACGGTCACAACCATTCCCACGCCAGATCGGCGTCGCCTGACCATCTAATTTTCCTCCACTCTCAGCGGACATGCGCTAAACCTGATCGTGTAAGATCAGGACTGGCATGGGCGCATTCATTGAAGCCATTGATTTACACAAAACCTATCGAGTGGGAAAAGTGGACGTGCCCGCGCTGCGCGGGGTGTCGTTCAACATACAAAAAGGTGAATTCGTCACCATCGTTGGGCCTTCCGGCAGTGGTAAATCGACTCTCTTCTATCTTCTTGGCGGATTGACCAGGGCAGATTCCGGGAAGGTAATTCTGGACGCCCATGATTTTTCTGCGCTCTCCGATTCTGAGCGCACGCGCATGCGCAAACGCAAGATCGGATTTGTCTTTCAGAAGTTCAATCTGCTGCCCACGCTCGACGCGCGTTCCAACATTGCCATCGCGCAGGAGATTTCCGGCAACAACGGCGGCGATCCGAAATTTTTCGCGCGCATCACCGATTTATTGGGATTGACTAAGCGCTTGAAGCATCGTCCCTCCGAACTCTCTGGCGGCGAGCAGCAACGCGTAGCGCTGGCTCGTGCACTCATCAACAAGCCTGTGCTTGTGTTGGCTGACGAGCCCACCGGGAACCTGGATAGTGAGAACTCGAACATCGTTCTGAAAATGTTGCGGCAGTCGAATCAGGAATTACGTCAGACGGTGCTGATGATTACGCACAATCCGGAGGCCGCGGCCTACGGAGACCGCATCATCCACATGCGCGATGGGCATATTGTGAGCCCGGAAGAAGATCCCCAGTGGGCTCCGACGAATCGAAGTGTGTAGCCGTTGCCCCAGCGTGAGGGCTGATTTATAATCGGTGTCTCTTCACGTCTGTCGAGCGGGAGTAGCTCAGTGGTAGAGCGCGACCTTGCCAAGGTCGATGTCGCGGGTTCGACCCCCGTCTCCCGCTCCAATTTTTCTTTCCTCATCTGGATCAAAGACTTTAGCAAGCCGAAAAGATGAAGGATTTTGCATACTTCCCATGGCCCACCAGCCAGTGGGTGGGGTAGACTTTTTCGGCTGGTAACGCTACTTTAATGAGCAGGGGCGCGGTACCCAAGTGGTAAGGGAGAGGTCTGCAAAACCTTTATGCGTCGGTTCGATTCCGACCCGCGCCTCCAAATCCTTCGTCTTTACTCTCCTTGAATTCTCTTTACTTCGTTCCTGATCTCTTTAATCTCTTTGCTGCCAAATAAGCTTGTGCCATCTTCCTACGTTCATTCTTGAACACTGAGAAGAACGACTCACAAACTAATAACTTGGGCAGACGCTCCGAGTTTGTTCTTGACTCCGTTGTGTTCGTGCCTATACTGACTGGACCTTTGTAACGGACGGAGATTCTTCGCCGGCATGGCGGTTAGATTCTGTCCAAAATAACCGTCCGGGAGGAATCGTGAGTCGAAAAGTTTGTCTATTCTTGCTGTCGATAGCCGCGTTGGTCTCAGTTGGAGTCCTGGAAGGTCGGGCCCAAACTGTGTTGACTCGACATGTACGCGAAGTCACACTCAATGGCCAAGCAGCCCTGCTCGGCCATCTTCCCGCGACTCAGACATTGCAGTTGGATGTCGTTCTGCCATTACGTGACCAGGCCGGCTTGGACGTGTTCCTGGCGGAGCAACGGAATCCCAGCAGTCCTGACTATAGACAGACACTGACTCCTTCCGAATTCACGGAAAAGTTCGGTCCCACGCAGCAGGACTACGATCTCTTGGTGCAATACCTTCGCGAACACCAACTCACGGTTATTGGCGGTTCGCGGGACGGCATGGAAGTGCAGGTCAAGGGATCGGTCGCGGACATTGAGGCTGCCTTCTACGTGAACTTGCTGGTCTACCAGCACCCCGACGAGAATCGCACGTTCTTTGCGCCAGACCGTGAGCCGATGGCAAATCTGCCTTTTCCTCTCTGGCACATCTCGGGGCTGGACAATTATTCCATTCCGCACCCGATGTACGTTAACAAGAGTGACTACGCCAAGGCGCACGGCATCGCTCCCGAGGAAGTAGTGAATCACGCAACTACAGGTTCCGGTCCCTCGGCATCGTTCCTCGGCAGCGACATGCGCGCCGCGTATTATGGCGGCACGGCTTTGACCGGCGCCGGCCAGAACCTTGGATTGCTGGAGTACGCCGGCACCGATTTGGCGGACCTCACGAAATACTTCAAGAATGCAAAGCAAACCAACAACGTGCCCATCAAGCTGCTATCGACCGATGGCACCAGCACCAAGTGCACCGCCAGCACCGGATGCGATGATACCGAGCAAACTATAGATATGACCCAGGCCATTGGAATGGCACCCGGCCTCGCCAGCCTGGTGATGTATATCGGATCGTCGGATACCGCCATCATCAGCAAGATGACTACACACAGTCCGCTGCCAACCACCATCGGTTGTTCATGGGGCTGGACGCCAGTCGATCCGGGTACGCTTGACCCTTATTTCGAGAAGATGGCCGCACAGGGGCAAAACTTCTTCGCAGCTTCGGGCGACGATTCGACTTGGTCGCCAAAAAATGGGGCATGGCCTGCGGATGACGCCAATGTCATCTCCGTCGGCGGCACAGACCTGAAAACCTCCGGCGCCGCAGGCCCTTGGGCATCTGAGAGAGCCTGGACGGATAGCGGCGGCGGCATCTCGCCGGATAAAATCACGATCCCCACCTGGCAGCAACTCGCAGGCGTGATTAACTCAAGCAATAAGGGATCAACCAAGTACCGCAACGGTCCTGACGTTTCCGCCAATGCAAACTTCACCTTCTACGTTTGTGCCGACCAGACCACCTGCACCGCCAACTATTACGGCGGCACCAGCTTTGCCACGCCGATGTGGGCCGGCTACATTGCCCTGGTTAATCAGCAACTCGTCGCCAATGGACATAAGACTCTAGGTTTCATCGACCCCGATCTTTATGCTTTCGGCGTGAGTTCCAGCTATGACACTGATTTCCACGACATCACCAGCGGCAAATCAGGCAGCTACTCCACTGTCAAAGGGTACGATTTGGTGACGGGGTGGGGCAGCCCCAATGGTCAAGGGCTTATCAATGCTCTTGTCGCGGAACAATAGAAGTCCTAAACGATGTTCATCCTCCCCGGAACTCAGGTCCGGACCGCCCAAGGTTCGGACCTGATTCATTGATGCATCCAGTCCTGCGGTAATAAATTGATTTGCATTTGCTTTGAAAGGCGCGGGTTCAGACGTGCCGAATGAATAGCATTTTCATTGCGGCTTTATAGTCCGCTGAAAAACTCAAGGTCCGTATCAGGGTATCGCTTTAGCGAGGGTGCTGCGCGGAGTCTGCATCTTCAGCCCGATCCGATAACGAGGCGTAAAATCCCGATATAGCAAATTCTTGGCTCAAGCGCTCGGTAAGCAATGAACTGGAAATCTTTGGGCAGAACGTTCGGTTGGATCCTTCCGATATCACTGCTGTCGGCAGCTCTGTGGGTGCCGTTGCCAGTCCCCGCCCAGACCGATTCCGCAGCGCAGTCTGCCCAGCGCAAGACCAGCAATCCCTACACCGGGGATCTTTCCATTTTCGAAACTCCGGGGCGCGATGAGCGCCTGCAAATCAACCGCGTCATGGATATGCTCGGCATCGGACCCGGCAAAAACGTTGCCGATATCGGGGCCGGATCGGGCTGGTTCACGGTGCGCGCCGCTCGCCGCGTCACCGATTCAGGCACAGTTTATGCCGTGGACATCAACCCGGAAGCAATTAGTTACATCGACCAGCGTGCGAAAAAAGAGAATCTCCAGAACATAAAGACGATCCTCAGCAAACCCGACGACCCCCAACTTCCAGCCGGCAGAATCGACGCCGTGCTGATGCTCAAGACCTATCACGAAATAGCCCATCCGATTCTGTTGCTTAGGAATCTGCGCTCATCGCTTAAACCAGGAGCGAAGATTGGCATTATTGATCGCAATGGCAACGGAGAAAATCACGGCGTGAATAAAGACGTGATCGTTCGCGAAGCCGCCCAAGCCGGATACGAACTGCGGGACACGCAGGATTTCGTGAAAGCCGACGGCATGGACTATCTTCTGATCTTCACTGCGAAGCCTGATTAGCAGTCTCGTTCTGGCTAGAACTTGTCAGAAGTTGAAGTATGATGCTTGCGGTATCCTACGGGCCCCGATGACCAAACCACGCTTCTTGCTTTCGGTAACCAACGACAATAATGATTTCCAGATCGAGCAGGTGAAAACTGCGCACCAGGCTGCCAGCAAAGCTGGAGTTGAGATCGAGATCCTGTGCGCACGGGATGATGGCATCCTGCAAAGTCAACAACTCCTTGATAAAATCCAGGCCTCAGTCGACCTTCGCCCGAATGCCATTCTTTTAGAGCCGGCCGGTTCCACCGTACTTCCTCAGGTGGCCCGCGCCGCGGCCGCCGCGGGCATTGGGTGGGCTCTGCTAAGCCGCGATGCCGATTATCTTGACGAACTACGTTCGAATTATCGTGCGCCCGCGTTTGTTGTAGCCCCCAACCACCAGAAAATCGGCTCCATCCAGGGGAGGCAACTTGCCGCGTTGCTACCCGACGGGGGAATGGTTCTTTATATACAGGGCCCCACGAAAAGCCTTGCCGCTGAACAAAGGCACGCTGGCCTGTTGGAAACCAAACCGGACAATATACAGCTGCGCGCTCTCAAGGCCCACTGGACCGAAGTCAGTTCACACAAGGCCGTCACCTCGTGGCTCTCTCTTTCCACTTCTCGCGGCGCTGAAATTAAAGCGGTGTGTGCCCAGGATGACTCCATGGCTCTGGGTGCGCGCAAGGCTTTTGAGGAGTCCACTCATGAACTTCACGAATCCTGGCTCAGGATTCCATTTCTCGGCGTCGACGGCATGCCCGAGACAGGGCGAGCCTGGGTTCGCGGCGGCCTTCTAACCGCGACCGTCTTCAACCCTCCGACGGCTGGGATTGCGATCGAACTGATGGCTCGGTTCATGCAGAGTGGAATCATGCCGCCGGTTCGTACCGTGACCGAAGCCATGTCCATCCCCACCATCGAGGAACTGATCCGCAAAAATAAGAGCTGTAGTTAGCGCCTCTCGATCTGCATATGCATGCCATATTTCGGCCGCAAGGTAATCAGAGGCTGCGGCTCAACCCGATGACCTTCAACTAATCGCAGCTTCCACTTTTGCGCCAGCGTGGCCAAAATGAGCACGCCTTCCATCCACGCAAACGACTCTCCAATGCACTGCCGCGCACCCGCGCCAAATGGGAAGTAGGTGAATTTTGCTCGGCGGGCTTTGTTCTCGGCCGTGAAGCGTTCGGGATCGAAGCGCAGAGGATCCGGGAAAAATCTCGGGTCGCGATGGGTGATGAATTGACTGATCAGCACCGTAGTTCGACCTGGAAGAAAATACTCACCCACCGAGAAGTCACTGCGTGCATACCGTCCCATCGCCCAGGCTGGTGGATAGAGTCGCAACGACTCCGCCAGTGCATTTTCCGTATAACGGAGGCTGGGGAGATCTTCGAAGGTCGGCAATCTCCCGTTCAGCGCTCTTTCCACCTCCTCGAACAGCCGATCCCCACATTCTGGGTTTTCCGAAAGCAAATACCACGTCCACGATAATGCGTTGGCGACAGTTTCATAGCCAGCCAGAAAGATGGTGATCACCTGATCCCGCAACGACTGCCGTGACTTCTCGTCGTCCGCCGGCGAGGCAGCCAGCATAAGGTCGAGGAGGCTTCCGCGATCTTGTCCACTACGCTGGTGCGCATCGATCATGCGGTAAACCACGGCATCGATTCGATTGCGCGCTCGCACAAATGCCGCCAAACCCGGTGGACGCAAATGCACCAGCCACTCCGCAGCCGGCAGCATCACTAAAAAGTTATACAGCCCCATGATGCGGTTAATCGCTGCCGCAAGCTCATAAACTTCGTCGCGTAAGTCAGTCGCAAACAACGTTCGGGCCACCACATTCAGGGTGAGATGCATCATGTCCGTGGCAATATCGCGACTCTCGCCCGCTCGCCAGGAATCGCGAATATGCACCGCCTCTTCAACAATCACATGCGCGTATTCTCCAATGCGCTGTCGATGGAATGCAGGCTGGGCCGCCGTCCGTTGCGCCCGATGCACCGGCCCCTCGCTCGTGATCATGCCTGCCCCAAGCAGCATCTTGGTGCGCTGCACCGTGCGCTCCTTGATGAAATTATCGTTTTGTACAACCAGCACTTCGCGGATGTATTCGGGACTATTTAGAAAAACGATGTGGTGAGGGCCAATCTTGTAGTGCGCGATGTCGCCATAGGTTGCGGCGAGATGTTGAAAAAGAAAGATGGGATTTGCCGGCCGGAACTTTCTCAGCGCAAACCAAAGAAGATTTCGCCGCATGCCGGGTGGAAAATGGTATTCACGTCTCGAGCGAGACCCGATCTCCGGCTGCCCAACCGCCGTTGCCATCCTATTAGTTTACGCTGGCCGGAATCCACGGAGTGGGCTCTGCGATACGATGATTTCGCTTCGTCCGAAGTCTCGGTCGATTTAAGTCCTTCAAAACAATCGGTCGACGACCTTCGTTCAGCAGGATTTCTCATAATTGAATATCATGGAGAGTTCAACGTAATACGTTCCACGCAATATTGTTCAATACATACTGTTCAACACATTACCGTTCCATCCAATCAGAGGGAGAGATCAGACGTGGCTCAGACGGAAACTGATGGTCAGGAAGTACTCGAAACCAGGGAATGGGTCGACTCGCTCGACTATGTGCTGTCCAAGGGCGGTGGCCCCGTAAGAGCGGGGCGGCTGATTCAACAGTTAGCGCTGCATGCCCGCCGCGCCGCTGGAGTGAACCTTCCCTTTTCCGCGACCACGCCCTACCAGAATACGATCCCAGCATGGCAACAGGCGCCATTTCCCGGTAGTCAGGAGATGGAACGCCGCATCAAGAGCCTGGTTCGTTGGAATGCGCTGGCCATGGTGGTGCGCGCCAACAAAATTCAGGAGGGCATCGGCGGCCATATTTCCACCTTCGCCTCGGCGGCCACGCTGTATGAAGTTGCCTTCAATCATTTTTTTAAGGCAAAGACCGAAACCGGGGACCGCGATTTTGTTTACTTCCAGGGCCACGCTGCGCCGGGAATCTATTCGCGCGCCTATCTTGAAGGGCGCATCGCCAAAGAAAAGCTGGAAAACTTTCGTCGCGAACTGAAGCCAGGCGGCGGTTTAAGTTCCTATCCTCATCCCTGGTTGATGCCGAACTTCTGGGAGTTCCCCACCGTCTCCATGGGCCTGGGTCCGATTCAGGCGATTTATCACGCGCGTTTTATCCGCTATTTGGAGAATCGCGGGCTCAAAGAATCTACTGGCGGCAAAGTTTGGGCGTTCATGGGTGATGGCGAAATGGATGAGCCGGAGGCCTTGGGCTCCATCACGCTGGCTTCGCGCGAGAATCTCGACAATTTGATTTTTGTGGTGAACTGCAACCTGCAGCGCCTCGATGGCCCGGTACGCGGCAACGGAAAAATCATTCAGGAACTCGAAGCCATCTTTCGTGGTGCGGGATGGAATGTCATCAAGTGCATCTGGGGCTCGGATTGGGACAGCCTTATTCGCAACGACCGTGACGGAATTCTGGTAAAGCGGTTGGGCGAAATCAGCGATGGCCAGTATCAGAAATATTTTGTCGAAAGTGGCGCTTACTTCCGGCAAAACTTGTTTGGCAGCGATCCGCGCCTGCTGAAGATGGTGGAACATCTTTCCGACGAGCAGCTGTCGCGCATGCGCCTCGGTGGGCATGATCCCATCAAAGTACATGCGGCCTATCGCGCTGCGGTCGACCACACTGGCTCTCCCACCATCATTCTGGCAAAGACGATCAAGGGCTACGGGTTGGGCGAAGCCGGCGAAGGCAAGAACATTACCCACCAGCAAAAGAAGTTGAATGAAGAAGAACTGGAAATGTTCCGTTCGCGCTTCGGCATCCCAATTCCCGATGACGAATTGCAGGCCGCACCTTTCTACCGCCCCTCCGACGACAGCGCGGAAATCAAATACATGCAGGCCCGCCGCCAGCAGCTGGGCGGATACATGCCCCAGAGGACGGTTCGGGCTACACCGCTGAAACCAGTGCCGGAATCGCATTTCGAAGAATTCTATAAAGGCACCGACGGTCGCGAAGCCTCGACCACCATGGTTTTCGTGCGGCTCCTGTCCAAGCTCTTGCGCGATCCTGAACTCGGCAAGCTGATCGTTCCCATCATTCCTGATGAGGCCCGCACCTTCGGCATGGAAGCTCTATTCCGCCAGGTCGGAATCTACTCCAGTGTCGGCCAACTCTACGAGCCGGTCGACATGGATACGTTGCTCTATTACAAGGAAATCAAGGATGGCCAGATCCTGGAGGAAGGAATCACCGAAGCCGGTTCCATGTGCTCATTCATCGCAGCGGGCACGGCGTATGCGAATCACGGCATCAATACCATCCCCTTCTTTATTTACTATTCGATGTTTGGTTTCCAGCGCATCGGGGATTTAATCTGGGCCGCGGCCGATATGCGCTGCCGTGGATTCCTGGTGGGCGGAACCGCAGGCCGCACCACCCTGGCTGGCGAAGGATTACAGCATCAGGACGGCCACAGTCACGTACTCGCCCTGCCCGTCCCGAACTTGCTGGCTTACGATCCAGCGTTTGCCTACGAAATTGCCATCATCATTCAGGATGGCATCAAGCGAATGTACGTGGATCAGGAGTCGATCTTCTATTACCTGACCGTGACCAACGAACCGCTTCCCATGCCGGAGATGCCTAAAGACGGCAACGTTCGCGAAGGCGTACTCCGCGGCCTCTACCGCTTCAAAGCGGCGGATGCGCCGAACACAAAACTCCGCGCTCAACTGTTGGGCAGTGGAACCATCATGTATGAGGTACTGAAGGCAGAGCAGATTCTTAAAGAAAAATACGGCGTGGCAGCGGATGTTTGGAGCGTAACCAGCTACAAGGAACTTTATCGCGACGCCAACGATTGCGAACGCTGGAACATGCTGCATCCCGGCGAAACCGCGAAGGTTCCCTACGTCACGGAGAAGCTCAAAGATGCGCCTGGCCCGTTTATCGCGGCATCTGACTATATGAAGGTGTTGCCGGAATCGCTTGCGAAGTGGATCCCGGGACAACTGGTTTCGCTGGGGACCGACGGTTTTGGCCGAAGCGAAAATCGTGCCGCGCTGCGGGACTTCTTCGAAGTGGATGCCAAGCATATTGTGTTAGCCACCCTCGGCGCTTTGGCCCGTGAAAAGAAGATTGAGCCGGCAATTCTGAAAAAAGCAATTCGCGATTTGGGTATTAACCCAGAAAAGATGAACCCGGCCATAAGCTAGCTCACATTGCATTGACCACATTGAACCCGGCGCTCCGGCGTTGTACGAACCTCATGAGGAATGGAATCCGTGATTGAATTTAAACTTCCGGCACTTGGTGAAAACATTGAACAGGGCGATCTGGTACGCCTGATGATTAGCCCCGGCGCGGCTGTGAGCGAAGGCCAGGCCATCATGGAAATCGAAACCGACAAAGCAGTCGTAGAAGTACCTTCGTCGGTGACCGGGACGGTCAAGGAAATTCGCGTGAAAGAAGGCCAGAAGATCAAAGTTGGCCAGGTCATTTTTACGGCGGAGAATGGAGCCGCAAGCAAGGTGACTGCTCCGGTATCACAGGAGAGCAGGGCAAAAGATGGCTCGGAGAAAGATGAGCCGACGAAAGATGGATCTACAAAATCCTCAAACTCGAAGAAATCCGCTAGCCCGTCTCCGGCTCGTGCAGCCGCAGCCTCGGCAACCGGGCCAGTGCCGCCAACTTCATCGCCCACTCAGCCCACCGGCCCTCGTACTCGATCCACCGACGCGGCCGTCAGCGAATTTCGTCTGCAAGAGCTCGGAGAAAATATTTCGCAGGGAGACCTCGTTCGCTTGATGGTCGCTCCCGGCGTCAAAGTCTCGGAAGGCCAGCCGGTCATGGAACTCGAAACTGACAAAGCGGTCGTTGAAGTTCCGTCGTCTGTCAACGGGATCGTGAATGAGGTTAAGGTCAAAGAGGGCGAAAAGATCAAAGTCGGGCAAGTGATTTTTACTTTGCAAAGCTCGACCACATCGCAATCCGAAACTCCACGTCCGCAACGGCAGCCCGTGGAACATATGTCCGGCCAGCATGGAGCGCGCTTGGCATTTCAGGCGGCGATTCGGGCTGAAGGCAAAACCGAAGAGCAGGCGCTACCGCCCGATCAGCCGGCACCCAAACCTGCAGTGTTTTCCATGCCTGCACAGCTCGACAAAGTCGCTGGAGCGGAGCACCGAGGTCCGGTTCCCGCCGCTCCAAGCACACGCCGCCTCGCCCGCGAACTCGGCGTCGACATCTATGTGGTCCAGGGCACGGGCCCCGGCGGCCGCATCAGCGAAGAGGACGTGAAGGCCCACGCCAAAGCCGCATTGGCGGCGCTGGCTGGCGCAGCGCAAGCTCCGGCGCGCGCCGGACATTTCGTCGAGCCCAAGCTGCCGGACTTCTCGAAGTGGGGAAAGATTGAACGCGTCCCCATGCGAGGAGTTCGCCGCAAAACTGCGGAACATCTCGCCGAATCCTGGAACACGATTCCTCATGTCACCCAGCATGATCGCGCTGACATCACGGAACTTGAGCAGCTCCGGGCGCGCTTTGCCCCCAAGGCCGAACAAGCAGGCGGCAAGATGACCGTAACCGCCATTGCGCTAAAAGTTTGCGCCGCCGCGCTCAAGGTTTTTCCCCAGTTCAACGCCACCATCGACATGGCGAAGGAAGAAATCATTTACAAGCAGTACATCAGCATCGGCGTGGCGGCGGATACCGATCGCGGGCTCCTGGTTCCGGTAATTCGCGATGTGGACAAAAAGAATATTGTTGAGCTCGCGGTGGAATTGTCTCAGCTATCGCAGAAGGCGCGCGAAAAGAAAATTACCCTTGCCGATATGGAAGGCGGAACCTTTACCATCACGAATCTCGGAGGCATCGGCGGCACGGCGTTTACACCGATTGTGAATCATCCCGAGGTTGCCATCCTTGGGCTCTCGCGTTCGCGCATGGAGCCGGAGTGGATCGGCGGAAAATTTGAACCGCGAATGATTTTGCCGCTCTCGCTTTCCTACGATCATCGCCTGATCGACGGCGCGGATGCTGCGCGTTTTCTGCGCTGGATCGCCGAGGCCTTTGAGCAGCCCTTCCTCCTGTCCGTGCAGGGATAATTTCATCGCCAATCATTAGAAAGAAAATCGAGTCATGAACGAAAACCCCGATCAAACAACCCAACATGCTCCCGAAGCGACTCAGAAGCTCCGAGTCGCCGTGGTGGGAGGCGGCCCCGGCGGTTACGCCGCCGCTTTTTTAGCCGCCGACCTCGGCATGCAGGTCACGCTCATCGATCCGGAAATAAACCCGGGCGGAGTCTGTCTCTACCGCGGATGTATTCCCTCGAAAGCGTTATTGCACGTCGCTAAGCTGATTGAAGAATCGCAGCAAGCCAAGAATTGGGGAATTGAGTTTCCTCCGGCCAAGGTCGATCTTGCGCGCTTGCGCGGCTTTAAGGAAGGCGTGGTCAAGAAGCTGACCGGCGGGTTAGGGCAACTTTCCAAGCAGCGGCATGTGGAATACATTCAAGGCCGCGCGGCTTTTGAAAATTCCACCACTTTGAAAATCAGTAAGGCTGATTCTACCGAAGTTACGCTTTCCTTCGATCGCATCATTTTAGCCACAGGCTCGCGTCCTGCAGTGATTCCTGCATTCAAAATAGATTCGCCGCGGCTGATGGATTCCACCGGAGCACTGAATCTCGAAGACATCCCGGCCAGCCTTCTGGTAGTGGGCGGCGGTTACATTGGGCTCGAACTCGGTTCGGTTTACGCGGCGCTCGGAACCCGTGTCACCGTTGTCGAAATGCTACCCGGCCTGCTTCCCGGCGCAGATCGGGATCTGGTTCTCCCGCTGCACAAGCGTTTGGAAAAAATGTTTGAGGCAATCCTGGTGAATACCACCGTCGCTTCGCTCAAAGAAGATGGTGCGGGAATCCGCGCCACTTTTGCAGGCGCTTCCATCAAAGACGATAACCGCGAGAAAGTTTTCGACCGCGTGCTGGTTTCTGTGGGACGCAAACCGAATTCCGACATTCCGGGGCTCGACAAGACGCAAGTAGCGGTAAACTCGCGAGGATTTATCGAAGTAAACAAACAGCTGCAAACTGCCGATCCATCAATCTATGCAATCGGTGACGTGGTCGGCGAGCCCATGCTAGCGCACAAAGCATCGCATGAAGGCCGCACCGCTGCGGAAGCCATTGCTGGACACAAAGTTGCTTTCGAACCAAACGCGATTCCTGCCGTAGTATTTACCGATCCAGAAATAGCCTGGTGCGGACTTACCGAAACTCAGGCGGAGAAAGAGAATCGGGAAATCAAAGTTGCCAAATTCCCCTGGGCCGCATCCGGCCGCGCGCTTGCTATTGACCGGCCCGATGGCATGACCAAGCTGATCGTTGATCCACACACAGAGCGCGTGCTGGGCGTTGGTATTGTGGGTGCCGGTGCCGGCGAACTGATCGCCGAAGGCGTGCTGGCTATTGAAATGTGCGCCCTCGCCAGCGACATTGCCATGACCATTCATCCGCATCCCACGCTTTCCGAAACTGTGATGCAATCGGCGGAAGTTTTCTTCGGCACCGCTACAGATATCTACCGCCCAAAGCGATAGCCCCAAAAATGGGCGTGGAACGGTCGCAGGGCGTGGTATTTGTAACGTCGAACCTCGCAGGCCTTCCCTTTCGGGCGCCTCCAATTTCGCTACAATAAGATTTCCCTTGCAAGAACCGCGTTCTGCCGCATCGGTCCTTGGTTTATTCCGAATGCAAAGGAAAGTATGGCAAGAATATTCAGAGGATTTTCCCTTATCGGCGTCACACTTGGCGCATGCCTGTTTGTCTCAGTGCCAAGGTCGATGGGGCAAATCCCTCCTTCGAGTGCTCCGGCGAGCACGCCGAAGGCCCAAACCGATTGGCTGAATCGCGGGACCCCGTCCGGCACCGTTTTCGGGTTTCTTGAAGCGGCACAATCGGGGAATTACGCTACGGCGGCGCAATACCTCCAGTTGACCCCTGCCCGGCGCCAAGCCGAAGGCGAGACATTCGCTCAACAGCTGAAACTCGTGATGGACCGGGCATTTGCCGGCAGCCTGAAGCACGTCAGCATGCAGCCCGAAGGCGCCCCGGGAGAAGGCGTTCCCGGGGACCGGCAGATACTCGGAACCATGTCTTCCGGTGATGTGGAGGCGGATCTTATTTTGGTCCGCGTCACCGATCCGAGCGCGGGAAAGATCTGGCTGATCTCCGCGGAAACACTCAACAAAGTTCCCGAACTCTACGATCAAGTCGAAGCCCGGCAAGTAGAGACCAAATTGCCTAAGTGGGTGGTAAAGCATCAACTGGCGGGCATGGCGCTATGGCAATGGTTCGCTCTGCTCCTGATGCTTCCTGTGGCTGCGGGGGCGGGTTGGCTTCTCTTGGTCGTATTGCAACTCCCGTTCCGCATGTGGGCACGACGCCGCGGCGAGTCTGAAATCGCGAAGATGCATGCGGTTTCCGGTCCGGCGTGGCTACTACTGGCAACGCTGCTCCACAGGATTTTTGCGGCTTATCTGGGCATGCCGCTGCTACAGCGCCATTACTACGGTGAGGCCGCGACCATCGCGTTAATCATCGGTGCCGATTGGATTTTGTGGCGCGTAATTCGCTGGTTCATGTATCGCGTGCGAATAAGCGCGCTGGCCGCTGGCCGCGGCGGCGCCGGCTCATTGATGTTGCTGGGCGAGCGCCTGGTGAAAGCCGCGATCTTCGTGATGACCGTCTTTTTCATCATGAGCGTGCTGGGTTTTAACCTGACTACGGCGCTGGCCGGCGTGGGCATCGGGACTCTGGCGATTGGCTTCGGCGCGCAGCAGACCATCGCGAACCTGTTCGGTGGCGTCTCCGTTCTGGGAGACGAAGTCATTCGCGTCGGCGACGTGTGCAAATTTGGAGATCGTACCGGCACAGTAGAGGATATCGGGCTTCGTTCCACGCGAGTCCGCACGGAAGAGAGAACCCTTCTGGCAATTCCCAACGGCACTGTCGCAACCATCAATGTTGAGAATCTGAGTCGGCGCGACAAAATCCTATTTAAAACTGTTCTAGCCCTTCACACGGAAACCCCGCAACAGCATGTCAGTGCGGTGATCTCCGAGATACGACGCGTATTGAGCGATCAGCCGAAAATCGAGTCCCATACCATTCGCGTGCGATTGATGGAACTAACTGCGAGCGCGATTAATGTCGAACTCTTTTGTTATGTACTGACGAAGAATTTCGACGAATTTGCAGCTGTGCGCGAAGAGGTTCTGCTCCGCATTATGAATCTTGTGGAAGACTCCGGAGTAAATCTGGCTTCAACGACGCCAAAAATCTATTTAAGTCCAAATCCAGTATCGCCGGTACACACTAGTGACAAGGTCGAAACCACGGTGCGCGACCCACAATCCGTCGCGGCGAAGAACGTACGCAAGGATAGTTAGATTTTAGATTAAAGATAAGTTAGATTTTCCCCATTCTATTTCGGAAAATCCGAAGAAGCAGCCGGTGCGTCGGATAATAAACCACTGCAGGAACTACAGTGAGATAAAGGAAGAGATACAAAAATCCAGGCATAATATGCTGCTCGCGAAAGAACAGTCCACGAGCCCAGTTCACATCGAATTGCGGCCGCCAAAAGTGATTGATGGGCACAACGATCCATGTAGTAACCGTCTGATATTTCCAGCCCCGCTCGTCATAGCCTAGTCGCCAAATCGCCCAAAGCAACAACGGAGGCGTAACCACGTGGAACAAACTGAGCAATCGAATCGCCAGCGGCACCTGCGGATCGAACATGTATTCCGTGCCGCCGATGAAATGGCGCCCACTCAGCAGCACCCCGGCGAGATCGATAATGAACAGGGTTTGAAATAACAATAGACTCGTCGCCTGCCAGGAAAATATCAAGGAGCTTTCCAGCCAAAGCCCGGCCAGAATAAATAAGTTTCCCAAGTCGCAGAAGAACAGGAAATTCTGCGCGCCATATTGCCGCAAATAGAGAGGGATCCACACGATCACGCACGCTGTCCACACGAACTTGATCCAGAGCGGGATCCGCATGACGAAGGTATTGTAACTGTGTCGTGCACCAGCAAAGGCAACCCGCAAAATCCGCAAGCCTAACCATCAAAGGCACGATTACGGGCGTAACTTGATGAGTCTTACGAGTGTACCTACGATGACTTCATTATGGGTTACCAAGCTCTACTCTTCTGTCCCGACGAAAAGACCGCCCGCACGGTTACGCAAGTTCTGAGCGAGCTCGACTTCGAAGTAGTTCCCTGCACTGAGCCGTTCGCCGCCGTGAAGCAGATGATGGCCGCGCATTTCGACGCGATTGTGGTTGATTGCGACAATGAGCAAAACGCCACACTGCTCTTCAAGAGCGCGCGCAACGCTCCGAACAACCAGTCGGCCCTGGCCGTCGCAGTGGTCGAGGGACAGGCTGGAGTAGCCAAGGCGTTCCGCATCGGCGCCAACCTGGTTCTTACCAAGCCGATTAACGTCGAGCAGGCGAAAGGTACGCTGCGCGTTGCCCGCGGACTTCTGCGCAAGAATGAGACGGCGAAAGCCGCCGGAGTAGCCGCTCCTGGTGCGGCGAAGATTGCCGTTCCCGAGGCTACGGCGAAGTCGACAACAATCGCTCCAGCGATTCAGGAAACAAAACCAGCTCCACTTGCAGCTCCCCAACCGACCGCGCACGAGAAGATCGCGTCAAAGACTGAACCCCAGATCCAGGCCCCTATCAGCTCAAGCATGATCGAGCCGAAGAAGATCGAGTCGAAAAAGACCGACTCCAAGCCAACCGAGAAACCGAGCTTTGCCGCACACGCCGCCGCTCCTGCCGTCGAGTTAGGAGAATCGAAAAAATCAGTCAGTGCTAAAGCAGACTCCGGAACAGATTCCGTTCGACCCCTTAGCGCAAGAGCTTCAAGCTTAACGTCCCCGAGTTTAACTTCCACCGGTGCAGCGAGTGCGCCAGCTCCGGCGCGGGAAGTAAAAACGAACGTTGCAGCGCCGGAAAAACCCTCCGACGTTGTTGCCGAACCGGAAGCAACGGCTGTAACAACTTCGGATGTGACAACTTCAGCCGGCGATGCGCCAGCTTCGGCCGAGGAGACATCCTCTTCGTCCGTTCCAGCATTTGCCATGGGCAAAACCCGGGCGGCAAGTCCGGGCAGCAAGAAAATGTTGATGGCAGTTGCGGCTGTCGTTGTGATCGCCGCCGCCGGATATTTCGCCTGGATGCAGTTCGGCCCCGCAGCCAGACCATCCGCCGTTTCCGCCACACCATCGTCTCGAACCACGCCGGCCGTTCCAGTGGCAAACCCAGCGGCGGCAACAACCACTGCTCCGACTCTGTCCCCCGCTCCCACCGCAGTGGCAGCGCCGAGTCCTGCGGCTACAGAGCAACCGAGTACATCCGCGAAGACTTCCACAACTACAGCGGAAGCTCCCAAAGCTGACTCTGCTAAGACTCACGTGGGCAAACCGAACACACCGGCCAACGCCACAGATGCCCCCCCATCGGTTGCGAAGGCAAAAGCTTCAGCGGCATCAGCCGCGCCGGCCATAAAGATCAAGAGTTCTACGGAGCACGCGAGCGTTTCAGCCGACGATGCCGCTCCTCCTGCAATTACAGCGATGCCATCTGCGAACAGCGAAGCAATGCCCAGCCTGTTGGACAATGCTGGAAGCAGCGTGGCACCACGGCTGCAAACGCTTAATGTTTCGCAGGGAATATCGCGGGGACTGCTGGTAAAACAGGTTCAGCCGACTTATCCCCCGGATGCGATGCGGCTGAACGTTGAAGGCCAGGTACAACTCATGGCAACACTTTCAAAAACCGGCGACATCTCGGCCGTGAAAATTCTCAGCGGCGATTTACGACTGGCGCATGCTGCGGTTGCAGCCGTGAAACAATGGAAGTACAAACCGTATTTATTGAATGGCGAGCCGGTTGAGATTCAAACCCAGGTAACCGTAAACTTCAAATTGCCTCACTAACTATCGTCTCGTTATCCCGAGGGGCCCAAGGGACCTTGGTTTCTGTGACATCCAACCTTGCGCTTCGTACGTTTAGAAATTAAATTTCAGCGAAAACTCGATCACTCTCGGAGATCCCAGGGAGAACACGCCGGATCCAATCCCAATCCGATTGCTGTTCGGCTGCTCACCCGAGGTGCCATTCACGGATCCGGGCGTGCCGCTTAGCACGCCGCTCAATGGGTTTGCCGGCCCATCGAAGTTCGAGAAGTTCGCAACATTGAAGAACGACACTCCAGGCTGAATCTGCACGACATCTCTAACCCGGTAAATCCAATTTAGGCTGACGTCGAGCGCGTGCAGCCAACCCATGCCCGCCTCGAAGTAAGGCGCCGTGGGAATTACCTGCTGCACCCCGCCCAGAGCTTGCAATTGGCCGAGAGTGAATAGCCCGTTGTTAATCAGTGTTTGGCCCGCAGGCGTTGCCTGGCCGGCATCCGTATGGTTGTAATTAGTGATATAGGTGTTGATATTGCTCGCATTCACTTTGTGGCTGAACGATCCGATATTGGTGCCCGGAAGCACATCCCCCAGGCCGCCATTGGAAGCAAAGCTGCCGTCGCCCGTACCATCGCCAGTGACGTCGGTGACGAAAATGCCACCGGCGCTTCCAGTTGGGTTCAAAGTCAGAGTGACCGGCAAAGGACTATAGAAATGCCCGATCGCGCCCAGCCGAAAGTGATAAGGAAGGTCCATGGTGCCGCCAAACGAAATCTGATTCTTGCGGTCGAGACCGTTCGGCCCTAAGTAACTCTGCGGTTTGTTGAAATCAGTGGCGATGTTGATAAAGTCATTGTCGGTGGCCGCTGCGACGTAGCGCTCCAGTTGATAGGAAATCTGGAGATCGAAATTTCTTACGCCGCTAAAGGGATGTTCCAGATGCTGCTTCATTGACAACTGTACAGCAGAGTTTTTGGCGTATCCGATAGGGAACAACATCTGGTTGGTACCCAGATTTTGATTGATACCCGCAAATGCGGCGTTGGCGCATGGAAAACCTCCGCACAGCGAGTAGCCGGAGTCGAGCCCGTTCGACGCGTAATCGGCGATGGTCGCGCCTTTCCCAATGGCGCAGTTAATCGAGCCCTGATCGAAGCCGTTAGTACAGCCGAACTGCTGGTTTGTAGACGAAATGGCCGCTTGCGCATTCGCCTTATAGAAGAAGCGCGCATCTCCCACGTGATTCGTATCGATCGCCAGCAGCGTGTGGGTTTCGATATTGCGCAAGTAGTCCGCCGTGAAAACCATTCCGGGTCGTAGCTCGTGTTGTAAGCCGGCATTGATTTGCAACGACCGCGGACTTCGATAATTTGGCGCCAACAGGTCCGTCCCTGTGGCGTCTAGACCATCCGCCAGCTGCGTACCGATAAATGAAGGATTGCTCGCCGGGCCAGCAGCGACCGTAGACGCTTGATACTGCGCCTGAAGCGCCTGAATGGCTGGAGCCGCCTGGCCAATTGGCTCCCCGCAAAAATTCGGGGTGACCGACGCTCCCGTTGGCAAACTTAGAGCGGCTGGACCTCCATTGGAGCAAACGGTAGTGTCCGCCAGGAATAACCCTTTTGGGAGCCGCGCGGGCCGGTCGAATTCGATATTGTTCCAGATCGAATTCTCGAAGAAAATCCCAGCTCCGGCGCGGAAAACCGTTTTCCCTTTGCCCGAAGGATCCCACGCCAAGCCGGCTTGCGGCGCAAAGTTCTGGTTGGGCTGCCGCACCCGGTTACCCAGGGCCGAATATTGCTGGTTATCGAACTGGTAGAGCGACGCGATTGCGCCGAGGTCGCTGTCGGTGCGTCCCGAATCCCGCACGTAACGCAGACCGTACGTGACCGTGAGATTCGGTTTCACTTTCCAGGCATCCCCTGCATAGAAGGAGATGCGATTGTCCGGACCGCTGCCGCCGGCAGGAAATCCAAATGCCGGTATCTCCGAGTCATAGCCCTGCCCGTTGCCCAGAACTACCGTATTTGCCGGGTAGTTCAGCGGATTCGCCGCGCCGCCGGGCAGAGCGAGACAAGCCGCATTGCAATCCGTGATTCCCGATCCCACCGCCGGAGCCAGCGCCAGGAAGCTGGCGAAGCCGCCGCCAAAAATGTGGTTGAATCCCCCGCCGTAGCGGACAATGTGTGCGCCCCATGCCCGGCTGCCGTCGTACTTGATCTGGTGGTCCGATTGATAGGTCTGCTGCGGTGCAAGAAAGCTGGGACCGGAACAGAAATAATCCGCGCCAGCGGTCAGACAATCTGGATCGCTGCCAATCGCCAACTCGATTCCGGGAATCGGATTAAAGATATTTGTTCCGGCGGTCGCATCCACAATCGCATTGCGAAACTTGGTGTAGCCAAAACGAATGCTATGCGTGTAGGGGCCGGTGGAGAAGTCCAGCCCGAAGGCCTGGACCGGCGTGTGATTCTCGTTGCCGAAAGGCTGGAAGCTGTTCGGAATAATGGCCAGAACGCTATGATTCTGATCGTACGAAAAGCGATAAAAGAACTTGTAGTTGTTGTTGATCTGCCAGTCGAGTCGCCCCAAGGTTTCCACTTCGCGAAAAGGCGAGTCATAATTGCCGACCAGAGCGGAAAAGGGTCCACTCGGAAGTACGGGATTCAGCAAATCCTGTTTCGTACGCTCGGCGTCCAGAAAGAAAAACAGCTTATCGTGAATGATCGGTCCGCCAACGTTTCCGCCGTATTG
>Ga0209530_1000605_pt1 | contig 23078 bp, 19 predicted proteins | sample BlaSpr_A8_Ref_O1_FD_187987 | JGI IMG/M metagenome (GOLD analysis project Ga0209530, IMG submission 187987) | Forest soil microbial communities from Thunder Bay, Ontario, Canada - Black Spruce, Ontario site 2_A8_Ref_O1 (SPAdes) (version 2) | ecosystem: Environmental > Terrestrial > Soil > Boreal...
TCCTCGGCTCCGTCTGCAGCCGTCTAGAACGGAGCATTTTCGAGCTGCCTAGATGTTCAGAACGTTGCGCCGTCCGGCACCAGGATAATTTCCACACGGCGTCCTTGCTTTCCCGCGTCCGTGTTCGTTCGAACTTCAACGCGCGAAGTATCCACACTCTTTTTCTCGTTTAGATACTTTTTGGCGCTGTCCGCTCGCTCGGTCGCCAGTTTCTGAGAGCGCCGCTCCTTAGGTTCTGCGTAGCCCACTACTACGATCTTTGCCTTCGCATCGGTCTGTAAGCGCACGGCCACATCATCGAGCGTTCGTTTACACACGTTATCCGCGCGGGCGCTGTTCAGCGCGAACGCGCATTCACTGATTTTACTGGCTTCCGGAGGAGGCGCTGGGGCCTGCACCGTGACCGTCGTCGAGCAATCGCAAGCGCTGTGTACACCGTTTTCCGCGCGGCCCGTCACCGTATAAGTTGCGGGGGCCAATCCCGAAGTGTCGAACTGCACGCTGGCCCCGCTTCCAATGATCTGCCCAGCGTTTGCCTGCCAGGTGTACGTGAGGGGTGTTCCAGACGCATCGTTCACTGTTGCCGTGATCGTTGGGCGTTCGCCCGCGATTACGGTAGCGGGATTCGCAGAACAACTCATTGTAGGCGCGGCCGCAGCCGGCTTCGGCTGCACCGCGACGGAACTCGAACAGCTCGCGCCTTTGCCCGCGCCGTTATCCACTCGCGCCGTCAGGCTATAGCTCCCGCCAACGACGCCCGTCGAATCCCATCGGACATACGGCCCGGTGCCGATGATTTTCCCGCCCGAAGCCGTCCAAGAATAATTCAGCGGACGTCCGTTGGCATCGGTCGCTGCAACAGTCGCCGTGACGAAGTCGTTCGAGCCTTCCATCACCGACGTTTTGTCCGCCGAGCACGTGGCCGTCACGTTGTCCGGCGGCAGCGGCTTTTCGGGCCAGCGCGCGAACGCAAGTTTCACCACAAACCCGTTGCGGTCCTCGTGATTTGTCAGGTTCAAGTTGTAGCGGTAGCCAACGTCCAGCGCCAGATTCTTCAGCGCGTACAGGCGGAAACCCATCACGCTATCTACCGGATCTCGCGCGCCTTGAGTCGTGTTCTGAATTCCTTTGCCCACATAAATCAGGCCGTCATATTCCGTGATGATCTGGAAGCGCTTGTCGGGAAATATCTGCAAACCTATGCCGACGGGCATTTGATCCGCAAGTTTCAAGACTCCTGGCGTGGGAACGCCGTTAAATTCGACGGTGTAATTCGATTCGCGCGTGAAGCGGTACGCCCAATTGACCGTCGCCAGAATGCTGCGATGGAACAGGGTCTTGCTGGCCTCCAGGCCGAGGCCGTAGTTGAACGTTCCCATTTGCACTTCATTCGAAAGCAGAGTCGAAAACCCTGTCTGCGTGGGAATATAAAAGTCATTTCGAATCGAAAGGCTGAATGGTTTCCCGCGTTTTTCGGAGAGCAAGCCAATCTTGAAACCCAAATCTATTTCCCCGATCCCCCCGCCATTGTGCGAAGCAAACGGAAAATCCTCCACATAAGCCGGCGCGCAACCGGTGCATGGAAGGAAAGACTGATAAATCGTATTCCGGTATTGCAGGCCGTTCGTGGAGTTTAAGCTCAGCAAACTCGGCTGGTCCACGTGGATGTGCTCGTCCGCGTCGATCGAAAGGAAGGCGGTAAACCAATTCGTGATTCCCACTCCAAATGACGGGATCACCTGCAGCACCGTGATATCTCCCGGCATCCGCGAGATTTTGTTCACACCGGCGACGATATCGAACCCACCCTTCGGAAGCGTGTCGCCGGTCCCGAGAGTGAAAAGCCCCGGCGTACCATCCAAAGCAGGCATCGGAACCCATTTGCGTTGCTGGGGTACTTCGTCATCGGCGGAAGCGTTGGACGCAACAGGCAGGGGCGTAGCCGCTGCCGGAGTTGCACCGGCGTCTGGCGCAGCCTTGGCGTCCGTCGACGCGGCATCCTTCTTGGAGTTTGGGTCGCTAGCGGACGATGCCGGTGTGGCGCCGTTCTTGTCCTTCGGCTTATCGTCATCAGCGAAGCTCGCGGTAGAAATCAGTAAAAGTGCCGACAAAGATAGAATCGCTGCACGCGCTCCCAATTTCATCTCCCCTCCTCACATCGGTTGCGTCGCCTTCTGATTTAGCGGCGTCGAAGGCAATCCTATAATGGCAGCACAATTCGGGAGCTATACGCACCCGCAGATTTGACGCCGGGACCCAACAAGGCTGGCAGCGAGGCTACCTCAAGCAAATCGCTGAAAGCTGGACGAGTATAATTCACGCCTGCCAGTTCCAAAACTATTTTTTGCAACTCCTTCGCCCCGGCCGGGTTCATATTCATGGATGGCCGGGCCTCTCAAGGTGCCCAAACGTCATCTGAACATAGTAGTCAAAGTACTATCCGCTTTCTCTCCGGCGAAAGCGCTAAACCAAATAGAATGGGGAGGAGTTCATGCCACGCGTAACGCCGCTTCTGGTGGTGCTAGTTCTTTTGAGTTTCGGCGGATTGCCGGCTTACACTCATGCGCAAGATTCCGCTTCGCAAAACCCCGGCGTCGCGCCGTACGAAGTACATGCCGGAACACGCTTTTTAGTCTCGCTCCACGACAAACTGAGCACGAAGGAAGATAAGGCTGGGAGACACTTCACCGCCCGAACTCTAGAGGAAATCGTGACCGCGGACGGAACGACTCTGCCGGCGGGAGCGGAAGTTCGCGGGCATATCGACAAAGTGCTCGCTGCGGGCAAGACTGGCCGCGCGAAGCTGTGGCTCGCTTTTGACGACATACACACTCGCGATGGCTGGGTTCCACTTGTCGCGGAGTTAATTGATACGCCCGGAATTCATTCCATTCGAGTGCTGTACCAGCACGAGGGCGAAATCGAAGCCACTTCCAGTAACCACCAAACCGAGGCCGAAGCAGCGGCTGCCGGCGCGCTTGCTGGTGGCGCCGTAGGCATGGCCGCCCACAACAATAAGGACGCGGCGATCGGCGCAGCCATCGGCGCCGCTACCGCGTTTATGGTCACCTCCGGCATCGGCCAGGAACTGACTCTCGACGCGAATACAAAACTCGAGTTGATACTCGAACGTCCGCTCCGTGTCGGGCGCACCTAAGTAGCTTCGACCTAGCGCCGCCGCGCGTGCACGCCGGCCTCGACGGAATGGTGTGTTCCCTTGGATTTACGAGGAACTGCTGATAGATTCAGTTGTTAATGCCTCCCGAGAAGCCATCGCAGCAGCGCATATTAATCGTTGAAGACGAGGACAACGCCCGCAAGGGCTACGAAGCCCTTCTTCGCAAGTGGAGCTTTGAGGTGCTAGGTGTCGCCAGCGGCGAAGAAGCCCTGGCCAAGTTCCAGGATTTTCAACCCAGCGTCATTCTTGCTGACGTCGAGCTTCCGGGTATGAATGGCTTGGATCTGCTGGCTCATCTCGGCGAGGAAATCCAGCGAATTCCTGTAATTATCATCACCGGGCGCGGCAGCGACGAGCGCGTGGTCCAAGCAATAGACGCCGGCGCTTATTGGTATATCGAAAAGCCTCTGAAGCCGCCTGTTTTGAGAGCTCTGCTCGATCGCGCGTTTGGACGAGTACGCGACCAGCAAGCCGTGGCCGCCTTGACGCGTGATCTGCGAAGCGCGGGAAAGCTGGGCGTTCTCGTCGGCACTTCACCGGCTATGCAGGATGTGATGCGCCAGGTGGAGATGGCTGCACCTTCCACTGCCTCAGTGCTGATTACGGGGGAGACCGGTTCAGGAAAAGAAATGGTGGCCCGCTCCATTCACATGCTCTCTCCGCGCGCCGAACGTCCGTTCGTGGCCATCAACTGCTCGGCCATCCCTGAATCGCTGATGGAAAGCGAAATCTTCGGCCATGAAAAGGGCGCCTTCACCGGGGCCGCAGAACGCCGCATCGGATGTTTCGAACTCGCCGACGGCGGCACGCTGCTGCTTGACGAAATCGGCGAAATGCCCGCGCAAACACAAGCCAAATTGCTGCGTGTTCTCGAAGACCGCAAAGTTCGCCGGCTCGGCAGCAAAGTAGAGACCCCTGTGGATGTGCGGGTCCTCGCTGCTACGAATAAAAATCCCGAGCAAGCAGTCGCCGACGGCCATTTGCGCCAGGACCTCTACTTCCGGCTGAATGTCTTTCATATTCATCTGCCGCCGATGCGCGAGCACAAAGAGGACCTTCCGCTGCTCGTCGAGCATTTGTTGGCCGATATATCCACCAAGCATCACAAGAAAGTGACGGGCGTGGGCGCGGACGTGATGGATCTTTTCAAATCCTACCCCTGGCCCGGGAACGTTCGCGAGCTGCGCAATGCGCTCGAGCGCGCTGCGATCGCCTCGGACCGCGGCACCGTGGCACGCCAACATCTCGCCGCGGACTTCGGCCGTACACCTGCGACTACGAACTCCGGGCTCGGCGGTATTCGCTTTCCGGTTGGAACGACCGTGGATGCCGTCGAGCGCGAACTTATTTTGCAGACTCTCGCGGCAACCAGCCAGAACAAGACGCGCGCGGCTGAGTTACTGGGCATTAGTCTGAAGACACTTCATAACAAATTAAAAGAATACGAGGCGGGGCGGATCAATGCGTCTCAGCCTGAAAACTAAATTCACGCTGGCGATCTCGCTTCTGGTCCTGGCGGTTGTCACAGCCGTATCGGCGCTCTATATAGCGCGGCTCACGCGACAAACCCTGCGCCAGGCGGACGAGCGCGCTCGTTTTATCGCGCAACAAGTATTCTTGGCTTGTCAGAACGCCCTGGCGGATGCAGCCGAGCGCGGCGAATCCCCTGCTTCCCTCAGCGCCGCCGACCTGCGCGAGTATGCCCGCCGGACGTTCGACAATAGCAGTTCGCTGAATTCGGTGATCGAATCCGCCATAGGATATTCCCCGCTGATTTACGAGATTACGATTAGTGACCGCGATGGCGTTGTCCTGGTGTCCAGCGATGCTGAGCTTCGGGGAGAAAAAGTGCCGGTGCGGCCGGGGGTTTCCTCGCTTGTGCGCGGCGGATTTTTCCAGCAGCTTCGCACGCTTTACGGGCCGCCTCAGGTCTTCGAAGATTCGCTGCCTTTCAAACTCGGTCCCGGACCCTTTGGTGACGTTCGTGTCGGACTTTCCTCGGCGCTGATTCGCAACGAGATTTCGTCGCTCCTCGTGTCCGCCGGTTGGTACGCCTTAGGCTCGGTTCTGCTCTCTACCATGCTTGCCTTCGTCGTTAGCCGCGTTTCCCTTTCACCTATCGACCGCATTTCAGCTCAATTGGACCGCATCTCCGCGGGTGAATTCGATATCGAACCGGTACAACGCGGCGATGAACTCGGCGTGGTCAGCACGAAAATCGTCGGCATCGGCAAGCAACTGCGCGACGTGCGTGAAATCTTCAGCACCTTGCGAGAAAATCTCGATCAAGTGATGAGCGGACTGGAAGATGGATTACTCCTCTTCAACGCCCATGGCCGCGCCGTACTCGTAAGTCCATCCGTGGAGAATTTTCTTGGCGGGCGTCCCGACGAACTTCGCGGCTGCCGCGCCAGCGAGATTTTTCCCGCCGGGCATCCTATTCGCAAGGCTTTGGGTATTGAAGGAGACGAGATCGTTCCAGTAGAAAATACGGAAGTGACGCTGGAAGGCCCCAATGGAGTGCAACGCATGGGGCTGAGCGCTCAGGTCATCCGCGAGCATGGAGTGCGCATGGGCACGCTCGTGACTCTGCGCGACGTTGAATCCATCGAGCGCATCGGGAATCAGCTTCACGTTTCCGAGCGGCTCGCTGCGCTGGGGCGAGTCACCGCGGGTGTCGCGCACGAGGTGAAAAATCCGCTTAATTCCATGCGGCTGTGGCTGGAAGTCCTCAAGGCTAATATGCCTGTGGAACCCGAAGCGCAACAGGCCGTCAAGATGCTGGACAGCGAAATTGACCGGCTCGATCGCGCGGTGAAAACATTTCTCAACTTCACCAAACCGGTCGAGCTTAAACTGGAAGAGACCGACCTTCGTTCGTTGCTGGACGAAGTTCTGGATGCGGCACGTCCGTCTATCGCGCGAGCGGGAGTGGAATTGCGGGTGGATTTGCCCACCGAATTTCCGCCCGTACTCATGGACAGCCAGCTGATTCATCAAGCGGTTCTGAACTTATTGTTGAACGCTTGCGATTTCACCAGTCCCGGCGGCCGCATCACCCTCAGTCTTCGGCGAAGCGGAGAATCCGCGGTTGTCGCCGTAGCGGATTCCGGCAAAGGAATTTCCCCGGAGGATCAAAAGAAGATCTTTCAGCTCTTCTTTACCACCAGGCCCGGGGGTACCGGAATTGGACTGGCTAATACATTTCGGTTTGTGCAGTTACACAGTGGTCGGATAGAATTTGATTCGGAGGTCGGGCGCGGAACTACCTTCCGTGTCGAACTGCCGCTAGCTCGCTCCATAGACGCTTCGGCCGGAAAACTCCGCGACTTCAGCCAGCCCTTCGCTGAAGAGAAAAGGTAAATGCCCAGCCGCAATACGAAAGTCACAAGCCTCATCGCTGTTTTGGCTTGCGGGTTGTCGCTCGCGCTGACCGGATGTGAAAAGACGGTCAAGGCGTCGCCGCCCGTCGCTGCGACGCCGATGCCGCAGCCGGCGGATTCCAAGCCGATCACGAATATCGCGCCCGATACCACCGCCACGCCCCCGGAAGTTGCAGAGGCTCCCCCGCCGGCTCCGCCTCCTACATCGGAGGCTACTCTACCCGTAACTTCCACTCACTCGAAACCCGCTCCTCCGCCTCGTAAACAAGCCGCGGAGCCACAAACGGCAGAGGTGCCTGCTGAGCAGACGCGTCCGCCCGCACCGCAAATATCTCCCGAAATCTCGCTGAATGACCAGGCCACCTACTCCCACAAGACGGAGGAAGACATTGCCGTGGCCCAAAAAAATCTTAATCAAGCCGCCGATAAGCAGCTCAGCGCTGCGCAAAACGACCTGGTCGAAAAAATTCGCAGTTTCTTGTCCCAATCGCACGAGGCTAGCAAGGCAGGCGATTGGGCGCGTGCTCAAAATCTTGCACAGAAAGCCCGTCTCCTCTCCGTCGAACTGGTAGGTTCTCTGTAGCGGAGGTTCGCCAACCATGTTCCTGATCGTCGCGATATTCCGCTTCGTCACGCTTCGCAAAAAATTCCTGCTAATATGATCACGTGAAAGTCTTCGACGTTGCCATCATCGGCGGCGGAGTTATAGGTAGCTCGATTGCCCTTGAGCTGGCCGCTGAAAAACTCAACATCGTTCTGGTGGATCGCGAAGACCCGGGGCGCGGAGCCAGTTGGGCCGCTGCGGGAATGCTCTCGCCGGGCCCTGACTCGCCCGAAGCTCTACCCCTTGTCCCTCTGGCCAAAGAGAGTTTGCACCTATACCCGCAGTTCATCGCCTCCGTCGAGGAAGCATCCGGGCTCCACACGCACTTTGCTTCTGAGGGGGCCCTCCAGATTTTTTCCGGCGCCCAAGGAGAACTTGAACGCAGCAAAATGATCGCTGAGTTCCAGGCATTGGATATCGCGATTGAGCCCGTCCCGATTGAGACTGCGCGCAACATGGAAGCCGCGATCGGTCCGGCTGCCGCTGCAGTTGCCTGGCTGCCGGGAGAAGCAACCGTCGATCCCCGCTTGCTCATCGACGCGCTTTTGGCCGCACTCCGTCACCATGAAGTTGAAATTCGCTCAGGGTGCAACGTAACTTCGCTGCTGCGCCAAGATATGAGGTGTACTGGATTGGTCGCGGGGGGTGAAGAGATTGCCGCGAAGATTGTCGTTCTCGCGGCGGGATGCCATTCCTCCGCTCTCGCTGGCGAAAATTCAATCGAGAACGGTTGGCTGTCGCGTTACGCGCCCACTCGGCCTATACGCGGACAGATGCTAGCCCTGCACTCCGCCGAAGTTAATTTAGGACGTGTGCTCCGCTCCGAGCGAGGCTACCTTGTCCCGCGACTCGACGGGCGAATCGTGGCCGGCAGCACGCTTGAAAATGTGGGGTTTGACAAACGCGTCACTGCGGGCGGGATGCGCAAAATTCTGGACGCTGCCATGGAACTGGCGCCAAATCTCGCCGGCGCGGAAATTGTGGAGACGTGGGCTGGTCTGCGCCCAGGCACTCCCGATCACCTACCGATTCTGGGGCCTGCCGATGTGGAAGGCTTGTTCATCGCCACGGGACACTATCGAAACGGGATACTCCTTGCTCCTGTAACCGCCAAGCTCGTCCGCGATTGGATTCTGAACAAAAAGATGCCCACAGCCGCCGCAAATTTCTCCCCACTTCGATTCTCGGAGCGAAAGGCTCAGACCAGCGCCTCTTAAAGGACCGCGGTTATTTCGTGGTCCGAAAAAAATACTAGAAAGGAATGCTCTCACGCGGTGGTTCGCGGTTAGGTGGGCCTGCAAGCGTGGAGGCTTGTCCCGGTGTGGTGAACTGAACTTTATCTGCATCGAGCAGAATTGCGCGGTCAAGAACGGCTTCGACAGTTGACCCTCGCGGCAGTTCGGCTTCGGGCCCGCGAGTTAGCAATACGGCCATCAAACCGGCGGCGGCTCCCACGCCTGCGCCAATCCCAGCGCCTTTAGCTCCTTGGGCGATAGCGCCGATGCCCGCGCCTGCAGCCGTCGTCTTCGCCACTGTGCCAATATCTCCGCCCTTATTGGAATCGCCGATGATCTTGCCCTCATTGTTCGTGGTTTCGTTGCCGCCCGATCCTGCATTGCTGGGAACCGCATTCAAATCGACCATGTATGCATTAGGAAGGATCAGCGTCTTCAATCGGATCATCAACTCGCCCCGTCCCTTCACACGCCCCGGGCGTTTTGATTCCGTCACTTCGCCGCTCACGTACGATCCCGCCGGAATTGCCACATGCCCGTTAATCATGACCGGGAATAACGTCTCAAAATATACGGGATCCCCGGGTCGCGCGCTGCGAGTTGAAATAGCGTTATGCAACACCAGCGGAATGTGCGTACCACCGGGGACTTCTACTTTCATATTCGCATTTCGTGAAACCGGCGTCGCCACCGGTAGCGCTGCGCTGCCAGCTCCGGTAGAGGCCGTTCCAGCGGAGGAACCCGAAGGTTGCGCGGAAGCCGCGTCTGTAGAGGGCCGCGCGGATGGCGATGATGCAGCCGGATTTTGCCCGGCAGGAGTCTGCGCTGAGGGCGGCGGCGCGGGAGGCAAGGGCCCATCCTGCTGCGCGCGCGCAGAGCTTGCAAGCGCTAGTCCCAGAGGCGCCAGAACAACCGCTCCTGCGAACAGCAGACGGAGCGAACTATTTCTCATGTGTTGCCCCCCAACCACTTGTCCAAGTGATGCCTTCCGGCGCATCCGGGATGTACCGGGAGGATACCCCTTGTAAAGGCCGCTTTTCCAGCCCTCTCGCGACGCCCTCAGCGAGAATGCGTGTACGACTAGGACACGCTTAAACCTGCATTCTCTCTCCGCCGGATATACTGAATTAGAGGCTGGTCTTGGGCTCGAAAGGCACTGGATTATTTCACCTTCCGTCTTCGCTGCGGCAGAAGACCCTGCTGATTATTGGGCTTACGATGTTCGCAGCCGTCGGCAGTTTACTTTTACTTTCCCGCATTCTTTTGCTGCGCGGATACGCGCGCCTGGAAGAAGATTTTGCCGGTCAAAACCTGCAGCGCGCTGTCAGCGCACTCACAAACGAGATGAATGCGCTCGATCGGACCACTAGTGAATACGCCGCTTGGGATCAGACTTACGCTTACCTGCAAGGAAAAAATCCGGGCTACGTCAAATCCGAATTCCCGGCCTCCACATTTCAACAACTCAGGGTGAGTTTCGTCGTCATCCTCGACAACTCAGGTCACAAAGTTTTTTCCAAAGGTTTCGACTTAGCTCGCGGCGGTGAAGCGCCGGTTCCCGATGGACTTGATGATCACCTTAAGACTGGTTCGTCGATGCTCAACCATACGAACCTGAAAAGCAGAGTGATGGGCATCCTGATTCTCCGGAATGGTCCGGTGCTCGTGGATTCTCGGCCCGTGCTTACAAGTGACTCCCACGGACCCATTGCCGGAACATTGATCATGGGCCAGGCGCTCGACTCCGCGGAAGTCCAGCATATTTCGGAAATGGTTCATATGCCGCTATCAGTGGAGCGTCTGGACAACAAGGACCCAAACGCTCCCTCCTTGCGCGACCCCAGTACGATTTCCGCGCAATCTCCCGCGCAAATTCGCGCTCTCGACCAGGACTCCCTAGCCGCATATGAACAACTGGATGACATCTACGGACGCCCCGCCGTTCTTCTTCGCGCCATCCTTCAGCGAACGATTTATCAACAAGGCCAAACCACTTTGCTTCAGTTCTCGCTGTTGCTCCTCGCTGCCGGCCTGCTATTCGGCGCCGGAACCCTTTTCCTCTTGGAACGCGTAATACTTTCGCGCGTCGCCGAGTTGAGCGATGGGATCACCCACATCGGAGCGAGCGGCAATCTTTCGGCCCGTCTGGCCATCCGCGGAACGGACGAACTCGCTTATCTCGGCACAGCTATCAACAGCATGCTCGAAGATCTTGAAAAGGCGCAGCTCGAACAGCACCAGGGACGCACGCGCCTTGGCTTGATGATCGAAAGAATGCCGGTCGTACTTTGGACCACGGATAACGAGTTGCTGTTCACATCCGCGATCGGCGCCGGTCTCGAAACGCTCGGATTGCGTTCAAACGAATTGGTCGGAAAAACGCTTTTTGAATACTTTCAAACCGACAACCCTGAATTTGCTCCTATTGCCGCCCACAGGAAAGCTCTGAATGGCGAATCAGTGACATACGAACTTGAGTGGCAAGCGCGTGTTTTCGAAGCGCATGTGCAGCCGCTGAGAGGCAGCGAAGGGGAATTGAGGGGAGTCATCGGCGTAGCTCTGGACATTACCGATCGTAAGCATCTCGCCGACCAGTTGCGCCAGTCGCAGAAAATGCAAGCGGTGGGCGAGCTTGCCGGCGGCGTGGCCCACGACTTCAACAACCTGCTCATGGTAGTGAAAGGACACGCGGAGCTGTTAATCGACCGGCTCCCGCAAATGTCTCCGCAAAGGTTTAACGTGGAGCAAATTCAAACCGCCGCCGAGCGTGCCGCGTCGCTCACGCGCCAGTTGCTGGCCTTCAGCCGAAAGCAAGTGCTGCAAGCGCGCGTACTGGACCTCAACGAGGTAGTCGGCGGAATGATTCAAATGGTTTCACGCGTAATCGACGAGAATATCGAGCTGGCCTTCTTGCCGGGAGCGAAGCTCGGTAACGTCAAAGCCGATCCGAGTCAGATTGAGCAGGTCGTCCTGAACTTGGTGGTCAACGCCCGGGACGCCATGCCCGGCGGCGGCCGTCTAACTATCGAAACTTCGGGTGTTGAACTCGACAAGAATTACACAGCCCAACGCTCCGTCGTCGACTTTGAACCCGGCCCCTACGTGATGCTCACCGTAACCGATACCGGCGTCGGCATGGACGCACAGACCCAGGCTCGCATTTTCGAACCATTCTTCACCACCAAGGAAGCCGGCAGAGGGACCGGGCTGGGGCTCGCCACGGTGTATGGCGTGGTCAAACAAAGCGGCGGGTACATCTGGGTCTATAGCGAACCCGGCCACGGCACTACCTTCAAAGTTTACTTGCCGAGAGTCGCCGCAAGTGCCGAAAATACCGCTGCCGAAAAAAACTCTTCCGCTCCTGCGTCAGGGACAGAAACGATTCTCTTCGTGGAAGACGAGCAGGGAGTGCGCGAGTTGGTGCGTGAATATCTATCAGGCTGCGGATACTCCGTGCTCGAAGCGTCAGACGGCATTCAGGCTCTTGAGATGGCCGCCATGCATCCGGGTGCTATCCAACTGCTGATCACTGACGTCGTGATGCCCCGTCTTAGCGGCCGCGAACTCGCAACCCAAATTGCTTCCTCGCGGCGCGGTTTAAAGGTCCTCTATATTTCCGGCTATACGGACGACAGTGTGTTTCGCCACGGCGTGCTCGAAGGCGGCATGGAATTCCTGCAAAAACCGTTCAACCTAAAAGCGCTGGCTCAGAAGATTCGTGAAATTTTGGATGGCGCGACCCCGACACCGGTATTGCGGGGGCATTCCAAGAACGAGCGAGACTCCATTTAAATCCCAGCGCTAACCGCGCGCAGCCCCGCAATGGCCGGCAGTCTTTTGTCACTGAATTCCGAAGCTAAATAAGAAAAACACTCTGGCCGGTGAGGTCAAACCTTTTTCGACAACGGATATTGCGGCACGCAACCATGTTATCCACGCGAACCATATACGACCGCGCCTTCGCAAATTTCGCGCGATCCTCTTCGTTACCGCCCGGAGGCACTTGCGCCTTCTTTGTGCGCACGATATAGCGCACCGGGTAGGCGTTTTCCTGGCGGCAGTGGACGCATACCAGCGTCATCTGCTTGGTTTCTTCTTTCTCGTCGTAATACCGTTTTTCATCCATCGCTCAGCCCGCCCATGATTCTAGGTTCCATCTAAACTTACGCAGCGCAAGCCTGAATCTCTCCAGCGGGCCAGCCGTAACTAACCGCTACCAGTGTACGGCGCTGATCTCCGCTGAGCTTCCGATGGTCGCTATCGTGCAACAAAACGATATCGCCACCCTGCACGCGGCGCAAGTGCTTAATCACCGCAAACAGCTCACCTGGTGTGCTTTCGCCGGATGTTCTGTTACGATTTCGCCGAGTCGGCAAAAATGGTTTCACCTGCTCCAACCCGCGATCGCGTTCCGGTTTGGCTGCGATGGAGCGCTCTCCTCTGGCTGTTCGTTTGGATTCCTGCTTATTGGCATACGTGGGGCCCGGCAAATTTCCTGCATCTGTGCGACGTTGCTGTAGTTCTGACTTGCGTCGGCTTGTGGAGCAATAATTCGCTCCTGCTTTCAAGTCAGGCTGTTTCTTCCCTTCTTATCGACACAGCGTGGGCCTCCGACGCTGCCTGGAGACTTTTCACCGGCCGCCATCTTATCGGCGGCACCGAATATCTTTTCGACGCAAGCTTTCCGCTGTGTGTGCGCCTGCTGTCCCTATTCCATGTATTGATGCCCTTCCTGCTTCTTTGGGCCTTGCATCAACTTGGATACGATCGCAGAGGCTGGATTACGCAATGCATCATTGCTGTTCCGGTCGTTGTGTTGTCCCGGTTGGCCTCCACGCCCCAGACGAACATCAATTATGTCTTCACCGATCCATTTTTCCACCGCGCCTGGGGCTCGGCTCCGTTGCACCTCACCGCGGTCCTTCTCTTTCTAATGCTCGTGGTCTATCTGCCCACTCACCTGCTCCTCGCGCGTGTGTTCCCTCCTCCGCAAAAGGATGCAACATTTCCGTAACGTCGGAGAGCGTGTAGCTCAGCCCGCCCCACAGGAAGTGTGCCAAAGATTATTGAAAGGAGTCCCATGCGAAATGATGCCGTGAAGCTTCTGTGTGCAGGATTCCCTCTTGTGTTCGAAATTTCAGCGCAGCAGCAACGTCGCCGGGGTCTCGCTGGCTCTTTTGACTTCTTGGGCTATGTTTCTGAGCGGATTGCGCGCAGGTCAATTCCCAGCTGTTGGCATTTCTTGTAAAGGTGGCTGCGCTCCAGGCCCAGGGCTTTAGCCGTGTTGGTCATGTGATTGTGATTCCGCTTAAGCTCCGCAAGCAAAGTCTCGCGTTCAAACGCCTCCACACGCTGCCCCAGACCGCCGGTCATAAACGCCGCAGGCCTGCTGAAGTTTCCTCCGGTTCCCTGGTCCGGCGCCGGCAGAGCGCGCGCGACCGCAGCCGCTTCCACCACATCTCCAGCAGCGAGTAGCAGCACGCGTTCGATCACGTTGCGCAATTCCCGCACATTCCCCGGCCAAAAATAGCGCTCTAGTTCCGCAATCGCATCCGGCGAGAAACTCTTGGGCTTCCAATTGTTTTGCTCGCTCAACTGGCGCACAAAATGTTCCGCCAGCGCGCGAATGTCTTCCCGCCGCTCGCGCAGCGGTGGCACCACAATCGGGAACACGAACACGCGGTGGTACAAATCTTCGCGAAATGTTCCCAGCCGAACGTGTTCTTCCAAATTTCGATGGGTCGCTACGACGACCCGCACGTCCACAGTGATCGGCTTATCGCCGCCGATTCGCTCCATTTCACCTTCTTCCAGCACGCGCAAAAGCTTAGCCTGCATCGTGATCGGCATATCCCCGATCTCGTCCAGGAACAGCGTCCCGCGATGCGCCTGCTCGAATTTCCCGATGTGTCGCCCCGCTGCTCCGGTGAAAGAACCTTTCTCGTGACCAAAGAGTTCCGTTTCCACCAGCTCGGCGGGGATCGCCGCGCAATTCAGCGATACAAAGGGCCCGCCGCGCCGCGCGCTTTTTTCGTGAAGAGTGCGCGCGATAAGTTCCTTGCCCGTTCCTGTTTCCCCGCGAATGCATACGCGCGTTTCGCTCGCCGCTACATGCTCCACCTGCGCCATCACTTCGCGCATCGCCGCGCTGGCCCATACGATGTGGTGCCGCCCCAGCCTCCGCTTCAAATCGCGGTTTTCTGTCTCCAGGCGCTTCAAGTGCAGCGCGTTTTCCACCGTCAACAGCAGCTTTTCTGTGGAGATCGGTTTCTCCAGAAAGTCGCTGGCGCCCAGCCGCGTCGCCTTCACCGCCATTTCGATGGACGCCTGACCGGACATCATCACAATCGTCGAATCCACTCCCGCGTTTTTCAAATCCTCCAGCAGCGCGATGCCGTCGCGTCCCGGCATCACCACGTCTGAGAGAATCAGATCAAAGCGCTCGGCCTTCGCCAGTTCCACGGCCCGCGCCGCGTTGTCGCACACGCTCGCTTCATGCCCCGCCAGACGAAACGCGCGCGCCAACGACGCCAGAGTATTCGCGTCGTCATCAATGACCAGGATATGAGCTTTCGCCGGCACGGCCGTTTATGCCTCTTCGTTTTCTTCTTCGATCACAACGGGCGCGGCTTGATGATGGGGTGGTCTGGTAGGGAGTTCGACGTGAAACGCGGTGCCCACCCCCGTTTCGCTCTCGACCGAGATGCGCCCGCCATGATCCGCGACGATGGCTTGTACGATCGCCAGGCCAAGCCCCGTGCCATGCTGCTTCGTGGTGTAGTACGGAGTAAAAATGCGCTCGGTCTCTTCCGGAGTTAGTCCCGTGCCGGTGTCGGAAACCTCTAAATGAACGTCGCCGTCACCGTTCGTCGTCCGCAGCATCAGCACGCCGCCGGCGGGCATGGCATCCATGGCGTTCAAAATTAGGTTCTCAACCGCGCGGCGCAACAGTGTCGCGTCCGCTTGAATCGTCGGCAAGCCCTCCGCTAAATGCAGCTCAGGCGTGATTGGCGGACGCCCCACCGCGCTGAATTGCGCCTCAAACAATTTTTCCACGTTGCGCACGATGGTATTCAAATCCACCGGACCCAGTTCGGGCTGCGGCATTTTCGCGAAATCGCTGAATCGTCCTACGATGGCTTTCAAATTCTCGATTTCGGAAAGCAGAATGCCGGTGGACTCGCGAAAAACTTCTTCAAATTGTTCCGGGTTTTGGCTGCTCGCCCTCTGCAGGTTTTCCACCGTCGTCTGCAACGGAAACAGAGGATTCTTCAGCTCGTGCGCCAGGCGCCGAGCCACTTCCCGCCATGCCGCCACGCGCTCTGCCTGAATCAGCCTCTCGCGCTGGTCCACTAGCTGTTGCGTCATCTGATTGAACGACTGGGCAAGCTGGCCGACCTCGTCGCGCCCTCGCACAACTACACGTGTATTCCAGTTTCCTTCAGAAACCTCGCGCGCCCCCGCTGCCAGTTTTTGCACTGGACGCGTCACGCGGGCGGCCACCCACCAGCTCAGCATCAACCCGAAAAGAATGCCGATCGCCGCCACTCCGACTGCCAGCCATAAAATATGCCGTTCGAGCGTCACCACGCTGCGCTGCGAATCTCCAATCAACAGCACGCCCAGCAATTCGTTCTGCCGCCCGAGCTGCGGAATCACATGAAATATCTCGGCGCTTGCCGCGTCAAACGTCCAATCAATTTTCGCGGTTTGCACCACCGGCTGCGTTCGCTCTCGTTCGATGACCGGCTCGAAACGCTCCGCCTCATTCACCGGTCCGGCGCTATCGATCAGGTTCGCCGGCTCAAACTTGGGAACGAGATTCAGATAGAGCAACGCGCGCATGTTGGACGGCAGCACGAGCGAAGCCAGAAATTCTTTGCCCAGCCGTTCGCCGCCGACCACATACAAATCCTTGTCGCCTACTCGCACTGTGGCCACTGCCATCAGCGCCAATGCCGGGCCCTCCTGCGTATCGAGCTTCATCAGGAACGAACCGCGTGTCGCCCAATCTTCCTTCTGCGTCACCCATTCCATTTTGTAACCAAACCGCGCCGACCATTCCGCGGAAGAAATGATCGAGCCGTCCGTACCCACGAAGTCGAGGAAGTCCAGCTGATGCGATTGCGCCACCCCGCGCGCGTCGTTCACGTACACGGAAATGTCCGCGTTCGGCCGGCTCAGGTCTATCGCCATTCTCACCGTCGGCTCCGCGTCCGCTATTCCCTGCACGCGATTCAAAACGTCATGCCCTCGCCGATCGAACTCCTTCTGGAATTGCGACACGAGAGCGTCCGTGTGCTCGCGATTGATCTCGTCGAAAGCGTGGCGCGTTACCACCGTCACCCCCGCGGTAACCAGCCCCACGGACAGCAGTAGCGCCAGCATGAAGTTCACGAACAGTTTGGAGCGAAACGTCACGATTCCTCTTCCCGCGAAGCACAGAAGCTTTCGTCTGTGCTTATCACCGCAATTCTTTCACGCCTGGCAGCTAATGCACATCCGTCGTCGAATCCAGCCATACATCTGCCAGCGGCCAACCCTCTCCGGCTGCCGGCTGCTTCCAATCTCGTACTCGGGCGCTCAGTCCATAAACCTGCGGCAGCCATACAAGAGGCACCACCGAGCCGCCATTTATGATGCTCCGCTCGCTATCGTACACGTCCTCGGGCGACGCGCTCTTCGGAAGCGGACTGCCATTGATTCCTGCCAGCGGCCCCAGTCTATCAATGAAAGCTGCGAGCGAAACGCTCGGAAGTGGCGACGGCATTCGCAAGCGCACTAGCCGCGCATCAGCGTGGATCGCCTCGCTATGCGGCGTTGGGCCCTCGCTTCCACCGTGCGCATTTGCCTTTTCGGAAGCTGAGATCGCTCTCGACACTAAGGAAATCCCGGCCTCTTTCGCATCCACCACGATTCGTTCCGCTACGCTTTGCTCCAGCGTATCAGCGGAATCATATCCCAACACCAACTTCGGAGACGGCGAGACTTGCGCCCAGATTTCCTTTGCGCCGCGGGCATCCGCCTCCGTGGAAAAAAGAAAAGCCGTGCCGCTGGACCATTGCGGCAGGAGGCCGCCGGCCGGCTCCCCTTCCTTCTGCAAAATAAAATTTACAATCGCCGCGCGATTGATGGACCGCGCAATCGCTTCTCGCACGCGCACATTCTCCGTGGTGCCGCGTCCCGTAAGAAAAACCAGCGCCAGCAATTCGTTCGGTCGCGACGCGCTTACCCGCACGCCGCGGTCCGCCGCCTGCCGCGCCAGCTCCGCGGGAATTTGCGCGAAGTCCGCTTTATTCAATTCCAGGTCCAGCACGCGATCGTGAGCCGAGCGTCCCATCTGAATTTCGATGGAATCGACAAACGGCCGGCCTTCGCGATAATCCTCGTTTGCTGCAAACACCGCGCTCTTCCCTGCCTCCCACGCGGACAAGCGAAAGGGACCACTCCCTGCTGTACCAACAAAATCGCCATTCTCGCTGCGTCGATCGTAGAGTAACGCATCAAGCTCGCCTTTCGCGCCCGCTTCCTCTGGATTCGCAGCGGCCACCGCTGGATCGAGCGAATGGATGATCGCTCCGATTTCCACACGCAGCGTTCCTCCATACCGCGGCCGCCGCGCCGGGCGCAACGGCCCCGCCGCCGACAGCACTACGCTAATCGCCGCAAGACACAGACACAATCGAAGCTTCATACGCTCCCGTTTGCAAATTCCGCGAAACCACCCGCGCAGTTTTGCCATCTTCCGCGGGCCACAGCGCAAGAATCGGCCCTGGAAATTGAATCGGTTGAGCTATCGGCTCTCTTTGATTTTTGTCCTCATAGGCCTGAATGAAATCCCGTACTGTCCAATCCCCGGACCCGGTACTCAACATGAGCGGACTGCCGCTGCAAGTGGACGCAAGAGCAGCGTCGCTCTCGACGATGCTCCCTTGCATCATGGCAAGATCGGCACCCGGAGCTGAGGGCACACTTTTACACGTCACCGTTTCTGGACGCTGAAAGTCCCCGGCGCACACGCCATCCACCAATGTTGCTGTACCAGCCTGTGGATCGATCCGGCCACCCACGTTCCGTTGCACGGGACGCGCGTGCGGGATAGCGATCTCGCGATTCAAGTGCCACGCCTCCGCTCGGTGATCGTAAAATGCAATCTTGTCGGGCTGAAGTACCACAAGGATCGAAGCCCCCGCCGCGTTGCCATCCGGCACCAACGCAAAATCAAGAATTCTCTCGTCCTGCTCCCAGACCAATTTCCGCTGTAACGTGAGCGACGCTTTCCTGGCACCCGCTTTCTCAACAAGGTCTCGCACAGCCGAAACGATCACAACTTCGCGAGCTTCACCGTGCCGAATCTCAGCCACCCAAACATAATCCTCTGCGGATTCGGAAAGCGTCAGTTGCAATTGCGCCTCTCCCGGCAGCTTCTGCGTCATGCTGAATCCAAGACCCGTAAGGTCTTCCACCAACGTTTGCCGAAGTCCGGTAACGTCTCCGGCATTCAGAGAGGAAATATTCCGAACGTCGAGGGAAAACGTTCTAGCAGGTTTTGCAGTGGCTGCGATTTTCTCGGCGAGCGTGTCCAAAGCTTTGTTCCATTCAGGCGGAATTTGCGCCGCTGACTGCGCCTGCGAAGACCAAGCTGTGAACGCGAAAAACGCTAGGGTGATGATTGCTCGCAGGAAAAAGAGTCGAGGAAGGCGCCGCATCGGCTTGTGCCAGTTGCACAAAGCGTTGAGAAGCCATCATAGCACACCTCCCAAAACCTCCGCCGAATCGCGACGAGCAAACCCGGAATTCATTTTCCCTTCACCGCCGGATCCATCGCCGCCGAAGCCGATTTCAACACATCATTCGTAAAGAAAAACTTTCCGTCGGTCGGCACCATCATTATTTGCACCCTGTCCGACAACCGCTCCGCCACCGTGTACTGCACCAGGAGCGGATTCGTCTTCAGCGCCGCAGCCTCGAGCTGGAGTTGTTCCCCTTCTGCCTGCGCGGTCACGCGAATATTGTTCGCTTCCGCGTCAGCCATCAAATTGCGCCGTTCAAGTTCGGCTTTACCATCAATCACTTTAGCCTGCGCGGCAGCCTCGGCGTTCTTCACCGTCAGAATATTCTGCGTTTCCGACCGCAACTTCCCGCTTTCATCTTCCGCTTTGCTGTTAATCACTTTCGCCTGTGCTTGAGCTTCGGCATCCTGAATCGTGGTCTCCTTGCGCGCTTCGGCCTCCAGCCGCGACTGCTCGATCAGTTTTTGTTTCAAAGGCAGCGTGTATTGCATCGAATCCGATTCGGCCTTGGCCATCAGTACGCGCGTCTGCGCGTCGCCCTCGGCGTGCTTGATCTGCCGCACCTTTTGCGCTTCGGCCTGCGACTCCGCGATCTTCACTTTCTTCTGCTCGATGCTCTGATCCACCGTCACGCGGTCGTCTTCCTGCTCCTTCAAAAGCAATCCTTGCAGACCCGCCGCGTACTCCTCCGGTAGCTGAATTTTGCGCAGCAACACTTCTTTCACTTCAATGGCATCGTTGCTGAGCCGCGCCGTGATGATCTGCGTGGCGTGCTGGCGAAATTCCTCGCGCTTGATGGCGAAAATGTCGCGCACCACATAATTCGGAGCCACCTCGCGGAACACGCTGGTCACCACCGGAGCCACAATCTCCTGATCAATCGGCTGCGGCAAATTTGCCTGCACGTAATCAAGCCTCCGAGGATCGATCCGATACCGCACCGTCACCGCCAGCCCGACCTCCAGCCCTTCGCGCGTCTCCACATTCAGCACTTCCAGCTTCTCGCGCGTCCCCTCAGCGGCAGAAGTCGAGAACACTTTGTCGCGCACATCATAGAGCTGAGCGCGGTCGATCAGCGGCAGGATGAAATGCGTCCCGGCGTAAAGCGTTCCAGGCCGCACCCCGGAAATCTGGCTGATGCGCACGGCCGCCTCGCCATCAGGTACTACCAGGATGCTGCACCCAGCAAGCGCCGTAAGCGCCGCGGCCACCACAAGTTTTGCCGCAGGCGCCCACCGAATTGCGCGGCGCGTTCTAGCAATCCGCACCGGAGATTGAATCGCGCCCAGAGCCGCCACCGGCGGCGGTGCAGCCGAGACGGGAGTCTCACTCGAGTGCCCTTCCTCACCTTTTCCAGGCGGGCGCTCGTCCGAGCGCAGCAACCGCCCAAGTTCGAATGCGAGAAAAACATCGTAAATCACCAACCCCACTGCGACGGCTACAAATGTGGCGCTGATCGCAAAAAACAAAAACCTCAGAAATAGCATAACGCCTCCTGTTCACTTCAATTTCAAAAGCCTTCACGCCGCGTTCTTCCGGTCCCGCGGCACGAGTGACAGCTCACCAACTTTTCTCTGCGCCTCGCGCTCGGCCACCTTTGCGGTTGCCAATTCCGCCTTACGGGCTGGCATAAGACGCATCAACGCCACCAATCCGATCCACTGCACTGTCAGCGCCACCGCAAACGACGTAAAGATTGCTATTGCCACCTCGCCGAAACCGATCACGTTTTCCATGGTTGCCTCCCGTTACTTAGCCGGGCACAGCGGTGAAATGCATGAGCGTGGCCAACAGTCAGTTCATTCATAGCAGGAGGTTTAGCTGGACGGGCGTACTGCCAAAGTAGTGGCGCCCCGCACACGCCGTGGAAAACGAGACGCTACGACCGCGAAATAGAGGCCGCTCAAGCGAAGAAGCGGTTGCTGACAACTCGGTTGTGTCAATGAGGTTCTTGCCGAGGACAACCTTTGCAAATCATCCCGGACAAGATGGCAAATTCCTAAGCCTACGGCTCGACGATTAACCTGCTCCCGTGCCGGCTCGCAATTAGTGAGTATTGATATCTTCTGGCTTCATAGGTAACCTCCTTTGCGGCGTCCACCGACACTAAACACAAGAGGCCCTCATGCGACTTTTGTATTTGGCTCTGGCAGCGATGTTGTGCGCTGCCTCGCTTTGCGCGCAGGACAAGTCCTTGCACGGGATCGACCTCAACGACCTCGATCGCAAAGCCAGTCCCTGCCAAGACTTCTACGACTATGCCAATGGCAACTGGCGCGCGAACAATCCCATTCCGCCTTCGATGGTCATATGGAGCAAGCGCTGGGCCGCCGGAGAGTCCACCAAGGACGTGCTCCGCGGCATTCTCGAGGAAGCCGCCGCTCATTCGTCCACTGCTCCGCCAAAGTCCACAGACCGTTTGATCGGCGATTATTACGGCGCTTGCATGGACGAGAAGCAAATCGACGCCCAGGGTGTAAAGGCGCTCAAGCGCGAAACCGATCTCATCCAGTCCATCGCCACGGTCGCCGATCTCACGCACGCCATCACTCGTCTGCACGAGGAAGGTATCTTTGTTCCATTTTTCTTTGGTTCGAGCCAAGACCCCCACCACCCGCAGCAAGTGATTGCCGATGCCGGTGCCGGCGGACTCGGCCTACCCGATAGGGATTACTACTTCAAGGACGATGATAAGTCCAAAGAGACGCGCCAAAAGTACGTGGAGCACGTCGCGGCGATGTTCGTGTTGGCCGGTTCCGACAAGACCGCCGCTGCGGCCGCGGCGCAAGTTGTGATGCGCATGGAAACTGCGCTCGCCGGCGCAACGCTGACGAATGTGGAGTTGCGGGATCCCTACGCCACGGATCACAAGATGAAACTGGATGACCTCCAGAAAATTACGCCCGATTTTAACTGGGCTGAGTATTTCAAGGCTTCGAATCTCGATCCTGCCGTCGCCGTCAACGTCGATCAGCCCAAATTCATGCAGGAGTTCCAGCGTCAACTGCAGCAAACTTCTCTTGCTGACTGGAAAACCTATCTGACTTGGCAGGTGCTGAACTCCGCTGCTTCATCTCTTTCCGCGCCTTTCGTCCAGGAGGACTTCGCTTTCTACCAACAGTATCTGGAAGGCACCAAAGAAATGAAACCTCGCTGGAAACGTTGTGTCGAAGCGACGGACGGAGACTTGGGCGAGGCTTTGGGGAAAAAGTACGTTGAAAAAACATTTTCCCCGGAAGCAAAAGCGCGCATGCAAGAGATGGTTAAGAACATTCTGCTGGCCTTGCACGACGACATCTTGACGGTTACCTGGATGAGCGACGCAACCAAGCAGAAAGCCCTGGAGAAACTTTCCACCTTCAATCCCAAAGTCGGCTACCCGGACAAATGGAAAGATTACAGCAGCGTGGAAATCACGCGGGACTCTTATTGGAGCGACGTGGTTGAAGCGCGGCGTTTTGCCGTCCGCGATGACGCGCAACTCATCGGCAAGCCGGTCGATCGCCTCCGCTGGGGCATGACCACGCCAACTTCAAACGCGTATTACAATCCGCTGCTCAATGAAATCGTATTCCCGGCGGGGATTCTGTTGCCGCCGATGTTTGATGTGAATGCCACCGACGCAGTCAACTACGGCGGTATTGGCCCAGTCATCGGCCACGAGATTTCCCACGGTTTTGACGACCAAGGCGCCAAGTATGACAGCACAGGCGAGCTCAAAAGCTGGTGGACTCCCGCGGACTACAAGGAATTTCAGAGCCGTGGACAGTGTGTGGTCGATCAGTTCTCCAGCTACACCGTGGAAGGCGGCATGCACGAAAACGGTAAATTGGTACTGGGCGAAAGCATCGGCGATCTGGGCGGCGTAAAGCTTGCCTATCTCGC
>Ga0209530_1000607_pt1 | contig 22971 bp, 23 predicted proteins | sample BlaSpr_A8_Ref_O1_FD_187987 | JGI IMG/M metagenome (GOLD analysis project Ga0209530, IMG submission 187987) | Forest soil microbial communities from Thunder Bay, Ontario, Canada - Black Spruce, Ontario site 2_A8_Ref_O1 (SPAdes) (version 2) | ecosystem: Environmental > Terrestrial > Soil > Boreal...
TGCGATAGCCGCGACATCGCTGCGCCCGCCCCCGCCGACCAGACCCATCATCGTTGACCGGTGCACGTTCGCCGGGACGCAGTGCACAGCGGGCCGCCAGCACCTCCACCGCGGCACCCAGATCCCTGACATGAGCGCCCAGCCCGCGTATCCCCAGCTGGTACTGGTCTTCCACAGCGCGGGTGATCGCCCCCGCCCACCGCGACGACGACACCGCCGTCAGTGCCTGCTTGCGCTGCGCCCGCCACGGCGACTGCGCCTGATGATCCACGCGCCCCAACCGAATACGGCCGGCCAACTCGCCGCGATACAACCCACCCAACACCGTCGCGATCGCGGTCAACGCCGCTGCCTGGTCGGCACTGGGATGGATCCGGGTACGGATCCGCACCCCCGCCGGCCCCGCAGCCACCACCGGATCCCCAATCCGGCGCAGCGGTGTACTCATGGCGCTCATCCTCGCGCCTGGCACCGACACGTTTCGGCCCCGATATTGCGCTGGGCGCACCCCGGGGCCTTGATCGCCCGGTCGGGTGCCCAGCCCCGCACCTACAGGCGCGCACAACCAGGTGAGCACTTCGACCATGTCGCGCACCAAATCGTCGGTGACCTGTCCCGATGCTCGACCACCACCGTGACCATCCGCGGATCAGCCAGCAATCGCTGCACTGTGCGCCGCGCACCGTTGATTGCTGACCCGACCTCAGCCTCTACCCGCACCACAGCCCAACCAGCGTTGGCGGCCCACTCGCTTAAGCGAGCCACCCGCCCGGTCCAGATCATCGCGCTGATCATGGCCTGGACACCCGCGCAGACAAACCCACACCACCGACACCAGCCCTTTCACTCACTACCACTCAGTATGTCGCCAGCAGTTGCCAACCCCTGCGCTAGCTCGGCCACCGGCTGCCACTGCTCCCAATTGCGTAACCGGCTTTCGTAGTCTGCCTTGGCGGTTGCGAGCGGCGATGTGCCGAAGAAGACCCGCAGTGGCGGCTCGTCGGCGTCTACCACCTTTAGCAGCGCGGCAGCCGATGCTCCGGGATTGCCCGGGTTAGCCCACCGCCGACTGCGCTCGGCTTCGACTGCGGCATGCAGCTCGTCGTAGTCGGGCAGGCGCGCGGCGTGTTTCGCCGATGGGCCGGCCCAGTCGGTATCGAAGCCGCCCGGTTCGACCAACGTGACGTGCACCCCGAACGGGGCGACCTCCTGAGCCAGCGCCTGGGAGAAGCCCTCCAGCGCCCACTTGGATGCGTGGTAGATGCCGACGAGGGGAAACGCTGTGATGCCCCCGATCGAGGACACCTGGATGATGTGCCCGCTGCGCTGCTCGCGCAGGTAAGGCAACGCGGCCTGGGTGATCCACAGCGCGCCGAACACGTTGGTCTCGATCTGATCGCGTGCCTCTTGCTCGGACAGTTCTTCGACGAACCCGAACTGGCCGTAACCGGCGTTGTTCACCACGATGTCCAGGCGCCCGAAATGGTCGTGCGCCTGCCTGACGGCGGCGAAGTCCGCGTCACGATCGGTGACGTCCAACCGAATCGGCAGCAGTGCGTTGCCGTACTTGTCGACCAGATCGTCCAGCGATGCGGTGTTGCGTGCGGTGGCGGCCACTTTGTCGCCTCGTTGCAGCGCGGCAACTGCCCATTCACGGCCGAATCCGCGCGATGTGCCGGTGATAAACCAAACTTTTTCGCTCACGCAGGGTTGCAACACATTCGTCGGCACCGCATTCCCGGGATGGACGCCAAGGTACCGTCATCGTCGTGAGTCGCGCCGCCCTGGACAAGAACCCCCGGGACGTCGCGTCGATGTTCGATGGCGTCGCCCGCCGGTATGACGTGACCAACACCGTGCTATCGCTGGGCCAGGACCGGTACTGGCGGCGAGCCACCCGGTCGGCGCTGCGGATAGGGTCTAACGAAAAGGTGCTGGACCTGGCCGCGGGCACGGCGGTGTCCACGGTTGAGCTGCAGAAATCCGCGGCGTGGTGTGTGGCGACCGATTTTTCGGTGGGGATGCTCGCGGCGGGTGGTGCGCGCAGGGTGCCGAAAGTCGCCGGCGACGCGACGAGGCTGCCGTTTGGCGACGGTGTATTCGACGCGGTCACCATCAGTTTCGGGTTGCGTAACATCGTCGACCAGCAGGCGGCGTTGCGTGAGATGGCCCGCGTCACCCGGCCCGGCGGCCGATTGGTGGTGTGCGAATTCTCGACTCCCACCAATGCGCTGTTCGCTACTGCGTACAAGGAATATCTGATGCGGGCGCTGCCGCAGGTGGCGCGGGCGGTGTCCAGCAATCCCGAGGCTTACGTGTACCTCGCCGAGTCGATCAGAGCGTGGCCCGACCAGGCGACGCTGGCGCACCAGATTTCACAGGCCGGGTGGTCGGCGGTGCGGTGGCGCAACTTGACCGGCGGCATCGTGGCTTTGCACGCGGGCTACAAGGCCCTTAAACAAGCCGTGCGATGACGAAGACTTAGGAAGTGCCGGCCCTTTGCAGGAAGCCGACTTGGTCTGGGCAGTAGTGGTCGACCGCGGCGCCGAGGAACTGCAGCGATTGCCCCTCGGTGGTGCCTCGCGGCAGGTTGCGCTGGATGAAGGTGGCCGACTTGTGCGCATCGGTGTCCACACCCCTGGTCATTCGCTCGCAGCTGATCTTGGCCAGCCAGGCGCTGTAGTCCTGCGACTGATATATGCCGTAGCCGTGGACAATGCTGTTGAAAGAGCTGTCGTAGTCATCGGCCTGTGCCGGCGCCGCCATCGCGATAGCGGCGCCCGCCATGGTCGCGATTGTGGTCAGCCTCATTCCCTTCATTAGCCGGACTATACACCTCGCCTTGCCTCGTTTGGAGGCCTATGAGCCCAGGTGCGCAGACAACAGCCAGCCGCCGATAGACACGAGTCCGTTGGGTTCCTCACGGACCTCGATGCCGGGCATGCCGAAGAATTCCTTCCGCGCCTTGGCGTGCAGGCGGGCCGGCTTGATCTCATCGACTACCCAGTATTTGGAGACCGCATCGCGTAGCTCGTCGTCGGTGACCGCGTTGATCGGGCCCACGGGCACCGCGGCCTTGTCGAAAACGAGGGCGAAGTAGGAGGCGCCGGGTGCGGCCGCGCGGCTAATCGATCGCTGGTAGCCCTCGCGTGCCTCAACCGGGATCGAGTGGAACAGCGTGCTGTCGACAATGGTGCCGAACCGGCCGTCATATCCGGTGAACGAGCTGATGTCCGCCACTTCGAAGGTCGCGTTGGTCAGGCCACGTTTCTGCGCCTCCCGCCGGGCCAGGTCGATGGCGGTGGGTGACAGGTCCAGTCCCACCGTGTCGTGACCTTGCTCGGCCAGCGTCAGCGAGATCGCGGCTTCCCCGCATCCGACGTCAAGGACGTCGCCGTGGAACTTGCCCTGCTCGATGAGAGCGGCCAGCTCAGGCTGTGGTGCCCCGATGCTCCATGGCGGGCGGACACCCTCGCCGAACTGGGCGGACTCACCGCGATAGGCCGATTCAAATCGAAAATCTGTCGCTTCAGTCATGCCTTTATGTATATCAAGAGCCCTGATACATGTCAACGAAATTGATATAGAGGTCATGCGCTCGCCGGTGTCCATCGGAAGCTGTTTCAGCTGAACGGTGTTCGGCGATCGATCAACCGAGACAGCCGTCCGCCGCCCCGCCATGCCCGCGCCACCCAGTCGGAGTCGTCGTCGGTGACCAGGTTGGCCATCACCCGCACCGCGATAGTCATCAGCGCTGTCGAGCGCATCGCGATTGGCCCGGTTGTGGGCAGAAAGCGCTGGAAGGTCAGCAACAACGCCAGCCTGCGCGCGACCGAGAATCCGCGCCCGTAGTGCTGCTGCAGCAGCGACGGCCAGACGTGCGACAGGTCATGCGAGTCGAGTAGCTCAGCGGCCAGTCGGCCCGTTTCCAGTCCGTAATCGATGCCTTCACCGTTCAGCGGGTTGACGCAGGCCGCGGCGTCACCGATCAACACCCAATTCGGCCCCGCGACGCCCGAAACCGCGCCGCCCATCGGCAGCAACGCCGACGACACCGCCCGTGGCTGGCCGGTGAAGCCCCACTCCGCACGGCGCAGGTCGGTGTAGTAGGAGATCAGCGGTCGCAACGCCAGATCCGCCGGCCGCTTTGACGTCGACAACGCCCCGACGCCGATGTTCACCTCGCCGTTGCCTAACGGGAAGATCCAGCCATAACCGGGCAGCGCCGCGCCGTCGGGGGAGCGTAGTTCTAGATGTGAGGTCAGCCAGGGGTCATCGCTGCGGGATGTGGTGAGATACCCGCGCGCGGCGACACCGTACACGGTCTCCTGATGCCATCGCCGGCCCAGTTTGCGGCCCAGTGAAGACCGGGCCCCGTCGGCAACGATCAGCCGGCGGCAGCCCACCTCGGTGCCGTCGGCCAGCGTCAGCGATACCACTCGGCTCGACGAGTCATGGTGAACAGCAACGGCTTTAGTTCCCAGCAGCATGCGCGCTCCGGAATCCTCGGCGACTTTGCGGATTCGGTCGTCCAACTCGAGGCGGGCCACCGCGCTGCCAGTCGACGGGAACGACGGGCCGGGCCAGTCCACCTCCAGTTCGCCGCCGAATCCGCTCATCCGCAGTCCACGGTGCCGGATGCGGGTATCCAGCCAGTCGCCCAGCCCCAGCCGTTCCAGCTCGGCGACCGCGCGCGGTGTCAGCCCATCGCCGCAGGCCTTGTCGCGCGGGAAGCCGGCCGAGTCGATGACGAGGACGTCGTGGCCGGCCCGCGCCGCCCAGGCGGCTGCCGCGGACCCCGCTGGTCCGGCGCCCACGACCACCACGTCGGCCTTGGAGGCTCTGGTCTCCATGCTCACCAGTATGTTGGTCGGGTGAGTACTCCGGCGACGGTGGTGGCAGGCGTGGACTTCGGCGATGCCGTGTTCGCCGCAACCGTGCGCGACGGTGTCGCGCGCATTGAGCAACTCATGGACACCGAGTTGCGCAGCGCCGACGAGGTGATGACCGACTCGTTGATGCACCTGTTCACGGCCGGTGGCAAGCGGTTCCGCCCACTGTTCACCGTATTGTCAGCGCAGATCGGACCGAACCCGGACGCGTGGGAGGTGACAACCGCCGGCGCGGTCATCGAAATGGTGCACCTGGCGACGCTGTACCACGACGACGTGATGGACGAGGCGGAGGTCCGCCGCGGCACGCCGACCGCCAATATGCGGTGGAGCAACAATGTCGCCATCCTGGCCGGCGACTATCTGTTCGCGACGGCCTCAAGGCTGGTATCGCGGTTGGGCCCCGGGGCGGTGCGGATCATCGCTGAAACGTTCGCTCTGCTGGTGACCGGGCAGATGCGTGAAACTCGGGGCGTCGGGCCAGGGGTGGATTCGATCGAGCACTATCTGAAAGTGGTCCATGAGAAGACGGCCTGTCTGATCGGCGCGGCCGGGCGGTTCGGTGCGATGTTCTCCGGTGCCGATGACGATCAGATCGAGCGGCTGAGCCGGCTCGGCGGCATCGTGGGCACTGCGTTTCAGATTTCCGACGACATCATTGACATCGACAGTGACTCCGACGAGTCGGGCAAGCTACCCGGTACCGATGTGCGCGAAGGGGTGCACACCCTGCCGATGTTCTATGCGCTGCAAGAGACCGGGCCTGAGGGTGCGCGGCTGCGCGAGCTGCTGGCCGGGCCCGTGGACGACGACGACGAGGTCGTCGAGGCATTGACGCTGTTGCGGGCTTCACCGGGCATGGTCAAGGCCAAGGACTTCCTGGCGCAGTATGCGGCCGAAGCGCGTCGCGAACTGGCCCTATTGCCCGACGTCTCCGGCCGGCACGCCCTTGAGGCGCTGGTCGATTACACCGTTAGCAGGCACGGCTAGCGCTAGTTCCCGCGTGTCATGGGACGTTCATGGAACCCGGACGGTCATCCCGGGCGTTGAATGAGCTGTAGTGCGCAATAAACGAGTGCTCGTAGGAGGACACGGATGACCTGGCATCCCCATGCCAACAGGCTAAAGACCTTCTTCCTATTGGCCGGTATGTCCGCGATGATCGTGGCCGTTGGTGCGGTGTTCGGCAGAACTGCGCTGATTTTCGCCACGTTGTTCGCCGTCGGAATGAATGTCTACACCTACTACAACAGCGACAAGCTGGCGTTGCGGGCAATGCACGCGCAGCCGGTATCCGAGGTGCAGGCCCCGGTGATGTATCGAATCGTGCGTGAGCTGGCCACCAGCGCGCACCAGCCGATGCCGCGGCTGTACATCAGCGACACCGCCGCTCCGAACGCGTTCGCCACCGGCCGCAACCCGCGCAACGCCGCGGTGTGTTGTACCACCGGCATCCTGGAGATCCTCAATGAGCGTGAGCTGCGCGCCGTGCTGGGCCACGAGCTATCGCACGTCTACAACCGCGACATCCTGATCTCCTGTGTGGCCGGCGCGCTGGCCGGGGTGATCACCGCCTTGGCGAATCTCGCCCTGTTCGCCGGCATGTTCGGTGGCAACCGAGATGGCGAGAATCCCTTTGCGCTGCTGCTGGTTTCGTTCCTGGGGCCGGTCGCGGCGACGGTGGTGCGGCTGGCAGTGTCCCGATCCCGGGAGTATCAGGCTGACGAGTCAGGTGCCATGCTGACCGGCGACCCACTGGCTTTGGCGTCGGCGCTGCGCAAGATCACCAGCGGCGTACAGGCGGCCCCGCTGCCGCCGGAGCCACGGCTGGCCAGCCAGGCGCACCTGATGATCGCCAACCCGTTCCGCGCCGGTGACCGAATCGGGTCCTTGTTTGCGACGCACCCGCCGATCGAGGACCGCATTCGCCGGCTGGAAGCGATGGCGCGGGGCACGGACGTCTAGGGAAAACAACCCGCAGATATACCGGGCACGGCACCACTCCGCAGAGATAGCGCCAGCTAGGCAGCGGCCTCGGGCCTTTCGGCTTCGACTAGGTCGACGGCGGGAAGGCGGGCGAAGTGGCCCGTTTCGACCACACCCTGGATCCGAACCGTGCCATCCGTGGCCTCGTACTGTCGCTGCCAGTCGGTAATCGCCTGGTGTGCAGCGTGATCCAGGTAGTTGACCGAAATGGTGACCGTTACCTTCTGGGCAGCCGGGATAGACGCCAGCACGCGGGTCAGCAGGGGCAGGGCGAGGAAGGTGCACGCCGCCCCCTCGACGGCCACCCGCCAGTCGTCACCTACGCGCTTGGCCTCAACTCTGGGCCGGATCACCCGCCATCCGGTCAACGCGACGGCCAGGGCGAGCCCGATCATCACGCCGTGCAGCAGATTGAGGAAGACGACGGTGACTGCGGTCACCACGTAGACGGCGAGATCCCCGTGCTTCATCGCGGTTTCGATATGGGCTGGCTTCAGCAGCTGAATTCCGATCACGATGAGCAGGCCGGCAAGTGCGGCGGTCGGGATCTCGTCAACCAACCCCGCGAATGGAATGGTGAACAGCAGGATCCAGACACCGTGCATGATCGCCGAGGCGCGCGATTTCGCGCCTGCGTCGACATTGGTTGAGCTGCGCACGATTACACCTGTGACCGGCAGCCCGCCGATGGTCCCCGACACGATGTTTGCGGCGCCCTGGCCGATCAACTCGCGGTTGAAGTCGGTGCGTGGCCCGTTGTGCATCCTGTCGACTGAAACCGCTGACAGCAGGCTCTCGACGCTGGCGATGAGCGCGACCGTCACTACACCTATTGCGATGGCGCCCCAGTTGCCGTCAGGAATATCCGGGAGCTGCAACGCATCCAATGGCGACCCCTCGAGGTCGATTCGCCTCACATCGAATGGGAAGACCAACGAGATAATCGTCACTGCCACGATCGCGACTAGCGGGCCCGGAATGCGGCGCGCGTTGGCCGGAACCCAGCGCCACGCGATCAGGATGGCGATCACCAGTGCGCCCAGGATGGCCCCGGTTCGGTGCGCGCCGATAATTTGGCCCGGCAAGCCAATGAGGTTGTGCCAGGCCGAGCTTTTGGACTTACCGCCCAACAATACGTGCGCTTGTTGAAGTGCGATGGTGATTCCGATGCCGGCCAGCATCGCATGCACGACGACGGGTGAGATCGCCAGTGCTGCTCGCGCAACACGACTGAACCCCAACAAAACCTGCAGGACGCCCGCGGCTACGGTGATCAAACACGTTACTGCCCAACCGAAATCGGAGACGAGATCGGCGACAACAACGGTGAGTCCCGCGGCGGGGCCGCTGACCTGCAGCGGTGATCCGCCGACGGATCCGGCGATGAGCCCCCCGACGATCGCGGCGATCAGACCGGCGAGCACCGGCGCGTTTGACGCGATCGCAATCCCGAGTGACAACGGGAGTGCGACCAGGAAAACCACGAGTGATGACGGCAAGTCGTGTCGGATTATCGATCCCAAGCGATCAATTCGTGATTCCGTGCGCCCCTGGTCAAGACCTTGATTGCCGAGCTCGTCGGTGTACTGCATCGGTCGCTTCCCTCATTAGGTCTTAGCGGGGGATGTCCCGATATCCGCTCCGTATTGCGGCAAGTGAACGTCGCCGCAACTTGCTGGCGCACAGGCGATTAAAGCTATGCCAGCCCACGGTTCGGGGGCCGGGAACGCCTGGCTATCTCGTTCGACGGTATTGGGGCGGCCAAGCTCGGGTCAAGCTATCGAGCCGAGCCCATGTTGAATGCAAATCTTTTCGTCACTGCCCGGCTGACTGGCCAACTCAAAACCCCGCGCCGTGGACCTCGTGTCCAGGGACCTCGGCGGCCAGGCCGCCATAGGCTTGCTCGACAGTCGAGCCGTGGTTGATCACGGCATCGACTTCCCTGGCGATGGGCATGTTCAGGCCGAACTCGTCGGCGAACTCCATGATCACGCTGGCGGCTTTGACGCCCTCGGCGACCTGGTTCATCGACGCGATGATCTCGTCGATCGGCTTGCCCGCGCCGAGTTGTTCACCGACGTGACGGTTGCGGCTGCGCTGGCTGGTGCAAGTGACGATGAGGTCGCCAAGACCGGCCAGTCCGGGGAAGGTGTCGGGGTGCCCGCCCATCGCTACGCCGAGCTTCGTCATCTCCCGCAGCGCGCGCGCGATCACCAGTGCGCGGGTGTTCTCGCCGATACCCAGCGAGTAGCCCATCCCGACGGCGATGGCGAACACGTTCTTCAGCGCGCCGGCCATCTCGACGCCGACGACGTCGTCGGTGGTGTAGACCCGGAATCGCCGGGTGCGGAACAATCCCGACAGCCGGGTCGCCAGGTGCTGGTCGGGCATTGCCAGCACTGCAGCGGCCGCATAACCCTCGGCCACCTCGCGGGCGATGTTCGGCCCGGCCAGGATGCCTGCCGGATGACCGGGCAGCAGCTCCTCGATGATCTGCGACATCCGCATATTGGTGCCCTGCTCGAGCCCCTTGACCAGTGACACCACCGGCACCCATGGCCGCAGTTCCTTGCCCAGCTCGGTGAGCACACCCCGGAAACCGTGCGAGGGGACGCCCATGACGACGACATCGGCCGAGTTGGCGGCCTCCGCGAAGTCGGTGGTGGCGCGCAGCGTGTCGCTCAGGATGACGTCGTTGCCGAGGTATCGGCTGTTGCGGTGATGCTCGTTGATGTCTTTGGCCGTTACCTCCGAACGCACCCACTGGAGCGTCGGTCCGCGGCGCGCGCAGATTGACGCCACGGTGGTTCCCCAGGAACCGCCACCAAGGACAACGACTTTGGGTTCGCGCTTGTCTGGTGCCATGAGGCCCAGCGTATTGCCGAAACCTCACATTTAGTAGCAGTTAATCCTTAGTCTGGGATTACCCAGGCTCAACCGGCTACAGGCGCCTGCTGAGCGACGCGGCCGAACACCATCGCCTCCTCGATACGGTCGAACCGATAGTCGATGGCGTCGGCGAGGTAGTTCTGCCGCACGTTCCACGGCCGCTTGGTGCCCGACTTGGGCAGTTCGTGCACCGACCGCTTCACATAGCCAGCCTGGATGTCCCAAGCCGGCTTCTCGGCCATCGGCTCGTCGCCTCGCTGTGGGATGGCGTGCGTGTAGCCATGAGATCCCATGTGCGCCAGCAGTTTCGCCGTGGCGCGGGCCGTCATGTCGGCGCGCAATGTCCAGGACGCGTTCGTATAGCCGACGCACCAGAACAGGTTGGGCACGTCCTCGAGCATGTGCGCCTTGTAGACGAAGCGGTCCCGATGATCGATCTCGGTGCCGTCCAAGCTGATCGTGGCCCCGCCCAGCGCCTGCAGTTGCAGTCCGGTGGCGGTGACGATGATGTCGGCATCGAGGTGCCCGCCGGATTTGAGCGCGATACCGGTGGCGTCGAAATGATCGATGTGGTCGGTCACCACGTCGGCGCGGCCCTGTGTGATGGCGTTGTACAGGTCGGCGTCGGGGATCAGGCACATCCGCTGATCCCACGGGTTGTACCGGGGCTTGAAGTGCGTGTCGATGTCGTAGCCGTCGGGCAGGTTGTTGATCGCGTTGCGCCGCAACAGCCACTTCACCAACCCCGGCATCTTGCGGGACAAGAACCAAAACAACGCCTCCGCTAGTGCGGCGGTGTACATCCGGATGACCAGGTGGGAAATTCTGCGGGGCAATACTTTCCGACTGGCCCAGGCGAACTTGCTGTATCTGGACGCCGCCATGAGATAGGTCGGCGAGCGCTGCAGCATCGTCACTTTTGCAGCCCGCTCGGCCAGCGACGGAATCAGCGTGACCGCGGTGGCTCCGCTGCCGATCACCACGATCTTCTTGGCGCTGTAGTCCAGGTCTTCTGGCCAGTGTTGAGGATGCACGACGGTGCCGGCGAACTGCTCGGTACCGGGGAAATCAGGGGTGTAGCCCTCGTCGTAGTTGTAGTAGCCGGTGCCGAAGAACACGAACCGGCCGCGGTAGTGCTTCTGTGCGCCGTTTTGCTCGACGATGACTGTCCAGGTATCGGTGGACGAATCCCAGTCCGCTGCGCGGACATAACTGTTGAACTGGATATGGCGGTCGATGCCGTACTTGTGCGCGGTGGCGGTTAGGTACTCGCGTATGTGGACGCCATCGGCCACCCCTTCCTTCCGGGTCCACGGCTCGAAGGGAAAGCTGAGCGTGAAGATACTGCTGTCGGAGCGCACCCCGGGGTACCGAAATAGATCCCAGGTACCGCCGATCTGCTCGCGCCGCTCCAAGACGGTGTAGCTCAGGTGGGGATTGCGCTCGGTGATCCGATACGCCGCGCCGAGGCCAGAGATACCGGCCCCGATGATGACGACGTCAAAGTAGTCGGCCTCAGCCGGGGTGCGTCCGGCGGCTTCCTTGGGAGTCACGGTCATCGTGAACCTCGCTTGAATTGTGGGACCCGTCACCAGACTAGATACCCAGCGGTTGGTTGGGGTGGCGGCCCGCTATCCGTCACAACGGCTCCATGAGCACGTCGACATGCAGGGGTGCACACCGGTCGATCAGCCAGATTTGGTCGGCCGGGCTGGCGAAGATGCGTGCGTGGGTCGGGTCCTGGGTGAATGCTTGGGCGCACCTGTCGCCGAAGAAGACATACGCCTTGGCGTCGTTGCATTTGCGGGACATCCACACCAGCCCCTCCAACCCGGCGTTGTAGGCCGCCTCGGCCCAGCGCACCGTGGCGTCATAGCTGGATGCCGGGCTGGTGGTGAGCTCGTCGGCGGTGATCTTAAGGCGCCGGAGCCCGGTGCCGTGCAGGACCCCGACGCGCAGGCGTTGCGTTACTTTCAGCCGGACGAGCACTTTGCCCGCGTATTGGTCGTAGGGGAGCAGTCCGCCCCCGGCCGGGATGTCGTGCAGCAGCGTCTCGGCGATGGCTGCGTCTTCGGTGTCGGCGGCGTACATGATCGGCACTATGGGCTTGCCGGGCTCGCCGGGCTTGCCGAAGAAGCCGAACCGGGTCCTGGCGCCGATGCCGGGGTTGAAATCGGTGGCGGTTCGGGTGGCCGATAGGACGCGGTAGAGCAGGTGTCCCGCCGGCAGGGTGGCGGTGGTCGGGTCGAAGGGGTCCGGTGGTCGCCTCACCACGAGACGGCCAAGGCCTCCGCTGCCACTTCGACGACGCGGTTGGGGTCGGTGGCGAGCCAATCCACGGGCCGGTCGCCGTCCAGGTAGGTGGTGGGCGAGCAGAGCCACTGCACCAGGCCCGCCTCCGACCAGCCGTTGGCCCCCGCCACCTCACGCAGGCGTGCGATGACCGCGAGGGGTTTCCCGTCCGTCCCGAATTGGAACCCGGGGTAGGACAGGTAGCTGCCCCGCCGTACCGCGACCAGCGCCTTGTTGCGGTGCGCGGTGGTGGCGAGGTTGCGCGGGGCGCTGGACCGCGACCCCATCCGTTTGCCGGCTTCGGTGCTGGTCAGCATGCCGAACTCGGTGCTGATGCGGGCGTAGAGGTTGTGCTCGGCCTGTACCGCTCGTGCGACGGCGGGCTCGGTGTACACCGAGACCGACGACAGCGCGACCCCGACGGCGTGGGCGCTCTCGCGGACGTGCCGGTTGGCGTCGGTCAGCTCGGCGACCGTGGTCTTCTTGACGGTCACAGTGGTCATGGCAGGCGCTCCTACGTTCACTTCGTGCAGTCCATTCTACTGCACGAGGTGAATGCTGTTGACGCCGCGGACCTGACGGGCGGGGTCTGCTACCGGTAGTTGACGAACTGCAGCGCCACGTCCAGGTCGGCCTTCTTAAGCATCGCGATGACGGCTTGCAGATCGTCCCGCTTCTTGCTGGTGACGCGCACCTCGTCGCCCTGGATCTGGGTCTTGACGGTCTTGGGTCCGTCGTCGCGGATGAGCTTGGTGATCTTCTTGGCGTTCTCGCTGCTAATGCCCTGTTTGAGGGTGCCGGTGACCTTGTAGGTCTTGCCGGAAGCCTGCGGCTCGCCGGCGTCGAAGGCCTTCATCGAGATGTCGCGGCGTATCAGTTTCTCCTTGAAGACGTCGACGGCAGCCTTGACGCGCTCCTCGGTGGACGACGTCAACTCGACGGCCTCGTCGCCCTTCCACGCGATCTTGGTGTCGGTGCCGCGGAAGTCGAATCGCGTGGCCAGCTCCTTGGCGGCCTGATTCAGCGCGTTGTCAACCTCCTGCCGGTCGATCTTGCTGACGATGTCGAACGATGAGTCAGCCATTCGATCCGTCCCTTTCTTCGGTGATAGCCATTTGTGCCTTGTCTACCCGCTCGTTGTAACCTGCTAGGCGGCAGGTTGCCCGAGCGGCCAATGGGAGCGGACTGTAAATCCGTCGGCTAACGCCTACACTGGTTCGAATCCAGTACCTGCCACCGCAGGTCAGCGGGTGTTTCCGTTGCCCGTAACGACGTTGAGTGCAGGGCCAGTCCGCAGCCAGTCCGCAGCAGTTGCAGCGGCGGAGTCGAAGGCGGTCGCGACGTTGTGCAGGTCATCGGGGTATAAATGCCCATATCGATCCAGCGTCAGGGTCGCCGTCTTATGACCGAGGAGCTTTTGCACCACCTTGACGTTTGCCCCCTCGCGGATGGCCAGCGACGCGCACGTATGCCGTAAATCTTGCAGCCGGACCCCGGCGCATTTATCGACGACAGCTGCGGCTTTGGCGAAGGTGTAGCGGGCTTGGCCGAGAGTTAGGTATCCGCCGCCACGCGCGGAGGCAAACACCAGCGCGTTGTCGTCGCGATCGCTGATCTCGGTGTCGATGAGCCGGGCGAGAAACGCCGGCACAGGCACTTTGCGAGTGGTGTGGTTCTTTGTCGCACCTTCGATCAGTCCGGCTTTGCGCACGTAGGTGACCGAGCCGCGCATCACCTCTGGCTTGAACTGGACCGCTTCACTGGTCGCGCCTCAGCGGGCGTGTTTCTGCTGCAGTCCGTTCAGGTTAGCGCCGTCGTGCGGGGCTACTCGGCGGCGAGCTGACGATCAGGGTGGGCGCCGGAGACTCTCGGGAACGCAGAGATGTGCTGACGGTGGTCAGCACATTTGCCTGTTCAGCCGTTTCCCCATGTGGAGTAATGTCGTCTCATTCGGCATCTGTCTAGTTCAGACGGTTTATTCGCGTTTTCGATTCCCGGCAGCTCCACCAAAAGCAGTGCGTCGACGCCTTGGCGTCTCGACCACCCGAACTCATCGACCGGGGATTCCATGTCCTGAAAGGAAACTCAGCCTCCGTGCAGGTCTTCGCCCCCGACCAAGAGACGGACGCGTGGGCTGTTGTTTCACCTCTCCTTAGTTACTGAGGTCAGCCTCTGCCGCGATCACCCTTGCGAAACGATGACGCGCTGCCTTTCGGGGAGAGGTTTCGGCGTGCTGCCAGTTGTGACGCCCACGATGACAACTACGACGACTACGACGACAATCACGAGGACCACCACCGTCACAGAGCCCACCCCTCCAACCACGCCCTCGACGTCATCGCCCTCGACCAGCTCGGGCTTTGGAAAGGGGTAGCCGGCCAAAGTCCTCGAGGCGCGGAGCGCCGCGAGCGGTGGCTCCAGGTATCTCCCCCCGCGACAAATTTGAATGAGCCGTGTTTTACCCGTTAGCCGGATCTGGAAGATATCTCTATATACAGCGAGATTTCATCTGATCGAGTTGGCTGATGTCGAGGAGCATTTGATACCGGTAATGGAAAATCGCGAATCGCGGGCTCGGCACTGACTGCCGTTGGGTCTGGCGCGCATAGGACCCTTGCGACGGCCGATCAAGTTCCGCGAAGCCACGAAGGGACGAATTCGTCAATGGTCTTCTCGTTGAGCATGTAGATCCAAGGACCCGCATCGCGCTCGGTGATGATTGCTTCCATCTTCGGCCAGTACCGCACCAGGCGAGCGAGCCAGTCCCAAGTGGACATGTCGTTCTTGCCTCCGATATTGAAGACCCGAAGGCCGTGATTCCATAACGTCTGGATCTCCACCGGCTTAGTTCGGAGCTTTTTGTCGCGCGTGATCACCACGAGGCCACGAGCCGCTACCTCTGGAATCCAGTCGATATCACGCGCGCCGCGCGGGCACTCCGGGATGAGTGGGTGTCCAACGTGGATCGTGTCCTTACGGGCTGCGGCGAGAGCGAGGCCGAGGCCAGCTGCGCTCTCATCGACATAGAACCGCACGAGGTCTTTAACGGCGACCATCCTCGGCGGCCCTCGCGCGGGTCTTAGCTTGCCCGCGCCGAGTAGGCCTCGGCTGCTTTGAGTTCGTACCGCACCGCAGCCTCGACGATTTGGCGCGGCAGTTCGTACAGCTCAGCAATCATTTCGATCGGATCGCCTGCCACGTAGAGCTCACGAATGATGTCGGTTGGCACTCCCCGCGTAGAAGGCTCACCAAACCGCTGTAAGGGGTCGACGACCACCTCGGGAATCGTTGGATCCGGGCTGAGGCGGTCCACAATCTGCTTCTCGGGTCCCGGATGGGACTGGTCCCAATGCAACGATCGGCGGAATTGCTCGGCCTCGGGCGCCCAGTCAAGCATCTGCTGTTCGTTGCGGACGACAACCAAGCAGAGGCGCCGGTCGAGCCCGATTTCGGTTTGCACGTTCCGGACAAGTTCGCGGCCCTCGACGGCGAGCCAAGTCTTCGCCGATGCCAACGGGTAGAGAGTGTTCAGTTCCTCGCGTAGCTTCTCGACGGCGGGTCGCATTCTGATGAGTGGCACGCCCGCGTCGCGGTACTCGGCGAGTAGACGAGCCTCGATGAACTCGCCCCAGGTAACTATCTCGTCTTTGGTTTGTTCGGGACGAATCACCGGCGGATATGGTTTCCCGCCACGTTGATAGCCGTCGATCCATCGCTCAGATGTGCCGGCCTTCAGGCCGAGGATGTGGTCGACCTGACCGTATCCGTACACCGGCCGGTCTTGGAGTCTTATCACCTTCGCGCCCACACTCGTCATCATGGCAGCAGGCACCCACGCGCCGGGCGATAACCGGTTATCGCGACCGAACCGACGCTGCGCTGTGGCCTTTGCATGGACCCCCCTTCGGGCGCTGGGACGGCCCAGTCCGCAGCCAGTCCGCAGTTGGTTGCGACGGTTGGGTGAAGGTTCCTCAAACACAGCACGTTGAGCTGCGTTTTTTCCACAGGCCGTTTCAGCTTGACGCAACAAAGGGCGAGAACGACGGACTGTAAATCCGTCGCGTGAGCCGACCGGCTTCTGAGCGTCGGTGACCGCAATATTGGGAACAGAACTCGGTGAAACTATCTCAAATCAATGCGATAGCACGGGCCGACTGCGACCTCACACCACCTCTGAACTGCGCTTTTGAGACTCGCCGAACCCGGAGAAATCCCGGGCCCGTAGCTCATAACCCAAAGGTCCCGTCACCGGTGGGATAGCTGCCGGCGGCGTTCGCCGTCACGGCGCCAAGTTCAGTCCGGAACCGGTCCGGCGGCAGTTACCTGGCTGCGGCGCTTCCGACTCGACCTGCGAAGTGATGCTCGGCAGGCGCCTCTGACTGGGATCACTGTTGCCTCAGTTTATTCGGGGCCGTGGGCAAAGACCGAATCGAGGCAGGAGGCGACCAGGGTGATCTGGTCGTCCAGGTTCGCCTCGCAGGCGGATTCGAGGTGTTCCTTGCGGCGCCATGCGGCCCATTCGCTTGTGCGACTGCGCCGTAACCGGCCAGGTGCGGTGCGACGGGTTCGAGGGTAACGGCGCGGTGGCGTGCGACGGCCCGTGCCGAGCGGAGCAGTTCGTCGGGGTCGATGCCGTTGCCGGCGAGCTGGACGATGTCGACGTAGTCACGCCAACGGGTGCTGGTGATGCCGCGTTCGAGGATGGTGACGCCCTTCTCGGCGATGGTGGTCTCGGGTGCGTAACCGAGGAGCGTGATCGGGTCGCCGAGGATCCGGTCGATGGTCACCTCCCGGGGAGGCGGAACGATCGGGTCTCCGGTGGACACATCCCAGGCCGCGGCGCCCTTCCACGGTCCGATCGACACGGTGACCCGTACCCGCAGGCCGGGGTAGTCGGCTTGCTCGCGGATCTCCTGAACGCGGATCGTGTCGAGGTCGAACACCGCACCGTCATCGACGTCGGTCGCGGCGATGTCACGGACCACCTGGGCGAGGTGCTCGGCGGTGACGTCAGCGTGGACGGCGTTGGAGTCGGCGTCCTTCGTCGGGCGCCGTGCCCCGTAAGCGGCAAGCAGAACCCCGCCCTTGAGGATGAAGTCGCCGGCATGGGAGGTCCGGGTGAGCCGGTCCAGGAACGATTCGAGGGTGTGCCGGATCAAGTACTCCTGTGTCGGTGCGCCGGTCCCGCTGTTGGCCGCCGCGGAACGGGCGACAGACTGGATCCGGCGGAACACGGCGTCGCCGGAGCTCACCCCAGCATGTCCAATGCTTGCAGGATCGGGGACTTCGCCCTCGGTAGGCGGGACGCGATGTCGATCAGCCGGGCCGGTTTGCCACCGCGGCGCAGCCATTCGCGCAGCGCGTCGCGCGCCAGTTCGTATCCGACTCCGCCGCGGAGCCGGAAAGTGTCGGCGATCGATCGCTCAGGCGAGTAGATCCCGATCGTCTGATCCGATCCTGGGATCGTGATCTCGTCGCGTCCGATGTCGAATGTGGCCCGGTCGAATTGATGCCATGCGATCGCACCCGTGCTCGCGGGCGTCCTCGACCCCCGGGGGATCGCGACGTCCAGCGCGGCGGGGATCGCGTCGGTCAGGTCGTAATGGGCGAGCGCGGAGATCAGGCAGATCGTGGCATCCGGGCGGCGGGTCGCGGCCTCGAGCAGATCCCAGTCGGCAGCCGAGGCCTCCGCAGGCAGGTAGATACCGCGGGCGATGCGGTCCAAGCGACCAGCACGCGCGCCGCGGTAGAGTGCGCTGCGCGACAGGCCGGCCTGCGCCGCAGTGCTCGGCGTCAGGGCATCCACCAACGCCACCTCCCCTCCGGAACTCTGAAACGGAACGTCTACAGGTAATCGTACCTGTAGACGTTCCGTGTCGCCGACGACCGGCGGCAAGTAAGGCGGCGGAGATGGCGACTGGGCTACCTCGCCGGCGAGATCGACAACGATTTGCAGGCCACCAGAGCGGCGATCGCGATCACCCGCATCAACCTCGATTCAGGCCCGTGCGGGCCGAGTGCAGAACTAGGGGCCAAGAAAACTGCGAACACCTCTCCGTCGTGTCCTAGCCATGTCCTAAGACACGCGACGACCCGCTGACACACGCTGGACGCATCAGCATGAGAATTGTTCATCTAGCTGTACAGATAGCCACTCTGTAGACACAGCGGAACGGACCAGAACAGTCGCTTTCACCCTGGCAGTGGGGGTCAGCGATTGGAGTCCTCCACAGTTAGGTGGTGCGGTCCTGGCAGCGAAAAGGCGAGTCCGCCACGCAAACGCGACCGCACGCCTGACGACCAAACCCCCGTTGTGCCAAGAGTGTGCCAAGACGGGCAAACACAGCCCGACAATCCGTGGACAGAGTGGACACGAACCAGCCGCTGAACTGGGCATTCCAAGACGCTATGGCACCGTGTGAAACGCGGTGGACGGTCGGGCTCGAATTTACACACCAGCAAGTCTTCGGGGCGCACCACGAGATGCTTCCGACACTCATCCTCCAAACGCTTACGGTGTCGTTTCTGCGGAAAGCCCGGTCGCCGCGTTGCCAGCGCCGCATACGTGATGCTGGGCCGGGACATAGCCAGTTCATAGACACGCTATCTACCGTCGATTATGTACAACCGGACAAGTGTTCCGGCCAAGAGTTTCAAGATCAGAGAGGGATCGCCATGATCCTGAAGAAGATTGTTGGCGCGGGCGCAATCGCCGGCGCGCTTGGCTTTTCGGCCATCGGCCTAGCCGGGTTCGCGAACGCCGCTCCGACGCCACAGGCTGCTTCGGGCGTGGTCCATCAAGCACAATTGGCTGGCTGGCACGGCGGCGGCGGGCGCGGCGGCGGCGGTGGCTGGCACGGCGGTGGCGGTGGCGGTGGCTGGCACGGTGGCCGCGGCTGGGGCGGTCGTGGCGGGGGTGGCCCGGGATGGGGTGGTCCCGGCGCTGGCTGGGGTGGCCCGCCTGCGCCCTGCGTGCTCGGCCTATGCATTTGAGTTTGTCTGTAGTAGGTCAACAGATATAGGTGCCAATCAATGCAGCCGGCCGGCGCAACGGGCGAGAATGCCGCTGCAACTGATTAAAGATGGTCGCCTTGCCGAATGGATCGGCAAGGCGACCATTTTTCGGCCCCCGATCAGGTTGCGGTGACGGCGATTTCGCGGCCGAGCTGATAGCCGGACACCAGCGTTAGTGTGTCACCGCTCCAGAACGAGCCGGGGTCGAACCAGTTGGACTGCTTGGCGGTGGCGATCAGTCCCATCTCCTCGTAGGTGATAGCGACTGTCTCTGCGCGGTAAGCGGTCTCCAGTCCGGCCTCGCGTTGCCGCTCCCGGCGTCGCAGCGAGTTAGCGTTTCGGGTTTGGTTGACTGTTCACACGCGTAGATGGGGCGGTCTTTGTAGAGGCCGGCGTGGTGTGTCGTTTTGGGAACGGATTTGGGAACAAAACACCGCGGAACCGGCCAGAATCAGTGGGATGTGGCGCAACCGGCCGGACGCTTGAATAGCATTGACCTGCGCATTTGAGACTCTGCGAACAGTAGGACACTCCTAGTGCGTAGCTCATAACCCAGCGATAGCCGTCAGGTCGCGCAGGCGGTCCATACTCGGGCGAGCGGGTTAGTTCAGGGATCTCAGTCCAGGTCGGCGAGGGCCTTGCGGGCGGCTTCTAGTTCGGCTTCGAGGGCGGCGACCCTGGCGGCCTGCTGGGAGCGCGCCTCTTCGATGACCTCGTCGATCGGGGTGGAGAGGTCCTCATGCAGTTCCTTGGCCGCCCGGGAGACGGCGGCGGCCGCGACCGCGAGGTTGCGGGCCAGGTAGGTGGTGCCCTGCTTTAGCTCCGCGCGCCATTCGCCGTCGGCGGTACCGGTGACAGTGAGAGTCAGCTCGAGAGTCTTGGTCTTCTTGCCGGCCGCCTTCTTGGCCGGGGCCTTCCTAGGCTTCTCCTCGGCAGAAGCTTCAGCGGCTGCCGCGTCGAGCGCCGTCGTACTCCCAGGCGAGGTGCTCTCGACAGAATGAACCAAGACGTCGGGAATGTCGAAGTCGGTGGACGGCGCTTCTGGTGCCAGAGTGTCTATAGTCATCGTTGCGGCGATCTCCTCCTGAACATCGCCCGCAGTGAGCGGGCTGGTACTGAGAGCTTATTAGAACACATGTTCGACTCCCGGGCCAAGTTGCCACTCACTCCAACTCGCCGCTGACCATGCCCGACTATGGCGCGACTTCGACTGTGGCACGGGGAAAAGCGGTGGCGTGTTCCCGGTGAATGAGTCCGGACTCAGTATCGGGGACTCGCCACGCGGCATAGCCACATGAGCAAGCCGCAGCGAGTGTAAGCAAGACAGTTCCAGCAGCAATGGCCTTTCGCGCAGATGGCTTACCGAACATTGGACCGCTCCGGGTTGACGCCAGCTTCATGTTTGAGACATCTGCGGCCCAGGCTATGTGACCGTTGCGGTCCGCGGTCATGATGTGCTGGAAAACGGCGACTTCTAGCGGTAACCCTGCATATTCTGTCGTATTGCTGGACCGTGCGGCGGGAGAGCGCAGTTGGACTGACTACGACGGTCACCGCGGCGCACGCGGCCTCCGGCACAGTGGCGAAGATGGTCGCATCGGACGATCGCCGGTAGGAGGCGTTGGTCTATCACCGCGGTTGGTCGAGGTAGCGGCGCGCGCCCCAGTAGTTTTCGTCCAGTCGAGCCGGGGTGATGCGCACTGGTATCCCCTTGTCGACTGCCTCGATCATCTCGCCGTTCCCGGAATACATGGCCACGTGGTAGATCGCGTCGGGATTGTCGGGGTCCCTGCTGCCGTGCGAGTAGAAGAGCAGATCGCCGGGCTGGAGCTCGGATTTGTCGACGGGGCGGCCCTGGCTGTCGGCGGCTTGCGGGCCGGCATCGCGCGGGAGGGTGATGCCGTACACCTGGTAGATGGTGGAGGTGAAACCGGAGCAGTCGAACCCGAACCCGGCACGGCCGCCCCACAGGTAGGGGACGTCCACGAACACGGCGGCGTACCGGGCCAGATCGGCTGCGGTGGGATGCGGTATGTCCGTGGGCTTTTCGTAGACCGCCACCGTTCGGGCATCCAGCCACTTCGGGCCGCGATCGGGAGTGGCCACCAAAACCGCCTTGTCGGTGCGGCTCAGGACCGGAAGCCTGGTGTTGGTACTGATCTCGAGGTCGTGATCGGTGAGTCCGGAATCGCGATACAGCCAGGTGGTGATGCCGCGATCGGCGAGCGCGAGGGGCTCGGATTTCTTCAGTTCGCCGTAGACCGGGTCGGTCGTCAACTGGGCCTTGGGAATCCAGCCGGGATAGCCCAGGGCATTGTTCGGTGCGGGCTGGCCGGGGACCACTACCTCGTCCCAGTCGCCCTGCTCCCCCACCACAGAGACGCGGTCGCCGAAGAGGGCCTGCGTCTGGGTGAGATGGTCCGAGCTGAGCGCTTCCTGCTGGTCCGGCGTCATATCCGACAGCCAACCGCGAATATCGACCGGATTTGTCAGGGCGGGATGATCGACCGGACGCGGGCTCTGCGGCGTGGTCCACACCGTGGCCACCGAAACGGCGACATAGGCGCTAGACGCCCCCGACCGCGGGGAGACGTCGACATGCGCAGCGGTTACGCATGCTGCCACCAGCCCGGTGGACAAGACACCGGCAAGCACTGTTCGGGTGAAGCACCCGGTCGCTGGTCTGGTCATAACCACGGCGAGTATCCCACCATGGAAACGGTCCGTCGAAGCTCGCTGGTAACCGTTCGCTACCGAGTGCCCGCCGAGAACTGTGAGCGCGGTCAGACGATCACGGCTGCGAACGGGCGGCCACAGTTGGCGGCTGTATCACAGTGTCGGACAATTCGACATGTTCCTCGAGAGGTTCACCGTGGCGTCCTGGACTGAATTTGAGCGCCAGCGCACCGAGCGCTGGGTGGAGTTCGACTCTGCTAACGACGCGACGGTGATCGACCATACCGTCGACCGCACCCGACAGCACGATTACTACCTCGCTCAGCGTGTGCCCCGATGAGTTTGCGCCGTTATCGCGCCCATTGCTCGGCAGCGCAGCGCTTCGGAGGGATGTGGATGCGGCTGCGGCGCAACACTTTCGCCGCGGCGACATGGTCAGAGTCGGAGATCGTTTGGTGGGTCGCCCAGATCCGGGCACGACCGGCCACGTCTGACCGTCGCAAAACACCTGCACCCGGTGCGGATCAACGCGTATCAGATGATTGGGACAGGCGGTCCATCCTGGTCGGCAGGGGCGAGCAGATCGAGTTGCATCCATGCGACGTCGTGCCAGCTGTCGTGTTTCCATTCGACGCGCCGGTATAGGCCAGTATCCTGAAACCCGAAGGATGTTTCGTAATCTCAAACGGCAGCTCGTTATTCAACTTCAAACACGAAGCGTGGCTGCCCCGGCGACGGGCATTGCAACCGGTGTTTACCAAGCAGCACGTGAGACAGTTCGCCGGGCACATGGCCGAGGGCGCTGACCAGCTTGCACGCACGTGGCGCGACGGCGCGGAACTCGACCTCGATCAGGAATGCCGCACACTGACACTGCGGGTGACTTCACCCGGCGTCATTGAGTTTGCCGAACCCGAGAAATACCGGTAATTAGCCTGAGGATTACCTGAGAGTTATAGTGATTGCTGCCAATGAATAACCGTCAAGGAAGCGTTATGATTTTGCCTTCCTGTGTTAACAACTCGTAATGAGTGTTAAAGACACATAATGGGATGTGTTGGCGGTCACAACATGTTGCGCCGCCATCCGCCTCTCGCTATATATTTGATGCAACCCAACCACCTACGTGACCGGTGATCTGAGGAAACACAAATCGCTTAGTTGCGTGATGAATGCCTGCACGCATACGTTTCCGCGAATTGGATCCCAGATTAGGGGCATA
>Ga0209530_1000608_pt1 | contig 22930 bp, 15 predicted proteins | sample BlaSpr_A8_Ref_O1_FD_187987 | JGI IMG/M metagenome (GOLD analysis project Ga0209530, IMG submission 187987) | Forest soil microbial communities from Thunder Bay, Ontario, Canada - Black Spruce, Ontario site 2_A8_Ref_O1 (SPAdes) (version 2) | ecosystem: Environmental > Terrestrial > Soil > Boreal...
TGCTGGATGACCCCGCTACCACCATCGGCAGCTGCCCTGGTGCGAGGGTGGCGCCGCGGCTGGATCATCCGGCGTACGTGATCTACACCTCGGGTTCCACCGGTACCCCGAAGGGGGTGATGGTGCCGCACCGGGCGATCGTGAACCGGCTGGGGTGGATGCAGTCCGCCTACGGGCTGGGGCCAGCCGACCGGGTGGTGCAGAAGACGCCGTTCAGCTTCGACGTGTCGGTGTGGGAGCTGTTCTGGCCGCTGGTCACGGGTGCGGGGCTGGTGGTGGCCCGGCCGGACGGGCACCGGGACCCGGCTTACCTGGCGGAGCTGATCCAGGCTCAGCGGGTGACGACGGTGCATTTCGTGCCCTCGATGCTGGAGGCGTTCCTGGCCGCGGGCGGCGCCGCCAGCTACGGCGGGGTCCGGCGCACCTTCGCCAGCGGCGAGGCACTGCCTGGCCGGCTCCGGGACCAGTTCACGGCCCAGGTCAGCTCGCCCCTGTACAACCTGTACGGGCCAACCGAGACCACGGTGGATTCCACCGCCTGGACGTGCCAGCCGGGGGACGAAGGCGACCCGCCGATCGGCACCCCGATCGCCAATACCCGGGCCTACGTGCTGGATGAGTTCCTCCGCCCGGTGCCATGCGGTGTCAACGGTGAGCTGTACCTGGCCGGGACCGGCCTAGCCCGCGGCTACCTGCGCCGGCCCGGGCTGACCGGGTCGCGGTTCGTGGCCTGTCCGTTCGGCGCGCCGGGGGAGCGGATGTACCGCACCGGCGACGTGGTCCGCTGGACCCGGGATGGCCAGCTGGTCTACCTGGGCCGGAGCGATGATCAGGTGAAGATCCGCGGGTTCCGCATTGAGCTCGGCGAGATCGAAGCCGCCCTCGCCAGCCACCCCGCCGTCGCCCAGGCCGCTGTCCTGGCCCGCGAAGACATCCCGGGAGACAAGCGGCTGGCCGCCTATCTGGTCCCGGCCGATCCAGCGGAGTCCATCGATACCACCGCCCTTCAGGCCCACCTGACCGGCCAGCTTCCGCAGCACATGATCCCCAGTTCGTTCCTGATCATGGATGCCTTGCCGCTCTCGGTCAACGGGAAGCTGGACCGCGGCGCCCTGCCCGCCCCCGACTACAGCGCGACGGGCGAGTACGTGGCACCCAGGTCGCAGACCGAGCAGCTGCTCGCGCAGATCTGGGCGCAGGTACTCGGCCTGGACCGGGTCGGAGTCGACGACGACTTCTTCGAACTGGGCGGGCATTCGCTGCACGCCGTCCGGGTCGTGGCGCTGCTGCGGGCGCGACCCGGCAACGAGACGGCCCCGTGCGGCGTCATGGACCTGTTCAAGTACCCCACCGTCGCCAGGCTGGCGGCGTTCATCGAGCGGAGCGACCCCGAGGCCGGGCAGACGCTGCTCTATGAGCTGACCCCACCCGTACCGGACGGGCAGCGGCGGCTGTCGCTGGTGTGCGCACCCTACGGCGGTGCCAACGCCAGCGTGTACCGGGAGCTCGCCGCGGCCCTGCCCGCCGGATACTCGCTGTACGCGATCCAGGTCCCCGGACGGGACATCGGACAGGCCGCCGGCCAGCTGCCGATCGACGAGCTCGCGCAGGCATGCACCGAGGAGGTGCTGCGGACGGTCAGCGGACCGCTGGCGGTCTACGGTCACTGCGCCGCGGGCGTAGCCCTCGCCTCGGCGCTGGCGCAGCGGCTCGAGGCGGCCGGCCGCGAGATCGACGCCCTCTACCTGGGCGGAGCCTTCCCCGTCGCGCGACCGACCGGACCAGTGGCGAGGACGCTGAACCGCATCCTGACCTGGGAGCGGATCAGCGCGGACCGGCACACGGCGAACTGGCTGCGCGGCCTCGGATCCGACCTGCTCGACCTCGAGCCGGACGAGGCGCGGTTCATGATCAAGGGCATGCGCCAGGACAGCAAGCTGGCCGAGACATACTTCACCGAGCTGCTGGCCAGCGGTGGTCGCAGCCTACGCGCACCCGTGATCGCCGTCGTCGGCGAACGGGACGCGAGCACCCGGTTTTACCAGGAGAGATACACCGAATGGGGGTTCCTCTCCGACACGCTCGCGGTCATCGTCCTTCGTGAGGCGGGGCACTTCTTCATCCGGCACCGGGCTCCCGAGCTGGCCGAGATCCTCACCCAGACCCACGAGGCGCTGCGCGACCCTACGGCCGGCGAACTGCCCGGCCACGACGGGGCGGCCACCTGGTGGCTGGAAGCCGCGCGGCTCACCCCCGGACCCGGCGACTGCTCAGCACCGGACGCCCTGCCTCAGCAGCGCTCCGTGCCCGAGCAATCCGCCGTGCCCGAGCAATCCGCCGTGCCGAAGCAGGCAGCCCGGCCCCGGCGGCCCAGTCCCGAGCCGAGCATGCCGCGGTTCCTGGTGATCGCGCTTTCTCAGCTGATATCGATCACGGGCTCCACGCTCACGGCGTTCGTGCTGCCGGTGTGGATCTACCTGCACACCGGCTCCCTGGCCAGGTTCGGGCTACTCGCCATGCTCGGGCTGCTGCCCGGCATCGCTATTTCGCCGGCCGCCGGAGCGATAGTCGACCGCGGTGACCGGCGCCGGATCATGATCGCCAGCGACCTGGCCGCCGCGAGCACGATGACCGTGCTGCTGATTCTCAGCTCGCTCGGCACGCTCGGGCTGTGGCCCGTCTATGTGCTCGTCGCCTGCTTGTCGATCGCGCTCGGCGTGCAGCGCACCGCGTACCTGTCCGCGATCCCGCAGCTGGTCCCGAAGAGATACCTGGGCAATGCCAACGGCATCGTGCAGGCCGCGAGCGGGTTCGCGCAGTTCATCGCCCCGGTTACCGGGGTCGGGTTGCTCGTCGCCGTCGGCCTGCGCGGCGTGCTGTCATTCGACGTGGCGAGCTACGCCGTCGCCGTCGGTGCGGCACTCGCGCTGCGCTTCCCCGACACGATGCCGTTCCAGCGCGCCGAGTCCGTCCGGGCGGAGATAACCCAGGGCTTCCGGTACATCCTCGCGAACGGCAACTTCCGCGCCATGGTCATCTTCGCGGCCGTGATCAACCTGTTCCAGGCCCCCGTGCTGGTGCTGATCTCCCCGCTGGTGCTGTCCTTCTCGTCACTGTCGTCGGTCGCGATCACCGCGGCCGTGGCCGGTACCGGAGCGCTGACGGCCGGCTTGACCATGAGCGTGTGGGGCGGACCGCCCGAGCGGCGGATGCTCGGCACCCGCGTCGCGCTCGGGTTCCTCGCGGTCTGTACGGTGCTGACCGGCCTGCGGCCGAACCTGGTGCTTATCGGCATCGGGGTGTTCGGGATCAGCTTCTGCCTGGCCTTGATGAACGGGATCTTCATGACGATCATCCAGGCCAAGCTCCCGCAGCGACTGCAGGGCCGGATGATCGCCGTGATCACGATGGTGGCCTCGATCGCGCTGCCGATCGCGATCGGTGTCCTCGCACCGTACGGACCCGCAGCGCTGAACCCGCTGGCCAGTGCGCACGGCGCGATCGGCACGGTGATCCGGGTGCTGGTCGGCACCGGCCAGCACCGGGACATCGCGCTGATGTACCTGGCTTGCGGGCTGATTCTCGGAGGTATCGCCCTGCTCTCGGGACGGGCTGGCGCGATCGCCCGCTTCGACGCGGAGGTTCCCGACGCGCTCCCCGACGACCTGCTCGGCATCGAAGCCCTGAGTCGCCAGCCGTCGGCAGCTGACCAGGAAGCAGTGACCAGGAAGCAGGCACAATCCATCGATGACAGCAGGTGACGTGACGATGCACCCCATCAACAATCCCGCCGCGACGCGCGCAACTCCGCGGGCGGCCGTAGCGGTCGCCGGAATCGGGTTCGGCCCGTCGAACATGGCACTCGCTATCGCCTTCGAGGAGCTCGGCCTGCCCGGCGCCGGAATGGCTTTCTTCGAGAAGCAACTGCGGTTCGGATGGCATCGCGGCCTGCTGCTGGAAGACGCCACGATGCAGGTCTCGTTTCTGAAAGACCTGGTCACCATGCGGAACCCGGCGAGCCGCTACTCGTTTGTCTCCTATCTGGCCGAACGAGGCAGGCTAGCGGAGTTCATCAACAGCAAGACCCTGACACCCTTGCGCGTCGAGTTTCACGACTACCTGGAATGGGTGGCCAGGAACTTCGAGCCGGCTGTGCGGTATGGCAGCGAGATAGCCCAGATAAGGCCGGTCACGGAGCACGGGGTGGTGGAGTACGTGGATGTGGTCCCGCGCGACGGAGACGCCGTGCGCGCGCGGAACCTGGTGATCGGCTGCGGGCTAGCGCCGCGGCTGCCGCCGGGAGTGATCGAGTCGGACCGGATATGGCACAGCTCACGGCTGCTTGAGCAGATAACGTCCCCGCACCTGGAGTCGCCCTCGCGCATCATCGTGGCAGGGGCGGGGCAGAGCGCGGCCGAGGTTGCCTGTTACCTCTACGACTTCTTTCCCGAAATGGAAGTGTGCGGCATATTTTCCCGTTACGGGTACAGCGTTGCTGATGACAGCCCTTTCGTGAACGGAATTTTCGACCCGGATGCCGTCGATGAGTTTTACAACGCACCGGAAGATGTCAAGGAGATGCTGTACAACTACCACGCCAATACGAACTACTCGGCAGTGGACCTGTCGCTGTCGCAGGAGCTTTACCGCAGGTTCTACCGCGAGCGGGTCACGGGCAGGAACAGGCTTCGTATCATGCGGGCCTCGGGTATCCGGGAGGCACAGGAGCAGGCCGGGAAACTGAGCGTCAGCGTCGGGCACCTCCTCACTGGTGCCATCGAGACGGTCGAGGCCGATCTGCTCATTTACGCGACGGGCTACCGCCCGGCCGACCCGGCGCCGCTGCTGGGCGAGCTCATGGCGGAATGCAAGCTGGACGGATCAGGGCGGCTGCTCCTGGACCGGGATTACCGGGTTGCCACGTCAGATGCGGTCCGGTGCGGGATATACCTCAACGGGGCAAGCGCCGAGCACACGCATGGCCTGTCCGCGGGGCTCCTGTCCAATACCGCGGTCCGCTCCGGTGAGATCGCCACCTCGATCCTCGGGAGACTGTGAATGTACGTGCCGCAACTGTATGAGGCGGGCAGTCCGGAATGGCTCCGCATGATCGTCAGCGACTACCCGCTGGCCATCTTGACCACGAACGGCGAAACGGTGCCCTATGCTACCCACCTGCCGATTATCTGCCCGTCGGCCGATACCGGAACCCTCGTCGGATCGACGTTGCTTGGCCATCTGAATAAGGCCAACCCGCATTGGCGGTCACTCGTGCTGGGGACGCGCGGTGTGCTGATTTTTACCGGCCCGAACGGCTATGTCTCGCCCGAGATCTACCAGTCGACGCCAGCGGCGCCGACCTGGGACTACGTGTCGGTCCACCTGACCGGGCGCATCCATGCCCTCACCGGCCGCGAGGATGCGCTGGAGGTCGTCAAGCGGACCGTGCGCGACTATGAGCCCAGATTCGGCACGGGCTGGGACATGGACGGGTCGCTTGGCTATTTCCAGCAGCTGAGCCCGGCCGTGGGAGCCTTCCGGTTCGAGGTGGAATCGGCCGAGGGCATGTTCAAGCTGAGCCAGGAGAAAGAATCGCCCGTGCGACAGCGCATCGTCGATAGCTTCCTGAACAGCGAGTCGGGAATCGCGAGAGACCTCGGCAAGATCATGGACAGGCTCGTGATCCTGGAGGAGCAGAATGCCGGCTGAGGCGTACCTTTCGCTGTCGGGCGGCCCGGCGGACCCGCCGTGCCTGCTGACGTCGCTCGGGCAGATGATCGAGAAATACGCCGGGGAACCCGCCGTCATCGACGAACGGGTCACGGTCACCTACGCGGAGCTTTCCGCCTGGGTCAGCCGGATAGCCGGGGCGCTGGCGGAGAACGGTGTCTGTCGCGGTGACCGGGTGGCGGTCACCGGTGGCCGGTGCGCCGACGTGGTGGCGGCCATGCTGGCTATCGTCAGCGCGGGCGCGACCTACGTCCCGCTCGACCCGGAATATCCGGTACAGCGCCTGGAGTTCATGCTCGCCGACAGCGCGGCCAGACTACTGCTTTACGCCGGGGAGTCGCCAGAATTCGCGACCCCGGTGCCCAGCCTGCCGATACCGGGGCGCGGTGACGCCGCTGCGGGGGAGACGATCGTCGGCTGCTGCCAGGCCGACCTCGGTATCTACGTGATCTACACGTCCGGGTCAACGGGATGGCCGAAGGGAGTGGCGATCCCGCACAGCTGCCTGGACAACATGGTCGAGTGGCAGCGTAACCACTCGGTGCGCCGCCGGATGCGCACTGGTCAGTTCGCCCCGCTGAATTTCGACGTCTACTTTCAGGAGGTTCTCGGCACGCTCTGCGGCGGCGGCACGCTGGTCATCGTGCCGGAACGGCTGAGAGCCGACCCGTTCTCCCTGCTGACCTGGCTTGCCGACCAGCGGATAGAGCGCCTCTTCCTGCCCTACCTGGCGCTGCACATGCTCTGCGTGGCCAGCGAAACTGAAGATTCCCTCAGCGATCTCGTACTGGCCGAGGTCAACACGGCCGGCGAGCAACTGGTCTGCACGCCCCCCATCAGGCAGTTCTTCAGCCGCCTGCCCGATTGCCGCCTGTCCAACCATTACGGCCAGAGCGAGCTCGCCATGGCGACCTCGCACATCCTGACCGGGCCAAGCAGCACGTGGCCGCCGCTCGCGCCGATCGGCGTGCCGCTACCAGGCTGTACGGCCTTCGTGCAGCCGCTCGATCCCGCCCAGCCCGAGGTAGGGGAACTGCTCGTGGCCGGACTGCCGCTTTCTCTGGGGTACCTCAACCAGGAGGTGCTGAATAAGGAGCGTTTCATCAGCCTGCCCGACGGCAGGACCTGCTTCCGTACCGGGGACCTGGTGCGGATCGAGGGCGGCGTGCTCCATTTCGCGGGGCGCCGTGACAATGAGGTCAAGGTCCGGGGAAGCCGAGTGAACCTGCTTGAGGTAGAGGCCTGGCTGCTGAACGAGCCGGGGGTCGTGGAGGCGGCGTGCGTGGTGATCGAAGCCGGCGCGGGGGCGAAGACCCTGCGGGCGGCCGTGACCGTCGAGGACGGAACCCTTACCCCTAAGGCCCTGCTGACCAGGCTGGCCAGAGTGCTTCCGCCCGCTTCCGTGCCACTGTCGATCACCATGCTAGGCGCCCGCTTGCCGCGGACCCCGAGCGGGAAACTCGACCGAGCCGAGGTGGCCAGGCTCATCGCCCCCGGCCGCTAGCAGCACTCCAGCGAACCACCAGGAAGGACACGCCACTAGAATCACCCAGGGTCGGGGGAAGTGAGCTTGCGGCTGGGGGTCCGGCTTGAACTTCGGGGAGCTTCTGCGGCGCGAGCGTGTGCTGCGGGGATTCACGCAAGAACAGCTGGCCGAGGCCGCCGGGCTGACTAGCAGGTCGATCCGGTCCCTCGAAGCGGGCAAGGCCAGACCGAGGCGCAGCACGGTGGAACTGCTCTGCACCGCGATGGAGCTGGCCCCACCGCGACGGCAGCTGCTGATGCGAGCGTGCGGATTCGCGCCGCCGCTGCCGTCGTCGAGCGGGGCCGACTATCTGCAGAGCCCGGCGCAGCTACCGCGCGATATCCCCGATTTCGTCGGGCGGGCCGGATTGCTCCGTGCGCTGCTTGACCGGCTGCTCCCCGAGCCCAGCGACTCCCAGGTGGCCGATGGTCCTCCTATCGTGGCGATCAGCGGGCTCGGCGGCATCGGCAAGACCACACTCGCCCTCCATCTCGCCCATCAGGTGCGTGCCGCGTATCAGGACGGTCAGTTGTTCCTCGACCTGGAGGGGGGCTCAGGAGGTGGCCGCGACCCGGATTCGGTGCTCAGCGCCGTGCTCCGCGACCTCGGCGTCCCGATCCCGAGAATCCCCGCTGACCTGGCCTCGAAGTCGGCCTTGCTGAGGTCTTGCACGGTAGGGCGTAAGGTCCTGTTGGTACTGGACAACGCCAGGGACACCGCGCAGATAAGGCCGCTGCTTCCCGGCTCGCCCTCGTGCGCCGTGCTGATCACCAGCCGCAGGTATCTCGCCGCGCTTGACGGCGCGCAGCATGCCAACATCGGGCCGCTCGCCGATGATCAGGCGCGGGAACTGCTCGCCGGCGCACGCTCGATCCAGCCCGACGATAAGGACCCCCTGGATCAGATCGTCGCCTACTGTGCCGGGCTCCCGCTCGCGCTGCGGATCGCCGCGGCCCGGCTGGCGTCACCTGGCAGCCCGGGGGTGCCGGCCTTCGCCGCCCAGCTGACGGATGCGGCCGGGCGGCTCGACCGGCTGACGGTCGAGGACCTGTCGGTGCGCCGCACCCTCGACGCCAGCGTCGCGCTACTGGACGTCACCGATCCGGTCGGCAGGCTCGCCCGGCGCGTGCTGTCATTTCTCGGCAGCTGGCCGGGCGGCGCGGTCGGCCCTGACTGCGTCGCTGCCGCGCTTGGCACCACGACTCAGCACGTGGGACAAGCGCTAGCGCAGCTAGCGGACAACAGCCTGCTGGAAACTCGGGCACAGGACCGGTACGCTCCGCACGACCTGGTAAAACTGGTGGTGCGCGGCCAGGAGCCTGCCCCTGCGGATTCGGTCAGTGCCGCCTTCGACTGGTACCTGCACGCAGTGGATCGCGCGGCCGCCTTGTTCGCGACGTACTCCGCTCGGCTGGAGCTGGCCGGCCCGCCCCCGCCGGATCTGCCAGAGTTCGCCGACGGCAAGGATGCCATACGGTGGTGCGAACGTGAGAACGACAATATCTTCTCGCTGATCAAGTACGGTGCGGCCGTCGGCTGGGACCTCCGCGCCTGCCAGCTGGTCATCATGTCGATGCCGTTCTGCGAGCAGCGCATGCACCTGACGCAATGGATAGATAGTCTCCTGATCGGCGTCGACTGCGCACGCCGGGCCGGCGACCAGCTGCTGGAGGCACGGTGCGAGTCGGGCCTGGGGGCGGCGTACCGGTGGACTGGTCAGTTCACGTTCGCGCTGAGACACAGCGAGGCTTCGCTGACTATCTTCACCGAGCTCGGAGAGTGGGAGCGACTCGGGGCAGCGCTGATCAACCATGGCCGGCTTTCGCACGCGAGAAAGGACTACCCGGCCGCCATCAGTGCCTTCCGCCAGGCCGTGGATCATCTGCGCGCGGGCGGACGTCCGTCCTGGCTGGCCCCGGCGCTCAACCAGCTCGGGATGGCGCTTACCCGCGGCGGCCAGCCGGAAGCGGCCGTACCGTACCAGCTGGAGAGCGTGCAGGTAGCCAGTCAGGCCGGACTCGGCCAGGCGGTGAACATCGCGCTGCTCAACCTGTCGTTCTCCTATGCGCAGCTCGGCCAGCTGGATGAGGCGAGCCACGCTATCGAGCAGGCGGCCGAAGCCGTGGCCGGGCTGGAGGACACCATCCCCGAGGCTGAGATCCTGCGGCAGATGGCCGAGGTACGCGCTGCCCAGGGACGGCGAGCCGAAGCGGCTGACCTATTCTGGCGGTCGCTGCAGATGATGGACGACATCGGGTACCCGGAAGCCGACGCCGTGCGCAGGCGCCTCAATGAGCTGACAGACGTGGATCGGTTAGCATCACCGGAGGAGGCGGTGTTATGGGTGCGCTGGCGGTTGAGGTTGATGCGGCCGAGGTAGGGCTGGATCCTGAGCGGCTGCGGCGGATCGACCGGTACTTCGCCCGGTACGTGGACGATGGCCGCCTCGCGGGCTGGCTGGTTACGGTGAGCCGGCACGGGCGCTTGGCGCATGTTGCCCGCTATGGCCTGCGTGACATCGAGGCGGGGCTGCCGGTGACCGATGACACGCTGTGGCGCATCTACTCGATGACCAAGCCGGTCACCTCGGTGGCCGCGATGATGCTGTATGAGGAGGGCGCGCTCGCCCTCACTGACCCGGTGAGCACGTACATCCCCGCCTTCGCCGATGTCAGGGTCTACGCAGGCGGATCGGACCTGCGGCCGCTGACCGTCCCGGCGGCCGAGCCAGTGCGGGTCTGGCACCTGCTGACGCACACGGCGGGCCTGACGTATGGATTCCACCGGGTTCATCCGGTGGACGCGATCTACCGGGCAGGTGGATTCGAGTGGGGAACGCCACCTGGCATGGACCTGGCGCGTGCTTGCGAGAGCTGGGCAACCCTGCCGCTGCTGTTCCAGCCGGGCGCGGAATGGAATTACTCGGTGGCCACCGATGTCCTCGGCCGCGTCGTCGAGGTGGCGTCGGGTCAGGACCTCAGCACGTTCTTTACCTCCCGGATCCTGGGTCCGCTCAGTATGACCGATACAGCGTTCTGGTCCGGTGACGAGCGTCTCGCCGCTCTGTACACGCCCGGCCGCGCTGGTACCGCCAAACGACTCGACGCCCTCGGGCATTACGCCACCAAGCCTGCGGAGATGCTGAGCGGAGGCGGCGGGCTGGTCTCCACGGCGGCCGACTACCAGCGGTTCATGCAGATGCTGCTTGGCCGGGCGGACAGCCCTGCGGGGGAACTCGACGGCGTCCGGTTGCTCAGCCCGCGTACGGTCAGCTACATGGCCCGCAATCACCTACCCGGGGGCCAGGATCTGGCGACGTTCGGGCGGCCGCTCTTCGCGGATAATCCGTACCGGGGCGTCGGTTTCGGGCTGGGATTCGCGGTCGTTGACGACCCAGTGCCCGGCAAGCTGGTTACCTCCGAAGGCGAGTACTTCTGGGGCGGCGCGGCAAGCACCGCATTCTGGATCGCTCCGGCCGAAGAACTGACTGTTTCCTTCTTCACTCAGCTGCTTCCGTCCAGCACGTACCCGATCCGCGAGGAGCTACGTCAGTTGGTCTACCAGGCCCTAGTTGACTAGCTCTGCCCGACAGCGGACACGTTTGACCGTACTGCCCTGGCCGGCCGGCCGGCGCTGCCTCTGGGGACGCTGTCTAAGTCCTGACGATCGCACCTCTCCCCTTGCGCCAGTCGCCGGGTCCGTTATCTAGTAGTTACTACTGGATCGATGGGTCAAGGGAGATGAGTGTCCATGACGATCACAGTGGACAAGGGCGTCCAGGAGTTCACCGCGACACCACGAAAGCTTTTCATCAACGGGGAGTGGACGGACGCAGCGTCGGGCAAGACGTTCGAGACGCCGGATCCGGCCACGGGGGAGACGCTCGCGCTGATAGCCGAAGGGGAGGCCGAGGACATCGACCGGGCAGTCCGCGCGGCCCGCGCCGCATTCGAGGGACCGTGGAGCCGGCTGACGGCGTCCGAGCGCGGCCGGATCATCTGGCGGATCGGTGACCTGATCCTGGAGCACGCCGACGAGCTCGCCCAGCTGGAGTCGCTTGACAACGGGAAACCGGTCGCGGTCGCGCGTGCCGCCGACGTGCCCCTTGCCGCCGACCTGTTCCACTACATGGCCGGCTGGGCCACCAAGATCGAGGGCAACACGATCAACATCTCGGTGCCCTACATGCCCGGCGCGAACTTCCACTCGTACACGCTGCGTGAGCCGGTCGGGGTCGTCGGCCAGATCATCCCGTGGAACTTCCCGCTGCTGATGGCGGCCTGGAAGCTCGGGCCCGCGCTGACCACCGGGAACTGCGTGGTGCTCAAGCCAGCCGAGCAGACTTCGCTCACCGCGCTGCGGCTGGCCGAGCTCATCGCGGAGGCCGGGGTGCCGGATGGCGTGGTGAACGTGGTCACCGGGTTCGGCGAGACCGCGGGCGCCGCGCTGGCCGCGCACAACGATGTCGACAAGGTCGCCTTCACCGGATCCACCGAGGTCGGCAGGCTGATCGTGGCGGCCGCCGCGGGGAACCTGAAGAAGGTCAGCCTCGAGCTCGGCGGCAAGAGCCCGAACATCGTCTTCGAGGATGCCGACGCTGGCGCCGTCGAGGGTGCCGCGAACGCGATCTTCTTCAACCACGGCCAGTGCTGCGTGGCGGGATCGCGCCTGTTCGTCCAGCGAAACCGGTTCGACGAGGTCGTCGAGGGAGTCGCCGAGATCGCCAAGTCGATCAAGCTGGGACCCGGCATGGAAGCGGACACCCAGATGGGGCCGCTGGTCTCCGCGGAGCAGCTGCAGCGGGTCACCGGCTACCTGGACTCAGGCCGGACCGACGGCGCTACCACGCTGACCGGCGGCGGGCGCGTCGGGGAGCGCGGCTACTTCGTCGAGCCTACCGTGATAACGAACACCCGGCCGGAGATGAAGATCGTCCGTGAGGAGATCTTCGGCCCGGTCGTGGTCGCCGCGCCGTTCGACAGCCTGGACGACATCGCCGCCGCCGCGAACGACAGCGAGTACGGGCTGGGCGCCGGGATCTGGACGAGGGACATCTCCAAGGCCCACGCCCTGGCCAAGAAGATCCGGGCCGGGACGGTCTGGATCAACTGCTACAACGTCTTCGACGCGTCGCTGCCGTTCGGCGGCTACAAGCAGTCCGGCTGGGGCCGCGAGATGGGCCACGAGGTGCTTGAGGCCTACACCGAGGTGAAGGCCGTCACCGCTCAGCTATGACCAGCAGCCAGGATTGAGCGCCCAGGACTGAGCGCTCGCAGTCGAGGGCCGGCCCGGCCAGGCCGGCCCTCGACGCCCAGATCCTGGCACCAAGCTCGCGGCGGATAACGCCTGGCCGGAAGCGTCCGGTGATATGCCAGTTGCCCGAGTTGCAGATGTGGCCGAAATGCCGGTGAACGACCGCAATGTGAGCGTTCCCAGCGTCGTGGTCCTGCAGCATACTGGTCCGGTGGAGTCGGCAGCTGGTCCCGTCGGCGGGCAGATCCAGACCGCCGCCCGCGGTCGCCTGCCTGCCCGCCGCCCGCGGCCAGCCGGGCCCTCTGACCAGGCCCTGTACCGGCTGGCAGGCTGGTATGCGATAGCGCTGCGCCTGGGTGGCGCGGTCCTGTTCACCGCGGTGGCCGTGCTCGCCGCGACGCGGCAGATCTCCGGCTGGTGGCTGGCCGCGGTGCTGACCGGACTGTGCCTGTGGTCGGCCTTGTTCACCTGGCGGGTCTGGCGGTCCGGGCTGTCGCCGGCCGTCGTGCTGGCCGACGCCGCGGTCATCTCGGCGCTGGCGCTGGCGCAGCAGCACCTGGTCCCTGCGGTGCTGATCAGCGATGACACGACCTGGATGCTCCCGCTGGCCTGCACGTCCGTGTACATGCTGCAGATCGCGCTGCGGCTGCGGCTCTCGCTGCCCGCGGCGGCGATCGTGGTGATCGCCTACGGGCTCGGCTCCGGCCACCCGGCCGACGCCTGGCTGCTGGTGGTGGAGACGATCGTCTCCGCCGGGCTGGTGGCGGTGATCCGCGGCGGTGCCCGGCAGGCGGACACGATGGTCGCCGCCGGCCTGGAGACAGAGCGGCAGATCCGGGCCGAGGAGGCCCGGCGCGCTGACGAGCGGGAGCAGCACCGCCAGCTGCATGACACCGTGCTGTCGACCCTGACCATGGTCGCGGCCGGCGCCTTTGCCGAGCCTGCCCCGGCGCTGACCGCGCAGGCGGCCAGGGACCTGCGCGTGCTGCAAGGGCTCGACAGCGCGCCGGCCGCGCCGGGCGGTCCGGTGCCGCTGACCGACCTGAGGCCGGAGCTGGAGCGGGCCGCGGCCAGCACCGGTGACCTGGCCGTCCGGCTGAGGCTCGTCCCGGTTACGCTGCCGTCTCCGGTCGCGGATCAGCTCGTTGCCTGCGTCGGCGAGGCGCTGCGCAACGTGGAGCAGCACGCTGGAACCGGTCAGGCGGAAGTGACAGTCACCGGGGGCGCGGGCTGGGCGGTCGTCAAGATCACCGATCGCGGTCGCGGGTTCGACCCGGACGCCACCCCGCCGTCCCGGCGGGGCATCCGTGAGTCGATCACCGGGCGGATGCTGGCGGCGGGCGGGCAGGCCGCGATCGCCAGCCGTCCTGGCGCTGGTACGACCGTCACCGTGAGCTGGCCGGCATGACCGCCGTGCAGCCGGTGGCTATGCTGTCCGACCGCTACCAGCGGGCCTTCACGATCGCCGTGGTGTTCCTGGTCGCGGGCTGGCATCTCGCCGGAGCGGGCGGCCAGCTGCTGCATGACCGGTCGGCCTACGGCTCGTTCGCCTTCCAGGGTGCCATGTGGCTGGTCATGGCGCTCGCGATCGCTGCCGGGTCGGTCCTGGTGCTGCGCGGAGCGCCGGCCTGGCGCCCCGCCTGGACGGTGGCCGTGATCGCGCTGGCCGCCAGCACGGCAGCGGCGGCGGCCAGCCCGGCAGGCCAGATGCTGGCGGTCAACTGGGCGTGGGGGAGCGCCGGCTGGATGGGCGTGCTCGTGCTGCTGCGCCGCCGGTTCGCCGAGATCGCGCTGTTCCTCGCGTGCGAGACCCTGGCGACCCTGGGCGTGCTGGCGTGGGACGGGCTGAACCGCAGCGACCTGGCCGGGTTCCTCGCCGTGCTGGCCTGGTCGACCGGCGCCCAGGTGGCCGTCGCCGCCGGGGTGAAGGCGCTGGACGGCGCCGCCGGCCAGGCGGCAGATGCGGCGCGTAGCGAGCATGCCGCGCGCGAGCGGGCCGCGACCGCGGAGATCATCAGGGCCGCCAGGCACACCCGCTGGCTCGCGCTGCAGGAAAGTGCCGTCCCGCTGGTCGCCGAGCTTGCGGCGGGGACGGCTGACCCGGGTGACGCGCGGGTACGGGTCAGGTGCGCGGTCCAGGCGGCTCGGCTGCGCCGGCTGCTTGCCGAGGGCGATGAGGTGCCAGGGTCGCTCCTGCACGAACTGCACGCGAGTGCCGACGTGGCCGAGCGGCGCGGAGTCGCCATCGAGATCGAGACGGCCGGGCCGCTGCCGCAGGTGCCCGGGCCTGCCCGGCGGATTATCACCGACGCCGCCATCGCGGTCCTGACCGTAGCGCTCAGCCAGGCGCGGATCACCCTGGTGGCGGTGGCCGCCGGAATCGCCGTCAGCTTCGTCGCCGATACCGGCGCTGGGGTCCGGATGCCAGCGGTCGGTGAAGGGGTCGCCATCGAGCAGCAGCAGGACGGCAGCATGCTCTGGGCGGAGGCGCGATGGAACATCCGGTGACCGTCGTGATCATCGAGGATCATCCCGTCGTCACCGAGGGGGTGGCATCCTGGATCCGGTCCGATCCCGGCCAGCGGGTGCGGCTGGTGCACACGGCGCCCGGCCTGACCGGGCTGCGCGCCGGACCGGGGCCGCAGGCAGACGTGATAATCCTGGACCTGGAGCTGTCGGGGGAGATGGTCACCTCGCAGATCCCGGACCTGGTGGCAGCCGGATACCGTGTGGTGGCCTTCTCCGGGCATAGCGATCCGGCGATCGTGATGGAGACGCTGGACAACGGCGCGCATGCCTACGTGTCCAAGGAGGAGGGCCGCGACCATCTGGTCGAGGCCGTGCTGGCGGCCGCTACCGACCGGCCGTACGTGACCCGCTCCCAGGCCAGGGCGATACTCGCCGACCAGCACCCTGCCCGGCCGGCGCTGTCGGAGCAGGAACGCCAGGCGCTGCTGCTGTGGTTCCAGGGCATGTCGAAGGCATCCGTGGGGCTGCGCATGTCGATCAGCGAGAACACGGTCCGGCAGTACATCAGCCGCGCACGCGCCAAGTACGCGGCCACCGGGCGGACCGCGCCGAGCAAGGACGCGCTGCTCGCCCGCGCGATCGAGGATGGCGTGATCAAGCCGGGCGAGATCTTGCCCTACCGGTCGTTCGCCCGCACCGCAGCCGACCGCCCCAGCCCAGGTGGCCCGGGCCGGTGACCGGCCCGGGAACCCAGGTCCCCCCCAAGGGATTTGCCCCCCCACACGAATCGGCCGCATATCGGCACCGGCTCCATTGCCGGGCGCCGGTTGCGTGATCAGATAACGGGCGCATGGTCAGCATCTCCCATCGAGGCCGGCACTGTCATGACGCCCGATCGGGTGACAAAGGGTCCGAACCCGGGCATCCCGGGCCTGGCGGGCCCGCGAGAAGAGCCACACTCTTCGGAAGGCATCGGCGCGGGTGGCAGGCTGCGGCGAGCCCCGGGGAGTCAGTTTCGTGCCTGGAATGGCTCGATGAGCTGCCCGGCGAGAAGCAGCAACGCCGGCGCCGCCGAGCCGTCCTGCTCGACAGGGACCGGCCGGCCATCCAGGCCAGTACGTCCCGGCCTGGCACCGCGGCAGGGGAACCTCGCGTAGCCGGCCAGGACATCCCAGATGGTCAGCACGACGCCGAGGTTGACGCACTGAGTATCCGTCGCGTGATGAAGCCGGTGGTACGCGGGGCTTACGACCACCCGGCCGACCGGGCCGAAGGTCCAGCGGAGGTTGGCGTGCTGGAGCGTGCCGATGCACACGTAGATCGTGATCAGGACCGGGTCTATCGCACGCGTCGGCATCAGGACCACGACCGGGATGGTCGCCAGCAGGAACCCCGTCGTGTGCATGAGCGGGTGCGCGCGGAACGACGTGAGGACGCTCAGCTCCTCCTGGCTGTGATGGAGCGCGTGAAAGCGCCAGAGGGCATCGAGCCGGTGATCGGCATAGTGCGCCAGCCAGTTGGCCCCGTCCATCGCCGCGATCGTGAGGGGGATGAGCAGCCACAAGGTCCAGTGCTGGGCCGGCCGCAGCTCGATCCACCGCGCCTGAGTGCCGACCAGCGCCGCCGCACCGACGCTGAGCATGGTCATCAGCGGGATCACCACCATGGCGTGCAGGGCCAGGTAGCACGCGTCCTGGACGTGGCCGCGTGCCAGGATCGCATGGCGCTCCGCCGGCCATATACGCTCGCAGATCCCGGTCACGACAACGAGCGCGATGAGAAGGGGAGCGGCGAGCTCTGCCCAGCCCGCGGTAAGTACGGTGCCGAGGTTGCCCTGCCCGAGCAGGTGAGCCACGGCGATCCAGAGGATGGCGGCCGTAAGCCCGGCCAGGGCAAGCGAGGACAGGCACAGGCGCCGCCACCACCGCGGCCGGGCCGGCGAAGCCGTGCGGTCCAGGGCCAGCTCGCTGGCAGTGCCGATCATGCTCCGCCTCCGGCGCGCCGCCTCAGCTGGAACCGGGCGGTTATGCCCAGCATGACAATGGCCACTGCCTCTACCACCAGTACGGCGTAGGCCTCCGTGCTGATGAAGGTGAGGCGGAAACCGAAAATGCCTACCGCGCGTGCCAGCACGAAGCCGGTGATGGTGCCTGCCATCAGCGCGGCGGCGCCCGCTATGACCAGGAGGTGCCGGGTCACCAGCAGGATCAACGCGGCCAGCAGGGTCAGGACGACCTGGGCAAGGAACAGCACGTCGAGCGTCTTGACATGCCGGTAGGCGATATCCCACAGGTGCAGGTGGATCAGTCCGGAGGCAATCAGCAGCCCGGCGTCGCACCCGTACAGCAGCCACATCGGGCTGAGGCGGACAGGCCGGGCCTGCTGGCGGTTACTGCTGGCGGCGGTCATCGTGACTCCGTCCTGATCGGCGTGAAGGGTTCGGTGAGCTGCCGCAGCATCGTGCGGGCAAGTCGAGGGCGCTGGCCCGACTGCTCCACGGGAACCGGCCGGCCCGACAGCCCAGTAGGAACGACCGCCCGGTCCGCACCCGGCGCGGGGAACACCGCCCTGCGGGAGAGCGTGTCCCAGATGGCCAGCACGGTCCCAAGATTGATGTCCAGCCGGCCGGTCGCCGCGTGGTGGATGCGATGGTAGGCCGGGCTGACCAGGATCCGGCCGGCCCGGCCGTAGGTCCAGCGCACGTTCGCGTGGGGTAGCGCGCCCAGGCACGCGTAGACGGTCAGCACGACGGCCGGGGTGGCGGTGTTGGACTCGACGGCCAGGATGGGGACCGCGGAGAACAGGAAGCTGACGTGAACCAGCGGATGCGCGCGGTAGGTAGTGAGAATGCTCAGCTCTTCCTGCGAGTGATGCACCGCGTGCAGGCGCCACAGGGAGGTAATCCGGTGGTTGGCGAGATGGGTGAGCCAGTCCACCGCATCGATGCCGATCACCGCCAGGGCCACAAAGCACCAGCCGGGCACGGCCTGCAGCCGCGGCAGGACCAGCCACGGCTCGAGACGCGCCAGCAGCCCGGCGAAACCCGAGCCGAGCAGCACGATCAGCGGGACCACGAGCAGGGCGTACACCAGCAGGTAGCACACATCCAGCAGGTGCCCGCGGGCAAGCACGGGACGGCGCTGGGCCGGGCGGAGCCGTTCGATCACGCAGACGACGAGCACGAAGCCGAGTACCGCCGGTCCCGCCAGCTGGAACCGGCCCGCGTTGACCGAACTGGCGACGCCTGACTGCCCCAGCGCGTTCCAGCCCCGCCAGGCGAGCCAGGCGGCCAGCCCGGCGACAGCGAATGTGGGCAGGCAGAACCGGCGCGTGAGGCGCACGCCGCCAGCGGCCGAGGCCAGGATGGCGCGCCCTGCCCTCGGGCGCGCCACCTCTGCGGTGTCAGTAGCCGTAGCCACCACCGCCACTGGTGCTCTTGGCGGGAGTGGGTGCCGGGGGAGCCGGCGGAGGGGGAGCCTGGCTGGTTGCCGGCGCCGCGGGAGCTGGCACTGCGGTGGCCGGCACTGCGGTGGCCGGCGCAGCCGGAGCCGATGCCGTCATCTCGTGCCACACTCCGCCCGAGTCCTTGACCCCGTTGCCCTTCGCCTGCCCAGGGGCAGTATCCCCTGCAAAGGTGTACAGCGGATGCCCGTCGTAGGTTGCCTGCAGCGATCCCCCTGCCCTGGTGATAGTCCCTAGCTTGCCGGTCACGCCGGCGCCTGCCGTTGCCGGGCCTGGCACCGGCGGCCAGTAACTGGCGCACTGACCGGTGCATTTCGACGTCGTCGAGGTATCCGGGGAGAACCAGTACAGGGTGAGCCCCGAAGAGCTCGTCAGCACCACCGTTCCCTGGATGGTCTTCGTCGCCAGCAGGGGATCGGCCGCGCTGGATGCGGCCGGGCTAGGCGCGGCCGCGCTCGTGGGGGCCTGACTGGGCACGGCAGCCGCTGGCGGGCCGCTGCCGTCCGCGGCGGCACTCCCGCCTGAACTTCCGCACGCCGCCACAGCCAGTGCAACAGCAGCCAGCCCGGTAGCGCCCCATATCTTCCGCATTCGCAGGTCTCCTCACGCCGCAAACTACTCCTATAAGGGATCACGTACGTTCTGGCCGTATCGTTCACCGGACCGTAAGATTCTTCGCGGCGCGCGATCAGGAGCTGTGGCGCAGGCGGGCCGTTGACCTCGCCGACCGCGATCGCCCGGCCGAGCGCGGCAACCGGGTTGCCGGTAAGCTCGATGAGCTCGTCGTACCAGGCGAGGATCTGCGGCCAGTCCGTTTCCGCCGGCGCTGGAACGCCATGTGCGCGGTGATCTCATCCTCGGTCCACTCGCTCATCGGCGCGAAGTCCGGGTGAAGCTCCGGGCCACCCCTGTAATGCGCACCCGTGCTCGTCACCTGGCTGTCGGCCAACCGTAGCCTCCGGAGCATGGCGCCGTCACGGAACAGGCGCTTGCCGCGGCCCGAGCGGCTCGGCGAGGGTCGTCGAGGCGACATACTTCGGCAGCGTGTTCAGGGGCTCGGCGAGCAGTTGCTGATCCTGCGGCGCATCCGGCCAGTAAGCGGGCCACGTCCTCATCGGGATAGCTGGGAGCCTGCACCGCCCCGTCCAGCGTCATGAACTCGTCCGCGATCACCCTACGCATCCTGGCCTCCTGCCGTCGTTGCCCGTCACCCACCAGGACGGAGCCGGGCGCCCGCCCTCTACACGGGTCGAAGTCGGCCGCAGGTTTACCCGAGCCTGACCGTCAGGGTGACGACGTGCGATTGTGCCTGTACCGAGAATCGATCTCATGAACGTCTCCAGCACGGCCAGGGTGCCGCTGCTCTTCCTGATCGCCGATACCGGCGGCGGCCACCGGACCGCGGCACGCGCGGTAGGCCAGGCCCTGGACCGTATGTACCCGGGCAGGTTCGCCCCCGTGCTGTGCGATCCGCTCGGCGGGCCCAGCTCGGTCCGGCTACTGCGGATGATCACCGGCTGGTACGGTCCCGCGATCCGGTGGGCCCCGTGGCTATGGGGCGCCGCCTATCATGCCTGCGACTCACGCCCGGCCATGCGGCTGCTGCGGCGGGCACTGCTCCGGTTCGCGGAGCGCCCCGTGGCCGACGCGGTCCGGGACGTGCGGCCCGCCGCGATCGTCTCGTTTCACCCGCTGACCGGGACGGCTGCCGCCAGGGCGCGAGCCGGAACCACGCCGGTGATCACGGTTGTCACCGATCTGGCCAGAACGCACGCGTCGTGGCGTCATACGGAACCGGACCTGCTGATCGGCCGGCCGGCTTCGATATCCGGGCCGCCGGTGACGCGCGAGTACTGGGCGGGCCCGCTGGCTCCGCCCGGGCGCATGATCCTGCGCCGGTCGCTTGGCCTGAGCGAGACCAGGTTCCTGGTCCTGCTCGCCGGCGGCGGAGAGGGCAGCGGCGGCCTGGGCCGGCGGACCGCCGCGATCCTGCGGCGATTCGATGACGTCGACGTGGTCGCCGTGTGCGGTCGCAACCGCCGCCTCAAGCACCGGCTCGATGTGCTGGCCGCCAGGTCAGGTTCCCGGCTGACCGTGACCGGCTTCACCGCCGGCATGTCCGCGCTGCTGCGCTGCTGCGATCTCGTGGTCACCAAGGCGGGCCCGGGGACGATTGCCGAAGCCGCCTGCTGCGGCACGCCGATGCTGCTGACGGCGCACGTGCCCGGCCAGGAGGCCGGCAACGCGGAGCTCGTTACCCGTCCGGGTGCGGGGCGGCGCGCCCGGAGCGTGCGGCGGCTGCTGACCGAGATCGAGCGCCTGCGGGAGGACCAGGCGGGCCTGGCCGCCATGCGTGCGGCGTCGGCGCGGCTAGGCCAGCCGGACGCCGCGCTGGTCGTGGCCGGGCTCATCGCGAACCTCATCGAGTCAAGGGGGGCGGCCGCGGCCTCGTGCCCGGGAAGGCAGGCGGACCAGTGGGCTTGCGCCTGAAGCGGGCTGTCCGCCCCCTCACCGCCGGCTGGGAGCGCGTGCCGGTCCACCCGCGAGGCACGACACCGCTCGGCATCAGCTTCCGGCCGCTGCAAGCGGCGGCGCTGGGCCTGGATCCGGACGCCGCCCTGCGTGAGCTGCTGGAGTACCCGTTCCAGGTCATCCGGCTGGCCGCCTACTGGAACCGCCTGGAGCCCGTCCGCGGCGCGTTCGACCCAGGCGAAACCGACCGGCTGCTGGACGCGGCCGAACGGGCAGGCAAGCACGTCATCATGTGCGTCGGCCCGGTCAAGGCGTTCGGTTACCCGGAGTTCTTCGTGCCCGGGCATCACCTGCCACAGCCGCTCCGGGAAGGCAGGCTGGTCACACCCGGCGAGCATCAGGAGCTGCTGAGAGCGGGCACGGCCTTCGCCGCCCGGGTGGTCGAGCGGTACCGGGACCGCGAAGCGGTCATCGCGTGGCAGGTCGAGCACGAGGCGGCCGACCCGCTCGGCATGGAGCACTCCTGGCGCCTGGCCGAGGCGTTCATACGTGCCGAGGTCGACGCGGTGCGCGCGGCGGATCCCACCCGGCCCGTCATGATGAACGGGTTCCTGCCCACATCGACCCCGGTGGCGTTCCAGCAGTGGTGGCGCACCAGGGACCAGGGTGACTCGCTCGCGGTGGCGCGGCGCCTGGCCGACGTGCTCGGGGTGGACTTCTATCCGCGGCATGCCCTGGCCAAGGCCGGCCCGCTGACGCTCTACCTGGACGGCGGCCGGTCCCGGTGGCAGCGGCTGCGGCTGGAGCGGCTGCTGGGCCGGGCCGCCCGTGACGGGCGGCGGGTGCTCATCGCCGAGGGGCAGGCCGAGCCATGGGAAGCGGTGACGACACCGCCCAGCCCGCCCGGCCGCGCCATGTACAGCTGCCGGCCCGAGGACCTGATCCGGAATTACAGCCGGTGCCTGCGGTGCGCGCACGCCAGCAACGTGACGCTGGAGGGTTACCTGTTCTGGGGCGCTGAGTACTGGCTGCTGCGCGACCGTCAGGGCGACCCCAGCTACCTGCGCGCGTTCCAGCGGATACTTAGAGGCCCCGGATTTGCCTAGCAGTTATCCCGCCGTCCGGCTTCGATTGGCTGGTGAGCTAGTTCGGACATGGGGCAGCACCGGATCGCCGCCTTGGTCCCGGTTCTGGGGCCGGTTTCCTGCGATGGTCCGGTGCTGGGCCGTTCCGGGGCGGGCCCGGGGTGGTTAGCCTGGCCGGGGCGGCGGCTGGGGTGGTGGTCGCTGGTGGCTGCGGATAATGGTCGCGCCGTCCGGGGACCGGGCTTCGCTTGTCCCGTCCGGGAACGGGGTCACGGTCCACCCTTCGCGGTGGATCAGCACGTGATGGTGGTAAAAACAGAAGTTCCGGAGGCCGGTCACGCTGGTCGCGCCGTGCTGGGCGCGGTGGATGATGTGGTGCGGCTGACACTCCAGCGCGGGGCGGTCGCAGCCGCTGGGGAACTCGCACTGCGGCGCGCGGATGTCAACGGCCTTGCGTATGTGCCAGGGGATGTCATCAGTGTCACCCACATCCAGCGGGAGCGACGGTCCGGCGAGGCCGGGTCCGGCCAGGCCGCGGCGCAGCATCGAGGCCAGGCCCGGCTCCCCGGACATCAGGTCCGCGGCCTTGCCGATGATCTGCCGGATCAGGTCATCCATGAGGCGGGCGTTCGCGGCCCGGTCCGGTACCGGCCCGTTAGCGTCAGCATCCGCGGCGGCACCGGCTCCTGCGACGGCACCAGCATCCGCACCGGCACCGGCTCCTGCGGCGGCGCTAGCGTCCGCGGCGGCACCGGCTTCGGCGGCGTCCTGGGCGGCTGCTTCGGCCTGCTCGGCGTGCCAGTAGCCGACGCACGTGTCGATCAAGACCCGCAGGTAGCTGGTGTCGGCGTTCCCGGTCACCACCGGGAACAAGGCCGCGTCACACGCGATCCCGGCCGCGGCCGGGCCGCTGATCCATGCGCCGCCGTCCCCG
>Ga0209530_1000609_pt1 | contig 22908 bp, 15 predicted proteins | sample BlaSpr_A8_Ref_O1_FD_187987 | JGI IMG/M metagenome (GOLD analysis project Ga0209530, IMG submission 187987) | Forest soil microbial communities from Thunder Bay, Ontario, Canada - Black Spruce, Ontario site 2_A8_Ref_O1 (SPAdes) (version 2) | ecosystem: Environmental > Terrestrial > Soil > Boreal...
TGAACCAGGAATTCATCACGCCATTGAACGGCCAAGTCGCGTTCCTCGCAGTCGACAGCCAGTACATCTACTGGGCGGACTGGGGCGACCGCGACACAGGCACCACGATCGGGCGGGCGAAGCTCGACGGCAGCGACAAGAACCAGAAGTTCATCAAAGGTGCGAAGGGACCGTTCGGCATCGCGGTGACAGGGGGAAGCCCGGTCGCCAAGACCAGACAATAGGACTATCGTAAAGACCACTTGGTAGCTTGCTCGTGATTACCAGCCCATTTGGCGCATCCGTTCGAGGATGAGCGCACTATAGTTGTTCATGCGTTCTGGCCTTCGCTTCAAGGGAGCGGGAAGAATCGCGGCGAGCCGCGCCCCTTGTTCGCGGCTGACATTCCGGGCCTCGGTTCCGTCGTAATAACGACACGCCGCCTCTGCACCATAAATCCCAGGACCCCATTCGACCACGTTGAGATAAATCTCCAGAATGCGCCGCTTGCCGAGGACGATTTCGGCCACCGGTACCAGTGTGAACTCTGCACCCTTGCGCAGGACTGAGCGGCCCGTCCCGAAGAATAGGTTCTTTACCAGTTGCTGCGTAATGGTCGAAGCTCCGCGAGTGCGCTCGCCTTCCAAATCGTCTTCGGCGGCGATGTGGATCTCGTGCCAATCGAACCCGCGGTGTTGATAGAAGCGCGCATCCTCTGCGGCAATTACTGCGTGCTGGAGATCGGGCGAGATTTGGCTGAGCGGAACGAATTTGTAGCGTTCATGATACGGAGTGCGATGAATCCAGGCCTGCAAGTGGCGCTGGATGTGTACTGCGGTTGTAGGCGGGTCGATCCACCGGGCGGCCAGCAGGATGAGTGCCGCGAGCGACCAGACAAGCACCACCCCGATAGCAAGCCATCGAACCAAGGATCGGAGAAAATCCTTGCGAAGCGGTGGCTTGGGACGCGTGTCTGGTTTTTTAGTCACATCTCAGAATAATAGCCTTCGCCGGATTGCGCTTGAGGCTGATCTTTGTCCGCGAGCTGCCAGTCATTCGACTTCACGCGCATCCGGGCGAACAACTGGCTTTCGATTTTCTGGCAAACGATAGAGTTGTCAGGGGGAAAGATTTTCGGTTGAAGGCTGCTCCGGTTTGTTTTATAATGATTCTCATCCGATAATCATGCGCCTCACCCATTCAGAGTTCCGTGAGCGGGCTGCGAAGCACGGTCTGGCGGTCACGCACCAGCGACAGGTGGTCTATGAGGCCGTCATCGCCTTTCATGGACACTATTCCCCGGAAGATATTTACGCTGCCGTACGGCGCCGCATTCCATCCATTTCTCTCGCCACCGTCTACAACAATCTGCGCCTTTTCATCGAGTGCGGGATGCTGCGAGAGGTCAGTCCTCATGCTGCTACGCTGCTTGTGGACGGCAATCTCAAACCTCATCACCACGTGGTCTGCTCCCGCTGCAAATCGGTGCAGGACATCGAAGGGGAGTTCATCGATTTCAAACGTTTATCCCGGCAACTGCCGGAGGGTTTTGATCTGACGCAGCCCTTGGTCGAGGTCTTTGGCCTCTGCCGCCGCTGCAGCAAGAAAAAGTAATTTCTTAAACACGACAACTATTTCAAGATTCGAAGGACGGAAACATTATGGAAAATACACTCGCAACTTCATCGGGAAGCGTTTCTCCCGAAGCTAAAAACAAAAGTACCTTGCCCGAAGCCAAGTGCCCCTTTAACCACAGTGCTTACGTCGCCACGAACCGCGATTGGTGGCCGAATCAGGTGAACGTCAACGTGCTTCACCAGCATTCTCCGAAGTCCGATCCGATGGGCAAGGCGTTCAATTACGCGGAAGAGTTCAAGACGCTCGACCTGAATGCCGTGATCAAGGACCTGCATGCCTTGATGACGGATTCGCAGGAGTGGTGGCCGGCAGACTTCGGCCACTACGGGCCGCTGTTTATTCGTATGGCGTGGCACAGCGCCGGCACGTACCGCATCGGCGACGGCCGCGGTGGCGCCGGATCAGGCCAGCAGCGCTTCGCGCCGCTCAATAGTTGGCCGGACAACGTGAACCTCGACAAGGCACGGCGCCTGCTATGGCCGATCAAGCAGAAATATGGACGTAAAATTTCCTGGGCCGACCTCATGATTCTTGCCGGCAACGTGGCCCTCGATTCAATGGGCTTCAAGACCTTCGGTTTTGGCGGCGGACGCGAGGACGTGTGGGAACCTGAGGAGGTGAACTGGGGCCCTGAGGGAACGTGGCTTGCCGACGAGCGTTACAGCGGCGATCGGGATCTGCGGAATCCTCTCGGCGCGGTGCAGATGGGTCTGATCTACGTGAATCCTGAAGGACCGAATGGAAAGCCCGATCCCATCGCCGCGGCGCGGGATATCCGAGAGACTTTCGCGCGCATGGCGATGAATGACGAGGAAACCGTTGCGCTCATTGCCGGCGGTCACACCTTCGGCAAGACCCACGGCGCCGGCGTTCCCGCTCAATATGTCGGCAACGAACCGGAAGGCGCCAACATTGAGGATCAAGGTTTCGGATGGAAAAATAAACTTGGCAAAGGTCATGGTGCTGACACTATCGGCAGCGGTTTAGAAGTCACTTGGACCACGACCCCTACGAAGTGGAGCAACAACTTCTTCACCAATTTGTTCAGCTACGAATGGGAACTGACCAAGAGTCCGGCGGGTGCTCATCAGTGGACGCCGAAGAATGGCGCAGCTAAAGCTACGGTGCCGGATGCGCACGATCCCTCAAAGCGTCATGCACCATCCATGCTGACGACGGACCTGGCTTTGCGCTTCGATCCGGCTTACGAAAAGATCTCGCGGCGCTTCTACGAGCATCCGGATCAGTTCGCGGACGCGTTTGCCCGGGCGTGGTTCAAACTCACGCATCGCGACATGGGGCCGATCCCGCGCTACCTTGGGCCGCTCGTTCCGAAGGAAACGCTGGTGTGGCAAGACCCTGTTCCCGCCGTGGATCATAAATTGATCGGGGAGCAGGACGTTGCTGCGCTGAAGGCGAAGATCCTCCAATCTGGACTTTCGATCTCCCAACTGGTCACGACTGCCTGGGCATCGGCAGCGTCATTCCGCGGCTCCGATAAGCGCGGCGGCGCAAACGGGGCGCGCATTCGCCTCACACCACAAAAAGATTGGGAAGTGAACCAGCCGGCTGAACTGGCCAAAGTCTTACAGAAGCTGGAGACGATCCAAAAAGAGTTCAACAGCTCGCAGTCGAACGGGAACAAAGGAAAGAAAGTCTCACTTGCTGACCTGATCGTTCTGGGCGGCGATGCGGCCATTGAGGACGCTGCGAAAAAGGCTGGACACGCGGTGAAGATTCCCTTCTCGCCGGGACGCACGGATGCTTCGCAGGAGCAAACCGATGTTCACTCCTTCGCCGTGATGCAGCCCATTGCTGACGGGTTCCGCAACTATCTCCGCAGCGGGCAGGTCCAATCGGCGGAAGAGTTGCTGGTGGATCGTGCGCAGTTGTTGACGCTGACTGCCCCCGAGATGACGGTTCTCATCGGCGGCCTGCGCGTGCTGGGCGCAAATGTCGGGAAGTCCAAGTACGGCGTCTTCACCAACCGGCCCGAGACTCTGACCAATGATTTCTTCGTCAACTTGCTCGACATGGGCACGCAATGGCAGCCGTCGAATGAGTCCAACGGCTCCGGAACCGTATACGAAGGACGCGACCGCAAGACGAACCAGGTCAAGTGGACCGGAACCCGCGTCGACCTCGTCTTCGGTTCTCATTCCCAGCTCCGCGCAATCGCGGAAGTCTATGCCTCTAACGACTCGAAAGAGGCGTTTGTGAGGGACTTCGCGGCTGCATGGCACAAGGTGATGAACCTCGATCGCTACGATCTCGCCTGAGTTCGGCGGCGATTCCGTGATGGGCTCAATGCTGTATTAGCTTTTTGAGTTCATGCATCGCATCGCCAATCTGTGGCGGGCTCGCTCCGCCGTAACCAAGAACGAGCCCGTTTCTCACAGGTCGACCTAAGTAACAGCTCGACAACGGCATAACCGAAATCCCTCTCTCCGCAGCTTTTCTGGCGATCGCAGAATCGTCGACACCACGTGGCAGGAGCGTGACCAGGTGCATGCCGGCCTCGGCTCCAACCACTTCGAGCTTTTTTCCGAGCTGAGCGTCGATCGTTCTTACAAGCATGTTTCGCCGCTCCATGTAGAGCATCCTCATCCGACGAAGATGGCGCGCAAAATGCCCTTCTTGAATAAAGTCGGTGAGTACGGCCTGATACAATGTCGAGGAGAAAATGTCCGAGGCATCCCGATAGGCTGAAAAAGCATGCACCAAATCCTCGGGTAAAACGACGTATCCTAAACGCAAAGCGGGAAAGAGGACTTTGCTGAAGGTTCCGATATAAATCACCCGCGCACAATTATCCAAACCCTGCAGGGAAACGATCGGCCGACTTTCAAATCTGTACTCGCTATCGTAGTCGTCCTCGATGATCCAGGTCCCACTATGCGCCGCCCAGTTGAGAAGCTGCATACGACGAGTGGCGCTCATGGTCATGCCAAGAGGGTATTGGTGAGATGGCGTGATATATACGGCGCGCAGATCGTCACCGCAGCCGGTGAGCTCAGTGACCTTGATCCCCTCGTCATCGACACGCACCGGAATTAACCGGGAACCGGCTGACAGAAAAGCTTGCCGCGCTCCGGGATATCCAGGTTCTTCAATCGCGACACAATCTTTTGGATCCAGTAATACCTGTGCGCAGATCTGCAGGGCCTGCTGCGATCCCGTAGTGACCAGAATCTGAGATGACTTGCATCGCACCCCTCGAGCGGTTGCCAGATAGTGTGCAACGGCTTCGCGAAACGGCAGGTGTCCCATGGCGTCCCCGTAACCCATGATTTCTCGGTGCAGCGTCCGGGAATGCCGAGCCACCAGTTTCGACCATATGCGAATGGGAAACTCGTCGAGAGCCGGCAAGCTTACTCTGAATGCACCCAGGCTGTTCAGCCAGGATTGCGGTGGAAAGTTTGTAAATGCTGTTCCGCGATGAGAGATCCGGCGCGGGCCCGTGCTCTCGGCTGATTTCCGTGAACCACTCGGCCCTCTCCGAACAGGAGGCCGCAATTTCTCATCCGGTATCGATCTGGCCACGCACGTTCCGGCGCCGACGAAGGTCTCTAAATACCCTTCGGCGCACAGCTGTTCGTACGCATTGAAAACCGGAATCCGTGAAATCTTCAGTTCAGCTGCCAGGTTTCTGGTGGAGGGCACGCGCTGACCCGGTCGGACCTGGCCGTCGACGATTGCCCGCCGAAACCATTCGTAGATCTGTCGGTACATCGGACTCTCACTTTGGGGATCAAGCGCCAGCGATGGAAGGAAGCTGGCCGGCAATCGATTCATCGAAAAGTCTCCAACTAGTGGCTATATGAATACAATCAATAGTGGCTATTGTAAAGTGCCACTCTCACGCGTAACTTCTGGGATCGGAGTGCCAATGTCGAACCCGCCTAAACGTACTCACACTTATGTTGTCTTGTTGGTCGCTCTGCTGACTCTTGGTGGATTTGCACAGCAAACTTCGGGCGGATCGGCAAGCAGCGCTCAATCCAACCTTACGGAGCGGAATGGGGAGAAGGATTTTGATTTCGAGATTGGTACTTGGAAAACTCACCTCAAACGGCTGGCGCATCCCTTAACTGACTCGACCACGTGGATTGAATATGAAGGTACTACGGTCGTACGGAAGATCTGGAACGGCCGTGCCAATCTCGTGGAGCTTGAGGCCGATGCTCCCAACAGTCACATCGAAGCGCTCTCTCTGCGTCTTTATAATCCGCAATCCCATCAATGGAGCCTCAATTTTGCCAGCAGCAGCGGTGGAACCGTGGGCGTACCCACAGTCGGAGAGTTCAAGAATGGGCGCGGTGAGTTCTTCGATCAGGAAACGCTGAACGGCCGGGCCATTTATGTTCGTTTCGTAATCTCGAAGATCACTCCGAATTCCTGCCACTTCGAGCAGGCGTTCTCGGGCGACGGAGGCAAGACTTGGGAGGTGAACTGGGTTGCGACAGACACGCACGACAAATGATTCTGCGGCTGGGGGAATCAGCCCCGCCACGATGGCTTGGCGCGGCTTCCCTTCCGCAATCAATCGACCGCTATGCCAGCTTTACTCCTTCTTGCCGCGCCTGGGAAACCAACGAAATGCTTGCACGGTCTTGATGAAAGTACTCTCTGGCGTGGGCAGAGTTCTTTCTCCGCGCGACGACGCAGCCAAGCTCAACGCGATCGTACTCAAGCTTCTTTCCGCAGTTCAGACATACTTCATACGTCCAGCCAGATAACGTGAATGGCCGGCTGAGATTGCGGTGCCAGCAGCCGAAGAGGAACTCGAAGGCCATTAACATCATGTTTGCCATGGTCAACACCTCGCCATTCTGGCTACGGTTCAATCCGAGCAAGTCACTCCCGCTCAGATCAGAGCATCTCGCCGCTGATCTTCGGAAAATCGCATTTTCCATAACTCCTCCTGCTTCGAAAGGTTATATCGGATGGACAATTGCGATTAAGCCAGAAGTGTGAGGAGGAATCTATTGGACGATGGTATCGACCGATACCATCGGATGATTCGGCATGACGGGCTCGTTCATATCTTCACACTTGCGAACCACTCTGATTTCATGACGACGATCAATTTCAATAGTCATGACTCGACAGCAAGAGGAACACAGCCAAAAATATTCGATCGGGATGGGTCTGTCGACCTGTCTCGGATCGGCCGATGATCTGTAGCCGATCGAGCCTCCTTTGACGTCGATCAAGTACAGTTTTCCTTCGCGGAGATAGAGAAATTTAGTCCCACAGGCAGGATTTGCGCACTTGGCGAGCATGAGACCTCCGGAGGTTTTGCAGCGATCACGATTCCGGTTACGTGTTCGGACTGCTCACATCCCAACTAACTATTCACTCTCTTAATCACGAATCACATTGGGGTCCGGGTCGTTTCCGGGGCCAGCGCTGTGCGGCATCTGAATCCGACTGCTTCGCTGAAAGCGTCGCTCTCGTGGAAACCGCTCCGATTCCTTCTAGAAACGGTTGTATCGCGGATCATCTTTCGCGTTTCATGTTCTCAAACTTGCTTGATTGTCCGCCTGCGCGAAATCGCGCGAATTGTCAATCCCCTGCCATACTCATCGCCGGAGACATCGAGTCCACGCGAGAATTTTTTTCCCGCACTCGAGCTCTTGCTCCAAGCGCCCCCGCTGAGCGCAGAGCTGATTTCGATTCGCTGTTCGCGCTCCCATCAAATACTTGGGATTCCGTCGTTGGCCGAGATCGGAGCCTGAGCGCTCGGCGCATCAACCCCTCTAGCTTTTTTCGCGCGCGCGCCAATTGGGCCTTCACGGTTCCAGGCGGTACTCCCAGAATGGCGGCTGTTTCACGAATCGAAAGGCCGTCCAACTCGCGTAGTTGAAATGTTTTACGCAAAGTGGGCGAGAGCTGCGGCATCAAATTCGTCAGGTGACGATTTATTTCAGAATTTCGACAGTGTTCTTCCGGGTTGAGTCCGCAGTCTGCCACTTGCTCCGAAACTGAACGGTCCCGATCCTCTCCAATCGGCTCTTCCAGAGACACGTGGATCTGGCGGGGTCGTCCGCGCAATTGCATCCGTGCACAATTGCACACGATACTAGTCAGCCACGTGGACATCTGCGATTGTCCTCTGAACTGGTCTAAGTGCTTGTAGGCGGCGAGAAGAGCGTCCTGCACCGCGTCCTCTGCATCCGCGGAGTTGCCCAGAAGCCGATGCGCGCTTCGGTAAAACGATGGCAGGCGGCTCGACACAATGCTGTGCAATTCTTGCACTTTTTCTCGAGCTAAGATTTCGAGACATTCGTGATTTTCGAAATATGCAGTTGCTTTTTGCATGTCGTTATTCCTCCTGGAACAAAAAGAATAGGCACGTAACGTTCCAATCTATCTCCCGCCAAGGTCGGCCGGTATTGTCGAGCTGGTCGTGTGACATAAGCACCATCAGGATTTTCATTTTTCGTCTGCTTTGTTCTTCGTTGCGCGATCCACTGAGCCACTCGACGCGTATCAGACCACAAGCCGCAGAGTCGAACAATTGGACCTTGGTATCGTCGATACCTTGGTATCAAACGACACACGCTATTCCGGAGAGCTGAAGTTTAAGTGGAGACAAAGATGCGTCGTGGTCGCCAGAGGTCTGCCGGCGCTGTCGGCGATTGAGTTCAACCTGGGGACGAGCGCGCACATATTTTTGAAGATTTTTTCGTGACGGAAAAGCACGTACCGCTTCTACTCGCGGCGGCCCGTAAGGTCACTACTCACGAGCACATAGGTTCGGTAGATCAAGTGAGCCAACCACGGAGTTTGGCTACGAGAGATTCGTAGGGACGTCACCGCTCGTTTGGCACCCAGTTTGCACTAGAGAGGCAGTGCTGATTCGTAAAGAAATGTCAAAGGGCATGGTGAGTTTATGAAACGTTTATTACATTCTTCGAGCAAGCAATACGCGATTATAGAAGTCCCACGCAGAAACGGAGCGGCTCGCCGCATTTTCCAGTTGGCTGTCGCCGCCGCGGTTTTTCTCTTCTATTCGAACAATGCCGTGTCGGCAACAATCCGCTTCATGCTTGGAGGCTCCTGCTGATTCCGTCGAGCATGCGGAAGCAAGACAGCTAGAAATCAGAAATGACATGGACAGCGAGGGAGAAGTCACAGAAGCGTGCGTGGCGTCCAAGGCCGTGTTGGGGACTAAAACAATTTCGCGCTTGGCAATCCCTACGAACCGCGCCATCGAGTTGATGGGCTGGCACTTTGCCGTCGGAATGGTCACGCCATGTCAACTGATCGACACTTCATACCCTGCGCTTAATATTTCTGCAACTCTCCACGATCTGATTTTGTCTTGATTTATCAGGCGGAGTGATTCGCCAAAGACTCCTTCGGCGGTTCATCTGGTCGAGCGTTCGCGGGAGGAAATAATTCCAATCAGTCGCGAGCCGTTCGGAGTTATTTGGTCAGACGCGCCAGAACTGGCCCTAGAATCGCTAAGAACAGCACGTAGGCCGCGGCGAGTGGGCCGAGAGTTGGTTCGAGCGCTGATCCCAGGCCCGCGATCACAATCGAGAACTCCCCGCGCGCGACCAATGCCGTGCCCGCGCGCAAAGCTGCTTGTTTGTCGACGCCAGCTCGCTTCGCGGCCCAATATCCAGTCAGCACTTTCGTCGAAGCCGTGACGGCGCCCAATGCCAGTGCGACGGGAAGCGCTGGAAGCAACGTAGCGGGATCGATTTGCAATCCGAAAAAGAAAAAGAAAGTCGCAGCGAATAGATCGCGGAGCGGAGCGAGAAGTCGGTGCGACTGCTCGGCGATGGGCCCAGATAGTGCGATGCCGACCAAAAACGCGCCGATGGCCGCCGACACCTGGAAGCGCTCGGCTAAACCAGCGACGAGCAGCACCGTTCCGAACGTCGTCAGCAGAATGATCTCATCTGACTCGTGAGCGAGAAACCGGCTGAGTTGCCTTCCGTACTTCAGGGCTACAAAAAGCACGATGAGCACTACCGCGACTGCAATAGAAACCGAAATCGCAATCTTCCCCGGCCCACCGCCCAAAAGCAACACTCCCACCAGCGGAAGGTAGACCGCCATGGCCAGATCCTCTAAGACGAGCACGGCCAAAACCGTCGGAGTCTCCGGATTGTTGATCCGCCGAAGTTCCTCCAGCACTTTCGCGATCACGCCTGAGGATGAAATGTAGGTGATGCCTCCCAGCAGCACAGCGGCCATCGGCTTCCACCTGAGGAGAATTCCGGCCACGAGCCCAGGCGTGAAATTCAAAAGAAGATCCACGATGCCCGCAGGTAGTCCGAAACGAAGATTCTTTTTGAGGTCTTCGCCGCTATATTCCAATCCCAACATGAAGAGCAATAACAGGACGCCAATCTCTGCCCCGGTCCCAATGAAGCCCTGACTAAGAGGAAGGGGAGCGATGCCGCCGTTGCCGAAGGCTAGGCCTGCCAGCAGATAAAGAGGAATCGCGGAGAAGTACCATCGGTTCGCCAGCCGAGCCAGAATCGCAAGCAGAACGATGGCAGCGCCGATCTCCACAAATAAATGGGAAGCATCGTGCGTTGCTGCGGTCATGGGCTGTAGAAAGAATAAACCAAGGGCAGGGGCGGCAGGGAGCTCGGTATTGCTGGAACGGGAACGTCTATCGCACTTCAGCTTAGTCGTTCTCTTTAGCTCAATCGAGACCGCTTAACAATTTGTTGATGACTATTGACTACTATCGCTAGCGTTGCGGTAAGCAGCCCGGCGTCGGCGCGGCGAATAGCGGGGAATGTGCAAATCTCGCGGGTTGCTTGAAATTTTCTTGTGTCACCCGATTCGCCATTACAAACCTTGCGAAAGGCTGCTAAAGCCTTATAATGTGACTACTTGCGGGAACTCCGACGGCGAAGCCATCGTGCCGACCGCAGTAACAGGCACAAGTGATCGGCATCACCCTGCACGGTTCCACAGCCTTTCCACAGCAGCAGTATCGCCACTTTGTGACCAGTAAACATGCTATTCCGGCGGTGCCATTCCATCGGCAAGCATCGATTCAAAGCGGGTTGAGTTCTTCAGGAATGCAAGGTTGACGCGGCCGGTGGGGCCGTTGCGCTGTTTGGCGATAATCAGTTCCGCTCTGCCCTGGAGATCGGGGTCGTCCTGTTTATAAACTTCTTCGCGGAAGATGAAGGCCACTACGTCGGCGTCTTGCTCAATCGATCCCGATTCGCGCAGATCGGAGAGTTGCGGACGGTGGTCGCCGCCCCGGCTCTCGGGTGCGCGGCTTAGCTGGGAAAGTGCAACCACGGGGACACTCAATTCTTTCGCCAATGCTTTCAAGCCACGAGAAATGGCAGACACTTCCTGCGTACGATTTTCATAGCGCCTGCCGCCGCCAGACATCAGTTGCAGGTAGTCCACGATCAGCAGATCGAGCTTGCCTTGCGATTGCTGCAGACGCCTCGCCTTGGCCCGCATCTCGCTGATGGAAATGCCGGGCGTGTCGTCGATAAAAATCGGGGCGTGTGCCAACTGTTCCATGGCTTGGACAACCTTAGTCATGTCGTCGCGCCATAGCGAACCGGTGCGCATCTTATGCGAATCGACTCGGGCTCGCGAACACAGCAGGCGCAAAAGCAAAGCCTCGCGCGACATTTCCAGCGAAAACATTCCGACAACTTTCTGATCTTCGATGGATGCATTCTCGGCGATGTTCATGGCGAACGCAGTCTTACCCATCGACGGTCTGGCAGCGATGATGATCAAATCCGAGCGTTGGAATCCGCTGGTCATCTCGTCGAGATCGGTGTAATGCGTGGCCAGGCCGGTAATGCGTTGGCCCCGTTGCAACAAGGCATCGACCGAACCGAAAGATTCTTTGACGATCTCCTGCACGCCCATGAAGCCGCGACCAATCCGTTTTTCGGAAAGCTGGAAGATGGCAGCTTCAGCATCGTTCAGGATTTCTTCTGCGGCATCGCTTTGATCCGAGGCGCGCGCGATGGCGGCGTTGGCCGCGTGAATCAGGCCGCGCAGCAGCGCTTTATCGCGGACGATTTTGATGTAGTGCTCAATACTCGGCCGGTCGGGGACGCCATCGACTAACCCTGAAACGTACCCGACATCACCAATAGCCTCCAATTCCTTGCGCCGATCCAGTTCTTCGACCAGCGTGATCATGTCGATCGGCCGCGACGATTCCGACAGGTCGACCATGCGCGTGAAGATGCGGCGGTGAGAATCGAGCGAAAAGTCCTCCGCCTTCAAATGCTCGGCGGCTTCGTTGTAGGCCAGATTGTCAAGCAGGATCGCGCCCAGAATAGAGCGCTCGGCCTCAACGTTTGCCGGCAGCGTGCGCGCGAGATTGTAATCAGTCGTTGCCAATGCTGTTCCGATTCGTCGGAGTGCAACTGATAAAAAACGTGAAAGCGATACTACTCACGAAAGCGTTGTGAATGTGAAGTCGTTCTTCGGAAAACGCAGGACAAACCTAATTTTTTCGGCGGTCCGGTTGCGTCGCAAAAACTGAATTGTCCAATTCCCTTCCATTCAGTCGGAGTATAGGTGAAACAAAAGCGAAGATCAACAAGGAGAAAGAACGTCCTCCAACTATTTTCAGATCCGTGTTGATCCGTGTAAATCCGTGGCGATTTGCTCTCCTACCCAAAAAATAAATGCGGCCCAGGCCAGCCACCCGGGCCGCATGCTTGTGGATGTCTCGTTCGCACTCTCACTGCCCAATGCAGTGAGGCGCTTTGTGAAACCGCGTTCGCGGGGAACGCTCGTTTCTCCGCGCGCCCTTCAAGTCTTCGATTCGCGGACCGGAGTCCACGTCCCGAGACTTGCAGTGATCGCTCAAGTCGACGGCTCAGTCCCTGGAAGAGGACTATTCGAGGAGGCCGCGTGCCCGGTGTTCCAGAACCTCCCATGCGGCATGATGCCGTGACATGCCCTGGAAAACCCTCCGGCAGTTCACTCTCGTTAACCACCGGAAACGTCAACTCTTTTGCAATCTAACAGCGCGTTCAAGACATCGCACATCTGCGCTGGCGATACTCTGCTGCAGCAATCGCAGCAGCGCAACAGAAAATCGATAGCCGGTTGTGCACAAACTGTGGAGGACAGGAATTCTTTGTGGAAACCGCAGGAAAAACGGAAAGAATCCGAAACGTCGCGACTGCGTTTACGCCCGCCCGGCAAAATATCGCGGGACGAACTTTGCCGGGCTTTACTTGAAAAGCGTTCTTGAATAATCAGCAGCTTCTCTTCTTGCGCGCCAAAGACGGCACCACCGTACTGCGAGCGCCGCTGGGAAAAATAACCAGACTAGAACTAGAGCGATCGCAAACTTCATACAAACTCCAAAAAACAGTTCGGCGGATTAAACCGAATCACGGAGCCGCGGTTCTTGTGCCCTCAATCTACATGCTCTCCCACCTCAAAACCCTCGTCCGATCTTGGTAGGACATCGCGCTCGCCGGCGATCCAGACATAAAGCGTCGGCAACAGGAAGATGCTCATGACGAGAGCGGCGATGAGACCTCCGACAATTACGATGGCAAACGGACGCTGCGAGTCGGAACCAATGGCGTGGGATAGCGCCGCGGGCAACAGTCCCAGCGTCGCCACCAGCATGGTCATCATAATCGGACGCAGTCTCAAGACGGCTCCTTCCACCGCGGCGTCTTCAATGGAGTATCTTCGCGCGCGCAGTTGGTTGATGTATTCGAGCATGATGACTCCGGTCTGCACGCACACGCCAAACAGCGCCAGAAAGCCTACTCCCGAGGAAACACTGAAATGAGTACCGGTGATGAGCAGAGCCAGCAGACCCCCAATCGGCGCCACCGCGATGTTTAACAGAATCAGCAGCGACCATTTGAAAGATTTGAACATCGTGTAAAGAAGGATGAAGATAATGAAAATCGTCACTGGGAGGACGATAAGCAAGCGGGCATTGGCCCGCTTTTGGCTTGCGTATTCCCCCTCCCACTTCACGCCGTATCCCAGCGGCAATTTGATTTGCTCGTCGACCTTTTTCATCGCCTCTTCAACCGTGCTGCCGAGATCACGGCCGCGGACGCTGTACTTCACGGCGATGTAGCGCCGGTTGCCTTCGCGATAGATCTCCGACCCGCCATCTTCTTCTTGGATTTTGCAAAGCTGAGCCAGCGATACACGCTCTCCGGTAGGCGCAAGCAGGCGGATGCTCTCGATCGCTTCCTTGGTGTTCCGGTACTGCGGAAGATAACGCAGCACCAGATCGTAGCGTGCCTCGCCCTGGAGGACCTGTGTGAGCGCATTTCCCCCGACCGCAGTCTGAATTGCGTCCTGCACATCCGAGACGTTGATCTGATAACGAGCTGCTTGATCGCGGTCCACAGTCACGTTTAGGTTAGGCTGGCCGAGCACTCGCAGCACTCCCAGATCCTCAATCCCCTTGATATGGCTGAGAACCCCGACGATCTCATCCGCCTTTTCTTCAAGAACTCTCAGGTCGTCGCCGAAAACCTTGGTGGCAAGCTCCCCCTTCACTCCGCTGACCGCCTCCTCCATGTTGTCTTCAATGGGCTGCGAGAAGCCCCAGACGACCCCAGGGATTTTGTCCAACTCGCGATTCATCGCGGCAATGAGCTCATCCTTGTCCTCGTGGAAAACGGGACGCCACTGATCCTTTGGTTTCAAGTCCACAAAATATTCGGTATTGAAGAAGCCGGTAGTATCTGTTCCGTCATCGGGACGCCCTACTTGACTGGTACATTGCGGAACTTCGGGAAAAGAACAAAGCACGATTCGTGCCTGATTGGAAACGCGAATACCTTCGTCCGGGCCGGTGCTGGGAGCAAGTGTGCCGCGAACCCACAGAGCGCCTTCATCCAAGTGAGGCAAAAATTCGGATCCGATGACCCCGCTGAAAGCCAGGAAACCAGCTAAACCGATGCCGAACACGCCTACTCCGACGGTGATCACCCGATGGCGAATCGCCCAACGAACCGCGATACGGTACTGCCCAATCACGAAATCCATGACCGGGTTGTGCCATTCCTTGGCGCCCTTCGCGAAGGCGAAGCTTGCCAGCACAGGGGCTATCACGATGGAAAAAATCAGCGCACCGAGCAACGCAAAAGCGACTGTCCAAGCCATGGGATGGAATAAGCGGCCTTCGACCCGCTGCAGCGTGAAGATCGGCAGGTACGCGGTAATGATGATGCCAATGGCGTAGAACACCGGGCGTTGGACTTCGTGAGAGGCGTCGCTGATCTTTTCGGCGGGGCTGTGCATTCCGTTGGTTTGGCCCAAATGGCGCACGATGTTTTCAACCATCACAACCGCACCATCGACGACCATGCCAAAATCCAGCGCCCCCAGCGAAAGAAGATTCGCCGGAATCTGCCGCAAGTCCAGGCAGATCGAAGCAAACAGCAGAGAAAAGGGAATGGTCGCAGCAACGATCAGTGCGCCTCGAATATTGCCCAGAAACAGAAACAGAACGACCGATACCAGAATCATCCCTTCGGTAAGGTTGTGGAGCACCGTATGAGAAGTGAAATGCACCAGATCGCGACGATCGATGAAAGGAACGATTTTTACGCCCGGGGGCAAGATGTGACTGTTGAGTTCCTCAACTTTCTGGTGGATACCATCGAGAGCGGCATCTGCCGCGGCGCCTTTCCGCAATAGAACGATGCCAGAGATCACGTCGTCGTTATCGATGATCTTGCCGTCCTCACGGTGAATGGCTTTCGCGAACTGGCCCAGCCGAATCTTTGGACCTTGTTCGACGACGGCGATGTCTTTCACCCGGAGCGGGGTGCCGCTCTTGCTCAGGATGACCGTCTGCTCGATGTCCTTGGTTCGGTCCACCAGTCCGACCGCGCGAACATTGATCTGCTGCAGACCCGCCTGTATGAAGCTTCCCCCTGCATTTCCGTTGCTGTTGGTGAGCTGTTGCTCGACCTGGGCTAAGCTCAGTCCGTAAGCGACGAGTTTATTGGGGTCGACTCGAACTTGGTATTCGCGCGTAGGTCCGCCGAAGCTGGACACATCGACAATGTTGGGGACGGCTTTAAAATTCTTTTCGATGACCCAGTCTTCCAGAGACTTCAGTTCCATCGGGTCGTAAGCCGGATTCGTGCTGTGCAAAGTAAAGAAATAGATCTGGCCGACCGGACTCCAGTCCGTCCCCATTTGCGGGTTCACACCGGTAGGCAGCGTGACTTGACTCAGCCGTTCCAAAACGCGCTCACGGTTCCAGGCATCGTCAGATTCGTCATCGAAGATGAGCTTTAAATCCGAAAGGCCGAATAGCGAGAAGGACCGCAGGTGGACGACCTGGGGGATCCCGTTCATGGCGACCTCCAGTGGAATCGTGACCTGCTGTTCGATTTGCTCCGCCGAAATCCCCGGCCATTGGGTGATGATTTCCACGTAGTTGTCGGCCACGTCGGGGTACGCTTCGATGGGCAGGCGTTCAAACGAAACGATTCCGGCGGCGAAAAGAATCAACGCCAGGCCCACGACCAGCCACCTGTTGCTGAGAGCAAAATCGACGACTCGACGAATCATTTATTGCTCCACCGTGTTCTGCAGCGACAGAGCGTTTGATACCACTTGATCCCCAGGTTTGATTCCGGAAACAACCTCCTGCATGTTGCCGGGAAGCATGTTCCCAGTGACTATTTCCAGGCGCTTAAAGTGTCCTGAACCAATTGGCGCATAAACCCACTGCCGGTCATGCAAGTGCAAAATTGCACTTGCCGGGATGGCGGCGTAGGTTTCCGGCTGCTTGCCATAGAAGGTCGCAGTAACAAACATTCCAACACTCATGAGTCCCGGGTTGGGCACTTCAATGCGAACTTTCGCCGTGCGGATGTTTGGATCGAGAATCGGAAGTATATTGTCGATCCGGCCCTTGAAAATCTTCGCTGGATAAGCGTTCAGGCGGATGTCCGCCGTCTCCCCGACCTTTACGGCGTCGAGATCATTTTCATAAACATCACAAACGATCCAGACGTAAGAGAGATCAGAAATCGTGAACGGGTTGGGACCAGACAAGCCCTGCACGCCGGCGGCGGCCGTAACTTGCTGGTCTGTAATCACGCCCGAGATGGGCGCGACCACGTCAACGATTCCCGACGGATGATCTTTGTCTACGCCGAGCAGCCTCAACTGTTCGGCAAACGTGTCGAGGTCGACTTTGGCATCTTGTTCCGCGTCTTGGGCGGCCTCCAGCACACTCTTGGCGATGGCGCCCTTGTCAAAGAGCGTCTGCGCCCGCTCTAGTTGCAGACGCGCCAAGCGCTCATCGTTTACCGCTTTCAAATACGTCTGGTAAGCCCCGGAAACATCGTTGCTTCGAACCCTCAGCAGCAACTGGCCTTTCTGTACCACGTCGCCGAGCCTCGCCTTCACCTCCACAACCCGGCCCGACGCAAGGGAGATTACAGGAACCGCCCGTGCGATATCAGGCTGCACAACGCCGGTCACATTCAACGCGGGCGCGGCTTTGTATTCGGTAGCCGTCACCAGCGGGAACAGTTCAGGATGGTCCACCTTGAAGTTGTTGGCATCCAAATCGGGCTCGACCACCGCCTTCGGCGGCGCTTCTGCTTTCGGATCGGCCTTGCCTTCATTGCATCCGACGGAGAGCACGATCAACAGCAGGCAAAGAGTCGCAGCCAGAATGGTGACGACAAATCTGGGTGTTTTCATGGGATCACCTCTCGACCGACGGCCATATTCAATTGCGCCGCAGCCGTCAAATACGAGCCAACCAGGTTTACGTAGTTCAACTGCACGCTGCGGTACTCCGACTGTGCATTCAAGAAATCCAGCAGCGAAGCTCCGCCGTTTTGATAAGAAAATAAAATCGTGTCCCGCACGCGCACAGATTGCTGCAGGTACTTGGCCTTGTAGGGCCGAAGCAACGTCAGATTGCTCGCCATTGTGGCGTAGCCGGAATCTACGTCGCTCAGCACGCCCGCCTCGGTTGCATCGCGCAATCTCTCGTTGCGCGTGATATCGATCTGCGTGCGCAGTTTCTCTCCCTGATTGCGATCAAAGACGCGCAAGGGGACGCTTACACTGACCCCGAGAGTGTTTGTGGCAAACGGATTGTTGACAGACGCGTTGTGTGTGTACCAAACGGCGAACGTCGGATCGGTGGAGCCATTCGAAACCGCGAGTTTGTGGTCGGTCTGCGCTTTGTCGACGGATTCCACGGCCGCCTTCAGGTCCGGCCGAGTATCCAGTGCGATCTTTCGAAATTCGTCCCGAGAGATGAGTTCGTCGTTGAAATCGAATGTCCCGGCAACGTCGAACTGTTCAATTGGAGTTCGATCATTGAGCAGCGTAAGCAACTGGATCTTCGCGGTGCGAAGATTCACGTCTGCGGTCTGCACGTCCGACTCGTACTGCACGCGCTGCAGTTCCAATCGATCAAGATCGATTTGCGCGATGTCGCCCGCTTGAAACCGATCTCTGCTGATCTTGAGCACGTGGTCGTAATAGTCGAGGTCATCTCTCGCCAACTGCAGCACCGCTTTCGCTTGCATGGTGGACACAAACGCGCTGCGCAAGTTAAAGAGCAGCGTCCTCTCCAGGTCGGCGTGGGTTGATTCGGCAATCAAAGTCGCTTTTTGCTGGCTCTGCAGCCGCAGGTCGCGTTTGTGTCGCCGCTCCAGCAAATAACTGATCTGGGATGACTCGAAAGTGCCCGCAAAAGGCTCCCAGACACCGTGACTCGGTGCGATTTGCGTCCCGTCCGCCGAAAGCGTCAATGTCGGATTCGGACGCAGGAACGCGGTGATCTCCTGGGCTTTCGATTCGTCGATATTCAGTTTGTCTGCCAACAGCGTGGGATTGCTCTGCTCGAAACGTGCCCGCACCTGCTCCCAGGTCAAAGCCTGCTGCGCGCCAGCCTTCGCGCAGCAGCAGAGCAGAACAAAAAGCGCGGAACATCTCCAAAGCATCTGGCTCATCCACTACTCCATAAATCAATCGTTGCCGGGCTATGCTGGCAACCAATAGGCAATCACAAACACAATGCCTATCTCCGCCACGCAGGGCTCACTTCGAACCGGGAAATGTCGCTGCGGACTTAAGCAGCGAAACGAACGCGTGCCCCAACGGAGGGGAACGGCGGGGCGCGGGACGGGCGTTCGGAGGAATGTGTTTGTCGCGGGCGGACCAGTGACATGCTTGAAACGAGCCCACAAAGCTCGTCGTTGGGATCAAACCGCACCGGGGAAATCCAAGCCGGCAGGGCACCGGCTACGCTCAAACCGACGGCTGACTTATCGCTGACGGCCTGCTTGACCATCCGCTTCGATGGGCTGGATTCTTCCATTTCCTGCCGCGCTGCCTGCAGGTCGTCGGTAGCGGATATCACAGGAAATAGCAGAACCAGAACGCAGCTTAGAAGTAGGAACGGGCGAATCCGATTCAATCGACAGGCGCCCAGGGGACAAACGGACGCGTGGTGCCACATCCAGATGGCAGGCACGGCCAGCGACAGCCAAACGAGATTCAGCAGCAATTCCATTGCGCGACAAGACAGCTTAAACGAAGTGGAAGCGAAACATCCACACTACGCCGAACCTAATCTTCAGATTTACAGTCTTGCAAAATATGAGACACAAGTCAATGTAAACGCAAGGACTTGTACTGCCGGTGCATGTGGCGGCCAGGAAAAAAGGAAAGGCACGACCGAAGCCGCGCCTTTTTCAATTACTTGTTTTTCTCCGTGTCTCTGTGGTGAAAAGGTCCTTAGTCTCTGACCCCATCCATGAAAGCGCGCAGCTTTCGCGAACGCGAGGGATGGCGCAGTTTGCGCAGCGCCTTGGCTTCGATTTGGCGGATGCGTTCGCGAGTTACCGCAAACGACTGGCCTACCTCTTCGAGCGTGTGTTCGCTGCCATCTTCGAGACCGAAACGCATCTTGATGACTTTTTCTTCACGCGGAGTCAGCGTACGCAGCACCTGTGAAGTCTGGTCTTTCAAGTTGACGTTGATCACGGCCTCGGCGGGCGAGACTACCGCACGATCTTCGATGAAATCGCCCAGATGCGAATCTTCCTCTTCGCCAATCGGCGTTTCGAGAGAGATCGGCTCCTGCGCGATCTTCAGCACCTTGCGCACCTTGGCGACCGGGATGTCCATACGCTTGGCGATTTCTTCCGACGTAGGTTCGCGTCCCAACTCTTGCACCAGTTGCCGCGAAGTGCGGATCAACTTGTTGATCGTTTCGATCATGTGCACCGGGATGCGAATCGTACGCGCCTGATCAGCAATTGCACGAGTAATGGCCTGCCGAATCCACCACGTGGCGTAAGTCGAGAACTTGTAGCCACGACGGTATTCGAATTTGTCCACGGCCTTCATCAGGCCGATGTTGCCTTCCTGAATCAGGTCGAGAAACTGCAAGCCGCGGTTGGTGTACTTCTTTGCAATCGAAACCACCAGGCGGAGGTTGGCCTCGATCAGCTCACGCTTGGCCTGCTCCGCATCCATGTCCCCCTGGATAATCTCGCGCTGGGTGCGCTTGAGTTCCTGGAACGACACTCCGGCTTCGACTTCGAGCTTCTCGAGTTCGCTGCGGATAGCCCGCGACTGCCGTCGATATTCCTTGCGCTGCTCTTCACTCCGAGTCGCGTCGGCTTTTTTTTCCAGGTTCGTCGACTGACGGTCGAGCGACCGCATCATGTCGACCGTCTTGTTGGCCCGGTCGATGAGGCGCTTGCGCTCGTTGTTGGTGAAACCTAGCTTGCGGACGCACAGAGAGACATCGACGATAGCGCGTGCCAACGCGATGCGGTAGCGGCGATAGTCTTTAGGCCGTTTCTTCTGCGAGACTGCCGCGAACTTTTCCAGAAGTTGATTGGCCTTTTTGTAGGCCTTGGCCAAGTCGTCGATCTTCCCGGTGAATTCTTTTAGCCGATTCTGCAGAATTTCATCGGTGATTTCTTCCTCATCGAAGGTGACCACTTCCTTGATGGAGCGGACGCCTTTCTTGAGGTCTTCGCCCATCGCCAACAGTTCATTGATGACGATTGGAGAACGCGAGAGCGCCTTCAGAACGCGGAGTTGTCCGCGCTCGATGCGCTTGGCGATTTCAACTTCGCCCTCGCGAGTCAGCAGGGGAACTGTGCCCATCTCGCGCAAATACATGCGGACGGGGTCGTTGGTTTTTTCCAGAGCGCCGGGTGTTAAATCGAGTTCGACGTCCTCGCCAGCTTCGTCTTCGTCGAACTTCTTATCGAGCGCGGAGGAGGGCAACTTCGGTCCCTCCAGCACATCGATTCCTTGCGTACCAATCGTCGTGAGCAGATCGTCCAGGTCTTCAGGAGAATGCACATCGTGCGGGATTAAATCGTTTACTTGGTCATAAGTAAGGTATCCCTTTTCCTTGCCTGTATCGATCAGCTTTTTAATGTCGTCGTATTTGTCGTCAAGAGCCAAGAAAGATTTTCCTTAAATCGTCCCATGGAAGGACGTCGAAACGTCGTTTAATGCGGTGGGAACGTGAAGTGGCGGGATTAGCGCCGACACAAACCTTAAAATTATAGCACAGAAAATTCGCGTACCGGACGCGAAAGCTCGTGCCAGATTCGCCCGTCCTCTATGTTGCCCACCGTTAACAACTTAGATGGCGGAAGACTGCATTTAGTTTCAGGGCTCTAGGTGGATTCAAGCGGGCCGGTAGAGTGCGGCCTGATCAGACAAGCCGGGATCCATCAAGGCCCGTTTCAGGCGGTCTTTTTCCCGCAGCAAAAACCGGAGCCGGTCGGGTTCGTGTTTTTTGGCCGCCTGAAGCTCCCGCTGAACCGAATCCATTTGACGCCGGTAATGAATGCGCCGCAGCGCCCGTACCGCGCCCTCCAATCGCTCGGCCGTGAGTTCTTCGTCTTCTTTCATCAGGATTGCCGCCAGAAGATTGCGGTCGGAATCGGGCAGCGGTGATTCCATGACATCAACAACTTCCCCCACGGAGTTTAGCAAGCATTCCATGAGAGACTCCGTCGTCAACCCGATGTGCAGGCGCTCATGGGTGAGCACAAAATGCGCCTGACGAGCGGGATCGAATTCTTCTGCGGTTCCTTCGCGCGCCGAGATGCGTTGTTCCAAGGTCTGCATCTCGCCGGCCGAGGTTAACGCCCGGATCAACAGCTTCTCGGCATCGGTAACTTGCGCCTCGACGTTAGCTTTGAGGGTCGCGGTCGACCGGTTGGCCGCGGCATGTTTGAGCTCTTGCCGCAGGACGGCAGAGTCGATGCCGAGTTTTTGCGAAATCTCGCGGGCCAGTTCGTCACGTACGATGCGGCTGGGTACTCGCTGAATATGCGGCAGAAGGTGGTTCAGCGCCTTCACTTTTCCTTCGGCGCTGCGAATGGGGAATTGGTTTTGGGCACGCTCGATCAGGTAATCGAAATAACGCTGCGAGTGTTTGAGCGCCTCGCCATACGCGTCCTTGCCTTTGCGGCGGATGAAGAGGTCGGGGTCGAAGCCGGCTTCGAGGGTCAACACTTTGATCTGGAATTCTTCTTCGACCAGAAGGCCCAAGGTGCGCTCGGTGGCTTTTGCACCGGCGGTGTCTGGATCAAAATTCACGACCACATTCTTGCTGAAGCGTCCAAGCAATCGGGCCTGAAGTTCGGTGAACGCGGTTCCGGAGCTGGCGATCACGTTGTGAAAACCGGCCGCGTAAACGGAAATGCAATCCATTTGTCCTTCGACCAGGATGGCGTAGTCCAGTTTGCGAATCGCTTCTTTGGCCTGATCGAGATTGAACAGGACCCGCGACTTGGAATAGATCGCGGTCTCGGGTGAATTGAGATATTTCGGTCCGGCTTTCTCATCGGTGGCGAGTGTGCGCCCGGTGAATGCAATGACCCGGCCGCCCTCGTTGGTGATGGGGAACACAACGCGGTTGCGGAATTTGGAGTAAATATCGGCAAGGCTGGCTTCAGGCTTCGGGCTTTGGGATCCGGGTTGCTGGTCGCGCACGGCTCGCTTTTCTTGCTTGCCCTCCTGTTCTTTGTCATCCCGTGCGGAGTCGAGGGACGTTGCGTCCTGTCGAGAGCTGGCCGTCGTAGCTTGGGAAGCTTCCTTCCACGAAAAAAGCCCGCTTGCACGCAGCACCTCCTCGTCAAATTCTGCTTTCAACCGATCTTTCAACAAGAAGCCGGAATCCGGAGCATAGCCGATGCGAAAGGTTCTAATGATTTCCTGGGTCAGGCCGCGTCCAGCGAGATATTCGCGGGCTCGGGCGCCTTCCGGCCGGCGGAGGCATTCCTGAAAGAATGCAACTGCACG
>Ga0209530_1000610_pt1 | contig 22876 bp, 14 predicted proteins | sample BlaSpr_A8_Ref_O1_FD_187987 | JGI IMG/M metagenome (GOLD analysis project Ga0209530, IMG submission 187987) | Forest soil microbial communities from Thunder Bay, Ontario, Canada - Black Spruce, Ontario site 2_A8_Ref_O1 (SPAdes) (version 2) | ecosystem: Environmental > Terrestrial > Soil > Boreal...
GAGTGGACGGCGCCAAATTACCACCGAAGACCATATCCGCTGCAAATGATGTTAGCCGGCCTACGTCAGAAAGCGCATTTTTGCGACGGAAAGTAGCTAACAGGTGGAATCAGGAGTACGGCGGAGATGGGCCTGGCTATCTTCAGTGCCTGCTAAAGTAGCCGAGACCATACCCTCCTAGGGGTTCTCCGTAGGGGTTCTCCGCAGGACTTCTCCTCAGACGAACTCGAGAAAGCCTTATCCAAGTGCGAAAGGTCAAAGTCGCGACGCGCAATGTTGCAGATTTCGGGGACTATGGTCTAGGGGCGGTGGCGCGATGCAAAGAACAGCCGCCCAGATATCGGGTGGCTTTCCGATTTACGCGCAACCAGGGCCAGGGGAGTCCAGCCTTGCTTCCCCTCGTCCCCTAAAATGTCTGTAACATCGTTCGATCTGCAGCGTACTGCTTTATGGACGCCAAGAGGAACATGGCGAAAGAACCGCAGCCCCGCGTGGGCGGAACCGGGCAGCTGGAGGGGCCGGACTTGGAGAGCGTAATCGAGCGCGCACGTGGTCACGATGCCGAGGCCCAGGCAGAGATCTATCGCCGCTATTTCCGGCGGGTATTCGGATTGTGCCGTTACATGCTGGACTCGCGAGAGGGCGCAGAAGACGCCACCAGCGATGTCTTCCTCAAGCTGCAGCGCTCCATCCAGAGCTACGACGGTTCGATACCGTTCCCCAGGTGGCTGCTACGGGTGGCTGGCAACCAATGCATTGACGCCTTGCGGCGCCGGCAGCGTGAACGGAAGGTGATTGTGGAAGTGGAAGAGGGAACCGCGGTCATCGAGGCGGCCAGTTCGGAGCCGTCGCCGCTGGGTGCTGTCGTCAGCAGGGAAGAGAGGGAGCAGGTGCGGGATACCATCGCACGCTTGCCGGAGAACTATCGTGTACCGCTGGTCCTGCGCTATTACAGCGAACTGAGTTATGACGAAATCGCGCAGGAGTTGGATCTGGAGAGGAACTACGTGGCGGCGCTGATATTTCGGGCCAAGCAAGAGCTGCGCCGGAGAATGGCCCGCAGGAGCAAGTGATCATGGAATGTTATTCGGAACAGATCGTCGCCATCGCCGTCGACGGCGAACTGGCAGTGGAGGAGGCGCAGCGCCTGCGAGACCACTTGGCCACGTGCCAGCGCTGCCGGGATCTGGTGGATGCATTGCGCGCCGAGAACCGCGTTCTGAGTGAAAGTCTGCACGAGCTTCCGGAAGAAGCAGCCAGTCCCGCGAGCTTCTCCTCTCTGCGCTGGTCCTGGGGGTGGGGCGACTTCGCGATCCTGGCCGCGGTGCTGGTGCTAGGTTCGATCATCGTCCCTTGGATCGATGAGCTGAGCATTCCGGAAGCGCTGCAATGGTTAAATCCCTTCGGCTTAAACGGCAGCACGAACCTGATCTTCAACCTTTCTCACTACTTTGCACACGGAGGTACTGCCATGTTAGCCGATTATGCTGTTGTTGTCGGGTGGCTTTGTTTGCTGGTGCTGTTGGGCGGGAGCGCACTGCTGGTGGCACGTCGAGGGCGGCTACGGAACCCTGGCCTGCGCCTGCTGATCGTGTTGCTTGCGTTGGCGTTGCCCAGCTTTGCCCTGGATCGGCGTCACGCTGACTTCGTCACAGTGGCGGCGAACGAGACTGTCGACGACACTCTTGTGGCCGCCGCTAACGTTGTGCGCGTGGAAGGTGTGGTTAATGGAGACTTGGTGGCTTTTGGCCGGACTGTGGAAGTTCGCGGCACCATTAAGGGCGACCTGATCACTTGTGCCCAGAGGACCGAGGTCAGCGGAACTGTGGAAGGCAACATCTACAGCTTGGCGCATACGCTCGACTTGTCCGGGCAAGTGGGCCACAGCATCTACGGCTTGGTGCAATCCTTGCATGTGGACGACCGGGGCAACGTGGGCGAAGGTGTCGTGATGGCTACCGGCGACGCCAGTTTCGAGGGCGCGGTGAAGCGCAGCGTGAACATCTTCATTAGTGGCAACGCCGATGTGAGCGGCGTTATCGGCCGCGATCTGACGACTTTCGAGGGTGGCCTTACGCTGACCAACACGGCCCGGGTCGGCGGCAACTTGAGCGCTGGTGTGCGGCGGCTGAACGATGTGCACATCGCCGACGGGGCGACCATTGCGGGTAAGCGTGACATCCAGGTCAACGTGCGGGAGAGCCACTTCGTGCGCCCCAGATTCTACGTCCACCAGGCTCTCTGGCTCGCTGGCGCCATGCTGGTGGGATGGCTGGGCCTGCTTCTATTTCCCACCTTCTTCCAGGCCACGACTCAGCGGGTGGGCTCAGGGTGGCGTTGTCTCGGGCTGGGAATCGGGGTTCTAGCGGGCGTGCCTCTGGCCATGTTCTTGGCAGCCATCACCCTAATTGGCTTGCCGGTCTCGCTCATACTGCTCGCCGTGTATCTGACGGCGATCTACCTGGCGAAGATTTGGGTTGGAGCCTTCCTGGGGTGGATGATTCTGAAGCCATCCGGAGCTACGAAAGGCGATTGCATGCTCGGACTCCTGTTGGGCCTGTTGATCCTCACCATCGTTGGGTTCATCCCCTATCTTGGTGGGCTGGTCCATTTGGGTATGGTCTGCCTGGGTTTGGGAGCGTTTGCCGGGCAGCTTTATCGGGCTTCACGGCCGGCAATGACGGCCTAAAGAACAGGATGACTCTGCCGCTTTGCACAGGGCGACGGCTACGCCAGGTGCCTTCCAGTCCTTGAGCGCCTGACTCACAAAATCATCGAAAATCGCCCAGCCCGAGCAGCTTGGCCGACGCCGCCGGCCGCAGGCTCACTCGTCCTCAGTACGCCATAGCGGCTCCCCGCCCAGCGAGTGGTAGAACCCCCATCCCGCCAGCGCTACTACGCTCAGCAAGGCCAGAAGCGACGTCGGCATATACCACGCGGAAAAGTCGGTTGAGAAAGGCACGTTGACAATCAGATCGATGGTGAAAATCGCGCAGGCCAGAGGGATAAAACCGAACCGCAGGACAAGCAGCACAGCGATGGCATAGACCAGAATCTGCGCGGGCAGTTCCACCGCCATGAAGGTGCTGGTGAGCCCTTTCGGCACCGCAAAGATTGCGACAAAGACAATGGCGGCAATCCACTCTTTGCGCAGCAGAACCTTCAGCCCAAACAGCACCAAGAAGAAAACCAGCGTGCCCTGAATCGATTGCGGCCATTGCTGCAGCCACGCGCCCAGGGCCTCGCGGCCCCCTATCAGGGCGGCGGTTGAAAACAGGTAGGGCGCCGCTCCCAGTCGCATCATGGGGATGTAGCGAATCTGGAAAACCAGAATCCACACCACACCCAGAAGCACGCCGAAAAGAATGTCGCGCCCCACCAGCGGATCGCGTCCGTGTCCCGCCAGCAAGCGGCTCCAGGAAATGATGGTTTGCGGCCAGTGACGCCTCACCCACGGCTCCACTGCCATGTACATCATCCACAGCGCGCCCGAAATGAACAATCCGGTGCTGACCGCGAGGACAAAAAGGCCGAGCGTGTCGCCGATGGTTGCGAAGTGGGCGCGGCAGACGAACAAACCCATTTCCATGGCAAATATCACCAGCGCCAGGCGAAGCGCTCCGGCCCGATCGCCTCGTCCCTGGCGGTAGTTCCTGCGTGCCAGTAACGCGGACCCCGTCAACAGTGAGCACAACAACGCCAGCTCAATTATTCTCGTGATCTGCTCGCCGATGGATTTCTTCTCTGTGTCCTTCACGCGCTCGGGCTTGGTCCAGCTGCCGATCAGAGAAAAGAACACGGGTTTTCCCTGAAATGCCGCCGCTTCCACGCGCAGCGGACGCATGGTCCCCGGCCATGTTCCCGTCCAGGCCTGGCGCGTGTCAGAAGTTGCCAGCGACGTCCAGATAGGTTGTGCCGGCTGTAATTTCGATGGATCCAGCCCGGCGGCACTGAAGAGTATGTTCCAGTCAAAGGGCGCAACCGCGGGCGCGGTCGGCGCGCCGGCAGTTGCTTTTTTCCCTTCTTCTTTCAATTTTACGTCTATCCGTGGCGCTAGCTTTTCCGGCGGAATCGCCTGGAAATACGTCAGGCGCCCGTTGGGATCGAGTTCCAGATTGATCATGCCCGAGAGCACGGTCGGCGGATCGGTCCCGGTGATGATTCCCGGCGTCAACAAGTTGTCCCGGAAATCGCTCGCCATCATGTCGTCAGGACTTTGCCGATACCAGTACTGCAGCAGGGAGGGCCGCGCCGCCAGCACCTCGTCCCAATGCGGAGGCTTGTCGTTTTTCTCCACATACTCCTGGAAGTCGTCGTCATAGCGCAGGCTATAGGCGCTGTCCGCGGGCCGGCCGCCATATCCGAGCTGGGCAATAATTTCGTGGGATCTCTGGGTCAGTACCTCCGGAGTCTGCTCTAACCCCATCTTCTCCAGGGCACTGTAGTGAAGGGAGAGATAAGTGACCACAGCCAGGCCGAGCAGCACCGCGGCCATGCAGAGCACCGCGGCTCGTGGACGCAAGCCCGCCGATTCTCCCGCCGCTGCCACCATCTGCGGCGAGGGCGTTTCTCCCGCGGCCAGCGCGGCGGCCAGCGGATCTCCACCGGGTAAGGCCGCGGCCACGCTGGGCACCGTTGCCGGACGCGCCGTGGGCTCGGTTTCAAGGCAGTGAAGAATTACTCGCTCCACCACCGGATCCAGATCTTTCACTACCGACGAGGGCCGGCTGGGAGTTCTATCGCCCCGATTGCTGGCTGACGATTTTTCGGTAAAGGCGCGCTTGCCGGTGAAAACCTCATACAAGACCAGCCCCAGAGCGTAGATGTCGCTGCGTACACTCACTTCTTTACCGGCCAGTTGCTCGGGCGCCATGTAAGCGGGAGTTCCGCTGCGGATCTCGTTGCCCCGAATGTCGTCGCTGAGCCCCGCCAGCCCGAAATCGGTGACCACCACCTGCCCGCGTCCATCGAGCATGATGTTGGCGGGTTTCAGGTCGCGGTGCAGCACGCCTTTGCTGTGCGCCGCAGCGATTCCCGCGCAGAGCTGGCGGGAGATGTCGAGCGCCTTATCGGGCGGAAGCCGGCCGATGCGGCGCAGCAAAGAAGCCAGGTCTTCGCCATCGACGTATTCCATGGTGAAGAAGGTGTGGCCGTCGACGTCTCCTACGTCATAGACTCGGCACACGTTGGGATGCGAAACCCGGCGCGCGATTCTTACTTCATTGCGAAAGCGCTCCAGCAAGCCTTCGTCGCGCGCAGCTTCGTCGGGCAGAAACTTCAAAGCCACGGGCTGGCCGAGCGTGAGGTCATCGGCGCGGTAGACTTCGCCCATGCCGCCTTTTCCCAGCAGAGCAACGATGCGGTAACGGCTGGCCAGCAGTCGGCCGGGCAGAAATCGGCCGTCGTGCAGAGGATAGCCAGCCGAACTTGGCGGCCTGGAATTTCCCGAGGACGGCGGCCGCGGCGGAAGTGGCGAAGTGACCGTGGGAGCATCGAACGCCGCGAGGTCGATGGTGGCGGCATCGTTGGAGCCCAGATCAGGCGCGCCGCAGGCTGCACAGAAGCGTGCGGCATTCGGCATCGCGGTGCCGCAGGTTGCGCAAAAAGGCATGGCGTTCCCCGTACAGATTTTGCCAATACAGTCTAAACCAGACGGCGGGCGTCGGACCTCGGGCGTCAGGCGTCAGCCCCCGACCTCGGCTATGCCCCTATTTGGAGAACTGCTAACCAGATGACGACCACGGTCCTGTACGCCGTGCGGATGAGGCGGTCTGCGATCTCCTGGATCTCCGCATTTTCTCGGTATGCTCATTTCGTGCTCCTGCCTCGGATTTGGCGCCTGCGTCACAATTTTTCTGCCTATGACGCTGCCTACGTTGTCCTTGCTGAGAAACTCAGTGCTGCATTAGTGAGGAATGTGTCGCGGCAGAGCGGGCACAATCATCAGTTCAAGCACGGTAACGTCCGAGAGTTCAACTTGAAATTCTTCGCTCTCGCGAATTGTCGCGGGCGGGCTGAAATTCCAGTGCGGGCACAAGATTTCCCGAGCGGGTGGATTGAGGCTAGGTTCGCGATGGCAAAATCCTAACCAACGACGCCAAATGGCAACTGCGAGGAGATCGCCGACCCGCTCATCGCCTACGGTCGGCGGCGGCGCAACAGAGCGTGCGATTCTCCGCAGCGACAGGCTGGACCTCTCGGAGAAGCTACTTTAGCTTCGTGTACTCGGCTTTCACTTCTTTCAAGATGGGGATGTCGGCGTCAGCATCTTTCCAAAGCGCAAGGAAATCCAGGTAAGCTTGGCGAGAATTTTGTAAGTCTCCTGAGGACTTGTAGGCGCGAGCCAGTCCCAGATGAGCCAGCGCTCCGAGCGGATAATTCAACACCAGGCCCGGCCGGCCGGTTAACTTCCTGAATTCCGTCGCTGCTCTTGGACCGTCGCCCATCGCCAAGTAGGCTTGCGCCCGAACATAAGCTGGATAAAGAGTTGGGACCGCGGTTGATCCAGGATTCGCAAACTCAAGAGGAGTCTCGACCCCCAGATCATCGATGGCTTTCGAAGGTCGCGCTCGCCGCAGGTCGATGTCCGCATGAATAGCGGGTAGCCAGTATTTCTGGACAATCGTGCCCTCGGGCCAGTGTTTGTCTAGCTCCCGGCAAAGGGCCTCGGCCTCGATGGCGCTTCCGATTTGCACTAGTGCGACAGCCGAAAGCGTTGCAACATCCTGCCCATGCGAGAGCTTCTGCGCCTGGAAAATGTATGTTTGAGCCCGCGCGAACTCTCCGACTTCGCTCTCGCGAAGGGCAGCCTGAACCAAGTAGCTGGCGGCCAATTCCTTATTTCCATCGCGTTCCATCAGATTTTCGGCGGCACGCGAAAACTCTCGGGCCTTTTCGAAATGTCCGTAGTAGGCCGCGGTGTTGGATTGCTCGGATAGAAGAATAGCCTGAGCTCCGGGCAGATCGGACGACCGCTGAACCAGGCGCTCCATTTCTTTTTCGTCGTTATCTAGAAAGGCTATCCAGTAGTGCGCTTGCAGCAGAGAATCGGTCTGCAAGCCTCGTTTGTCGGCTTCCGCTAAAACCGTGTGGGCTTCTTCAACCTGGTTCAAAGCAAGCAGGCCTACTGCCAAATTTGTGTATGTCGAAGCTCTCGACGGGTCGAGCAGCAGAGCCTTGCGAAGGTTTCGGACCGACTGCTCATAGCGGCCGAGTTCGCTTTCGTCGTTGGCCAAGTGGTTGTAGGCGCCCGCAGAGTCGGGGTAGTTCTGAACCGCAACAGTGTAGACTCCTGCGGCCTTCTCCAAATCGCCGGTTACATACAAGTAGTAGCGCGCCTCAATCGCCTCCCGTTCGGCTTCAGTCACGCGATCCCTAAGCTCGTAGGCTTTGGCGGCATTCTCACGGGCAAGTTCAGAGTCTCCGAGATTGTGGTTGATGGTTGCCAGCGCGCTATAAGCCATGGCAAAGTTCGGATCCAGTTCGATGGCTTTCTTGAAAATCGGCAGCGAGTCGCGGTCGCCCTTTCTATCCCAAGTGGATAGAGCCAAGCCATACGCGTTGAGAGCATCCAACGAAAACGTGGTGGCCTGTTCAAGCGGCGTATCGAACTTCTGCACGGTGGCGAGCGATTCGCCGAGTTCGGCGCGCAGCTTGGATGCCGCTCCGCCCAGACTATCCAACACCTTCTCCTTCGACGACGCCGTAACCTGTTCCTCGGCGAGCGTGTTTCCGTTGTTACAATTTACCGCTTTCAAGCCTACGACATATTCAGCACCTAGACGGCCGATCGCTCCGGCAAGATAGGCCTTGCTGCCGGCACGCTGACAAAGCTCGCGGGCCAACTCGGGCGTGAGCCTCGTACCGGCCGGCTGAGTCATCTGTTGCAAAGTCTTCGCGACTTGGCTGTCGGCGAGTACCTTCAGGAAAGGCGATTGCCGGAGGGAAACGCTGAGAGCTGTCTTCAACGTGTCATCGAAAACCGCATCCCCCGTGCTGTTGGCGAAGTCGGAGAGGACGATGGTGTCTTTATGAGACAGTGGTTGGTTTCGGCGCGAATGGTAGTAAAACCCGCCCGCAACCAGCAGAGCTGACAACAGAACGGAAATCAAAATCGTCCAGGGCTTTGCAAACCGAACTGCAGGAGACCGGGTCGCGGTCATCGTGGCAAAGGTGGCCGCAGAAACATGTCCGCTCTCGGAGTCCCGCTTGAGGCGATGCAAATCGGCACGAATGTCGGAAGCGTGTTGGTAACGCAGGTTACGATCCTTATCCAGACACTTATGAATGATCCGTTCTAAATCAACTGGCAGATCGGGATTCAACCGCACCGCCGACACGGGTGCGCGATTCAAGATGGACTCGAAGACTAGCCCGGTGCTTTTCCCCCGGAAGGGCAGCGTGCCGGTGGCCATCTCGTACAGCACTGCGCCAAAAGAGAACAAATCTGTGCGTGCGTCCAGTTCCTTGGCTCGCACTTGCTCCGGTGACATATAGGCAATCGTTCCCAAAGCTGTCCCAGGACTCGTCAGGTGTTCTTCCAGGGTCACAGTCGATTGCGCAGTGGCTGCCACGGCTTCGGCTTTGCTGACCACTGGCGTGACTTTCGCCAAGCCAAAGTCCAGCATTTTCGCGTGTCCGCGCTTGGTGACGAAAATGTTTGCTGGCTTGATGTCGCGGTGGACAATGCCAGTGGAGTGGGCGGCATCGAGAGCGTCGGCAATCTCGATGCCAAGCAACAGCACTGCTTCAATCTCCAGCGGACGGCCTGCAATGCGGTGCTTCAGCGTTAAACCCTCCAGAAACTCCATGGCGATGAAGGACTGGCTGTCCTCTTCGCCAATTTCGTAAATCGTGCAGATGTTCGGATGATTCAGGGCTGAGGCTGCCTTCGCTTCGCGCTGAAATCGGCTGAGAGCATGCGGGTCTTTGGCTACATCGTCGGGCAGGAACTTCAGGGCAACAAACCGTCCGAGCTTCACGTCCTCTGCTTTGTAAACCACACCCATCCCACCACCGCCGAGTTTTTCAACGATGTGGTAATGCGAGATGGTTTGGCCGATCATTTAAGTTCATTCTGGGCCGAATTGTGAGCATGGTAGGCCGCCGCTAAGAGCAAGTCAACGCACCCGGAGAGGCACGGAACAATTTAGTTTCAGAAGCTCGGCCACCAGGAATGGCCGTGTCCACGCTCTCGATTGTGTAATCCCGCAAGTAGCCACGCGCGCACGTAGTCAGATCTCCGCAACGTGTTACCTCGCCGCACTCAATCGCCGCCCGTAATCTTTTTCTGGCTTTCTCGCCCTGCGATGGAACGAGTAGGCATCACTTCATAGTGGGTAGTGCGTTTCGGGAGGCAATCGTTACATGGAAAGGGAGCGCTTGGTGCTTGCCCGCGCAGACCAGGCAACGGCTCGATCATTCAGCCAACGGCCCTACAGGTTATGCCTGGCTCTTTACGTCAGATTTCAGATTCAGATTCCGGATCAACCGGTGCAAGTACTTCGGATGAATCCCCAAGAGGCGAGCGGCCTCGACGTGATTGCCGTCGGTCTCGGCCAAGGCCGTCAGGACAAGCTGTTTTTTCGTTCGGCTCAGGGTGTTGTGATATCGCGCCGCAGCCAAAGCGGGGGACGGTTGCTCCAGTAGCGTGTCTGGCAAGTCTTCCGCGAGAATCTCGTCGGTCAGTCCCAGCACGATCGCATGTTCGATGGCGTTCTCTAATTCGCGAACGTTTCCCGGCCAGCTATATTTCATCAGCAACTCACGTGCCTCGGCAGCGATTCCTGTGAAGCCACGATGGCACTTCTCCGCATACTTGTTGGCGAAATGCAAAGCCAGTAACGGAATGTCCTCGCGATGCTCGCGCAGTGCAGGAATAGCTACGGAAACCACATTCAGGCGGTAGTACAAGTCCGGCCGGAACTCGCCCGTCTTGATTGCTTCCTCCAAGTTCTTGTTCGTCGCAGCCAGGACACGCGCGTTAAATGGCAGCAAGCGATTTCCACCGAGTCGTTCAAATTCACGCTGCTGCAAGACGCGCAAGAGCTTGGCCTGTAATAGAGGAGCCAGTTCCCCGATTTCGTCGAGGAACAGCGTCCCCTCCCCCGCGATGTCGAACTTGCCTTTCTTGGTTCCGACTGCACCTGTGAAGGCTCCCTTTTCGTGGCCGAACAGTTCGCTCTCCAGCAAGGCCTCCGGGATCGCGGCACAGTTGACGGCGACGAACGGTTTGTCGAGCCGCTCACCGCTGGCGTGAATGGCGCGGGCCACGAGTTCCTTGCCCGTTCCACTTTCGCCGCGAATGAGCACCGTCGATTGCCCCCTCGCCACTCGCACGATGAAGTCACTGACGCGTCGCATTGGCTTGCTCTCCCCGATTAGGGAGCGGTCGGTTTTCGCTTCTGCCTGAAGGCGCTGGTTTTCCGCCTTCAGCGAATCCAGCTTCGACAAATTCTCTAGCGTGACTGCTGCGATGCGGGAAATGGTGCTGACAAAGTAGGCGTGGTCCTCTCCAAAAACCGGGGAAGAGGCGGGTGAGCTCAAATAGATTACCCCGAGAATTCTCTCAACCGCCACCAAGGGCACACACAACACATGCTCCGCGGAAGTGGTTTCGGCGGCAGCTGCTAACACGGCACAGTGTTCCCAGATCGCCTGCTGCACCAACTCGTCGCGGATAAGCATCTCCGGCGGAGCGAGATCCTTTCTATTCCACGTACAGGGCGGACTGGGTTCTTCACTCGCGTTCGGTTGGAGGACGATTGCAGCCTGAGAGGCCGGCACCACTTCGCAAATAAGCTCCAGCAATTCGCGCTGCATGGCTTGCGCGTCGCGGGTGGAATTGATCATGTTCGCGATCTTGAAAAATGCTGTCAGATCGCGCGCCATTCGACCTACCCACGAGTCACCTGTCGGTAGGCCGGAGCGATCAAGAGACAGCGTTTTCAATTGTGAGCCCATGACATCGCTGCCGGAGCGCGATGACAGAGGGCCGGTCTCCTCATCTGGACCGGTGAGGAATACAAACTCGCTGTTCCCGATGCGAATCCGGTCTCCATGCTGGATGGTCTGGCGACTCATCCGCGCTCCGTTGACGAAAGTTCCGTTATGACTGTCGAGGTCGGCGATCTCAAAAACATCGGTCGAGACCTCACTCACCGAGCAATGCTTTCGTGAGACCGCAGGGTCGCCCACCTCCAACTGGTTGGAGGGATCCCTACCCAGGATCAGCGGGCCATCTTTCACGACCCGGACAATTTCCTTGGGAAATCCGGAGATCGATATCAGTCTCGGGTTGATCAACTCTTTCTCCGGTTGTTCAGTGTAGTCGAAACTGCGGGAGAAGCATCCTCGAATCGATCCCTTCTGCGGAACCAAAAGGCTACCCGTGAGTAGCCTTTCGACTACCACTTGGCGCCCCGGCGGAGAATTCCGGTGAAGGCGGCAGGGCTTATGTCGTTGCAGAATCAGAGCAATGGAGCGGGGCAGAATCTCGATTGGGCTTGGCACGAAGCATGCATCATCTCAATGCGTCACAGTAATCGTCCCGCGACAGCGCAGACGAGCTTGAGTGACAAATTCAGTTTGGGTTCCACTGCGAGGAGCCCCAAGGAGGATCTTATGAAACGCAACGGTATCGGGATTCTGTCGCTGGTGGTGATGTCGTTAGTGCTCAACGCCGTGGCCCAAGTTCGGTCTGTCGCCAAAGCGAATGTGCCGTTTGCCTTCAAGGTAGGCTCAGCGCAGCTTCCAGCTGGCACTTATGTAATCAACACAGTTGGCGCGAGCGCAATCCAGGTCCGGAACGGCCAGACAAGCGCAAGCGCGTTGTCGTTGGTCAGGTCCGAGTATCAACGCGACTCGGCCGCCAAGCTGGTGTTCCATCATATGGCTGGCCAGTATTTCTTAGCGGAAATCTGGAGAGGTGCGGGTACCAATTGTATGGTCATCGCGCCCTCCCAAGAAGAAAAGAGCCTGGAGAAAGAACTGCGGCTGGCCACCGGCCAATCGAAAAGCGAGGACGTCTTGATTGCTCTTAACTGAAACTAACCCAAATAAGCAGCCGGAGCCAAACGCTCCGGCTGTTCGTCTTGTACGCCGTGCATGTTCGGCAGCTAACGGGTGCAAGTCCCGTCTCAACCGGATGGAGGTGAAGAGTAGCGAAGCGCAAGGGCGTCACCGCGAGAACTCTTAAGCCTCCGGAGACCGCGTTGACCCTGTACTGGAAAAACGGCAAAGTCGCGATGACTGATGGGCCTATGCGGAAACCAAGGAACAGCTCGGCGGCCTTCAAATCCTTGAGGTGCGAGACCTCAATCATGGCGTTCAGCTTGTTTCACAGCAACCAGGCTTTAAGTATGGACTTGGGGAGAACTAGCGGGCTAACCCACCTGAACGGTTAGCATCGATATCGATCCGCCATCGACACCTTCGATTGGGAAAGTGATGATCTCGCCTTGCTGCTTAGTCCCAATGACATACAGTACGGGCAAGTAATGATCCGGTGTCGGAATCGAAAGCAAAGCTTCTGGTCCGAGTTTCTCGTATTCAAGAAGAGGTTTGTACTCTCCGGCTACCATCATCTCCTTCGCATCCCGTTCAAAACGAACAGCCCAATCGTAAGGATCAGGCATGTGCCGACCCCACGCATAGGCGTGCAGATTGTGGACCAGGTTTCCGCTACCGAGGACCAGGATGCCCTCTTCGCGCAATGGCGCGAGCTTTCTGCCAATCTCAAAATGGAATGATGCTGGCTTATTTTCGTCGATGCTTAGCTGGACGACGGGAATGTCAGCATCGGGATATACGTGCCGGAGCACCGACCATGTCCCGTGATCGAGCCCCCACGAGTTGTCGAGCGTAACTTCCAACGGCGCCAGCAATTTTTGTACTCGACGGGCGAGTTTGGGATCACCAGGCGCAGGATATTGCACTTGAAACAGTTCTCGGGGAAACCCGCCAAAATCGTGAATGGTTCTCGGCGAAGTGGCAATCGTTACTCCGGTTTCTGAAACAAACCAGTGGGCCGAGATAGACAGAATGGCTTTGGGTTTGGGTATTGTCCGTCCTATGAGGCTCCATGCTTTTGTGTAGCCGTTCTCGAGGACGGCGTTCATCGGATTGCCGTGACCAAAAAAGATCGCGGGGAGTATCTCAGCCATGTGCAGGCACCTCTCTTTGATTCACGCCCCGTCTGCCGGCAATTGGCGCGGGCCGGCCTAGTGCTGTTAGCTTAAGTCTGCTCAGCCGCCAGTCGGATAATGAGCACACAGTATCACTTTTGCGGACTCGATTGCGCGGTCGCGTGAGTCCACTTTGTGAACGAAAGCAAAGCAGGTTGACTCGACCAATTTCTATTCTCCTGCCAGAGTGGTCACAACTCTTGCAGAATTTGGCGGCCGGGACTCGATCCCGCGACCTCCCTGCGTGACAGGCAAGCGATACGCGGTCGGCCTTCGCGGTCGGAGCGAAGCATTTTCTCCTCGAGGATGGTCTTGAAAAGCTCGCGCTCCCACTTGGAAAAAATAGAGGTCGGTCGCTTCGGGCGTGCGTCCCTGTTTGCTAGGGACAGCAGCAGAGGTCTCAGACGTTTTTGCAGGCGTGTTCCATGCCATCAGCGCGCGCCGGGCGGAGCTGATTCTTAAGTCCACAGTCCGTCATTGCTCGGGTGGCCGCAGCGTGCGGGCGAACTATATAACAATTTGTGTTATAATCGATTCCTGACGAGGATACTGTGACCGGCGAAGCACTAAAAGCGGGACGCGAGGAAGTCAACCTGACGCAGCAAGAAGCAGCGTCAAGGCTGGGCCTCACGCAAGCCTACCTGTCAATGCTCGAACGAGGGCGTCGGCCAGTGACTACGGAACTCGCTACGCAGGCAATGAAGGTATTCCATCTCCCGCCAACGGCCCTGCCCCTGGAAGCGGACCTTCATTCGACTCTGGATGAGAGTGCGTTCAAAGCAGAGCTCGGCGCACTGGGATACCCGGGCTTCTCCTACCTGCGCGGAAAGTCCCACTACAATCCTGCTCGATTGCTGTTCCTTGCAATCGACCAGGACGACCTTGACCGAAGGGTGGTTGAGGCACTTCCCTGGCTGGCCTACACGTATCCGGAAATGGATTGGGAGTGGCTCACCCGCAACGCCAAGTTGAATGACCGTCAGAACCGGCTTGGGTTCGTGGTGGATCTTGCCCAGGAAGTCGCAGAGAAGGCCGGCAAAGCATCACGAGGAGAGAGCCTCTCGCAGAATAAGGCCCTCATAGAGCGTTCGCGACTCGCAAAAGAAGATACGCTCTCACATGAATCCATGACTCAAGCTGAGCGCAAGTGGCTTCGTCAGAATCGTCCGTCAAAAGCGCGACACTGGAATCTACTCACGGATCTTGACGTGAGACACTTGGCCTATGTGCCCTCGTGACGCAATGCCGGAGCCGTGGCGGTCATTCCTGAACGAGTTGGACCGAATTGCGACCTCGACGGTGCGTCTCGACTGCATTGGCGGCTTTGTTGTCACAATGCTCTACGGCTTGAGTCGTCCCGCTGCATTTTCCATCACACACCACAGTTTCCAAAGAGGAGGCTTTACGCAAATACTTCAAGGTGACTCCCTCACCGCCTGCGGCTGGCTGGGCACTCCAAATCGACGCATCTCGCGCCCGATCAAGCGATCAAGCGTCAGTGTCGACCGGCCTCTGCCGAGTGAACGCACACCAGAAATTACGGTCCACTAAGGGTCTACGAACTGTTTCCGGGGGTCGTTAAAACGCTTCTGTTGCGCCATCCAATAACGCATTTGGCAGGGAGGAAACCTATGTCCCATCATTTCGATACCAAACTTGCGAAAGAGGATCCAAGTCTGAACGTGTGTGATCTCTATCTGTTTCAGGGCGCTCCCGACACAACGGTGATGGCGATGACCGTCAATCCTGATGTTGTCCTTTCTGCACCGGACACCCTTCACGTTGAGGGTTTGTATGCCTTCCGCCTGGGCCTGACTGGTGACGCTCGCGAAGACGTTGTCTTCAAGTTCAGGTTCAACGAACCGAGACATGTGAACGGGGACGAGCATGTCCATGTTCAGAAGTTTCAGGTCCGTAGAGCCACAGGCGAGACTATCGGCGGGGACAAGGGCGAACTCCTGATAGAAGGCGATACGGGCAAAGTCCATAGCAAGTCTGGTATTCGCGCCTTCGTCGGAATCGCTCCCGATATGTTCGCCGTCGACGCTGACGCATTCCACAATCTTCAGAATGCCTTCTACAAGGAACACAGGTATGACGGCGATTCGTTCCTGCGCCATCGCCAGAACTTCTTCAACCATCGCAACATCACTGCGATTGTCCTCGAAGTCCCAAACCATCTGATCGGCAAGGGAACGGTTCATGCCTGGGCCACAGTGTCACTTTACGGCCATGCTCCTGAGATGCAGTTGTCACGTTGGGGTCTTCCGCTCATGACGCACCTCTTTCTCAACGATCCCGGCAATCAAGATGTGAAAGAAACCTACAACAAATCGGGGCCATCTGATGACATCGCTTTACTGTCGGGATACATCGCAGACTTTACCCAGAAGATGGCTACCTATGCAGGATCTGTCATCAACCCGGAAGAATACGGAAAGCAAATGGTCTCTCGACTATGCCCGATCACCTTGCCTTATGAATTAGGAACGGCAGCTGCATTTGATCTCGTGGGATTCAATGGGAGGGCACTGGGTGATGATGTTGTGGATGTGATGCTTACGTTGGCGTCAAACCGGCCCCTCCGGGGCGGCGTTGCCCCTGATCGCAATCGGATCCGTAGCGAGTTCCCATATTTTGGCGAGCCCTACTCGAAGGAAGAACAGAAGGATGTCGTACCATGGCACCCAAGAACCAGCCAATGACACCTGCATGACCAAAAAAAGCGGTAACAAATTCGACTATTCGACTATTCGTGAATTTACTGGACGGCAGCATCCGATCGACCGGGCACGTAAAATGCCGACGGGTCACCGCCTACGGATAGAATTAGAGGCCAGAGTTGAGGCAAGAATTTGAGCACTACGGTATCGCCAGTGTCGTCAAGCACTTAAGCTTTCAAAATCCCCTGCGTCTGCTAATCCGCCTACATCCTATTTAGTTACTTAGGCTTACAATGGATTCATCATTCGCTTTTAAGTCCGTTGCGTCTGCCAATATTCGATCACTTTCTTTGAAGCCCGGCCATCACGGTGAAACAACCCGCGCTTGTCTGAGGAGAGGCCTTCCTGGAAATCTACCCAGCGTTCCATGGCCTCAGCAGCTGTCCGATTCTTTTCTGAAGACGGCATCTTCTCTGTTCTCCTCCCGAACGTTTTGCACTCGGAACAATGAATTGCGGCCGATTAAGGTCGCCGGGATGGCGGCGACTCAAGTATGTCTGCGCCCCAATGGTTGTCCTTTTGCTTGAAACAGACTTCGCCATTCTGATTGATGATAATTAATGGGCGAGTAAGCAGCATCGGGGAAACGGACCATGCCGTGCCCTGCGGCTTCCGCTTCGCTTCCCACATCGCCGTCTGGACAGTTTCCTTGTTGGCGACGACTGGCTAAGTGACGGGCCGATTCTGGGATTGTGAGTGACACCGCGATATTTCGTCGACAATAGATGAGTAACGCTGTTTGAAACCTCGATCTCTTCTTTCACGTTTTTCGTGCCCGACACAACGGCTAGCGCCACACCTCTTTGCTCGTTCCCGAGAGCGCTCTGTCCAAGTAGGTTGCGGCGCTAATAAGTGCCAGATGCGTGAATGCCTGGGGGAAATTCCCAAGGTGTCGGCCGTTTGGACCGAGTTCCTCCGAATACAGCCCGAGATGGTTGGCATATCCTAAGAGTTTCTCAAATAGCAACTGCGCTTTTTCCAACTCCCCGGCGCGAGCCAAGCATTCGATGTACCAAAATGAGCAGGCAGTAAAGCTACCCTCTGTGCCTGGAAGCCCGTCCACTTGGGTGCGCTCCGCTTCATAGCGACGGACCAGGGTGTCCTCAACCAGGCGTCCCTCAATCGCTTTCATAGTCGATCGCCACATGGGGTCGACAGGGCTGATGAATCGCATTAGAGGCATCAACAGCGCCGATGCGTCCAAATCTTTGCTGCCCTTGGATTGCACGAATGACTGCAAACTTTCGTCCCAGAAGTTTGTAAAGATATCTTCCCGAATCTTATCCCGTGTATGCATCCAAGTCGCCAGAGGCCCGGAAAGCGAGCGTTTCTCCGCCAGCCGCAACGCCCGATCGAATGCCACCCAGCACATTAGGCGCGAGTGCAGGAACTCCCGGCCGCCGCCACGAACTTCCCATATGCCTTCATCCGGCCGCTGCCAGTTCTTTTCCAGCCACTCCAGTATGCGTTGAACACCCTGCCATCCAGCGTACGAGATAGCACTGCCATATTTATTCGCGAGATAGACGGAGTCCATCATTTCTCCGTAAATATCGAGCTGAAGTTGTTGGTAAGCGGCATTTCCCAAGCGCACCGGCCTCGAATTCTCGTATCCACGCAAATTGTCGAGCTCAATTTCGTCAAGCTTTTGCCTGCCGTCAATCCCGTACATCACTTGCAACGGTCCACGTTCCGCGTCGTCACCCAGCCGGCCCTTCAGCCAGTCGATAAATGCCTCCGTTTCGTCAACAAATCCCAAACGGATCAATGCGTAGAGGGTGAAAGTTGCATCCCGCAACCAGGTGTAGCGGTAGTCCCAGTTGCGCACCCCTCCAATGTGCTCCGGCAGGGAGAATGTCGGTGCTGCAATCAGTGACCCATGCTTACGGCTGATCAGCAACTTCAGCAAGAGAGCGGAGCGGTTGATCATCTCTCGCCAGCGGCCTTTGTAGTTCGATTTCGCGATCCATGTTTTCCAGAAGTGCGAGGTTTCCCGGAGCCGCCGATCGAGGGAATGCATTTCAGGTGGCTGCCCCTCGCGCCGGACTTCTCCGAAGACGAAGGTTGCTGTTTCGCCCGCTTGCAGGCTGAATTGCGCAATCACACTCTCGGAGTGTTGTTTTACAGCAACGCTGGAGTACAGCGCCATTGGAGGGCACAGATCACTAGCCGGAAAAAATGTAGCGCGCCCACCTCCGATCTCGAGGCGGTGACCACACCTCGCATAATCGAACCGCGGTTGACAATGCATTTTGAAGTGCACCTTGCCCCGGATTACCGATACCTTTCGGACAATTTCGTTTGGCTCCTCCACTCTTATTCCAATCGGCATGTAGTCGATTAGCTCCGCTACACCTTCGTCGGAAAGAAATCGAGTCAGCAGGATGTTTGTGTCTGGCAAGTAGAGCTGGCGTACACGTATTTCCGCGAGTTGCGGCTGAATTTGAAACCGGCCGCCACGCTCATCATCGAGGAGGCTGGCAAAAACGGTTGGCGAATCGAAATCTGGATAACAAAGAAAATCGATAGAACCATCCATGCTTACGAGCGCAATCGACCGCATGTTGCCGATTACGCCGTAGTTTTCAATGGCGTGAAAGCCCATCGTGGGATGACCTCGGTTGCCTGTCGGGGCACGTCGCTCTCGATCGTTGAGACCATTTTACTTGCCATCTTCAATTTTCAGCCCGGTGAAGTCGTGGCCGCGACAAACGTCACCACGGCGTTGCGAAACTGCTCGGGCTTCTGGATGTCGGTATGTGACCGCAATCGGGAACATCGACCAAGGTTGAGCCTTTGATCGCGGCGTGCGCTTTACGACCCAGCTCAGGGTACCACCCCGCGACAGAATTGTCGGCGTGCCCTCCTGGCCAAGCCCGACGAACATCCGCTTCCCGACACGTCACAGAAAAATCGCAGCGCGAGCGGTTTCTTTCCGGTCGGCTCCTGGGAAGTTGCGAAAGGATGCATTCCGATCGGATCACGGCAATCCAGAACTAACTGTTGTCAACAGGCTGGTTTCGTCAACAGGCCGACGTGGTCCTTCCGAATTGCCTGTGATCCGACTGAAATCAATCCATTCAAACTTCCGAGATCGAGACTTCTGGCCCCGGAATAAGTTCCGGTTTGCACAGAGGGGCCGCGCTGTGTCTCTCTCTGTAGTCATTATTCGTGCTGAATTCTCGACGCCCGCGCGTTACCATTCTTGTGGGCCCAGGATGGATGGTCGTTAAGAACCCATGAGTCGTGCGAAAACAAGGCTGGAGACCCCATGATTTTAAGCAGCTATGCCCGTACTCTAGCGTACTTCCTGCTCCTTCTGGTCACAGCGTCAACCGCAAGGCAAAAGAGCTCTGCGATGGAACAGTTTCAGAGCCTTCAGGCAGAGCTGCACAAATCGCACATCAACAACGATTGGCATTCGAATCTGGTAAGCGCAAATAAGCTCAAAGAGCTACTGAATGGGGCGCCTGACTCACTCCTGGAGGTGGCCCGTGCGGACGTGCGCGTCGGCGATATCGAGGCGGCACTTCACGAGTTACAGCAGTTCGCCAACATGGGGCAGTCGGCCGACCTGCTGGCAACGTCGGGAGATTTTTCTGCAATCCTCAAGAACGCGCACTTCACAAGAATCCAGAGCGGCATGGATGCGAACCGAAGCTCCATTTCGCTCGGATTGACGGCTTTCCTGCTGTCCGACTCCGGGCTTTTGGCCGAGGATGTGGACTTTGATCCGCGCGGCCGGCGGTTCTTTATTACAAGCGTGCGGGAGAAGAAAATCATTTCGATTGAGACTAGCGGAGCCAGCATAGATTTTGCGAAAGCGCCCGACGGCTGGCCCATCCTAGCGGTCAAAGTGGATGTTTCCCGCGGTGTTGTGTGGGCCAGTGAGGTTGCGATGCAAGGCTTCAACTTCTCCCCCGAAGCGGATTGGGGCAGGTCAGCCGTGCTTTGCTATGACTTGCAAAATGGAAAGTTGCTGCGGCGCATTGAGGGACCGCGTGGAAGTGCCCTCGGAGACATGGCGCTCACGGCGAATGGCGATGTCATCGTGAGTGACGGAGACGGAGGAGGCGTGTACCGGGTACTCACGAAAGGCACCACGTTGGAACGTCTGGACGACGGGGACTTCATCTCGCCCCAAACTCCGGCGATGCATCCGGATGGGAAACATATCTTCGTGCCTGACTATGTACGGGGCATTGGGGTGCTGGAAATTGCGACGAAGCAGGTACGCTGGCTGTCGATGGAAGGAAGGTTTGCCCTCAACGGCATTGACGGGCTGTATTTCGATCGCGGGAGATTGATCGCAGTGGAGAATGGAACATCTCCCGAGCGCGTCGCGGCCTTCACGCTGGACCCATCCTTTACGAGAATCATGTCAGAGACAATTATCGAACGGTCGACGCCCACGCTCGGCGATCCGACTCACGGAGTCGTCGTCGACGACAATTTTTACTACATCGCCAACGCGGGATGGGATGCCATCGATGACCGCGGGAATGTGAAGCCGGGAGCACAACCATCTGTGCCACGCATAATGCGGGCAAAGCTGCAAGGATTTTGAGCCTCGCAGAATAGTCCGGACTGGCCGATCGCGTTCGTGTTCCAGCAAGAGCGCATTGCTAAGCTGCCTTGTCATCACCGTTGGACCCTCGGCAGCTAACCAGATCTTGTCGGAGTCGCTCCATTTGTGCCGATGCTTCCCTTATCTGCTCAGCATATTCGTGGCCCTGGCGTGGTAGAAATCCCCCGTAGTTCTGCAGCAGCAAGCTGGCGTTCGCCTCAATGGCAGAGGTGTTTGAGCGGGCTTGGTTGGACAAGGCGGATGTTAGTTTTTCTAGCTGCAAATCGCGCACGGCTAGCTCTTGTCCGCTCTGGGCTGCTTCTTGTTCAAGCCCTCGCCGGTGATAGCGGATGAATCCAAACAGACATGCCGTCAGTAAGAGCAGGCATAAATTGGCCACAACGGTTTCCGCCAAAGCCTTGCCCAGGCTCCTCTTCCGGTCTCTGTCGAACCTCGCCAAGCGGTCGGCCTCCGCCACGGATAGCGAAGACAGAAGCCCGCGAACTCTATCCATGTATTCCATGCCTTCGTTTGAACCCACTAGCTTGAATGCGCGGTGGCGATACCCCTGTTGACGCAAACTAATAGAGCGCTCCATCTCAGCTTGCTTTGAGTTAGCTAAAGATTCCAGCTGCGACTCCTGGAATCGTTCGTTCTCCGGCCGATGAGCGAGCCCTAGACGAAGGCCAGCAAGATTCGCTCCGATCCTGCTCTTCGCCTCGGTGTAGGGCTGCAAGTACAAAGGGTCCTGGGTGAGTAGGTATCCGCGCTGGCCTGTTTCCATATTGAGCAGGTCTTTCAGAACACTGGAGATGTCGGCCTGGATCATGGAGCTTTCCAGAGTGAGCGCGGCAGTTTTCTGCATCTGTTTTAGATGGTTGACCGCAAGATAGGCGTTCCATGCCATGAAAGCGAGTAGAGCGGGGGCTCCTATTTCCAGCGCCACTTTTCGAATCATCTTAATCGTACCGCCCTTCCCGTGGTGTTCAGAACGCCCCCAGTCGTGATTCGACTGGCCTTGCAAATCTTCTCTGCAACCTTGAGCACTGTGTCGTTGCCGTGGACCGGCCTTTCTGATGAATCACCGAACTGGCAGCCAGAGAAAGGCAGCGCGTCCTCCTGCTTGTCGAACTAAAGCACCACCTGGTTCGCTGCCATGCTATACCTCCTACCGATGGTTCAAGGAATGATAGGCCGATCCAGCCCAAGACTGACGTTATCTGTTTTGGTGCGCCTTCTGATCAACCTTTTCGCTCGGTAAATCTGGGAAAGGCAGTCGGCGGACAGGGCAGCGCGCGGGAAGAAGTTCTGTTCGGCGCCCATAGATCCTCATAAGCTGCAACAATTTGGTTACGAAGGGGGGAGAACGCGTCCAAGCCTTGCTATTTGACTTTAAGTCATCGATTTGGAGGCCACCAGCTTCGACCTTAGTAGCTAGCTCGATACCCATTCGATAAAGGTTCCGGCCTTTACGGGCGGGGATTCATTTACACCTGCAGCACGTCTCCGTCGCGCGCCACCATCTGGTAGAGTACCGGGCTCACGATCCGGCCCAGGAAAAGCCGCGAGATGAGCCCCGCCACAATGACGATGGCAAACGGTTTCTGTGAGTCCGAGCCCACGCCGGTGGAAAGCGCCGCGGGCAGAAGACCCAGGCAGGCGACGAGCGCCGTCATCATGATGGGCCGGAGGCGGACCAGCGACCCCTCCAGCGTGGCTGTGCGGATGCCCTGCCCTTCGAGGCGGAGTTTGTTGATGTAGGAAACGTCGATGATCGCGGTCTCCGCGGAGACTCCCATGAGCACGAGAAGTCCGAGAACGGAGGAGACGCTGAAGGTGGTGTGGGTTAGTTTGAGCGCCAGCAGCGCCCCAACTGGTTCGGTCATCACCACTCCAATCACCACCGTGAGCGGGAACTTGAAATTGCCGTAGAGCGCGAACAGGATCATAAAAATCAGCAGAACCGCGAGCGGGCCGATCACCGCGAACTGCTCGCGCGCGGCAACGTATTCGCTGTACTCTCCTCCCCAGTCCAGCCGGTAACCCTGCGGCAGTTTGACGGATGATGCGACGGCTTTCTGGGCCTCGTTCACGGCGCGGGCCAGGTCGCGCCGGTCGACCTCGGTCTCGAACGACACCTCGGCGAAATAGAAGATGGCCAGCTCGGTGACGATGCCGACGATCATGGTCAGGCCCATCAGGGCCGAGATGTTCAGCTCGGTCCCGGTGATCCAGAGCCCGACAAAGACCGCCGAGGCGGCCAGCAGCACCACCACCAGCACGCTCGCCACCACGCTCCAGCGCTCGAACAGATAGAGCAGCAGGAGGGTCACCAAGAGGATCGCCGCGGCGAACACCAGGCCGAGGTCGGCGAACGAACTCTGCTGCTGGGCATAGAGGCC
>Ga0209530_1000611_pt1 | contig 22827 bp, 26 predicted proteins | sample BlaSpr_A8_Ref_O1_FD_187987 | JGI IMG/M metagenome (GOLD analysis project Ga0209530, IMG submission 187987) | Forest soil microbial communities from Thunder Bay, Ontario, Canada - Black Spruce, Ontario site 2_A8_Ref_O1 (SPAdes) (version 2) | ecosystem: Environmental > Terrestrial > Soil > Boreal...
TCCTGGTCTGGACAACCCCCGCCGGACTGACCAGGACCATCACCCCCACCCGCTACCAGGACTAGCACCCCGGACCCAGCCCGACACCAGACAGCCAGGATGGGGCAAGCGTTCCAGACGAGAAGTACGGTGCCAGCCCGTCAGGGTGCGGGCTTGAGGCCTGCAGCGACGTAACCCCAGGTGGTTTCTGGTGACGCGACGGAGGGGTCGGGGTTCCACTCGTGGGGGAACACCACTCCCGGCGGGATGAGGTCGAGGCCGGCGAACATGGCGGCGAACTGGTCCTTGGTGCGGAAGGTCAGCTGCTGGCTGGCACCGTCGTATATCGAGCTGAAGGCCTTCACCTTTTCCGCGGGGACGTGGTCGGCGGACATGTGGCTGAAGGCGGCGCGGCTGCCTGGGGCGAGTGCGGTCATGTACCTGCCCAGGAGGGCAGCCGGGTCTTCATCATCAGTAATGAAATGCAGGACAGCGGTGGCGAGGAGCCCACACGGGCGAGCGAAGTCGATCAGGGAACGGACCTCGTCGAACCCGAGCACCTCGTCAGGGTCGCGCAGGTCGGCGCACACCACGCCGATCCCTGCGTCGTGATTGGCGAGCAGCGCCCTGGCGTGCGAGACCACGATCGGGTCGAAGTCGACATAGACGACGGCCGCGGCGGGGTCCACCCGCCGTACTGCCTCGTGGGTGTTGTCCGCGGTGGGGAGCCCGGCACCGAGGTCGATGAACTGGGTTATCCCCTGATGTGCCATCCAGACGGCGGCGCGCTGATGGAACAGGCGGTTCGCACGTGCACCGGCGCGCACCTCGGGGATGTGTGCTTCGACCTGGTTGCCGGCATGGCGGTCGGCCTCGAAGTTTTCCTTCCCGCCGAGCCAGAAGTCGTATATCCGAGCGGTGTTAGGCACGGACGTGTCAAACACCGGGCCCCTGCCAAGGCTGCTGCCGCCAGCCGCTGCATTCATTGACACGATATCGACGGTATCGCACCAGATGCCGGTCACAGCCAGCCGGCCTCCGCGGCAAATCCGCACCGCGTCCACCCGGTTCGGTGAGCCGAGCTAGCGTGGACCGCGGGGCTCGGAGTGGTATCCGCTACCCTCGCGGCCCTCAGCTATGCCCGCATCAACCGATAACCGCAAGGAACCCCATGCCCGAGCTCAACCACACCATCGTCCCCGCGCGCGACCCGCTTGCCTCCGCCCAGTTCCTCGCGGACATCCTCGGCATCCGTGTCGGCCCGCGGGTCGCTCACTTCACTCCGGTCACCATGGCCAACCGGGTAACCCTGGACTACGACCGGTACGACGACGTAGCGCCGAACCACTACGCGTTCCTCGTCAGCGAGGAAGAGTTCGACGACGCCTTCGCCCGGATCCAGCGCGCCGGGATCACCTACTACGCGGATCCCTCTTGCAAGGAACCGGGCGAGATCTACACCGACGGGACCCGCAGAGGTACGTACTTCCGCGACCCGGACGGCCACCTGATGGAGATCCTGACCCCGCTTCTGTAACAGCTCAGCTTCTGCGACGGCTCAGCCGGAGCCGGAGCCAGCGTTGGGGCGGACGACGGCAAACCAGTAGATGATCAGCAGGACTCCGGCGACCACCGAGACTGTTGCCCAGGTACGAGCCCGTCTCGAGGCGGTCATCGCACCCTGCTGGTCGCCGCGCAGCCACCTGTTCTTCACCTGCGAGGCGTAAATGATGGCCACGACGCTGGCGGGCCAGCAGAACAGCAGGCTCACCAGAGCGAACGTCAGGTTCGTGGGTGGTGGCGCGCCAGCTGGCGCGCCGCCATAGGGCTGAGGGCCGGACGGCTGCCTACCGTAACCAGACCCCTGGCCGTAACCAGATGGCTGAACGTAGCCTGGCGCCTGCCCGAACGGAGGGCCCTGAATATAGCTGGGCTCGGGCGGCTGGTCGCTGAGAGCGGGGCCCACCGGGTCGTCGAGCTGGCTATCGTCGCTGCCGTATGTCATCTGCCGCCGCCGCTTCCTTCGTACTGTGATCGCCACGATAGCGCCCCCGGTCGCGCCGGCAAAGTAGGGGCGGCTACCAGAGGTCACCGCCGGTCAGCACGTACAGGAACGGGACAAGCGGGATGAGGACGAACAGGGCCCAGATCAGCTTCTTCCCGCCGGACAGATCCGTACGTACCGCCAGGTTGATCCAGATGAGGACCACCGCGAGCGGATGGAAGATGCAGAGGATGAGCTCCAGGACCTTTTTCATGACCGCTACTCTCCCCCGGCCGCGCTTCAGGAAACTCGGGCGCAGCGAGGACAAGGGGCGTAACACACAAGTCGTTATGATTCCCCCACGATGGTGATGACGGTCCACGCGCCCAGGTGGATACGGTCACCGTCGCGCAGCGGCACCGCCTCGCCCGGCGGGGCTTCCTTGCCGTTGACCAGGATCCCGTTTGGCGAGCCGGGATCGGTGATGGACCAGGAGTCGTCAGGGCTGGCGGACAGGACCGCCTGCAGCCGGGATACCCCGGGGTCCCTGGGCGGGCCGGTGAGGTCGATCTCCGGCTCGATCTTGCCGGACACGCTGCGCCGCCCGATGCGGACCTGCGTCCCCGACAGCGGGAACCTGCGCTCAGCGAGACCGTCGGGGAAGCTGATCGACGGATCAACGTGCAGGCTGTCGTAGTAAGCACGGTCGGCGGCTACCACCGCGATCCAGGTCTGCGGCCGCACGGTGGTCTCCGCGGTCGGCACCTCCGGGGGTAGGGCGACCGCGTCCGGCGGGATGGTCAGCTTGGCGGTCGCCGTACCCAGTGCCGGCGCCCGGCCCGGCTGGGCGGTAATGGTGCGCTGATAGTCCGACCCGGCCACCTGAACGTGGGCCGGGCGGGCGGGATCGTAGGGATCCAGGCCGAGCGCGTCGCGCAGCGCGTCCGCGAAGTCGCCGCAGCTGGGGAACCGGTCCTCCGGCGACTTCGCCAGCGCCCTGGCCAGCACCTCGTCGACGGCACCGGGCAGATCCGGCCGCACCGCGGTCAGCCGCGGCGGCGGCTCGGACAGGTGCGCGTAGAGCACCGCCATCGGCTCCTCACGGACGAACGGCACCCGGCCGCCCAGCAGCGTCCATGCCACGCAGCCGAGTGCGTACTGATCAGCCCGGCCGTCCACGGGGCGGCCGTTGATCTGTTCCGGCGCCGCATAGTCGGGCGTGCCGAGAAACTGGCCAGCCCCGGTCAGCTCGCCCATCGACATGACGCCCCTGGCCAGCCCGAAGTCAGTCAGATACACGTGCTCCGGACGATGCGGGCCCACATCCACCAGCATGTTCGCGGGTTTGACATCACGATGCACCAGGCCCGCGTCATGCGCGGCATCGAGCGCCGACGCCACCGGTGAGATGAACGCGGCGGCACGATGCGGCCGCAGCGCGCCGTCACGGCCCGCCACCACCCGAAGGTCGTCACCTGCCACGAAACGCATGGCGATGAACAGCACGCCCTCCGCCTCGCCGGCCTCGTAGACGGGGATGATGTGCGGGTGGTCGACCGCCGCGACCGCGTGCGCCTCCCGCGTGAACCGCCGGTGCACCACATCGTCGCCGGTCAGCAGCTTCAGCGCCACCACCCGGCCCAGCCGCTCATCGCGGGCACGGAAGACCGCGGCCACGCCGCCCACCCCGACCAGCCGTTCCAGCAGGTAGCCAGCTATACGGGAACCGGGGGCAAGCCCAGTCAGCAAACCCCCCAGCCGCGCAGGGGAATCTCCGGCCACTAGCCACTCCTCCCGACCCCTTCTAGTCTGACAGCAATCCGCGCCGGGGTTGGCCCTCCGGGGGACCATTGCGGCGGTTCCGCAGCAAAACGGCTGTTCGCGATCCGGCAGGCCCACCCGGACCCCCGACTGTTTTGACGGAGAATCCGCGCTGGGCGGAAGAAAAAGAGTCAAAAACGACCGCATTATTTCCATCTGGCATCGAATTTCCGTGCAAACGGCCAGCGCGCAATGTCCCCCTTGTTCTCTGCCATTCGTTTACGTTCGCGCTGACCCGAGCCGGGACAGCGCGCGACCGAGATGAGCAACGGAAGGCAGCCGATCCTGATCCAGGCCGCGCCGCAGATCTTCGGCGAGGTCATGAGCGAGCTTTTCGCGCTTATCGGTGCCGGCGTGCTCACCCCGAGCCAGCCCACCGTGTACGACCTCGCGGACGGCCCGAAGGCGCTCGCCGAACTGGAAGCACGGGCCACCGTCGGCAAGCTCGCCCTGCTGCCGTGACCGGGTTTCGTGATCCGCCGTAGCAGGGCCAGTGGTGGGAGCACCCACAGCGGTCAGATTTAGCCGGAATTTTGACGCCCGGCGGAAAATAGTTAGTCGTTTTTGACGCTTTTTCTTCCGTCAAGCACGGATCCTCCTTCAAACAGTCGGGGGTCCGTGCGGGCCGCCGATTTACGATTTACACACGGCCGGGCCAATCCAGCCATCGGACGGTTCCGAATGGTCTTCGTGATGGTCGGCATAATGAAGATGCGCACCGTCATCGCGGGATATCCATTTAACCGGAGTAAAGGCTGAGTGATGGATTATCCTCGGGCAGGTATTCACTATCCGCGCTCGCATGCGGAACTGCAGGCCTGGTTCCCTACTGACGCGGACTGCGTGGATTACCTCGACTGGCTGCGCTGGCCTGGCGGCTTCATCTGCCCCTCCTGCGCTCATCCAGGGGGCTGGCGGCTTGCCGATGGCAGGTACGAATGCGCGGGCTGCAATGGGCGCATCTCGGTGACAGCCGGCACCATCTTCGACCGGACCCGTACCCCGCTGACCGCGTGGTTCAGCGCCTGCTGGCTGTTCGCCACCCAGGAGGACGGCATCTCGGCGCTGAGCATGCAGCGCTCGCTGGATATCGGGTCGTACCAGACGTCATGGGCGATGCTGCACCGGCTGCGTTCTGCGCTGGCGCGGCCCGGCCGGGATCTGCTGGCCGGGACGGTCGAAGTCGGCGAGGCAGTCGTCGGCGGAGGCCGGACCGGCGGCGACGGCGGAGAAGTGCTTACCGGCATCGCCGTAGAGGTAGATCATCCGGGCGGGGTCGGGCGCTGCCGTATGCAGGTACTCGCGGACGGCTCAGCCGGATCGCTGACCATGTTCGCGGCCGGCGCTGTCGCAGTGGGCAGCCAGGTCACCACGCGCAGCACCAAGCCGTTGCCGTCGGTGCGCCTCATTGCCGCGGCCGCGACGCGATGGCTGCTGCGCACGCATCAGGGGTCCGTGGCGGAGGCTCATCTGCCTGCCTACCTTGACGAGTTCGTCTTCCGCTTCAACCGGCGCCAGTCGAGCAACTGCGGCATGGCGTTCTACCAGGTCCTGGGGCTGGCAACCGCGCATAACCCGGTCCGTCTCCGGGATCTGCTAGCCAGCCCGCGGCCGCGCACGGCACGAGCCCGGCCGGCACCCATGGCACAGCCGGAGCGTCCCCAGGCGAGCCGCCCGTGGCGGGCTGCGCACCTCCGGTAACACCCCGCTCCGGTCAGCTGGATACGACGGACGACGATCAGCTGGATACGGCACGAAGCAGTGGCCCGGGGAGACGGTTCTCCCCGGGCCACTCATTCATCGGCGCGCGGGCTGCCAGGTCCTACAGCCCCGCACTAGTCACGGCTACGGTGCCGCGATGGTGACCGTCGTGGTGTAGGTCTGATAGGGCGACGATGCCTCCGAGGCGTCCACCGTGTACGTGCCAGGCACGCAGGCCCTGCCGCTTACCTGAGTGGTGAAGTTGCCGTTGAAGTCGGCCCCCACCTTCATGCCGTCCAGCGTGTTGCCTCCGACGCAGGCTGAGGTCAGGTCGGTGCTGGAGAGCGTGAGGTTCATGCCTGGCGGCAGCTGCGAGCCGTTGACGGTGAACGCCACATCGCCCTGGTCGGTCTCCGCCGGGGCACTCGGTGAGGTGGCGATGCCCATACCCACGCCGCCGCCCGAGGGGGATCCGCCGAGCAGGCTGCCGAGCAGCCCGCCAAGCAGGCTGCCGGACCCCGGCGAGGTGTCGGCCACGCTCTGCGCGGCCGTGGTGCTGGCCATCGCCGAGGTCGCCATTGCGACGGGCGCGATAAGCGCCGCACCAGCGACCAGCAGGCTCGTGCCAAGCACCAGTTTGTTCGTTCTTGCCATCACGATATCCCTTTCACGAATTCCCGTAAGCCGTCACGACGACTGCTTACGAGCATGAAGCTTAATCATGACCAGCACGTTTTTGTCAATTGCGCCTCGCCCGAAATCTTAGACATCCCATATGACTAACTTAGTGAAGGGTTCTTACAATTCGCGTCGCCACGGGATATCCTTTTAAGCGGAGCCCAGCGATATTCGAGAGTTGGGTAAATTGGCGACGCAGCGGCAATTTAACTCCGGTTAAATGGATACCGCTGGCACGGGCTGCCTGCTGGTCACCAAGCCGACCCGCCAGCGCTTCCGAATAGGGATCGTGCTGGGGCGAGCGGAGCGAGCGTGGGTGGGACAGTCAGCGGCGGCGGGCGGCCGCATCGGCCAGTGGGTCGGCGAAGCGGAGTATTTCCGCGGCGGCGTCCAGGTTCTGCGCGACCTGGCCCACCATCGCGACCATCTGCGGGTCGGTGATCGGCGCGGACCCGGGCCAGGTGTGGCCGCCGCCGTGCACGGTCACCTCGATCACCTTGGTACCGCCGATGCCGCCGGTGAAGGTACGGCGGGTCAGGCCCAGCCACCCGGGCCTGTCCGGGTCCTCGGGGGCGTGGCTGGTCTCCGGCTCGGCTCCGCACTGGTTCACGGCGCGCCAGCGTTCCGTGGTCTCGTGCTGGGACAGAACCCGCCCGCGGAGCTCGCCGTTCGGGCCGCGGTGCCGCGAGTAGCCGCCGTCCAGCGACACCAGCGGATCGGCGGTGCCGTTGATGAGCAGCGCCGATACCGCATGGGTGGGCTCGACGCCAGCGCTGGCCAGCCCGCCGGCCAGCGCGGCCGGGAGCGCACCCGCCACCGCGGCGAACGCCGCCACCCGGTCGCTCACCCGAAGTGCGATCCGGTGCGCCATGATCGCGCCATTGGAGATCCCGGCGACGATGCTGTGATCGGCTCGGGTGCCAAGACGCTTCGCTGACCAGTCAATGAGCGCCGACAGGAATGCCACGTCGTCGACGCCGTCGGCATCGGCCGCCGTGACGCCGCGGCCGTCAGCCCAGCCGCCGCGGTAGCCGTCCGGGTAGGCGACGGGGATGCCACGCTCGCCCGCGGGCCGGTCAAGACCGGTCCAGGCTCGCATCATCGCACCGGACGCATCCTGGCTGTTGCCATGCAGCGCGATCACCAGCGGTGCGCCGCTACCCATCGCGGCCGGAACGCTGAGCGTGAAGGTTCGCTCCAGGTCGCCGATACGCAGTGTGCCGGCCACCAGGTTGTCGCTCGTCGTCAACCGGCATCCTCCGTATGCCCGCCCGGGCCTTCAATGGCGGAGCACCGGCCCAACCGGCCGGCGATCACGAGAAGGCCTCGTGCTCGGATTTGAGCGGAAATTCGATGCTCAGTGGAAACTTGGTGGTCGTTTCTGACTCTTTTTCTTCCGCCAAACACGGAACTTCCGTTAGAACTCGCGCGCTGCGACGGGTCGAGGCGAGCGGGGGCTGGACAAGGTAGGCCAAGGCCAGACAAGGTAGGCCGGGGCTGGGATGGGCCGGGAACCAACAGGCGTTCTGATCAGGGGTTTTTAGAGCTTGCTTAGCTTGGCGCAGGGCATCATGATCCGCACCAGGCGCGTGCCAAAACCTATGATCAGCGCGCTGTCGTCCTCAACACTGACAACCCGGCCCAGGCCGTACTTGTCATGGGTTACCTGGTCGGCTACCTCGAAATCCTCGACGGGCGGCGCCGGCGCGGTTGAGTTGAACGGACTTGTGGGCAGGTAGCGCCGGTTCGTGGCGCGGGCATGTTTCATCAATACCAGTATGCGCCCCCGATAGGCCTGGAACTGGCTTCTCCGGCCTACTTGACTCCAAGTTCCCCCTGTGCCACCCGTTAAAACACCGGGGAAACGGGTCTAGCGCGGGCAAGTCGGGTGGCGGCATGGGTTTCGGGTGGGTGCCGGAGCGGGGGCGGCATGGGTTTCTCAGCCGACTCGGCCGCGGCCGCGGCCCCAGAAGAGGGTGGAGGCCAGGCCGAGCGCCATCGCGCCGGCGACGGTGACCCACACGCCCGCGGTACTGCTGGCCATGAACGAGAGGCCTACGGCGATGCCGTAGACGGGGAAGAGGGCGAAGTAGATGCTGCGGCTCACGTGCGCCTCCAGGATGATTGAACAGTGTTCAATTGAACGATGTTCAAGCTTGCTGGAAGCCTGATCGGCTGTCAACCGGCCGGGCTGTCAACCAGGCGGGCCGTTAAACCGGACTGGCGGTTAAGCTGTGACGAGTGCGCGCCACACTGGACCAGCAGACCGTGGTCGATGCCGCGCTCAGGCTGCTCAGCGAGACCGGACTTGACGGGCTGACGCTGCGCAGGCTGAGCCGGGAGCTCGGCGTGCAGCCGGGCGCGCTGTACTGGCATGTCGAGAGCAAGCAGGAGCTGCTCAACCTGATGGCCAACCAGCTCGCGACCAAGGCGACGGCCGGCCTGGAGGTTCCGCTGCCCGGGCAGGAGTGGGATGAATGGCTGTCGGCCCGGATACGGCGGCAGCGCGAGGCGATGCTCGCCATCAGGGACGGCGGGCTGCTGATGACCATCACCCGGCCGACCAAGGACCGGCGGTCGGTCGCGGAGTCGATGCTCGGGACGCTGGTGGCCGCCGGGTTCACCCCGCCGGTGGCGATGCAGGCGCTGCGCGCCGTCCAGAGTTACCTGAACGGCGCGGTGCAGGCCGAGCAGGCGGGTCTCGGCGAGCACTCGAGCCTCGGCGAGCACGGGGGGACTGGCCGGTACGACGACTACCCCATGGTCAAGGCCTCGGTGGCGCCGCGGGAGGGCCTGACGCCCGAGCAGGCCGCGCAGTACCGCTGGCGGCTGTTCGAGTACGGCCTCCAGTGCCTGCTCACCGGGATCCGCGCATCGCTAGCTGGCTAGCTAGCAGGTTAGTTAGCGGGCTAGCCGGTGCGCCTCGGCGTCGGAGTCGCGGGCGATCGTGGCCCGGGCGCGGCGGACGGAGATCCGGCCGGACTCCGGAAGCACGTCGCTGATGAAGGCATAGGCGCTGGCCAGCTCGGCGGCCGGGCCCGAGCCATTGGCGGCCTTGGCGCGGGTGCTGGCGAGCCAGTCGATGATGTCGCCCCAGCCGGGCGCGGCCAGCGACCCGCCGATGTACTGCACCGACAGCGCGGCGCACAGGTTGGCGAAGGCCAGCCGCTGGCGCAGCGGCCACTCCCCCAGGGTGCCGAGGACGAACGCGGCGCCGAAGACATCACCCGCCCCGGTGGGGTCGTGCGCGTTGACCGGCAGCGACGGCACCCACTCCTCCTCCCCCGTCGTCGAGTCGATCGCCATCGCGCCCTGGCCGCCGCAGGTGACGACCGCGACGGGCACCCGGTCAGCGAGTGCGCGCAGCGCGTCGTGCGGGTCGTCGGTGCGGGTGTACGCCATCGCCTCCACACTGTTAGGCAGGAAGGCGTGGAAGCCCTCGAGCTGGTCGAGGAAGCTCGGCGACCACTCCTCATCCTCGTCCCAGCCGGTGTCCGCGAACAGCATCATCCCGGCCTTCGCCGCGGTCTGGTACCACTCGTGCGGCTCATGGTCCAGGTTCGCGAAACCGATGCGCGCCTGCGGCAGCTCGGCGAGGAGCTCGGTGGACGGCACCGGCGCCGGATGCATGTGCGTCAGCAGGGCGCGGTCGCGCTCCACCACCATCGACACCGTGACCGGCGAGTGCCAGTCGGCGAACCGGCGCGAGAACGTGAGGTCGACACCCTCCTGCTCGGTAAGCGTCGACCAGCAGAAATCTCCGTACACGTCATCGCCGAACGCGGCTGCCAGGCTGGTGTGCACGCCGAGGCGGCTCGCGGCGATGGCCAGGTTGGCGATGCCGCCCGGGCACGACCCCATCCCGGTGGACTGGATCTCCGTGCCGCGCACGGGCAACGACTGCAGCCCGGTAAACACGACATCGAAGAACACGGTGCCGTGTACGAACAGGTCACAACTGTCGTTCATCTCGCCCCCGCAGGCTAGACATGTCATCGGGTCAGGTGTACATCATGACATTAAAACATCCTGGCATTTGAAAATCTCTACCAACATTGTAGGCTTTTGCTTCATCATAGTGTGACGGGTGATGGCTTCGGAGGTTTCGGTGGGCAATGTGATGACTTTCCGGCGTTGGGCCGCGGCAGCCGGCGTGCTGACGCTGGCGATGACTGCTACAGCGTGCTCGTCCTCTGGCAGCAGCGCACCGGGCAAGAGCGCGGCGGGTACCACGACCAAGCCCATCACCATCACCTACTGGTCGTCCAGCAGCCAGGCCGAGATCAACTGGATTGACTCTCACTTCAACAGTTCCCACTCCACCATCAAGGTCCAGGGCCAGTACATCGCCAGCGCGGACGACACGCCCGCCAAGGAGATCTCCGCGCTGAAGACCAACACCGAGCCGAACGTCGTGATCGGCCAGGACCCATCTGAGCTGCCACTGCTTGAGGAGAGCGGCAAGATCGTGAACCTGGCCAGCTCACTGTCCGCGGAGGACAGCACGCTGTACCCGGGCATCAAGTCCGCGCTGTTCTACCAGGGCCAGCAGCTCGGCATGGCGCTCGGCGGCGTGGGCGACTACGTGCTCTTCTACAACAAGACCGACTTCGCCAAGGCCGGCATCAGCGGGCCGCCCACCACCTGGGCGCAGCTGGAGCGGGACGCCATCAAGCTGTCCGACCCTGCCAAGCACCAGTACGGCATCTACGTCCCGTGGGGCACCGACGAGTGGATCTCCTATGACTGGGAGAGCCTGCTGTGGGCCAACGGCGGCCAGTTCCTCAACTCCGGCAGCACCAGCGTGGCCTTCGACAGCCCGGCCGGCGTCGCCGCGCTGACCACCTGGGTGAACCTGGTGCGCAAGGATCATGCGGCACCCACCACCAGCTTCGCCGAAGCGGGCAGCTATGACGGCGCGCCCGCGTTCTCCGACAATGACGTGGCCATGATCATCGACGGCCAGTGGGCGGTGTCGGAGTTCCAGACCGCTAAGGTCAGCTTCGGTGCGGCGCTGGTGCCGGCCGGGCTGTCCGGGCATTCGGCGGCCAACATCGGCATCGGGGTGGCGACGGTGTTCAACCAGGGTGGCTCGTCGGCTGTCGCCGCGGCGACGAGCTTCGTGCAGTGGCTCGCGCAGCCGGCGCAGGGCGCCTACCTCACCTCGGTCAGCGGCGGCCTGCCCAGCGCGCCAGACCAGCTGACCCAGCCTCTGGTCAAGACCGAGGCGGCGACCTCGCCGTTCTACCAGGTGTTCGCCAGCCAGCTCGCCACCGGCGAGACCCGGCCGACGGTGCCCGCGTACAGCGCGATCTCACTCGACCTGGCCACCGAGATCCAGGACGCGCTGAACGGCACGGTGACACCGGCGCAGGCGCTGGCCACCGCCGCATCCGAAGGCAACCAGGCCATCGCCAGCGGATCTGGTTCCTAGGATCTTGACCGCGGTTCGCGGGCCGGAGGCTCGTCGTCCAGTAGTTCGTCGTCCAGTGGCTCGCCGTGCGCGCCACTGGACGACTGCGTACTCGTTCATCCTGCCCACGCTCGGGCTGACGATCATCTTCTCCATCGTGCCGCTGGTCATGGTGTTTCAGCGCAGCCTGTACCGGGGCAACATCTTCGGCACGAACCTGACGTTCGCCGGGCTGGCCAACTACCGCGAGGTCTTCAGCACGGGCGGCGGGCACGCGCTGGCCGTGACGGCCGTGTTCACGATCGGGTTCGTCGCGGTCTGCATGCTGTCCGGGCTGTGCATCGCGCTGCTGCTTGACGTGCGGCTGCCTGGGCTCTCGCAGCTGCGGGCGTTTTTCATCATCCCGATGGTGGTCCCCCAGGTGGCGACCGCGTTCATCTGGTTCACGCTGTTCCAGCCGGACACCGGCCTGTTCAACCGGGTGCTTGACTATTTCGGGCTGCCGCAGGTGTCGCTATCCGCGCCACGGATCGCGCTGCTCGCGGTGATCGCGTTCGGCGCGTGGCAGTTCTTCGGCGAGGTCGTGCTGCTGTACCTGGCGGCGCTGAAGGGGCTGCCCCAGGATGTGCTGGAGGCGGCCAGCGTGGACGGGGCCAGCGCGTGGCAGCGGCTGCGCCGCATCCGGCTGCCGCTGCTACGGCACCAGACCGTGCTGCTGCTGGTCCTCGCCACGCTGAACGGGCTGCAGACGTTCACCCAGATCTACGTGCTGACCCAGGGCGGGCCCTCGGGGGCGACGCAGACTGCCCTGTATTACGTGTACCAGCAGGCATTCGGGCTCGGCGCCAGCGGCTCGGTGGGGCTGGCCGACGCGATGGCGGTGATCCTGTTCCTCATCTCGATCAGCATCACCCTCAGCCAGCTCGCCCTGCTCGGCGGTAACAGGAGGCGGGCGCAGTTATGCAGATGCGGCTGGGCGCGAAGATCGCCGTCTATGTCCTGGTGAGCCTGTCGGTGCTGTTCGTGCTGTTCCCGCTGCTGTGGATGGTCGCCGCGGCACTGAAGTCCGATGGCCAGATCATCAACCCGCGTGCGTCGCTGCTCCCCACCGATCCGCAGTGGTCGAACTTCGCGACCGCGTGGGACACGGCGCCGTTCGGCCGGTTCTTCATCAACACCGCGATCTTCAGCCTGACCACCACGGCCGGCCAGGTCGCCACCGGGATGCTGGCGGGCTATGCGTTCGCGATGTTCGACTTCCCCGGCAAGCGCTGGCTGTTCTACGTGGTGCTGAGCGGGCTGATGATCCCGTTCACCGTGGTGCTCGTCCCGGTCGTCCAGCTGCTCGCCGACGCGCACTGGGTCAACACCTGGCCGGGCCTGCTCGTGCCGAACCTGGCGTCCTCCCTCGGCTGCTTCCTGTACCGGCAGTTCTTCCTGACCGTGCCGATGGAGCTCGGCGAGGCCGCGCGGATGGACGGGGCGTCGGAGTGGCGCATCTTCCTGCAGATCTACCGCCCGCTGGCGGCGCCGATGACCGCGGCCTTCATGATCATCGCGTTCCTGCAGAACTGGAACAACTTCCTGTTCCCGCTGGTCGTCACCAACAGCGAGAGCCTGATGATGGTGTCGCAGGGGCTGACCGTCTTCGCCGGGCAGATCAGCAAGGTCACCTACAACCTGCTGATGGCCGGCTCGGTGCTCGCCGTGGCTCCCGTGCTGGTATTCGCCCTGATCGTCCAGCGCCGGGTCGTGGAAGGGCTTACCCTCGGCGCGGTCCGCGGGTTACCGGCCGCCGGAGCCGGAGTCGTCGCGGAGGAAGTCCTTGCGGACCTTGCCCGCCGCGTTCTTCGGCAGGCTGGCAACGATCTGGATGTGGGCCGGCACCTTATAGCCCGCCAGCCGCTCCCGGCAGAACGCGGTCAGCGTGCTCGCGGCGGGCAGCGCCGCGCCGGGCCTGGGCACGACGAGCGCCTTGCCGACCTCGCCGAGGCGGTAGTCGGGCACGCCGATGACCGCTACCTCGGCGACGGCGGCGTGCGCCGCGAGCACCTGCTCGACCTCGGCGGGGTACACGTTGAACCCGCCAGTGGTGTACATGTCCTTGAGCCGGTCGGTGATGCGCAGGTTGCCATCGGCGCCGATAAGGCCGATGTCACCGGTGTGCAGCCAGCCTTCTGGGGTGATCGCGGCGGCGGTCGCCTCGGGGTCCTCGTAGTAGCCGCGCATGACGGTGAAGCCGCGGACCATCACCTCGCCCGGCTCTCCTGTTTCAGCGGGGGCGCCGTTTTTCGTCCATATCTGTACCTCGACGCCGGGGATCGGCTTGCCCACGGTCCGGCTCAGCACCTCGGCCGGTGATGCCGGGTCGCAGATGCTCACCATCCCGCAGGTCTCGGTCAGCCCGTAGGCGACGATGACGTCCGGCAGCAGTTCGGCGCGCATCCGCTCGACCAGCGCGGCGGGGACGATGGTCGCGCCGGTCACCGCCAGCCGCAGCGTGCTCTTCTTGGGTCGTCGTGGATGATCAAGCAGCGACACGTAGATGGTGGGCGGGCCGGGATATACCGTGATCCGCTCCCGCTCGATCAGGTCCAGTACCTCATCGACGTCGAAGACAGGCAGGCTGATCAGGGTGGCGCCGCGGACCAGCCCGGCCAGGATGCCCGCCTTGTAGCCGAAGGTATGGAACATCGGGTTCGTCACCAGGTACCGGTCTGCCTGCTTCAGGCCGACGCCATCGCACCAGGCCGTGGTGGCCGCGATCGTCTGGTGGTGCGCCGCGATCACGCCCTTGGCCAGCCCGGTCGTGCCTGAGGTGAAGAACATGTCGCACAGGTCCTCCGGCCCGATCGACGCCGCCGCCTCGTCCGGGTCCGTGTGCTCACCGCCGGCCAGGAATTCATCCCAGGCCAGGGCCGTCGTGCTCGGCCGCATGCTGACGATGGTGCGCAGTGTGTGGTCCCCGAGCATCGCCAGGTAGTCGTTGCCGAGAAACCCGTCGTCGACGACAAGCACGGTAGCTCCGCTCTTGCGCAGGATCCACTGGGCCTCGGCGGACTTGTACCTGGTGCTGACCGGCACCAGCACCGCGCCGGCCGACACCGCGCCGAGCGCCGCCATCACCCACCGGTGCCCGTTGGGCGCCCACACCGCGACCCGGTCGCCGGGCCGCACCCCGTCCGCGATCATGGCCGCCGCCGTGCGGCGCACGTTCGTCACCAGGTCACGGAAGGTCCACCGGCTGTCGCCGTCCACCAGCGCTTCCGCGTCGGGGAACTCATCGAGGGCCCGTCGCAGCAGCCGCGGCAGGGTCCACCGTGACTCGACCATGACAGACCGCCCTCCGCTTAACCAAGCGCTTGCTACTTTATGAGCGGGTACTCCGGCAACGCAACCCTGCCCGCGAGCTTGGCGAGGCTGCGCGGCACGGATCTCTTGTCTACCAAGCGCTTGCTACGTTAGGTTGGCGCTGTGATGGAAGGCTGGCGCTGTGACGGATAAGCAATGACGGATAAGCGGATGACCGCGGACGAGGTGGCCGGCGAGCTTCGCTCGGGGATGACCATCGGGATCGGCGGCTGGGGGTCGCGCCGCAAGCCGATGGCACTGGTGCGGGCCATCCTCCGCTCCGGCCTGACCGACCTGACGGTGGTGTCCTATGGCGGCCCCGACGTCGGCCTGCTGTGCGCGGCGGGGAAGATAAGCCGGCTCATCTACGGCTTCGTCTCGCTGGACTCGATCCCACTGGAGCCGCACTTCCAGGCCGCCCGCCAGGCCGGCACGATCGAGGCCACCGAGTATGACGAAGGCATGCTCCAGTGGGCCCTCTACGCCGCCGCCCTCGGCCTCCCCTTCCTGCCCACCCGGGCCGGCCTGGGCTCGGATGTGCTGCGCGTCAACCCCGAGCTGCGCACCGTCCGCTCCCCCTACCCCGACGACACGGAGCTGCTGGCCGTCCCCGCACTCCCCCTCGATGCCGCGCTGATTCACCTCAACCGCGCCGACGCGGCCGGAACCGCCCAGGTTCTCGGCCCTGACCTGTACTTCGATGACCTCTACGCCGCGGCCGCCGCCAGCACGTACGTCTCCTGCGAGAGGCTGGTGCCCACGGGCGCGCTGATCACCGATGGTGGTTTCTCTTCCCTGCGCATCAACCGCTGGATGACAGCTGGGGTCGTCACAGCGCAGAACGGCGCTCATTTCACGTCCTGCGCCCCCGATTACGACCGGGATGAGGCGTTCCAGCGGAAGTATGTCGCCGCGGCCAAGGATCCGCTCGCCTGGAGAGAGTTCGAGGACACGTACCTGTCAGGCAGCGAAGCCGACTACCAGGCCGCGGTGACAGGGTGATCTCCGGTGACAGGGTGATCTCCCGGGCCGAGGTGTGCGCCGTTGCCTGCGCAGACGCGTGGCGGGGCGACGGGGAGATCCTGGCCAGTGCCTTCGGCACCATCCCGGCGATAGGAGCGCGGCTGGCCCGGGCCACCTTCGCCCCCGATCTGATGCTGACCGATGGCGAGGCGCTGCTGGTGTCAGGCACCTGGCCGGTCGATGAGCCGGCCCCAGGCCCGGTCGAGGGCTGGCTGCCGTTCCGTGCCATCTTCGACCTGGTCTGGGCGGGCCGCAGGCACGCCATGATGATCCCGAGCCAGATCGACAGGTTCGGCAACATGAACATCTCCGCGATCGGCCCGTTCGAGCACCCGGACCGGCAGCTCATCGGGATGCGCGGCGCGCCGGGTAATACCGTGTGCCATCCGGTGAGCTACTGGGTGCCCCGGCACCTGCCGCGGGTCTTCGTGCCGCGCGTCGATGTCATCTGCGGCGTCGGCTACGACCGGGGCATTCCTGTGGACCTGCCCCGGGTGGTGACGAACCTGGCGGTGCTGGACTTCGGCGGGCCTTCCCACGCTATGCGCCTGGTGTCCGTGCATCCCGGCGTGACCGTGGATGAAGTGACGGAAAATACCAGTTTTGACCTGGTCATCGACGGCGCGGTGCCGCAGACTCGGAGACCTACGGACGATGAGCTCGCCCTGATCCGCGAGGTCATCGACCCGCGACGGACCCGCGACCGGGAGGTGCCTGGCAGTTGAGTGAGCACCCCAGTTGAGCGTCCTGCACACTGCCATCTGCGACCTGTTCGGGGTGCGGTACCCGATTGTGCAGAGCGGCATGGGCTGGGTGTCGACACCGGAGCTGACCGCGGCGACCTCACGCGCGGGCGGGCTCGGCATCCTGGCCAGCGCGACGCTGACCATGGCCGAGACCGACGCGGCCATCGCCCGGGTGCGGGAACTGACCGCGGCGCCGTTCGGGGTGAACATGCGCGGCGACGCGCCGGACCTCCCCGAACGGGCGAAGCTGCTGGTCAAGCACGGGGTGAAGGTGGCCTCGTTCGGGCTCGCGCCGTCCGCCGCGGTGATCGGCTCGCTGAAGGACGCCGGCCTGGTGGTGGTCCCGTCCGTCGGCGCGCGGCGGCACGCGGAGAAGGTCGCCGCGCTCGGCGTGGACGCGGTGATAGCGCAGGGCAGCGAGGGCGGCGGGCACACCGGCGCGGTGCCGACCTCGATCCTGCTCCCCCAGGTCTGTGCCGCGGTAGACATCCCGGTCATCGGCGCCGGCGGGTTCTGCGACGGCCGCGGCCTGGTCGCCGCGCTGGCCTACGGCGCGGCCGGGATCGCGATGGGCACCCGGTTCCTGCTTACCTCGGACAGTCCGGTACCGGACAACGTCAAGCAGGAATACCTGCGGCGATCCGTCACCGACACCATCGTCACCACTTTCCTGGACGGCGTACCGCAGCGCATGCTGCGCACCCCGCTAGCCGAGTCCCTCGACAAGGCAGCCCGCCCCACCCTCGCTTACCGATCGGTAAAGGCAGCTGCAGCCTTCCGGCAGATGTCCGGCGCATCCTGGCGGGACCTGATCCATGAGGGGCTGGCGATGCGCAAGGGACACGGCCTGTCCTGGTCCCAGGTGCTGATGGCGGCGAATACCCCCATGATGCTCCGCGCCAGCATGGTCGACGGCCGCGTCGACCGCGGCACCCTGGCCTCCGGCCAGGTAGCCGGCGTCATCGACGACCTCCCCACCTGCGAGCAGCTAATCACCCGCATCATGACAGAAGCCACAAAAACCCTAGCCCGCCTAGGAGTTCCCGATGCCTAGCCGCCGCCCGCCAAGGAGCCACAGCCACCCAACCGACTCCGCGCCACCCGACAGTTCCGCTTATGTCCGGTATGTGCCACCGTTTTTGACGGAAGATCCGTGCTTGGCGGAAGAAAAAGGGTCAGAAATGACTCCTTTTCTTCCGTCAAGCATCGAATTTCCGTCTAAATCTGGCTGCGGGCGATGGGCGGCTCGCCACGGGCAGTGCGCGGCCGCGAACCCCTGGCCAAGGGGACCCGTGTGCCACGAACCCCCTCCAGTGGGGGTTCGTGGCACACGGGTCCCCTTGACGGCGGCGAGCGAGGGTGGTGCTGATGATGCATGAGAGTCATGGGCTGCTTGCTGGGAAAACTGTGCTGGTTACGGCGGCGGCGGGGACGGGGATTGGGTTCGCGACGGCTCGGCGGTGCGTGGAGGAGGGGGCGCGGGTCGCGATCAGTGACCGGCATGAGCGGCGACTGGGTGAGGCGGCGGAGGCCCTGGCGGAGATCGCGGCGCGGGCTGGTCTCGCGATGCAGGCTGGGCTGTCGGCGCAGGCTGGGTTCTCGGCGCAGGCTGGGCTGTCGGCGCAGGTGGCGGAGCAAGGCTTGAGCGGGGCCGGCGCGGAGCTGGGCTCGGGCGGGACGGGGGCGGAGTGGAAGCCGGTGGCGGTGGCTTGTGATGTGACCAGCGAGGCGGATGTTCAGCGGATGATTGACGTGACCGTTGAGGAGCTCGGGCATATTGATGTGCTGGTTAATAATGCGGGGCTGGGCGGGGATACGGCGCTGGCGGAGATGACCGATGAGCAGTGGTTCCGGGTGCTGGACGTAACGCTGAACGGGACGTTCCGGTGTACCCGGGCGGCGTTGCGGCACATGCTGCCGCGCGGGAGCGGCGTGATCGTGAACAACTCTTCGGTGATCGGATGGCGGGCGCAGGCCGGGCAGGCGCACTACGCGGCGGCGAAGGCCGGGGTGATGGCGCTGACCCGGTGCGCGGCGATCGAGGCCGCACCGCATGGCGTGCGGGTGAACGCCGTGGCGCCGAGCATAGCGATGCACGAGCACCTGGCCAAGGTATCCAGCGACGAGTTGCTGGCCACGCTCGCGGCCAGGGAGGCGTTCGGGCGCGCCGCGGAACCATGGGAGGTCGCTGACGTGATCGTGTTCCTGGCCAGCGACTACTCGTCCTACATGACAGGGGAAGTGGTGTCAGTGAGCAGTCAGCGCGCATGAGCAGTATGGCAAGCGGAGTTAGGCCTAGCCCATGATCGGGCAGAGCGTGGATGCGGGCGGGATCGCCGAGGTAGTGGTCGATCATCCGCCGGTGAACGCGCTGCCCGTGGCCGGCTGGTTCGCGCTGGCGGAGGCGCTGCGGTCACTCGGCGCGGACCCCGCGGTGCGCGTCGTGGTGCTGCGCGCCGAAGGCCGCGGCTTCAACGCCGGAGTGGACATCAAGGAGATCCAGGAGCACGGCGCGCCGGCGCTGATCGGCGCGAACCGGGGCTGCTTCGCCGCGTTCGCGGCCGTGTACGAATGCGCGGTGCCAGTGATCGCCGCGGTGCACGGGTTCTGCCTGGGCGGCGGCATCGGCCTGGCCGGCAACGCCGACATCATCGTGGCCAGCGAGGACGCAACGTTCGGGCTGCCCGAGGTGGACCGGGGCGCGCTCGGCGCCGCCACCCACCTGTCCCGGCTGGTCCCGCAGCACAAGGCGCGGGCCATGATGTACACCTCCGCGACCGCTAGCGCCGCCGAGCTGCACGCGTTCGGGTCGGTTCTCCGCGTGGTACCGCGCCACAAGCTGAGGGAAACCGCCATGGACGTCGCGGCCGGAATAGCGGCGAAAGACCCGGCGGTGATCCGGATGGCGAAGGAGGCCTTCAACGGCATCGACCCGGTCGATGTCAAGCGTAGCTACCGATATGAGCAGGGCTTCACAATGGAGCTGAACCTGTCCGGTGTCTCGGACAAACTGCGGGATTCGTTCAGTTGAGTGAACAGAGCGTTGAGTGAGCAGAGCGTTAAAGGGAGGCACGGCCTGATGGATCTGCGCTGGTCGGAGTCGGAGGAGGCGTTCCGGGCTGAGGCGCGGGAGTGGCTTACCGCGCACGTGCCTGACGGCCTTCCTTCCGGAGATACCCGGGATGGTTTCGCCGCGCACCTGGAGTGGGAACGCGCGTTGTTCGCGGCCCGGTGGGCGGTGGTTTCCTGGCCGGAAAGGTACGGCGGGCGGGACGCCTCGCTGTGGGAATGGCTGATCTTCGAGGAGGAGTACTACCGGGCCGGCGCGCCGCAGCGGGTCACCCAGAACGGCATCTTCCTGCTCGCACCCACCCTGTTCGAGTTCGGCACCCCCGAGCAGCAGGAACGCTACCTCCCCCGGATGGCAGCCGCGCAGGACCTCTGGTGCCAGGGCTGGTCCGAGCCGGGCGCCGGCAGCGACCTCGCCGCGGTACGCAGCAGCGCGGTGCGCACCGAGGGAGGCTGGCTGCTGTCGGGGCAGAAGACCTGGACGACGAGGGGCGCGTTCTGCACGCACCTGTTCGGGCTGTTCCGCACGGATACCACCGCCCCGAGGCACCACGGGCTGACCTACTTCCTGGTTCCGCTGGACGCGCCGGGGGTAACCGTCCGCGGCTTCCCTCGGCTGGATGGCGACGAAGGGTTTGCCGAGGTGTTCCTTGACGGGGCGTTCGTGCCGGATGCCGACGTACTCGGCGGCGTGAACGAGGGCTGGCGGGTAGCGATGGCCACCACCGGGTCCGAACGCGGGCTGACGCTCCGCTCTCCTGGACGGTTCCTGGCCAGCGTGGACCGGCTCATCGGACTGTACAGGGAGCGTCCAGACGAGAGCATGCGCAACCGGGTGGCGCAGTCCTGGATCGAGGCACAGGCTTACCAGATGTTCACGTTGCAGCAGGTCACGTCCATCCTCGACGGAGAACCGCCGGGGGCGGCGTCGAGCCTGAACAAGCTGTTCTGGTCCGAGCTGGATGTGCGGCTCAACGAGAGCGCCCACGAACTGCTCGGCACGGACGCGGAGTTTGACGGGGAGTGGGCACGGGCGTTCCTTTTCTCACTGGCAGGACCGATTTACGCAGGCACGAACGAGGTCCAGCGCAACGTTGTCGCCGAGCGCCTGCTCGGCCTGCCGAGGAAATGACATGCGATTCGCGCTAGACGAGACGACGCAAACGCTGCGGGCGGCGGTGGCCGACGTGCTGCGCAGCGAGGTGACGCCGGCCGTCATACGAGCCGGCTGGCCAGGCGGTGACTGGGCGATTGTCAGCGGCGTGTGGGACAAGCTCGCTGACGTTGGCGTGATCGGCACGCTCCTCCCCGAAGCGGACGGCGGGCTCGGCCTCGACGAGAACGCGCTGGTGCCGGTGCTTGAGGAGATCGGGTACAGCGGGCTTCCGGTCCCGGCCGTAGAGACGATCGCGGTTGCGGGACCGTACCTCACCGGGAGGCTGATGGTCGCCGTGGAGACGGCTCCGGGAGAGCCGGTGCCATTTCTGGGGCGGGCTCAACGTGTCGTTCTGATTTCTGACGGCGGTCTGCATGTGTACGAGACGGACACGCTCGAGATCGAGCCTGGGGATTCGGTGGACGGGTCGCGGTGGGTGGGGCGGGTGGCGCGGCAACCGGAGGGCGGCGTCCTGCTCAGCGGTGACGCGGCGGCGGCGTGGCAGCGGGGGGTGCTGGGCACGGCGGCGGTGCTGTGCGGGCTGGCGCGGCGGATGCTGGACATGACGATCGGTTACGTCCAGCGGCGCGAGCAGTACGGGGTGCCGGTCGGCAGCTTCCAGGCGATCAAGCACACGCTGGCGGACGCGCTGGTCGCGGTGGAGTTCGCGCGGCCGATGGTGCTCGCCGCGGGGTGGGCGCAGTCGGTGGGCGCGGCGGACGCGGCGCTGCAGACGTCGGCGGCCAAGGTGCTCGCGTCGGACGCGGCGCGGCAGGTGGCGCGGACCGCGCTCCAGTGCCACGGGGCGATGGGCTACACCACCGAGTATGACCTGCACCTGTTCGCCAAGCGGGCATGGGCGCTGGCGCCGTCGTGGGGTTCCTCGGCATGGCACCGCGCCCGGATAGGAGAGATCATTGCCTGACGTCGTCCTCTATGAGGTTGACGGCGCCATTGCGCGCGTCACCATGAACCGGCCGGAATACCGGAATGCGCAGAATTCGAAGATGACCTATGCGCTCGATGACGCTTTTTACCGGGCGGCGGCCGACGATGGCGTCAAGGTCATCGTGCTGGCCGGGGCGGGATCGCATTTCTCAGCCGGGCACGATATCGGCACGCCGGAACGAGACATTGACCAGTCCTTTGACCGGCGGGCCGGGCTGTGGTGGGACCACGTCGGAAAAACGGGCGGGGAGTCACGTTATGCCAGGGAGGAAGAGGTCTACCTGGGCATGTGCCGGCGCTGGCGGGAACTGCCGAAGCCCGTAATCGCGCAGGTGCACGGGGCGTGCATCGCGGGCGGGCTGATGCTTGCCTGGATCTGTGACCTTATTATCGCGTCCGACGACGCGTTCTTCGCGGACCCGGTCGTGCGGATGGGAATTCCCGGCGTCGAGTATTTCGCGCATCCGTGGGTGATGGGGCCGCGGGCGGCGAAGGAATTCCTGTTTACCGGCGAACGGATAAGCGCGGCGCGGGCGCTGGAGCTCGGGATGATCAACCGGGTGGTGCCGCGTTCCTCGCTCGAGCAGGCGGTCACCGAACTGGCCGGGAAGATCGCGGCGATGCCGCGGCTGGGGCTGGCGCTGACGAAGAAAGCCGTCAACCAGGCGGAGGACGCGATGGGGCTGCAGGTGGGGATGGACTCGGTATTCGGGCTGCATCACCTGGCGCATGCGCACAACGCGGAGGTAGGGGCGGACGCGCTCGCCGGGCAGAACGCGCGGACGATGCGGGATGCGCAGCGTGGATGATGCTGCGGTTCAGGATGACGCGGCGTTTCGTGCTGACGCTGCGGGCGTGGCTTAGTGGGTGAACCCGTTAGTCCGTGAGGGGTCAGTTCTCGGGTGCGTGTCCGATGCCGGTCAGGTGGACGGTGCAGGCAGTGTCGAGCGCTTCTTGC
>Ga0209530_1000612_pt1 | contig 22819 bp, 21 predicted proteins | sample BlaSpr_A8_Ref_O1_FD_187987 | JGI IMG/M metagenome (GOLD analysis project Ga0209530, IMG submission 187987) | Forest soil microbial communities from Thunder Bay, Ontario, Canada - Black Spruce, Ontario site 2_A8_Ref_O1 (SPAdes) (version 2) | ecosystem: Environmental > Terrestrial > Soil > Boreal...
CGGCCTGCAGGTCGCCGATGGCGGCGACCTGCCGGTGACACCGTTCGAGGTGGGCGTCCCGCCGTACCGGAACCTGGACGCGGTGGTGCGGGTGGCCGGGGCGGTCCGGGATCGTGTGGCCTCGGTGCTGGCGGACGGCGGCCAGCCGCTCGTCCTCGGCGGCGACTGCACGATCACCCTCGGCGTGGTCGCCGGGTTCGGCCCGGATGTGCGGCTCGTCTACGAGGACGGCGACATGGACCTCGGCGGTCTCGGCAACGCTGACTCGCCGGAATCGGGGATCCTGGACTCCACCGGGATCGCGCACCTGCTCGGCGAGCACGCCCCCGAGCTGGCCGGCCTGCGCGGCACCGGACGGCTGATCGAGCCTCGCCGCCTCACCCTGGTCGGTGCCGACCCTCGGGAGACCAGCGACGCTGGCCGCGGCTACCTGAAGGAGCGCGGCGTCACCTTCCAGGAAGGCCCGGCGCTGGCGGCCGATCCGGTAACCGTCGCCCGCCGCGCACTCGATGTGGTCGGCGCCGCCGGGGGACCGGTCATCGTGCACTTCGACGTGGATGTCATCGATTCCGGCGACCTGCCGCTGGCGAACTTCCCGCACTACGGCTCCGGCGTCGCCGCGGACCAGGCATTCGCGTGCCTGCGCGAGCTATGCTCCCATCCCTCGCTAGCCGCCCTCGTCCTCACCGAGGTCAACCCCACCCACGACCCGTCAGGCCGTCTGCTGGACCGCTATATCGACGGTCTCGTCACCGCGCTGGCTACCCGCTAACACGCTGCCACGCGTGGCCGTCATGGGGTGGCCGCCCACGACCAGCTACCATCTTCCTGAGCACGGAAACCATCAGCTGCCGGATGCGTGCAGCGCTGCCCGGCCCGGTCACGATCTGACCCGTTAGCATGAGCATCGTGCGACTCGGAGTGAACGTTCCTAACTTCGGCCCCGGTACCCGGCCGGACGTGCTGCTCCGCTGGGCGCAGACGGCGGAGGGGCTCGGCCTCGACCTGCTGATGCTGTCCGATCACGTCGCAGTGACGCCTGATGTGGCAGAACAGTACCCAGCGCCGTTCTACGAGCCGTTTACCACGCTGTCCTGGCTGGCGGGCCGCACCAGCGGCATCCGGCTGGGCACGACGGTGCTCATCGTGCCGTACCGGCATCCGCTGCTGGTCGCGCGGATGGCAGCCAACCTGAACGACCTCAGCGGCGGCAGGCTGGTGCTCGGGGTTGGTGTCGGCTGGGCCCGGCAGGAGTTCGCCGCGCTCGGCGTGCCGTTCGCCGAACGCGGCCGCCTGACCGACGAGTACCTGAACGCGATGCGCACCGCCTGGGTGAACGTCGCGGACTACCGGGGTGGCGCGAGCATCCCGATCTGGATCGGTGGCAACAGCGACGCCGGCATCCGGCGCGCGGTCCGCGTCGGCGACGCCTGGCATCCGCTCCGGTTCACTATGCCCTGGCTCCGTTCGGCGACGGCACGCCTGGCCCAGGAAGCCGGTCAGCAGCAGCGCCCGGTACCGGAACTCGCCCCGCGTATCGCGCTGCGCCTCACCACCAAGCCGGTCACCACCGAGGGCCGCCTGGCAGGCGAGGGCAGCGTCGACCAGATCGCCGCCGACCTGGCTGACCTCCAGTCGCTGGGCGCCGGGACGGTCCTGCTTGACCCCTTCAACGGCGACCCGGAGGAGACCAGCCATCCCGAGGCGGCGTGGCAGGCGCTCGCCACCGTCATCGCGCACGTCAGGAGCAAGTGAATGAACGACGAGGACCTCACCCACCTGCGGCGCTGCGTCGCCCTCGCCGCCGCGGCCGTGGATGCGGGGGATGAGCCGTTCGGCTCGGTGCTGGTGTCTGGTGACGGCCAGGTGCTCGCCGAGGAGCACAACCGGGAGCGCAGCACCGGCGACGCCACCCAGCACCCGGAGTTCGCGCTGGCCCGCTGGGCATCCACGCACCTGACCCCGGCCGAACGAGCCACGGCGACGGTGTACACGTCGGGGGAGCACTGCCCGATGTGCGCGGCGGCACACGGCTGGGTGGGCCTGGGACGGATCGTCTACGCCAGCTCAGCGCCCCAGACCGCCGCCTGGTACGCCGAGCTGGGTGTCGGCTCGTCCCCGGTAGCACCGCTGCGCATCACCGACGTCGTCCCGGGCGCTACCGTCGCCGGCCCGGTACCCGAACTGGCAGAGCAGGTATACGAGCTCCACCGCAGATTCCGCACCCGCTAAAATTCCACACCAGTTAAATCAGTACCCGTTAAATCGGTATATGTCCATATATGGCATCGGCGTTTAACGGAAGATCCGTGCTCCGTGGAAGAAAAAGAGTCAAAAACGACCACTTTTTCTCCGCCAAGCACGGATCCTCCGTCAGAAGCCGGTCGCACGACATCCAGGGGCCCGCGGCCGCCAGGCCGGCCAGGGGCCCAGCTACGCCCCGGCGGTCCGCTCGGCGAAGGCGGTGAGGTCGCGGCGCTCGATGGCGGCGGCCATCAGGTCCGGGAACGCGTCCGGCGTGCACGCGAACGCCGGCACTCCGAGAGCGGCCAGCGCCGCGGCGATGTCGTGGTTGTACCCGGGCGCCCCGTCGTCGTTCAGCGCGAGCAGCGCGATCACCTGCGTCCCGCCGGCAGTGAGGTCGGCGATCCGGCGTAGCATCTCGTCGGCGTCCCCGCCCTCGAACAGGTCGCTGACCAGGATCAGGATGGTGCTCGAGGGCCTGGTGATCAGCTGCTGGCAGTAGGCGATCGCCCGGTTGATGTCGGTGCCGCCGCCGAGCTGGGTGCCGAACAGGACGTCCACCGGGTCGGTGAGCTTCTCGGTGAGGTCCACCACCGCGGTGTCGAACGCCACCACTGAGGTCCGCAGCGACCGCACCGACGCCAGCACCGCGCCGAACACTCCCGCGTACACCACCGACGTAGCCATCGAGCCGCTCTGATCCAGGCACAGGATCACATCCCGCGCGACCGCCTGCTGCTTGCGCGCGTACCCGGTGAGCCGCGACGGCACGATCGTCCGGTGCGAGGGCAGGTAGTTCCGCAGGTTCGCCCGGATGGTCCGGTCCCAGTCGATGTCGGCCGCCCGCCGCGGCCTGCTGGTCCGGTTCGCCCGGTTCAGCGCGCCGGCGATCGCCGTCCTGGTCTTCTGCGCGAGCCGGCGTTCCAGGTCCCTGGTCACCGTGCGCACGATCCCGCGCGCGGTCTCACGGGCCTGCTCGGGGATCACCCGGCTGAGCGTGAGCAGCGTACCCACCAGGTGCACGTCCGGCTCGACCGCGTCCAGCATCTCCGGTTCCAGCAGCAGCCGGGTGAGCCCGAGCCGGTCGATGGCGTCCTTCTGCATCACCTGCACGACGCTGACCGGGAAGTACGTCCTGATGTCCCCGAGCCAGCGCGCCACCCGCGGCGCCGACCCGCCCAGTCCCGAGCTCCGGCTGCGCCCCGCCCCGGTACCGCCGCCCTCCGGTGCGTCGTACAGCGCTCCCAGCGCCGCGTCCATGGCGGCGTCGTCCCCGTCGAGGCCGGTCCCGGTGCCGTCGTCGGCACCGCCGAGCGCGAGCCGCCAGCGCCGCATCCGCTCCTGCTCCGGCCCAGCGTTCACCATCTCGGCGTTCACCATCTCGGAGCTCACGAGGCGGCCGCCAGCGCGGACATGCCGAGGATCGCCGCGACGGCGTTCACCGCTGCCGTGGCCCGCTCGAGGTCGAACTCCGCCGCCTCGGTCGGCGCCGGGCCGGCTGACGGGCCGCCGCTGCCGGGTAGCCGGCCCGCTTTCTCCCCGATGGCTCGCCGTTCCGGTGGTGCGAATCCGCCGAAGGTCCGCCGCAGCGCCGGCAGCACCGCCTGGAACGTGTCGCCGTCCAGCCCCGCCAGCCAGGTGTCGACCAGCCGCAGCAGCCGCTCGTCGTGCACCAGCAGCAGTCCGCTGCCCGCCAGGAACCCTTCCGCCCATCCCGCCGCGTCCGCCGCTGCCGCCCCGGCCGACAAGGCCCGGCTCATCCGTGCCGCCGCCTCGTCGAGGGAGACGTATTCCGCGTCCAGTAGCAGCCGCGTCACCCGTCCCGAGATCAGTGGCGGCCCGCCGAGCCGTCCCAGGGCCGCCAGCCACCGTTCCCGGCTCGCCGCATCGCCGAGCAGCCCGGTGGCGGAATGCACCCCGTCGATCAGTGATCGCATCGACCGCGCGGCGGTCTCGTCCAGGCCGGTCACCGCGACCGCTAGCCCCGCGCAGATCCGGGTGATCATCTCGGTGGCCACCTCGCTGAGCCGCGCCGGGTCGGTGCCGCGCACGTCCCCGTACCGCGCCGCCCGCACCAGCGCCGGCAGCGCCTTCATCAGGTGGGTGACGTCGGTGTCCAGCGCCGCGCGTTCCCTGACCGCCGCGAGCACGACTGGCAGCGCGTCCGCCAGGTCGGCGAGCAGGCACTGTTCGGTGAGCGCGGTCAGCTCATCCAGCCCCGACGCCGTCCCGGCCCGTGACCTGGCCCGGGCCGCAGCCGCGGAGGCGACGGTGCTGCCCCACATGCTCGCCTCGATCAGCGCCACGTCCAGTTCCGGCCGCCAGGTCAGCTGCCAGCTCTCCCGGAACGTCCCGGTGTGCCCGGTTCGCCCACGTACCGGCGTCCCCCACGGCACCCGCAGCAGGCCGAGCCGGTGCAGCAGGTGACTGCGCCCCAGGTCGATCACCTTGCGCAGGTCCAGGTCATACTCCCGGCTGCTGGCCTCCGGCTTCAGCCGCAGTGACCGCTGCTGATCGGTCAGGTCCCGTTGCAGCGGTACCATCGGCGTCGCGGCGGGCACCGCGCCGAGCCGCTCGCCGACGACGAGCTTGCGCTGGATCAGCCGGGTCAGCAGGTCGCTCCCGTCGCACAGCACCGCCTGAGCGGCCTCGGTGACTTCCTCCAGCCCCGCCAGCGGCCGCCCGCGCAGCGCGGCGAGCGCGTCCGCGAGCCGGACCGCCTCGATGACGTGCGCCGGCGACACTGGAATGCCCTCCTCGCGCAGTACCCCGGCCGCCCGCGTCAGCCACCGCTCAATGGGCTGCCCGTCACTCGAGAAGAGGTGGTCATACCACCCAGGCGACCGGACCCCGGCCCCGTACCCGGACGCGAAAGCCAGCCGCCCGTACGTCCACGGCACCCATGTAAGCGAGACCTTCACCTTCGGCAGCCCGCGCAGCAGCCGGTCATCGGCCGCCGCGGGCGGAAGACCGGTCAGCGCGGGCACGTGGAACGCCCCGCACACCACCGCGATCCGCTGATAGCCCTCCTTGATCGCCCCCCGCAGCACCCGCCGCATGTACGCCTCGCGGACCAGGTCCCGCGCGTCAGTTTCCGGTAGCACTGCAACCTCGTCCCGCAGTAGCGCCATGGCCTCCGCCACCGCCTGGAACACGGCGGCGCCGGGAACGTGTTCGACCACGTCTTCCCACCATCGCTCCGCGTCGTCATATCCCGCCGCCGCGGCCAGCTGCCCGATCGGGTCGGTGCGCTCAGCCGACACCGTCCGGTCCCGTTCCATGGCCAACTGATGGGCGGCGGGCAGGTCGCAGAACCGCACCGGGATCCGAGCGTCCAGCGCGTGCAGCATCGCCTGCCACTCCGGTGAGAACGCCGCGAACGGCCAGAACGCGGCCTTCCCCGCCTCGCCTGGCAGGTAGGCGAGCAGCGCCACCGGCGGCGTCATCTCCGGGTCCGCGACCAGCGGCACCAGGGCGTCCGCTTCCGGCGGCCCCTCGATCAGCACCACATCCGGCCCGTACTCCGCCAGCGCCGCCCGCACCGACCGCGCCGACCCCGGCCCATGATGCCGAACCCCGAAAACCTCAGTCGCCATAACGTCCTGTGGTTCCTGCCCCACGCACGAGCAACGCCCTCATCCCCATATCCGCACGGTCTGATCGTCGCCGGCCGAGGCGAGCATGCTGCCGTCCGGACTGAACGCCAGGCTTTGTACCGCGCCGGTGTGGCCGGTGAGAGCGCGTAGCAGCGTGCCGGTCGCCGGGTCCCACAGCCGCACCTTCCTGTCATCGCCGGCCGAGGCGAGCAGGTTCCCGTCCCGGCTGAAAGTCACGGCGAATATCCTGCCGGTGTGGCCGGCAAGTTCCCGTACCTGCGTACCGGCGGCAGGGTCCCATATCCGCACGGTCTGGTCATTGCCGGCCGAGGCGAGCATGCTGCTGTCCGGGCTCCTGCTGGCGGAGGCGAGCAGGGCCCCGTCTGGGCTGAACGCGACGCCCCGCACCGCGTCAGCGTGGCCGGTCAGGGTCCGCAGGCTGGTGCCGGTGGCAGGGTTCCACAGCCGCACCGTCCGGTCGCCGCTGGCGGAGGCGAGCAGGGCCCCGTCTGGGCTGAACGCGACGCTCCACACCGGGTCGGTGTGACCGGCCATTGTCCTGACAAGCTGGCTGGGAACGAGCGCGCGGGTCCGTTCTCCTGACGGTATCTGTCTGGCCGCCGGGGTTCCGGCCGCGTTTTCCGCCTGACCGGACCCACGACCCCTGCCTGTGGCGTGCCGCACTGCGGAAATGGCGGACAGGTGACTGTCATTGCCGCGCAGGTACAGGACGGGGGTGACCCATTCCAGGGTCTTACCGCTGAGGCCGAGAATCGCTACCCGGGCGCTGGAGATCGCCTCGTCGACGCCGCGACCGCAGGCGATGGCGCCGTAGAAGCCGCGGGCGAACGCGATAGCGGCCTGGTCGGTGATCTCGTACTGCATCGCGGCGACTGCGGTCACGCCACCGCGCACTAGCGCAGCCGCAGTACCAGAGAACAGGTCAGTGACACTGGCAGAAGCGCCCGAGCAGGAGTTGAGCACGACTAGACGAGGCATCGGCTGCGACTCGCGAAGGAGGTCGACAAATCGGCTTGCCTCGACCACGTCCTTGCGGCCGTCTTGGCCGGTCAGGGCGAGGACGCCTTCGTCGCGGTCGGGGTCGAAGTCGCCGTGGCCGATGAAGTGGACGACGTGCCAGGTGCCGCTCTGCAGGACATCCTGCAGGTCCGCCCAGGTCGCTGACTCCGCCCAGGTCAGCTGGACGGAACCGGTTCCGGCGATTGCATTCGTGAGATTGTCTTTTTCCTTCTCCACGTCGAGGGGGTAGAGACCGCGAGGCGATGACACGATGCCCAGGATGCGCAGCGGAGCGGTCACCGCGAGCGGCGCGACGGCGGCCGGGACGCCGACGTGGCGTACCAGCTGATCACGCCGGCAGACGTACGCGCCGGCGCCGTCGTCGTACATCGCTTCCCAGGGCAGCCCGGCCAGTGCGGGGTCGTCGATGCGCAGGACCACGCGCAGGCTCTCTTGGCGTTCGGCGGCCACCGCGGCGGCTGCGCGGTACCGGCCGGCTACTTCGCCGGTGCCGAGCAGTGCCTTGAACAGGGCTTGCCCGACCTCCCGGATGGACTGCTCGCTCTCGTCGAGGAGCCGCCGGGTCGGGACCGAGGAGGCGAGGACCGCGTGCTGCAGTTCCTTGCGGCGGGCCAGGAGTGCCTCGGCGTCAAGGGTTACTGTGGCGGATGCCTCGCCGGCTGGGGAGCGCACGACATCGACCCGGTAACCAGCTGGTCCCGGGCCGATGGCAACCTCGATGGCGCTCATCCCGCTGCCTCCCGGCACGCTCGGTAGAAGTCACCCCAATCCTCGCGGTCACGGACGACGGTTTCCAGGTATTCCTGCCAGATAACCCGGTCGGACACCGGGTCCTGGACGACGGCGCCGGTGATGCCGCCGGCGATGTCCGCGGGGCGGAGCGTGCCGTCGCCGAAGTGCGCGGCGAGCGAGATGCCGCTGGTGACCACGGAGATCGCCTCGGCGGTGGACAGCGTGGCGCTGGGGGACTTGACCTTGGCGCGGCCGTCTTCGGTGATACCCGAGCGGAGCTCACGGAAGACGGTGACCACGCGGCGGATCTCGTCCGCGCCGTGCACCACGTCCTCCGGCAGGCCGATGGACCGGCCGAGCTGGGCCACCCGCCGGGTCACGATGTCGACCTCTTCCTCGGCCGAGGCCGGCACCGGCAGCACCACGGTATTGAACCGGCGCCGCAGCGCGCTGGACAGCTCGTTCACCCCGCGGTCCCGGTCGTTCGCGGTGGCGATCACGTTGAAGCCGCGGACCGCCTGCGTCTCACTGCCCAGCTCAGGGATCGGCAGCGTCTTCTCGGACAGGATGGTGATCAGCGCGTCCTGCACATCAGAAGGCATCCGGGTCAGCTCCTCCACCCGTGCCACCTGCCCGCCGCTCATCGCCCGCATCACCGGGCTCGGCACCAGGGCGTCGCGGGACGGGCCTTCGGCGATGAGGCGGGCGTAGTTCCAGCCGTACCTGACCGCCTCCTCAGCGGTGCCGGCGGTGCCCTGCACCATCAGGGTCGAGTCGCCGGAGATGGCGGCGGTCAGGTGCTCAGACAGCCAGGTCTTCGCGGTGCCCGGTACCCCGAGCAGCAGCAGCGCGCGGTCCGTCGCCAGCGTCGCGATGGCGACCTCGATCAGGCGGCGGGAGCCGACGTACTTCGGGGTGATGACCGTGCCGTCGGCGGCGGCACCGCCGAGCAGGTACGTGCTCACCGCCCACGGTGACAGCCGCCAGCCCGGCGGGCGCTCCCGGTCATCGCCGGCGGCGAGCGCGGCCAGCTCGGTCGCGTACTCCTCTTCTGCGTGTGGCCGCAGTACCGGCTCAGCCTTGAGGGTCAGCGTGGACATTCGTCGAGCTCCTTCAGCATCTCGTACCGGAACCGCAGTACAGCCAGCATGCTATGCAGCACGTTCGGTGTCTCCGGCGGGAAATCCGCCAGCGCACCCGGCGCGCCGAGCGCCGGGTCGGCCCACAGCCCGGCCAGCCGGATGAGCCGGTGAGCGCCCAGCGGCGCGCGGGTGATCTCCTTCAGCGCCGTCGCCAGCACCTCCGCCAGCTGCGCCGAGGACAGGTACGCTCCCGGACGGTATGACGGCGGCAGGTTGGACAGCAGCAGGTCAGGTGGCACCCGGCGGGGAAGCGCGTCAGCGGCGTCCGGCACCGGGCCGGCGAGCAGCCAGGCCCAGGCGGGATTCAGGCCGGCCAGCCACCGGGCGCGCGGGCCGCCCGTCACGATGATCAGCCGACGCAGCCCAGCCTCGTCATCGGCGACCTGACGTGCCTTGTGCAGCAGGGCGGGCAGGGACTGCGCTGGCGGTCGCAGGCCGCCAGCAGCCACCGCGGTCAGCCACTCCGTGAGGAGTTCGGACCCCGACGCGGCGGGGTCGCCAGCCAGGATCCGGTCCAGGCGCTGGGCGGCCACCGCGCTCACCGCGGGCCGCGGATCACCGGGGGCCGGGGCGGGCGGCACCGCTTGCCCGGGCAGGCAGCCGGCCCGGCGGGCAAGCGTCAGCAGCGCGGCCCGGTCCAGCAGGTCTGCGGCTGGCTCGGCGCCTTCGGAGCCGGGCGGGAAGCCGGGCGGCAGGACGGGAACCACGGACCGTTCTGATCCTATGAGGGCAGCGGTGAGTATGGCCTGCCAGGTGGTCACAGGACAACCGCCCGTCCCTGGCCCCCGGAATCAGACGGAGCCCAGGCGGTCAGGGGCCACAGGCCGCGGGGGGTCCACTCGCCGGCCAGGGTCAGTGGGCGGCCGGCGGACAGGGCGAACAGCGGCCAGGAGTCGCGCAGGGCAGGATGCAGCGGGAGGGCGGTGCCCGTCTCGTCGGTGACGGAGGGAGCCGGGATGCGTGCCGGGATGACGCCGGACAGCACGGCCGGCCAGACCTCCAGCCAGGGGTCGGCGGCGAGTGCGCGCGCCCATCCGGCGAGCAGGTCGCTGATGCCGCCGCCGGCCGGCGGCCTGGCACTGCTCTCGGCGCCAGCGGTGACGGACAGGGCGCGCAGCGGCAGAGCTCCCGGGTAAAAGGCCAGTTCAAGGTCAGTTTCGCTGCCTACAGTCAGCGAGATGTCAAAAGACTCCCCACCTGCGGCGAAGCTAAGGAGGAGGGCGTAGCGGCTGGTCAGCGTGCCGCGCAGCCAGGTGCGGCGGGTGCGGATCCGGTCCTGCTCCAGGTCGCGGCGGGCCAGCACCTGCCAGTGGTCCTTGACGTGCTCGCCCGCGGACAGCACGTCGGCCTGGCGGACGGTGAAGCCGATCCTCGACCGGACCGTATCGGTCAGCGCGGCGGGCAGTTCCGCGCGCCGGCGGTAGGCGGTGATGAGCAGGCGGAGCAGGGCGTACTCCTCCAGCAGCCTGCTCTCCCAGCCAGGGCCGGAGTACGGGACAGCGGCGAGGCCGCGCAGCCGCTCGGCCAGGCCGGAGGCCTGCGCGTCGACCATGCGGGCAGCGATGGTGTCCCAGTGCTGGTAGCCGGATCTCGGGGTGGTGGCGAGGCCCTGGCGTACCTGGTCGCGAAGCCACTGGTCCAGCTCGTCCAGGCCGGAAAGGACGCGCTGCTCGCGCTGCTCGGCGCGGCGCTGGGCGGCCGCCGGGTCGGCGGGCTCGGCGGCGGGGTCGCGGGCGGTCCTGGCGGCGCCGGCCTGCAGCCAGGTCGCGGCCCAGTCCGGGGGAGTGCCCTGCTCGACGCGGCCGGCCGACCACAGCAGCATGAGGGCCAGGGCGTGCTTGCAGGGGAACTTGCGGCTCGGGCAGGAGCACTTGTACCTGGGCCCGGTCAGGTCCACCGCGGTCCGGTAAGGCGCGGCGGCGCTGCCCTTGCACTCACCCCAGAGCGCCTCCGGCTCGGCCGCGCCGGTGATCAGCCAGGATCTCTCAGCCGCGAGCGGCCGCGCGGAACGCTGCGACGAGGCATCGGGCGCCTGCGCGAGGACCCGCGCCTCATCCCACCGCTCTGCCACACACGAACACTAGCGCGCCCGCGCCGGAGGTTATCCGCCTAGCTTCGCGCCCTGGTGCTGTAGCAGCAGGTCCAGCAGGGCGGAGATGACGAGAATGATCACGACGACCGCGACGGCCTTCAGCACGCGCGTCCTGGTCGTCTGCGGCTGCTGTGCGTCCATGGTGCCACGGTAGGGCGGAGTGCGTCAGCGCGGCGACTTCATGAATGCTCGATTCCTTGTGACACCTTGACCTTGCCCCGGGGGCACCCTCCTAGGCTCGGTACACGGTCGGTTAGCTGTCTAGCGCCGTAACGAGCAGAAGGAGGAGATGGCATGCCATCAACGCTGCTGGATGCAAGAACACAGTCCTGTGTCGAAGCTTGCGCCGAATGCGCGCAGTCCTGCGAAAACTGCAACTACCAGTGCTGTGAGAACTCGGGGGAGATGGCCGACTGCGGCCGCATGTGCCTGGACTGCGCGGCTATCTGCCGCCTGTGCGTCATTCTGATGTCACGCGGTTCCGCGATCGCACCCCAGATCTGCATGATCTGCGCCGAGGTCTGCGAGCGGTGCGCCGCTATGTGCGAAAGCTGTGACACCGAGAAGTGCCGGCGGTGCGCCGAGGTGTGCCGTAAGTGCGTGGAGGAGTGCCGCAAGTTCGTAGCCTCCGCCTGAGCCATCGTCAGTAGCCGTCCGGGTCCAGGGGCTGTGCGGCGCCCGGACGGCCTCGCCTTATCTCAGGGAGAACGTAGGCTTCCCCATCTCGATGCTCCCGTCTTGTGCCTCGATTATCTCGCAGATCACCCCTCCCTCGCCGCGTTCGCGGCTGGCGCGTGCCTGTGAGCATGCCTTGGCGAGAGTTGACCGGAGTGACGTGAGGTCCGATAGCGTTCGCTCAATCTCAGCGAGATGCGCGTCCAGCATCGCGATCACCGTCTCGCACGGCCGCTGACCGCTCCGCTGGAGGTCGAGCACATTCTTGATCTCGTCGAGCCGCAAGCCGATTGAGCGTGCCTGGCGGATAAACCGCAGCACATCGACGTCGTTGCCCTGGAAGAGGCGGTACCCGGAGCTGGTGCGGTCGGCTTTTGGCAGCAGACCCTTTCGCTCGTAGATGCGGATTGCCTTCGTTGACAGCCCTGTCTGCTGGGAGGCCTGGCCTATGGTCAATCCGCCGTGTGACATCAATCCTCCGTTACGGTCGAGCCCTGCTAGAGGTGGTGACTGCAGCTAGCGCATTCAGACCCGATCGTAAACCTTGCCCTCGGGGCAAGCTCAAGAGCGTCAGCCGAGATTGCCCCGGCCTGCGGCGTCACATGTGCATGGGCATGGGCATTCCCGTGCCGCCGGAAAGGCCTGGATGCAGCCAGCCGAAGAACGGGGTCAGCGCGGCGGCGGCGATCAGCAGTACGCCCACCGCATACGAAGCCAGGGCACGTGACGGGAAGTACCGCTCGACCAGGATCGCAACGGTCAGGACCGCCATCGCCACGAGGTTCATCAGGCCGATCGCTATCAAGACCGCCATGAAAGCCCAGCAGCAGCCGACGCAGGACAGAGCATGGTCCGCGGACTCCCAGATCACGCTCCGCCGCGACGGGCGATCCGCCGCGGTGGAGATCGCGCACCGAGGCGACCAGCAACGTTCCCGGCATACCCGCTTGGCCGGCGTGAACTGATAGACGCCGGCAACGGCGAAGACCGCCGTGGCGACCCACTTGTCGTCGTGGGCGGGCAGGCTCACGATCCCGGCGGCGCCCGTGAGCACGCCGTATATAGCGAGCCCGAAGGCGACCCAGACGATGAAGTAGCCGATCATGAAGGCGGTAGCCCGCTCCAGGCGCCACGGTGCGCCGCCTGCCTTGACCGGGCCGGCGAGTCCGGCGGCATTCCTCCCCGCGAGCCGGAAACCGGTAGGACCCACCGACGGGAACATCATGGCCACCACCATGACGGCCCACATGCCGAGGAATGCCCAGGTGCCCAGGCCCATAGTCCCGGCGCGATTCCCCATGCCCGCTGCCTGACCCACGAGGTAGAGCCAGGCCAGCGCCAGCGCGGCGAGCAGTGCCAGGCCAAACACAGCGGGCTCGTATGCCTGAAGCGACCAACGGCCGTGTGCAGGATAGGGTAGTGCCGCTTGCGGCGAGCCGTTATCCGATTGCAATGACGCCATTCTGGTTCCTCCTCCTATGAATTTGCGTGGTCGGGCAGCGGAACTGGACGCGGCACTGCCTGCTCCGGGGAGGCCGCGGCTTGGTGAAAACATCTCGAGATCGACAGTGAAGGTTCCCCCCGAGAAAGTTTGCCCTAAGGTCAATGTTCGAGACTCTCCCGATCATTTCGGGCGCATGGACCATTGATGCCTCGCACTTCATTGTCTCCTGGCGCGGCCAGATTAACTTGCTTCGGCGAGCGGGACAAGGGCGAGATAACCAATCCCATGAAATTAATACTCATGGGTCTCTGCTAGCTAGTAGAGGCGCTGTCTATGTTGTGCTTGGGATAAGAGTGCACTCGGCGGAGGTCTGCCGAAGCCGGGCCACGCGTGTGCGGTTCCCGCCCGACCACCCGACCGTCGCGCTCAGCGCCGGCTACAGCGGGCAGATGGGCGTAGACCAGGGCGCCTTCACGCTCAGCCGCGAATTGGCCCAGGACGGAGGCGATCACACGGTCGTGGCAATATATTTACGCACTTCCGCAAACCGATCAGATACCCCTGGCAATGCGCCTAAGCGGACTGGAGAGCGAGGCTGGTGTTTGCATCTATCCTTCCGCACGGCAGTCGTGTCATGCTGAATCTGATCGTTGATCATCATCACCGGCGTTGTTGGAGGATGTATGCGCAAGTCGCCAGTCTCTGTGCTGACGGCAACCCTGACAGCGCCGCTTGCGGGGCCTGTTCATGCGCAGAATCCCAGCGTGCCTAGGAATGCCCCAGGATCGGGTGGGCGACGTAGGGCTCCTCCAGGCGGCGGATCTCGTCATCGGTCAGGGTGAGCTGCTCGGCGGCGAGGGCGTCATCGATGTGGCTGAGCCTGGTGGCGCCGACGATCGGGGCGGTCACGGCCGGCTTGTGCAGCAGCCAGGCCACCGCCACCTGCGCGGGCGGCACGTCGCGCTCGCTGGCCACCTCGGCTAGCCGGTCGGCGACGTCGAAGTCCGCCTCGGTGCGGTACTGCGAGCCTGACAGCGGATCGGAGCCGGCCCTTGTCGTCCGCAGGGTGCCGGTCCTGGTGCGGTTGCCGGTCAGCATGCCGCGGGCCAGCGGGCTGAACGGCAGCACGCCGACGCCCTGGTCGGCGCACTGCGGGATCATCTCGCGTTCCTCTTCCCTGTACATCAGGTTGTAGTGGTCCTGCATGGAGGTGAACCTGGTCCAGCCGTTGCGTTCCGCGGTGTACTGCGCCTTGGCGAACTGCCATGCGAACATGGCGCTGGCGCCGATGTAGCGTGCCTTCCCCGCCTTCACGATGTCGTGCAGGGCTTCCATCGTCTCCTCGATGGGCGTCTGGTAATCCCAGCGGTGGATCTGGTACAGGTCCACGTAGTCAGTGCCGAGGCGGTGCAGGGAGGCGTCGATCGCCGACATGACGTGCTTGCGGGACAGGCCGCCGTCGTTGGGGCCCGTCCCCATCGGGAAGAACACCTTGCTGGCCAGCACGTAGTCGTCGCGGTGGCCGAACAGCTTGCGGAGCAGGCGGCCGGTGAACTCCTCGGTGACGCCCGTGGAGTAGACGTCGGCGGCGTCGAAGAACATGATCCCGCCGTTCACCGCCGCCTTCACGAGCGGCTCCGCCTCGGCTTCGTCCAGGTGCCAGGCCCGCTCATCCTTGGAGCCGTAGCTCATCATGCCCAGGCAGATCCGGGAGACCTTCATTCCTGAACTGCCGAGCCGGACGTATTCCATGGCTGCGTTCCTTCCTGGGGGTGAGCGGCTTTATGGGCGGCGACGCCGGCGACCACCAGGGCGATGCCGGCGAGGTCCTGGGCAGAGGGAAGCTGGCGGAGCACGAGCGCTCCGATGATCGTGGCGAAGACCGGCAGCAGCGCGAGCATCAGCGAGAACGTCGCGCGGGGCAGGCGCGCCATCGCCAGCTGGTCCATGACGTAGGGGACTACCGACGAGCATATGCCCACGCCTGCTCCGGCCAGCAGCAGCAGCGGGTGCCGGAACGCGGGCAGTGCCTGGCCAAGGCCGAACGGGGTCGCGACCGCCAGCGCGACCAGCATCGACGCGCCCAGGAGGTCAAGCCGCTGGCCGGTGCTGGCCACACGGTGGCCGAGGACCACGTACAGCATGAAGAGCGCGCAGTTGCCGAATGCGAACACGAAGCCGAGCGGCTGGCCGCCGAGACGGATCGCGGTGATGGTGGCGACACCGGCGATCGTCAGTGCCAGGGCCGCCGCGTTGCGCCTGGTCCGCGTTCCCGCCGCGGCCAGGATCACCGTGCCGAGGAACTCGATGGCGCTCACCGTCGACAGCGGCAGCCGGTCCACGGCGAGGTAGAACAGCGAGTTCATCGCGGCGAGGACCACGCCGAGAGCGAGGATCGTGGCGCGCCGGTGGCCGGTGCCGTTTGTGCCGTCGAGCAGGAGACGCCACGGCCGGCGCCAGGCCGCGAATACCGCCGCCGCGCTCGCTATGCGGAGCCAGGCGACGCCGAGCACATCGACGTGGGCGAACAGCAGCACGGCCAGCGACGGACCCAGGTAGTGGAAGACGGCACTGACCAGGAAGAACGCCTGTGGTGGCAGCCTCTCGCTGACATCAGGTCCTTGCGCTGTTCGGGACATGGGCGCAGCATACGAAGGTATGGGTTCGGCAGGGAATGGATAACGGAGGGTCTTTGCGTGAGTGTGCCGTTGAACCAGCGGAATTTCGGGCGTCTAGCCTTCGAAACATCTGCCCAGCTCGATGAGATCGACCGGGGGATAGTCGGTGAGCTGCAGGCGGCGCCGCGGCTGCGGATCGCGGAGCTCGCCCGGCGGGTGGGATTGTCCAGCCCGGCGGTCGCGGACCGGCTGCGCCGCCTCGAGGACAGCGGCGTGCTGTCCTACCGGGCGGAGGTGGACCCGCGTGCGGCTGGTTACCCGATCTTCGCGATCATCCGGATCAGCCCGTCGGGCGGCGGGCTCCGGCTGATTCCCGGCATCGCGCGTGAGGTGCCGAACGTGACCGAGTGCTACCGGATCACGGGGGAGGACTGCTTCTTCATGAAGGTGTACCTGCGGTCCATGGACGAGCTTGAGCCGGTCCTTGACCTGTTCACTCCGCACGGGAAGACCACGACGTCGATCGTGCACTCGACACCGGTCGCGCCGCGGCCGCTGCCCATCGAGGCATGACGTGCGCTGATCGTCCGGGGCTGCAACACTTACCGGGTGGCTAATTTCGGGGATCTGCAGAACGAGATCTACTTCGCCGGGCTTTCCGGTGTGGTGCCAGGCCTGCCGATGTCGTTCGCGGAACTGGAGCGGCGGGCAGAACTGGCGATGCCGCCTGGCACGTGGTCGTACGTGTCCGGGGGAGCGGGCGACGAGCACACCCAGCGCAGCAACCGGACGGCCTTCGACCACTGGGGTCTGGTACCGCGGATGCTGCGGGCGAGCACGGACCGGGACCTGTCGGTGGAACTGTTCGGCATCAAGTTCGGGACACCGGTTTTCCTGGCCCCGATCGGGGTGATCGGGATCTGCCCGCAGAGCGGGCACGGCGACCTGGCCGCGGCTCGCGCGGCAGCCGCTACTGGGGTGCCGATGGTGGCCTCGACGCTGAGTGAGGACCCGCTTGAGGACGTTGCCGCGGAGTTCGGTGAGACGCCCGGGTTCTTCCAGCTCTACTGCCCGACCGATCCCGAGGTGGCGGCCAGCCTGGTTCAGCGTGCGGAGGCGGCGGGCTACCGCGCGATCGTTATCACCCTTGACACCTGGGTCACCGGCTGGCGGCCGCGAGACTTGTCTACGTCAAATTTCCCGCAGCTTCGCGGCCGCTGCCTGCGGAACTACTTCTCGGATCCGGTCTTCCGCAGCCGGCTGGCGAAGTCGCCGGAGGAGAGCCCTGGCACCGCGATCCTGACCTGGGCAACGATGTTCGGGCGGCCGCTGGTCTGGGACGATCTGGCCTGGCTGCGCTCGCTGACCACGCTGCCCATCGTGCTCAAGGGCATCTGCCACCCCGACGACGCCCGCCGGGCCGTCGATCAGGGCATCGACGGCATTTACGTGTCCACCCACGGCGGCCGCCAGGCCAACGGCGGCCTCGCCGCCATCGACTGCCTCGCCGACGTGGCCGAGGCGGTGCCGGACGTGCCGGTCCTGTTCGACTCCGGCGTCCGCTCCGGCTCCGACGTGGTGAAGGCGCTCGCCCTCGGCGCCACGGCGGTCGGTGTCGGCCGCCCTTATGCGTACGGCGCCGCGCTCGCAGGCACCGACGGCATCGTGCATGTGCTCAGGACGATCCTGGCGGAAGCCGACCTGCTGATGGCGGTGGATGGCTACCCCGCAGTTGCCGACCTCGGCAGGGATGCGATCCGGCGCACCTGTTAGGGCCTGCCCGGCTTCTATAAGCAGCCGCGAGGGCGGCTTCTCAGCCTGCCTGTTGTCCCTCTTGCCACCTTTGCCGCCCGCGGCGTAGAAACTCCAGGTCTGCTCACCACTTGTAACCGTGCAAACGGGCGCACCGGCGGGCGCTGGCGCCCCGTACTGCCATGCAATCCCAAAACCGAGGTACTCCCACACGCAGGCGGTGACGGCAAGGGCCACCTGCATCCCAAGGACAAGCGCCACAAGGAGCCTGACTGCTGGGGTCAGCCGCGCACCCAGGCTCCCGAAGTGTCCGGGCAGGTACCCGCCAGCCGCTGCCGCAGTGCTTGATCCGGCACGCCGCTTCCATGATCATCTGTCCCGGGGGCCTTCGCTTGTCTCAGTCAATGTGGCATTTCTGTGCCGGCTCTAGGTTCTGGTGCCAGGTCAGGTGAGGCGGACGGGGAGGGACTCCAGGCCGTTCATCAGGCTGCCGGTCAGCTCCGTGAAGTAGGCGGCCAGCTCCCGCTCCACGCGCTGGTGCTCCGCGTGCTCGTCGTAGGCGGCCACGGTGACAGCGATCCACGCGCGGTCCGCCGCCGGGATGCCGAGCAGCTCGCACAGCACCGCGATCGGGAGGGGACGGGCGTATGCGCCGAGCAGGTCGATGACGCCGCCTCCTGCCTCCGCCATCTCGTCCAGCAGGCCCGCGGCGATCTCTACAGCCTGCGGCCGCAGCGCCGCGCGGCGCTGCGGCGTGAACGCCTTCTGCACCAGGAGGCGCAGCCGGGTGTGGTCAGGCGGGTCGGCGTGGAGCATGTGCGCGTGGACGCCCGTCGCCTCGCTCGGCCGGGACCGGCCGCCGCCTGGCCACCGGCGGACGTCCTTCGCCAGCCGGGGGTCGGTCAGGACCGTCCGCACGTCCGTGTAGCGGGTGACGATCCATGCCCGCTCGTAGGCCGGCATGCGCACCGGAGCGACCGGCCGGGACGCGCGCAGCCGCGCGAAGAACTCCAGCGGGTCCTGGTAGTAGGAGTCTTCGCCGAGGGGCTCCGGCTGTATCCCGTCCGTCACCTTCGACACCATAAGCGGTCGCCTGCGTGATCACCATCGGTTTTTTCGCGGGTTCGGCGGGTTCACCCGCGGTCCTGTCAGGCGAACCGCAGGCCCGGGAAGCGCACGAGCAGCACGCTCCCGGGCTGGCCAGCTTCACGGAGACTTGCGCAGCCCGCCGGCCAACTTCAGTAAGACTCGCCCTCAAATGGGGCCAGGCATCTAAAGGTTGGCATTTCCTTAGGCCCGCGGGCGTTGACCGGACCGGTGCAGCGGTCCGGTGACGTCCGGCGTCATTCATTCGTGCTCGGCTCGGTTCTCTGACCTGGGTTGAGGAATTTTCGATGGTACAGGGCCTATCACAGCACGTGGTCGAGGATGATGTCCGCGACTCGGGCGACGGGCACCGTGGTGACTACTTCGAGCGTGGCTGAGGCCCTAAGCAGCGGTTCCACCGTCTGCTGGTAATGGAGCGTCTCGGCAAGCTCGGCGGGATCTTTCCCGTAAGGGTTGGTAGTGCGCGTGGCCAGCCGTTCGGCCAGGATCTCGGCCGGTGCGCTGAGCAGCACGATGTGGTCGAAGCGGGGGTAGAAGAGAACCTGGTTGCGGGTCGTGCCCTGGACGAAGAGCACGCCCGGGAGCTCATCGGGAACGCTGGACAATAGCGCGCTGATCCGGTCCTCGCGCCACAGGCTCTCGCCGTCGACGGTCTGGAAATAGTCACCGTAGTCGGTATCGGCAATCTGGTAGCCGCGGGCGGCGAGCTCCTGCAGCAGTGAGCTCTTACCTGCTCCGGACATCCCGGTGATCAGCACGCGCTTCACGTTATGGCTCTTCTCAGCTGGATCATCCCTGGCCGTTGTGGTGACGGTTTCGGGGTAGCCGACGTGCCCGGATCGCGGTCCGCACTCCGGCAGATGAGGTCAGGTCCTAGCGAACTCTAGTGACGCAGGATGCCGGGTCGAGCAAGGTTCACTGACACTGAGGAACGTTCGTTGTCACCGGTCAGGTGAGTCCCAGTTTTCTGGCGTGGTGCCCAGTGTCCCGTCTCCGCTAAGTCGGCCCTGTCTCACTGATTCCCGCCCATTACTACCCCGGTCTCACTATGTATGGCCCGGCCGTTCAGGTATGACTGTCTCCCGGCGTGGGTTTTGCGTGACGGCCAGGTATCTGTGCTCGTTCGTGACGAACCCGCGTGTGTCCACGTTCCCGGCCAGGATCAGGTTCAGGGTCGCAGCGCTGGCTACGGCAGACCGCCCGTCCACGTCGGCATGATCCAGATCGAGCGCGTTCAGCCAGAAAACCAGCGATTCGATGTCGCGGACCACGTACTCGACGTCGTACTCCAGGAATGCCAGCAGGCGCAGTTCGCTGGCTGCAAAGGACTGCCGCTGGATCGCGGGAGGTTCCGGCGGCTGGCCCAGCGCTGCTTTCACGCAGGCCATATTTCGCTCGCCAACCTGCTGCGTGATGAAGTACCCGCCGGGCCGCAGGTGCGCTGCGACCGCGCTCGGATCGAACGGCGCGTGCCGGTTGATGATCACGTCGAACGTCTCAGGGACTGATTCGAGCCGGTCGCTGCACACCCGGAAGCTGACATTGGGCACTGCCGAGTTCTCGGTCGCGAACCGCACCATCGCCGGATCCATGTCGATCCCGAGCCCGCTGCCGAACGCTCCGGCCAGGTTGCGCAGCCTGTCACCGCCGCCGGTTCCGATGTCCAGCACGGCGCCGGAAGGGCGGAGGTAGCGCAGGACTACTTCGTGGTACTCCCACGGTACGGGCTGCCGCAGGTCGCTCATACTGGAGAAATCCCAGCCGCGCCTGGGGCGGACACTAGCGAGAACCTGCTCCAGAGCCTCCTGCGAATACGACTCGAACACGATCCGCCAAGCTAACAGGCGCCCCCTGCCCGGTCCAAACGGTTAACTAGACAAGGCTCGCTGTCCGTTCTCAATAGACCTGTCAGTTGGCGTGGGCCCTGGCCTGGGAATCCGCCAGATCATTTGAGACGGCCGGGAGAGCGTGATCTCAGTAAAGATGGCATTTCTTGAGGACCGCCCGGCCGCGGGCCGGGCTGGCTGGTCACGGTGGTGCGTGCGGGGCGTTGACCAGCCACGTTGACCAGGCCATCTAATCCCACTGTCCCGTCTCATCGAACGTGGCGAACAGCGCGGCGCCGACCTGCGGCGCGCCAGATTGGGTGAGACGTTGCTGCTCGTCTGTCTCACTGAATCTGGTTCAGGTGGCGAGTTCACCTAGCTCTGTCTCATTGAATCTGACCCGGAATCACGTGATGGGCTTCGCCGCCCGTTTCGGGCAGCTCGCGTCTTCCTCAGGGAGGACGCCTGAGACCCGTGCCCCGGCAGGCTGCCGGAATCGGTACCCGGCTGAGGAGCGGGTTGCCGGTGTTGGGCAGAGGTAGTACAGGTACTGGCTGCCGATCGCCCGCACGATGCCGCTGTCGGCGCCGCCGAGGGGCAGCGACGCGAGGACGTGCCCGGTGACTGGCGCCGCGCAGAAGTTCAGCCGCGGCCCGCCCGCTGGCTGAGTCACCCAGACCAGGCCGTCGGCCACCCAGACCCTGATCGCGTTTGTCGCGTTCCAGTTGAGCGAGAACGGTTCCTGCGCCAGCGTGACGACGTTCAGCCGTCCGACAGCTCCCCCCATCCCGCCGGACACCGAGTACCACACATCCGATCCGATGACCCCGCCGATCCCGGGGGCGGCCACCGCACTCGCTGGCGGCGTGGACCGGATCAGCGCGCCTGTCACCGGGTTCCGCCGCTCGATCCGGACGCCGGAACCGCCGTCCGCGGTGCTCACGACCAGCACCGTACCGCCGGCGTCGCTGCCACGTCCGAGCTGTCAGAGTGCGGCAGGCGCACCACCATGATAATCGCCCCGGTCGTGAGCGAGACGCGGATCAGCTGGCCGGCCCCCGCCAGCCACAGGGCGCCGCCCGCCACGGCCAGGCTGCCCGGGCCCGGGCCTGGCTGGCCGAGCCGCACCCGGCCGATTACGGCGAGGGTCGGCGGCTTCAGCCGCAGCAGCCCGGAGCCCGTTGCCACCCACAATGACCCGTCCGCCGCGAGGGCCTGGCCGAACCCGCCGGTGAGCACCGACGCCGTAATCTTCCCGCTCGCCGGGTCGATCCTGGCCAGCACGTCGCTGGTCGCATGCCCGTAGCTCGTAACGTCCCAGCTGACGTAGACCCCGTAAGAGGTCACGGTGACAGCGGGAAACGGCAGCGGCAGCCGGTACACCCCGCCCGCCGCCCGCACCTCAGCCACAGTCACAGTCACAGTCGGCGAGACACCGGTCGTGTCCGTCGGCGCCACTGCAGGCCGTGGCAAACGTGACGGTACCCGCGAGGGCCACCACTGCCAGGACTTGCTTCATGCCGCTTATGACGCCCTCAGAGGCCACGCGGTTGTGCCGGGCTGACATGCCGTCCGGTGGTCACCGACCACTGCAAACCCGGATAATCCCGGTTCTGCTTGACCGCAGGGAACGACCTCACCGGCAGCACCAGTCAGGACAGGTTCAATGAGACGCGAGCCCGGAACATGCCAGCTTCAATGAGACAGAAGCCAGGTTGCCCGAGACGGGACACCCACACGCAGGTACGCAAGAAAGATTGAGACGCCGTGAGACACCTGCCAGCCCCACTGAGAATCCGCCGACTCCAGTGAGAACGGACATGGGTGATGACCGCGGTGGATTCGGGATCGGCGGGGCACCCTCTACTGAGACAAGCACGTTCCTGTGAGAAGGCGATCGCGTTTCCAGCCCAGCAGCCCCCGCCCGGCGTATGCCAGAAACACTGAGACGCCGCCGGGCGTGGGGCAGCACCGGATCGCCGCCTCGCCCCTGTTTCGCGGGTGGGTGTCTGGGCGGTGGTCCGGTGCTGGCCAGTCCGGGGTGGTTACCCTGGCTGGGGCGGGGGCTCGGGAGGCTGGGGTGGTGGTCGCTGGTGGCTGCGGATGATCGTCTGGCCGTCGGGGGACCGGGCTTCGCTGGTCCCGTCCGGGAACGGGGTCACGGTCCACCCTTCGCGGTGTATCAGCACGTGATGGTGGTAAAAACAGAAGTTCCGGAGGCCGGTGACGCTGGTGGCGCCGTGCTGGGCGCGGTGGATGATGTGGTGGGGCTGGCATTCCAGCGCGGGGCGGTCGCAGCCGCTGGGGAACTCGCACTGCGGGGCGCGGGTGTCGACGGCCTTGCGTATGTGCCAGGGGATGTCATCAGTGTCACCGACATCCAGCGGGAGCGAGGGGCCGCCGAGGCCGGGTCCGGCCAGGCCCCGGCGCAGCATCGATGCGAGGCCGGGCTCCCCGGACATGAGGTCGGCGGCCTTGCCGATGATCTGGCGGATGAGGTCATCCATGAGGCGGGCGTTCGCGGCCCGGTCCGGCACTGGCCCGCCGGCG
>Ga0209530_1000613_pt1 | contig 22799 bp, 20 predicted proteins | sample BlaSpr_A8_Ref_O1_FD_187987 | JGI IMG/M metagenome (GOLD analysis project Ga0209530, IMG submission 187987) | Forest soil microbial communities from Thunder Bay, Ontario, Canada - Black Spruce, Ontario site 2_A8_Ref_O1 (SPAdes) (version 2) | ecosystem: Environmental > Terrestrial > Soil > Boreal...
CTGAAACAGGCGATGGCCGACAAGCTCATCGAGCACAACCGGTACATCGACATCCACGGCCAGGACATGCCCGAGATCCAGGACTGGACCTGGGGCGGCAGCCCTGGGGCCTCTGGCCGGTAAGGAAGTGAACCCGCAATGAGCATCAGCCGCCGTATAGCCACGTTGTTCCGGGCCAAGGCGAACAAGGCCCTGGACCACGCCGAAGATCCTCGCGAGATGCTCGACTACTCCTACGAGCAGCAGCTTGAGATGGTGCAGAAGGTACGCCGCGGGCTCGCGGACGTGACGACCAGCCGCAAGCGCGTCGAACTGCAGATAACCCAGCTGCAGCTGTCGGCCGGCAAACTCCAGGACCAGGCGCAGCAGGCGCTCGCCGCGGGGAGCGAGGAGCTGGCTCGTACGGCGCTGACCCGCCGGGCCGCTGTCACCTCCCAGATCAGCGACCTGCAGGCCCAGCAGACGTCACTGCAGGCCGAAGAAGAGAAAATCACCATCGCTGCGCAGCGGTTGGAAGCGAAGGTGGATGCGTTCCGCACCCGCAGGGAAACCATCAAGGCCACCTACACCGCCGCCGAGGCAGAGGCCCGCGTCGGGGAGGCGGTCAGCGGGATCTCCGAGGAGATGGGCGACATCGGCACGGCCATGCAGCGCGCCCAGGACAAGACCGAGCAGCTGCAGGCCCGGGCTAGCGCGCTGGACGAGCTGATGGCCTCCGGCGCCCTGCAGGACGCTACCGTGCCCGGCGGACGCGATGACGTCCAGTCACAGCTGGACGCCCTGACCGCGGGCCACGACGTGGACGGCGAGCTGGCCCGGATGAAGGCGCAGCTGCCTGCACCCGCCATCCCGCCGGCAGTCGAAGGACCCGGGACAGCATCTGCCGATCCGCCGGCAGTACCGCCAGAGCAGCATGCCAGCTCCTGAACGCGCTCGTGGCCGGCGCTATCCGCACGCATGCGGTCAGCACGCTCCGGGTACGCGCAGGCCAGAAGAGACCAAGCTCACCGTGACAAGGGCCAAAAGGTCCCTAGCCCCTGCTGCACGCCGCCGCGCTCTGGCTGCTGGCGCGACGCGCGGCGTGGTCTCGCGTTGCTGCTAGCTGGCGCCAGTGGGGACGATGGCGATCGGGCCGCGGGCGTGGTCGAGCGTGGTGAGCTGGATCGAGGTGAGGTCGTACCCGCCCGGGCCCGCGGACCGGCCCAGCACTACGAGCTCGGCTCTGGCCGAATAGCTGGCCAGGACCCAGGCAGGGTGGCCACGAACGACCTCCGACCGGAGTTGGACGGCGGGGTACTTGTCGTGCCACGGCTCCAGGGCCTCCGCAAGGTTCGCCGTCGCCATAGCGAGCAGGTCAGCGGCGGGGTGGTCTGGGTCGTCGTGCAACCCGGACCAGGCGTGGACTGCGATTAGCTCGGCGCCACGCGAACGGGCCTCCTCGAGCGCGAACACCAGCGCATCGCTGCTCTGTTCCGCGTCCTGGATGCCTACCACGACCTCGCGGCACGCCGTTTCAGACGCGTCACGCACGACGACAACCGGGCAGGCAGCGTGCGTCGCGGCGTACCTGCTGACCGAGCCTAGGACCATCGCGGCGAATCCGCCGACGCCGCGGGCGCCGGTCACGAGCATCGTCGCGTCCTGGGCCGCTGCCGCCACCGCGAACGGCGGCAGGCCGGACAGCAGGACGGTGCCGACATCGAGGCCAGGTACGACCGCGTCCGCGCGGCGGATCGCCACCTCAAGCGCCCGCGCGGCCATCCCGCGCCGCGCGTCGGCAACCATTGGCTCTGACATGTCGACGCCGTAGATGCGCGGTGGGGCCGCCGGCGCGGCCGCGATCAGCAGCGACGTGTCATGCAAGCACGCCGTCATGGCCGCCCATTCAACGGCGGCCAGGGATTCTTCGGATCCGTCGACGGCTACCACAACGGGCCTGACTGCCATGACATACCTCCGGGCGTGAGCGGGTTCTGCTACCAGGCTGGGCCGGCGTCAGCCGGCCGCCACGTCGCGAAGGTCCGGATTCTGGGTGACCTTGGTCCTGCCAGATGAGGGGCATTCAGCCCTGATGCCGCCAAGGGTCAGCGCGGCAGTCTGGTGCTCGTAAGAACAACGCCATGCCCGGCCAGAAAAGCCCGGCATCGATAGGGAAGGCATTACGATGCGCCGCAACTCTCGTTCCATCTCTGCCATCGCCGCTACCGCGGTCGCGGGAATCCTCCTGGCCGCTGGCGGCATGCTCTTGTGGGGATCGGCCTACGTGCACAACACCGTGCAGGGCCAGCTCGCCTCCCAGCAGATCTTCTTCCCGCCCAAGGCCGCGTTCGCGCACCCGGTGGCCGGCACCGAGATCACCCCGAGCATGATCCCGCTGGTGTCGCAGTACGCAGGCGAGCAGATGCTCACCGGTCAGCAGGCCGAGGCCTACGCGGACCACTTCATCGCCGTCCACATCGCCGAGATCGGCGGCGGCAAGACCTACTCACAGCTTTCCACGCTGTCGATCGCCCAGCCGAACAACACCAAGCTTGCTGGCGAAGTCGCGACCGTGTTCAAGGGCGAGACCCTGCGCAGCATGCTGCTGAACGCTTACGGCTGGTGGAAGGTCTCCCAGATCACTTACATCGCCTCGATCGCCGCCCTCTCCCTCGGCGGCCTGGCCCTGATCGGCGGAGTCTTCGGCCTCGCAGCCAGCCGCAAGACCCAGCACGTCGCAGTGACCGCGCAGCCCGACATCGAGACCATCACCCCCGCCAGGACCGCATGACAGCGGCCAGATGAACGACCCGCAACGACACAGCCAGATCAGCACAACAGCGACAGGCGGCGGAGACCATGCCCAGCGTCCAGTTCCACGGACGAGACGGACAAGACATGGTCACCGCCGCCGGACTGCTGGCAGCGGCGGCGTTCAGCGAGGGCAAGCACGCCCAGGCGTTCCCCGGCTTCGGCTCGGAGCGGATGGGTGCCCCGGTGACATCGTTCTGCCGGATCGCCGACAAGCCAATCAGTACCCACGAGCCGGTACCAGGCGCCGCGATCTCAGGCAGGTTCAGCGACCAGATCGCCGACGGCAACATCGCCGTCGCCCGCGCCGCGTACGCGTTCGCTGATCTGCGCCTACCCGATCACCCCGCAGACCCACATCGTAGAAGTGCCGAGCGCGATGGTGAAGACCGGCGCTCTACACGCAGGACAACCCGTTCCCGGCCTGACGAGAACACATGCAACCGCACTCAGCTCGATAGCCCGGTGGGCATCAACTCGGTGGAGCGGTTCCTCGGCAACGAGGCGATCAAGCACGGCCGGAAGGCTCCCGTCGACGCGGCGCCGACGGGCAAGCGGGTGCTGGTGGTAGGTGCGGGGCCTTCAAGCCTATCCGCCGCCTACCACCTCACCCGCCTTGGCAAGACTCAGCAGTGCCGTATACCTAGGCCGCTGGCTCGCCCCGGCCCAGCGCCGCCATGACCGATCCGCGCGAGGACGGCGACCGCCACCGGAGCCCTTCTGCCCTCCGCAATGGGACCTATGGCCCTGCCCCTCCGCCCGTGCCACGACGAGTCTTAGAGCTGGAACTTCGATAAGCACATGGAGGCTGACATGCGAGCGATGGTTTACCACGGCCCCGGCAAGGCGGCATGGGAAGACGTACCGGACCCCGAGCTCACCGATGAGGGCGACGCGATCGTCCGGGTGAACACCACCACGATCTGCGGGACCGACCTGCACATCCTCAAGGGCGACCTGCCCGAGTGCCGCCAGGGCCTGATCCTGGGCCATGAGGCTGTCGGGATCGTCGACGAGGTCGGCGACGGCGTGCACACGCTGTGCCCCGGCGACCGGGTGCTTGTCTCCTGCGTGAGCACGTGCGGGACCTGCCGGTACTGCCGCGAGGGCCGGTACGGCCAGTGCCTGTCCGGCGGCGGCTGGGTCCTGGGCCACACGATCGACGGCACGCAGGCGGAGTACGTCCGCGTCCCGTTCGCCGACGCCTCGCTGTACAAGGTCCCGGCCGAGGCATCGGATGAGGAGATCCTCATGCTGTCCGACATCCTGCCGACCAGCTACGAGGTGGGCGTACTGAACGGGAATGTCCGGCCGGGTGACGTGGTCGCCGTGATCGGCGCCGGCCCGATCGGCCTCGCCGCCATGACCGGCGCGCAGCTGTTCAGCCCCAGCCACATCGTGGCGATCGACCTGGCCGACTCCCGGCTGGATGCGGCGAAGAACTTCGGCGCGGACGTGCTGGTGAACAGCACCAGGGAGGACCCGCTGGACGTGGTCAGGAAGCTGACCGGTGGCCTGGGCGCGGACGTGACGATCGAGGCGGTCGGCGTGCCCGCCAGCTTCGAGCTGGCCGTGGCGCTGGTCCGTCCCGGCGGGCATGTCGCGAACATCGGCGTGCACGGCGAGCCCGCGACGCTGCACCTGGAACGGGACTGGCTCAGGGACCTCACCATCACCACCGGCCTGGTGGACACCTACAGCATCCCCACGCTGATGGAGCTCGTCCGGAACCGGCAGATCGATGCCCGCAAGTTCATCACCCACCACTTCCCCATGGACAGCTTCGACGAGGCATACGAGGTCTTCGGCAACGCCGCCGAGACCGGTGCGCTCAAGGTCGTGCTGAGCCGCTCAGAGGACTGACCAGCGATGAAGAGCACCGTCAAAGACGTCATGACCTCCCACGTCGTGTACGCCAAGCGGGACGCCACCTACAAGGCTCTCGCGGCACGGATGCGCGAACTGCGCATCAGCGGATTCCCAGTGGTAGACGACGCCGACAAGGTCATCGGCGTCGTCTCAGCGACCGACATGCTCAACAAGGAAGCCCTGGACAACGGGGACAGCCTGACCGGACTCGTCTCCGGCATCTTCCGCCACCACCGGGAGGTTGAGAAGGCCGAGGGCGTTACCGCTGGCGAGCTGATGACCCACCCCGCCGTCACCGTATCCCCCGGCGACACCATCGAGCACGCGGCCAGGCTCATGTACTCACGAAGGCTCAAGCGGCTGCCCGTGGTGAACTCGGCCGGCCACCTGGCCGGGATCATCACCCGAACCGACCTCCTGGCTGTCTTCGACCGGCCAGATGCCGGTATCCGCAAAGAAATAACCAGCACGATCCTCAGCGACTACCTGATGGACCCGCGCCGGTTCTCGGTGATGGTCAAGGACGGGATCGTGACCCTGCACGGCGAACCCGAAACGACCGACCTCGGGCACCAGATCGTCCGGACCGTCCGGCATATCCAGGGCGTCGTCGCAGTCCGCGACCGCCTCACCTACCCCGAACCTGACATGGTTGCCACACCCGGCCGCTATGTGAACCACTAGCGGTGACCCGTGATGGATACCTATGCGCTCCTGGCGGACGGGACAACCGTCGAGATCCGTCCCGCCACGCCAGGAGACTACGACGCGGTCAAGGCGATGCACACGGCGATGTCACCTGACAACTCCTACCTGCGTTTCTTCAACTTCAGCCAGCTCAGCGCCGAGCGTGAGGCCGAACGGATGTGCCGGGAACCCAGGCCGGGCCGGACAGCGCTGCTGGCCCTGGCCGGTGGCCAGGTAGCCGGCTGCGGCAGCTACGACGTAGAACCCGGCGGTAAGGCTGAGGTCGCGTTCGCGGTCGCCGAGCACATGCATCACCGGGGCATAGCGACCCTGCTGCTCGAACACCTGGTCTCGGCCGCCAGGAGCCACGGCATCACCACGTTCACCGCGCAGACCCTCGGCGAGAACACGCCGATGCTGCACGTGTTCGCCGACGCCGGACTGCCCGTTCAGCGGCACTACGAGGACGGAGTGGTCGAGGTGAGGATCCCGCTCCCCCAGGACGGCAGCGGCACCACACTGGACCGCTACCTGGAGAAGGTCGCACTGCGCGAAGGCACTGCCGACGCCGCCAGCCTCCGGCACGTCTTCGCGCCGCAGTCGGTCGTGGTCATCGGCGCGAGCCGGCGGACCGGCACGGTGGGCCGGGCCATCATCGACAACATCCGCACCTGCGGGTACACGGGACGCCTGTACGCGGTCAGCCCGCGTGCCCATCAGGTCGGCGGCGTGCACTGCGTGCCGGGGGTGGCGGATCTGCCCGAGGCACCCGAACTGGCTGTGATCGCGATCCCCGCTCCGGCGGTGCTCAACGTCGCCGAGGAATGCGGCAAGCTCGGGGTCAAGGCGCTGGTCGTGATTGCCTCCGGCCTGGACACCCCGGCATGCGCTGACCTGCTCGCCACCTGCCGCCGGCATGGCATGCGACTAGTCGGCCCGGACAGCTTCGGCGTGGCCATACCCGGCATCGGGCTCGACGCCACCTTCGCCGCCGGTCACCCGCTGCCCGGCACCGCCGGGCTGGTCATGCAGTCCGGCGGGCTCGGCCTCGCCCTGATGGACCAGCTGTCCAGGCTCGGCATCGGGATCTCCTCGTTCGCCTCCGTGGGCAGCAAGCTCGACGTGTCCAGCAACGACATGCTGCTGTGGTGGGAACAGGACGGGCTGACCAAGCTCGCCGTGCTGTACATCGAGTCGTTCGGCAACCCGCGCAAGTTCGCCAGGACCGCTCGCCGGGTCGGTGACCGCATGCCCGTGCTGACCGTGTACTCCGGGCACGACGAGCGGACCCGCGTACTGTTCGAGCAGGCCGGCATCATCGCGACGCCAGGCCTGGGTGAGCTGACCGAGACGGCCGCGCTGCTGGCCACGCAACCCGTTCCGGCGGGTCGCACCATCGCGATCGTCTCCAACGTCGGCGGTGCCGGGGCGCTGGCCGCTGACGCGTGCACAGACCTGGGGCTGACCGTGCATCGTCCCCGCGGCATGATCAGGCGCAAGCTGCGCGCCCTCATCCCGGACACAGGCACGGTGACCGGCCCGGTGGACACCACCGCAGCGGTCTCCGCAGCGGACTTCCGGCAATGCATCGAGCTGATCGCCGCGGATGAGGACGTCGACGCGATCCTCGCTCTCGTACTGCCCACCGCCGCGACCGGCGACCTGGTCACCGCCATCCAGCAGGCAGCTGTCAGCGTTCCCATCGCCGCCGTCGTACTGAACCAGGCGGAATCAGTCCGGATGCTCGAAGAGCGGATACCCGCGTACGCATACCCGGAAGCGGCGGTCGCCGCTCTGGCCCGCGCTGCCAGGTACGGGGCTTGGCGCATGGAGCCGCGAGGTCAGGTGCCCAGTTTCCCCGATGTCCAGGCCGGCACGGCGCGGTGCCTGGTCAGGGAGTTCCTGTGCGACAACCCCGAAGGCGGCTGGCTGGCTCCGGACGAGACCGCGGACCTGCTGGGCTGCTACGGCATCCCGCTCGCCGAGCTAACCCCGGTGTCCGATGAGGAGACAGCGGTCGCAGTGGCCGCCGCGATCGGCGGGCCGGTCGTGCTCAAGGCCGATGTCCCCGGGCTGGTGCATAAGACCGAGGCCGGCGCGGTCCAGCTGGACCTGCGGAGCGAGGCCGATGTGCGCCGCGCGTACCGCTGGCTGCGGGACCACTTCGGGCAGACGCTTCGCCGCATCCTCGTCCAGCCGATGATCACCGGCGGGACCGAGGTGATCGTCGGCGTGGCCGATGATCACATGTTCGGGCCACTGATCGTATTCGGCCTTGACGGGGTCACCACCGAGGAACTCGCCGAACCCAGCTCGGATAAACACAGCGCTAGGCTCGCGCCGCTGAGCGACACGGACGCGGACAAGCTGATCCATTCGATCCGCTCAGCCCCCCTGCTCCAGGGCTACCGTGACCAGCCCAGCTCTGCCGGCTCCGGGGAGGACAACCCCCCCGAGCCCTCCCGGCGCTCCGCAGCGGATCTTGACGCACTACGCGACCTGCTGCTGCGGGTATCGCGGCTGGCCGAGGACCTGCCGGAGATCACCGACCTGGACCTTAGCCCGGTCATCGCACGGCCCGACGGCGTATATGCGGTCGACGCCCGGATCAAGGTCGCAGCGTGCGTTCCACGAGACCCGTTCCTGCGGAAATTGCGGTGAAAAGAACAGCTTTAGGCTAGTTCCTAGGGGCAAAAGAGTTCTGTGCACGAGAACCACCGTCGTTATGAATAAGAGGGGTTAAATAAATGTCGCAGACGGAAACAGGTCCGCTGACCCGGGCCGAGCTGGACCTGATCGATGCCTGGTGGCGGGCAGCGAATTACCTGTCGGTGGGGCAGATATACCTGATGAGCAACCCAATGCTGGCCGAGCCGCTGCGTCCAGAGAACGTCAAGCCGCGCCTGCTCGGGCACTGGGGTACGACGCCGGGACTTAACCTGATCTACGCGCACCTGAACCGGGTGATCAAGCGCGAGGACCTGGACGTCATCTATGTCGCCGGGCCCGGTCACGGCGGGCCGGGGATGGTGGCGAACACCTACCTGGAAGGGACCTATACCGAGCTGTACCCGGCGATTACCCAGGACGCCGCAGGGATGGCGAAATTGTTCAGGCAGTTCTCATTTCCCGGCGGGATTCCGTCGCACGTGGCGCCGGAGACGCCCGGATCGATCCACGAGGGCGGCGAGCTCGGGTATTCGCTGGCGCACGCGTACGGGGCGGCGTTCGACAACCCGGACCTGCTGGTCGCGTGCGTGATCGGGGACGGGGAGGCCGAGACCGGGCCGCTGGCGGCCTCGTGGCATTCCAATAAGTTCCTCGACCCGGCCCGGGACGGCGCGGTGCTGCCGATCCTGCACCTGAACGGGTACAAGATCGCGAACCCGACCGTGCTATCCAGGATCCCGGAGGAGGAGCTGGAGTCACTGCTACGCGGTTACGGGTACGAGGTGCACACCGTGTCCGGCGACGACCCGGCGCAGGTGCACCAGCGGCTCGCCACAGTAATGGATACGGTCGTCGCCGAGATCAAAGCGATCCAGCGCAGGGCGCGGGAGCAGGGCGACGTGTCCCGGCCGGCCTGGCCGATGATCGTGCTACGCACGCCGAAGGGCTGGACCGGGCCCAAGGTCGTCGACGGGGTGCAGGTCGAGGGGACGTGGCGGGCGCACCAGGTCCCGATCGACGCGGCCCGCACGAACCCTGCCCATCTCGCGCAGCTTGAAGAGTGGATGCGGTCGTACCGGCCTGAGGGGCTGTTTGACTCCGATGGGAAACTGAAGCGGGAAATCGCGGCGCTTGCGCCGCAAGGCGAGCATCGCATGAGCGCGAGCCCGCACGCCAACGGCGGGCTGGTGCTGCGCGACCTGGCGCTGCCGGACTTCCGTAAGTACGCGGTCGAGGTGAACAAGCCGGGCGACGGCATCTCCGAGGCGACCCGCGTGCTCGGGTCCTGGCTGCGGGACGTGATCGCGGCCAACCCGGACACGTTCCGGCTGTTTGGCCCGGATGAGACCGCGTCCAACCGGCTGGGGGATGTCTTCGAGGTCACCGACCGGGCGTTCGAGGGCCAGATCATCCCCGGCGATGATCACCTGGCACCGGACGGGCGGGTCATGGAAGTGCTGTCCGAGCACCTATGCCAGGGCTGGCTGGAGGGCTACCTGCTGACCGGGCGGCACGGGCTGTTCAACTGCTACGAGGCGTTCATTCACATCATCGACTCGATGCTGAACCAGCACGCCAAGTGGCTCAAGGTCACCAGGGACATCCCATGGCGGCGGCCGGTCGCCTCGCTGAACTACCTCTTGTCGAGCCTGGTCTGGCGGCAGGACCACAATGGGTTCTCCCACCAGGACCCAGGGTTCATCGATCACGTCGTCAACAAGAAGGCGTCCGTGATCCGCGTCTACCTGCCGCCGGACACCAACACGCTGCTGTCAGTCGCGGACCACTGCCTGCGCTCCCGGAACTACGTGAACGTGATCGTGGCCGGGAAGCAGCCGCAGTTCAACTGGCTGTCCATGGACGAAGCAGTGATTCACTGCACCAGGGGAGCCGGCATCTGGGAATGGGCATCCAGCGACGGCGACGGTGCCCCCGATGTCGTCCTCGCCTGTTGCGGCGACGTCCCCACCCTGGAAACTCTCGCGGCCGCGTCGATCCTGCGCGAGCACCTGCCGTCGCTGAAGGTCCGCGTGGTGAACGTGGTCGACCTGATGCGGCTGCAACCAGAGACCGAGCACCCGCACGGGATGTCCGACGCCGAGTTCGACGCGCTGTTCGGGGTCAACGTACCGGTCATCTTCGCCTACCACGGCTATCCGTGGCTCATCCACCGGCTCACCTACCAGCGCAACGGCCACCCCAACTTCCACGTCCGCGGATACAAGGAAGAAGGCACCACGACCACGCCGTTCGACATGGTGATGCTCAACGACCTGGACCGGTTCCACCTGGTCATGGACGTCATCGACCGGGTACCCGGACTGTCCGCCACCGCCGGCCACGTCCGCCAGCTCATGGTGGACAAGCGGATCTCCTGCCGCGCCTACACCCGGGCCGAAGGCGACGACGCCCCCGAGATCAAGGACTGGCAGTGGACATACTGATCGTCAACGCCGGGTCCAGCTCACTGAAGCTGCGGGTACTCGGCGCTGATGATGTCGTCGTGGCGTCGGCGGACTTGCCGGCGCCACGCGATGCGACCGATATTGCGGCGCTGAAGGACACGCTGGCGGGGTTCGGGCCGGTGGACGCGACCGGGCACCGGATCGTGCATGGCGGATCGCTCTACTCCTCGGCGGTGCTCATCGACGCTTCAGTGCGACGCAAGCTCGAGGAGCTCACCGACCTTGCGCCACTGCATCAGCCGCCCGCGCTACGGGCGCTCGATGCGGTATCCGCGGCGCTGCCCGGCGTCCCGGACGTGGCCTGCTTCGACACCGCGTTCCATGCCACCATCCCCGACAGCACAGCGACATTCGCGCTGCCCGCCGACTGGCGGGAGAAATGGGCGCTGCGGCGATACGGATTCCACGGCCTGTCACACGCCTACATCGCGCGGCGCACCGCCGAGCTCTGTCCTGGCGCCTCGCGGGTGGTGTCCTGCCACCTGGGGGCTGGCGCGTCGCTGTGCGCGATACGCGACGGGCGTTCCGTCGACACCACCATGGGGTTCACGCCAGTGGACGGGCTGGTGATGGCGACGCGTCCGGGATCGGTGGACCCCGGAGAAGGGGGCCCTTGCCCATGTAACGTCCCTAGCGACGGGCGAGCCGGCTGATCCGGCGATGCGGTTGACGTTGCACTTTCACCCCGACCGGCTCGTCGCCGGAGTACCGGTCCTGGAGGCGATGGCCCGCGACGGGGTGTACCGGTCGCAGTTCGAGACCGGTACCGGCAACGGAGGCCTGACCGCGTATCCGGGCGGGGACCGCTGGCGGTGGGAGAGCCGCATCTTTGCTGGTGCCTATGACGACGAGCCACCTGCCGCCCGTCCCAAGTACGGATCGCTGAACTTCCGGCACCGCCCGGTCGGCGGCTCACCGCGTTTCGGCTCTTCCTACCTGCGGCTGGCTAAGCACACGCTGGACCGGAGCACGTTCTGCTATCCAGACAGCGTATTCCAGCCCACGCATTTCGGCGTGGCCTCCCGACTCTCGGCGCTGATCCGGATAGCCGAGGCGGACGACACGAAGGATCTCCTCGACGACTACATCGAAGCCCAGGTACACGGCCTGGTCGACCTCGCTCAGGACATCGAGGCCCTGGTTCTCGACCGCTGCTATCGCGACACGCCAGTAGAGGCCGCGGCCAATCGGCTGGCCTGCCCGGTCGAGTGGCACGACGGCTACAGCCTGACCACTGCCGAGCTGCGCCGGCACCCCGGGTACCGAGGATCCGAGTTCGTGTCTCTCGGCGTATCTCTCGCCCGTGATGGCCGGCTCGACCCGCGAATCATCGGCGACGCCTCGCGTACCGGCCGATACGATGAACAGGCCCTCAAGCGCGTCTGGCACTACGTAGCGAGGTTCGGATGACGATGCCGCCTGTCATGTATGGTCCCGCCGCATGGGAACGCGATGTCCCCCGCTACGGCCCGGTTCGGCGGGTTGCCGTCATTTCGGATGTGCACACGAACGTCGCGGCGCTGACGGCCGTGCTCGCCGAGATCGAGGCAGCGGAACCTGATCTGATCGTCTCCTGTGGTGACCTCACCTGGGGCAGCGAGCCGGACCGGACCATCGAGATCATGCGCGGACTCGGCGACAGAGCACTGTTCGTGCGCGGCAACGGCGAGCGGGCCGTGCTGGAGATCACCGCTGGCGACCGGGTCCCGGCATCACCGCGCATGGAATGGGTACCAGCTCGCCATTCGTCCGAGTCGGTGGCGTTCGTCGCTGCGATACCGTTCAGCATCGTCATCGACATCGACGGGCTGGGCGCGGTGCGGTTCTGTCATGGGTCGCCGCGCAGCGACAACGAGCTGGTGACACCAGCCACGTCGGAAGAGCGGTTCAGTGAGCTGAGCGCAGGCACCGAGGAGCGGATCCTGGTCACCGGGCACACGCACCTGCAGTTCGACCGGGAGGTCGCGGGCAGGCGGTCGGTTAATCCTGGCAGCCTCGGACTCCCCTATCACGACGGTCCGCCGGGTACCGCCTACTGGGCGCTGCTCGGGCCGGATGTCGCGCTGCGGCAGACCCGCTACGACATAACGCCGGCCACCGGCATCGGGCCTCGGCTCGGGGATCCGGCCGCGGCGGCGATCACCGAGCTGCTGCTGACCCCGCCACGCCCTGCTCAGTTCATCAACGACACCGAGGAGCTGGCCTTCTCCGACTAGGACCGGCGCTCGTAGCGGAGCAGCACCACCCCGCTGCCGAAGACCCTGGTCTCGGCGAGCCGGAGAGCGTGCTTGTCCCGCGCGGGATTGAACAGGCGGTGGCCGCCGCCGAGAAGAACCGGCTGCATGTAGATCCAGTACTCGTCGATCAGGTCATGCTGCCGGAACGTCTCGGCAAGCCGGGCGCCGCCGAGCACCAGGTCACCGCCCGGCTGTTCCTTGAGCGCGACGATGTCGGCCGGCACGACCTCGCGGACTACCGTCGTGTTCCAGTCGGCGCGCTCCAGGCTGCGCGAGTACACGATCTTCGGCATGTCCCGCCAGATCTTCGCGAACTCGGTTACATACACGTTCGCGGCCGGGTCAGCATCGGCTGTGGGCCAGTACCCAGCCATCAGCTGGTATGTCACCCGCCCGTCCAGGAACGCGCCCGCCTCCCCCAGCCACTGGTTGAAGTGACCGTGCAGTTCCTCATCGACCAGCTGCCAGTCAAGCTCGCCGTCCGGTCCCTCGAAGAAGCCGTCCAGGGACACCGACATCATGAAGATGACTTTCCGCACCGGTCAACCGTAGCGCGACCGGGTGGACCCCGGGTGGAGGCCGACCTTTCCACCTGGTGTCAAGCCGCGGGCTGACGCGCCGGCAGGGCCGGATTCCTAGCGTTTGGAGGTGTCAGGAACACACTGCTCAGCCCATAAAGGAGCGATCGCCGCCGCGTTCCTGCGGGTGTCGTCGGATCCGCGGACAGGCAAGGCACGCTCCTGGGGCGGTCTGCCGTACGCGCTGATCTTCCTGTCCGTCGCCAGAAAACGCCTCACACCGTATGGTCGCGGGGCGTTTCAGCTGCTCGGCCCCAGTCGATCGGCTGGAACATGCTGGATCGCCTCGAAAATCGCCGCAACGGCTTCACCTGGCGTCAGTACGGCTGTGTCGATGACCAGATGCTCCCGATCCCAGGGCTCATACTCCCGGTCTACGATGTCCTGCCAGCTCGGCTGGCGCAGGCCGGGAATGTCTGGCGTGCGAGTCTCAGCCCGACGGCGATGCTCGGCGGGATCACTGCAGATGACCTCTATCTCCACGAGATCCGCGACGTGCGCGGCGGCTACCCCGCGCCACGCGTCCCTGGTCACCGCGAGCGGATTGACACACTCGACGATGACACCATGGCCGAAACGGAGCTGATCGGCGGCAACGTCGTAACCGACGCTGTAGCCCTCAGGCCCGGACACCACGCCATACCGGCGGATTGCCTGCTCAATGCTGTCGACACGCACGTAGGTATGGCCTGTACGGCGGACCAGGCCGCTGGCTACCGTGGTCTTACCGGTCGCGGGGAGTCCGCCAATTACCATAAGAACGGTCATTCACCCATCGTAAGGGGGCTGCTGGTGCCAGACGGATTCGTGCTCGATCCTGGTGCGGGACGGCCGCTCCAGGAGGGCGGCATGACGATGAAGGTGGGTGCGGATCGGTCAGGCAGGTGGTCGGTGTTCGAGACCACCGTCTCCCCCGGCTTTGACGTCGGCGCGCACCTGCACCGGGACGCCGAGGAGGTGTTCTACATCCTGGAAGGCGAGCTTGATCTGCTCGCCTTCGAGCCGCGGTCCCGGGCCGGAGCGGACTGGGCAACGTGGGAGTCGGCCGACGGCGCCAGCGCCGTCCGGGGCGGACCGGGCAGTCTCATGTTCGTACCGCCGGGCTGCCCGCATGCTTTCGCTAACCGGGGCGTCGTCCCGGCCAGGATGCTTTTCGTTGTCGGACCGCCCGGGCATGAGGATTACCTCGCGGAGCTGGGGACGCTGATCGGCAGGAAGGGACCGCCGGACCAGGACGCGATAGCGGCGCTGCGGGCCCGCTGGGACATCGAGCAGCTCACGCCGATGCACCCCGGACCGCGTTTACCGCCGTCCGCTGAGTCCCTGGTTCCCCGCGGCAGGAGATACCGCTGCCTGGCTTTAGCGCTGGACCTGGCGGAGGAAGTCCTGGTTGGACGTGGTGTCGCGGGTCTTGTCCAGCAGGAGTTCGAGGGCAGGCTGCGGGTCGAGAGCTGCCAGGGCGCGGCGGAGCTTGGTGACCGCGGCATGCTCGTCCGCGGACATCATGATGTCATCGCGCCGGGTGCCTGACGGGGTGACGTCGACGGCGGGGAACAGGCGTTTCTCGGCCAGGTCGCGGCGCAGCCGCAGCTCCATGTTGCCGGTTCCCTTGAATTCCTCGAACAGGAGGTCATCCATCCGGGAGCCGTTGTCCACCAGGACCGTGGAGATGATCGTCAGCGAGCCGCCATCCTCGATGTTGCGGGCGGCGCCGAGGAACTTGCGGGGCGGCTGCAGGGCGGTGGCGGCGATGCCGCCGGAGAGGATGCGGGCGCTTGACGGTGCGGCGTTATTGTAGGCCCGGCCCAGCCGGGTGATGGAGTCGAGCAGGATAACCACGTCCCTGCCGAGCTCGACGAGGCGCTTGGCACGCTCGACCGCGAGCTCGGCGACCCTGATGTGGTCCGCGGCGGGCTCATCGAAGGTGGAGGAGATGACCTCGCCGCGTACGTTCCTCTTGAGGTCGGTGACTTCTTCTGGGCGCTCGCCGACGAGCACCACCATCAGGTGCACCTCGGGATGCGCGGCGGCGATGGCGGCGGCGATCTCCTGCAGGATCATCGTCTTGCCGGCCTTCGGCTGGGCGACGATGAGGCCGCGCTGGCCCTTGCCGATCGGGCTCACCAGGTCGATGATCCGGGCCGTCGGCGAGGCCGAGCCGTCTTCGAGCCGCAGCCGCTCCTGCGGGTACAGGGGTGTGAGCTCCTCGAACTCTGGGCGCGGCTGGCCGGGCGGGTTGCCGTTTATCAGGTCGACGCGGACGAGAGTGCGGGGCTTCTCGCGGTTCTTGCTCTGAGTCTGAGTCTGGTTCTGGCTCTGGCTCTGGGCCACGCGGGCCGCACCACGCACGTGGTCGCCTTTGCGTAGACCATACTTGCTGATCAGCGCCTGCGGTACGAGGACGTCGTTCTGGCCGATCCGGTAACCGGATGTGCGGATGAACGCCTGTCCGGAGCCGGTGTCGAGGATGCCGGTTACCTCAGCGGGCGGGTCGTCCTGGTGCTGCGGCCGCTGCTGGCCATCCCCGCTGTGCGAGGGACGGGATCGCGGTATGTGTTCCTGGGTCATGGTTGTCATGTGATTTGTCCTTAACTGAATAGGTATTGGGGCAGCGTGAATATGCTGCGAGAAGCCGCGTCGGGCGCATGCGGAAAGCAAGACCGGACCGGCTCTGCCGAAATGGCGGGATGTGTCACCTGGAATGCCGCGGAACACGGCATCACGATCTACGTCGGCTACACAATCTCGATGTGAGTGTCGCTGTGTAACAGTTCAAGGCCACCCGGACTCCGGGGCCTGAATCAGATGCCCGCTCATCCGGGGCGTTAATGTCTGGCGCGGATCGCGCCGACCATCTATCTGATTTCGACTATACAGTGAACACGGACTGAGTGCCAATAATTCCACGCTCCCGGCGAGCCGTGGCCCGCACCCGCAGGAGAGATGCCACAGATGCCCGCGCGCAAGGCTGCAATGCTGATCATCGTGACCGGCGACGGCCTGCTCATGCACCTGCGTGATGACAAGCCGGGGATTGCCCATCCTGGCTGCTGGGCCGGATTCGGCGGAGCCGTCGAGGACGGAGAGACCATCGAGCAGGCACTCCGCCGCGAGGTGCTGGAGGAAACCGGGCTGGAGATCAGTGGCGCCAGGTTCCTGGCCCGCGAGACCGACCACGAAGGCGACGGCCGGGAAGTATCTCTCTTCTATGTCACCGGCGACTACCGGCCCGAGGACATCGACCTGCGAGAAGGCGCCGGGGTGGCAGTGCACTCCCTGCAAGACCTGCGACAGCTGAAGATGAGCCCCTTCGTGCGCCGCGTGATCGGCTCGCACCTGCTGCCCGCGCTCTTGGCAGGCGCTGGGTTTCCTGAGCCAGCCGCGGAGCCGGCCAAGCGGCCGGAGCGCGCATAGGGGCTGTGGTTACGAGTGTGACTCCTGAGGGGACCGTTAGGCGGAAGATCCGTGCCTAACGGAATAAAAAGCGTCAAAAACGACCAGTTTTCTTCCACGGAGCACGGATCTTCCGCCTAAATCCCGGACGGACGGCTCCACAGGCCGTTCTGAGCTGGAAGCCGTGCGGACAGGGCTGTCAGGATCCGGGTGCCCTAGCCGCGCGACCGTCGCGGAAGACTAGCTGGCGGTCGGCTGCTCGCGGAGCCTGCGCATGACGGCGGTGCGCTCGGCACGGTCGAGTTTGTCGATATACAGCTCCCCGCGCAGATGATCGGTCTCGTGCTGCAGGCAGCGGGCAAGTTCACCGTGGCCGGCGACCATGACCGGATCTCCATGCTGATCAACACCGGTCACCACGGCATGTTCCGCACGATGCCGGACCGCGCAGATGCGTGGAATGCTCAGGCACCCCTCCAGCCCCTCCTGCTCGCCCGTCATCTCGGCGAGCACCGGATTGATGACGTACCCGAGATTGCCGTCCAGGTAGTACGAGAAGACCGCGAGGCTCGAGCCGATCTGATTCGCGGCCAGGCCCGCGCGGCCTGGTTCCTGGACGGTGTCGAGCAGGTCGGTCACCAGCCGTGCCAGCGCGTCGTCGAACCGGGTCACCCGATCGCAGGCGGTGCGCAGTACCGGATCGCCGAACTGCCGGATGGGCCGGACGGTCACGATGCCGCCCTCGGCGCTGGAGCCGCACCCATAGCAGGAGCGCCCGGGTCGCTCGGCGGGACCGGGACGCTGTCCGCGGTCAGCTGGCCGGCCCGGCTCAGCACCATCCGGTGCCAGGCAAGCTCCGCCTCGATGCGCAGCCTGGCGTGCTCAAGGACCAGGTCATCGGCCACTGTCTGGTCCGGCCAGGTGCGCTCGGCGTGGTGTGCGAACTGGGCGGCCTGCGCCGTGAGTACCCGGATCCTGTCCACGACGTACCCGCGCAGCACTCCCGCTTCGAGGTCCTCGCTCATGACCAGGGCCAGGTCGACCGGATCCGGCCGCAGCCCTGTTTCCCGCAGCGCCTCGGCCCGCAGCGCCCGCAGTTCCCGCTGGCCCTCCGCGGTGATCGCGTACACCGTCCGGGCGGGCAGGTTGCCGGACTGCTCGGTGCGGACCTCCTCGATCAGCCCCTCGGCCGCGAGCCGGTGCAGCGCGCCGTACAGGGACCCCGGCCGGACGTCGGACCACAGGTCAGCGCGGTCCATCCGGGCATCGCGCCGGATCTGATGGCCGTACATCGCGCCGTGCCTGGCCAGCGCGCCAAGCACGAACAACCGGGTGGGGTTCATTTGAGTAGTAAAGCACGACTACTCAAATATGACTAGAATGCGAGCATGGAGTTCTTCTGCTATCACCGTGACCGGCCCGGATCCGTGGCACTGCGCGACGAGCTGCTGGAAGAGCACTGGTCCTACATGGACCGGTTCGCGATGGAGATGATCGCACGCGGTCCGACCCTCGCCAACGACGGCGAGACGCCCACCGGCAGCGTGCACATCGTCGACCTGCCGCAGCCGGCGGCTGCCCGCGAGTTCGCGTTCGACGAGCCCGGCTACCAGGCCGGCGTCTACCGGGATGTGCTGCTGCGCCGGTGGCGCAACCTGCTTGGCCGCACCATGTGGGACTTTCCTGGCGGCCCGGCCGATGGCACGCGATACCTGGTACTCGGCCTCGGCACCGGGCAGGCCGCCGGCCTCTCCGCGCTGCCCGTACGGGACGAGCTGATTGCATACGGGCCACTGCTGTCAGATGACGGCACCAGCTGGCTGGGAACGGCGGCGCTGGTCCAGGCGCCGGATCCGGACGCGGCACGGGCCATCCTGGCCCCGGTCCGGTACGACAGCATCGAGGTCCACCGCTGGCAGTTCGGCGGCCGACAGTAACAACCCGGGCACGCAGAACGGGCTGTGGTTTCCGCATCGATCAAAGCGTTCCGTTACGAGCAGCAGACCCAGGGACTTTTGTTACGTGATTGCCGACAACGGGCTGCCCGGCATGTGTCGTTCGCGGGGCTATAGTCGCGCCAGGCGATTCCCGTATAGCGAAGGGTTCCTCATGAGGTCCGTGCGCCGGCTGCAGGTACCCGCGATCCTCTCGCTGATGGCGGTGATGGCACTCTCGTCCGCTGGTCAGGCTGATGGCGCAACCACGGGAGCCGCGGCCTCTCCGGCGGCAAGGTCGGCGGATGCCACCGACAAGGTCATCGTGGTGCTGCGGGATCAGGCCGCCAGCCTTCCGGACACGGCCGCCGACGCGCGGATGCGGACGGCCGACGTCGCTGCGCTCCAGGACAATGTGCTGGCGCAGCTAGCTCAGACGCATGCCCGCGATGTGCACCGCATCACGCTGATCAATGCGGTCGCGGCCACGGTCTCCCCCGCTGAGTCCGCCAGGCTCGCCGCAAGCCCCGACGTGGCGGAAGTGATCCCCGATCTGCCAGTCCAGCTGGCTCCGGCCCCGCTCGCGGTAACCCAGCCCGAGGCCGCGAGCCAGCCGGCGGCAGGCAGCCTGCGGCCGCTGCCCGGAGCTTGCGCACCCGACGGGCAGGTCCAGCTCGACCCGGAGGCGCTCGATGTCATTCACGCCGCGAGCGCCGGGGGTGATTCGGCTCAGGCACTTGGCTACACGGGGGCAGGGGTAAAGGTGGCCATCCTGGCCGATGGCATCGACCCCGATAACCCCGATTTCATCCGCCCCAACGGCAGCCACGTCATCGTCGGCGACAAGGACTTCACCGGCGGCGGCACCAGCGCATCCACGTACGGCGGCGAGGCGTTCCAGGACGCCGCTTCTATCGCCGCGCAGGGGCGGGTCGTCTACAACCTGGCCGCCTTCGGCCCTCATAAGCTCAGCGTCCCGTGCCGCATCCGGATCCTGGGCGTGGCGCCGGGAGCCGACGTGGTGGACCTGGAGGTCGCCAACAAGGCGGCAACAGCCATCTCGGAAATTCTGGAGGCCATTGACTACGCGGTCACCAGCGAGCACGTCAACATCATCAATGAGTCGGTGGGCGTCAACTCGTTCCCGGACACGGCCAGCCTCGACGTCATGGACCTGGCCAATGAGGCGGCGGTCCGAGCTGGGGTGACGGTGACCGTGGCCACCGGTGACTCGGGGCCGACAGACACGATGGATACTCCGGCTGCCGATCCGATGGTCATCTCGGTCGGTGCGTCCACGACATTCCGCGCCTACGCCCAGGCGGGAGTGATGCCACCGGAGGCGAAAGGCTGGCTCGACAACAACATCAGCGCGTTCAGCTCGAGCGGTGTCGAGCAGGACGGCGGCACCATCGACGTCGTCGCGCCGGGCGACACCAACTGGGCTCCGTGTACGCCCGATCCCGCAAAGTACTCCGCCTGCACTAACTTGCTCGGCACGAAGACGGCGCCAGTCGAGTATGCGAACGGGACCAGCGAGTCGGCGCCCCTGGTGGCCGGCGTCGCCGCTCTGGTGATCCAGGCCTACCGCGAATCTCATCACGGGCAGACTCCGTCCCCGGCGGTGATCAAGCAGATTGTCGTCGGTACCGCGCAGGACATCAATGCCCCGGCTGACCAGCAGGGTGCGGGGATGGTGGACGCGTACCAGGCCGTGGTCGCCGCTGCCTCGTATCCGGGCACCGCGGTGGCGCCGGCCGGACCCGCGGTGCTTGAGAGCGCAACGCAGCTGAACGCGATCGGGCCGGCCGGCACCTCCAGGCGCTTCACCGAGAGGGTCACCAACGCCGGGAGCAGCGGCGTCACGCTGAGCCTGTCGAGCCGTACCCTGGCGCCCTATCGCAGCGTTCTGACCAGGTCGCTGACGCTTACCCGAGCACGCGCCCCGCAGCAGCTGTGGATCGAGGCCGCGAACCTGACATCAACTGTCCGGTTCCGCGTCGGGCCAGGCCAGGCGAGGCTGAACGCGTCCGTCGTGGCGCCGGGGCTCGCTGTCATCTTCCTTATCGCCCCCGATGGCGACCTGGCAGCGTTCAACAACCCCGTGGACCCGGATGCGAACTACGCGAACGTCCAGGTATCGAACCCGGCCCCCGGCGAGTGGACTGCCCTTCTCGGCACGGTTTCCACCGCCTCGTCGGTACCCGCCCAGTTCGGCGCCAGCACGGCGACCTGGCAGCGGTTCGGGAACCTATCCACGCACTCGGTGGCGCTGGCGCCGGGCGCGTCCCGGACCGTCACGCTGACCGTCAGCACGCCGTCCAGTCCCGGCGACCAGGTGGGTTCCATCGTCGTGCGCAGCTCGGCGTCGGCCCCGGCATTCACGAGGGTTACCTCCGTGCCGGTCACGCTGCGGACGCTGCTGCCGGCCCCTGACCCGTCTGAATCCTTTACTGCTTCCCTGACCGGCGGCCATCCCGGCGGCCCGGACCTCGGGCAGACCCTCTACTACCAGATGGACGTGCCCGCCGGGCTCAGGGTGCTTAACGCCTCGATCGGCACGGCGAGCGCCGATAACACTTTCTTCGCGGAGCTCATCAACCCGTCGGGTCAGGCCGTATCAACCGCCGCTAACGGGCTGTCAGGCGCCACGGTCAAGGGCGTGACGGCTATCGTTCCTGAGACCGGCGCCCAGCTGCACGTGCTGACGCCACGCGCGGGCCGCTGGTGGCTTGCCGTTGACTTCTACGGCACGGTGTCGGGAACAGCGCTCGCCCAGCCGATCAGCATCACGCTCAACGACAGCCCGGCCCAGGCGTCCGTGTCCGGGCTGCCGGACTCGCCGGGCATCACGCTGGCCGCGGGCAGCCCGGAGACCGTCCAGTTGCGGGTGACGGATACCGGCGCCGCACCAGAGGCGTACTTCGCCGATGCCCGGCTCGCCGCGCAGGCGAAGGTCACCCTCGCGACCCAGACGGTGCGGGCGCTGACCGCACCCACATACAGCACCACCCTGCCGACCTACCTGGTCCCTTCCCACACGACGGCGATCACCGCGACGGCATCGTCACGGCGGCCGCTGTACTTCGACCTCAGCTGGCCATTCGGGGATCCAGACCTGATCTCCGAGCAGGGCACCACCGCGACCAGGACGTACGCGGCACCGGCGGTCCCCGACGGGGACTGGATCATCACGCCGTTCCTGGGCGGGCCGTTCGACGGGAAGGCACCGGCAACCGTGCGGGCCGTCGTGTCGATGACGGCGGAGACCGAGGCATTCGATCCGTCGGTCAGCTCGCCCACCGGTGACCTGTGGCTCGCCAGCCTCAACCCCGCCGCTGAGGTCACCCCGTATGTCGTCGATCCCGGCCAGTCCGTCACTATCCCGGTAACCATCACCCCGGCGGGCCCTCCCGGCACGGTCGTCCGCGGCACGCTTTACCTCGACGGGACTTCCCTCATAACCGGTGTGGCGACCGATCTCCTCTACAGCGGGAACTACCCGGAGGCCAGCGATCTGGCAGCCTTCAGCTATAGCTACACCGTCGGCTAACGCCGGGTCAGAGAGTTGCGCGAGCGGTGACGCTGTGCGGTGCGAAACCGTGACGCGCGTAGAAACGCAGCGCCGTCTCGTTGGCCGCGTACGCCGTCACGCTAGCCTGCACCGCACCCTCGGCGCGAGCCCAGGCGAAGAAGTGCCGGACGAGCGCGCTGCCAACGCCGGTCCCGCGGGCCTCGGGCGCGACCCGAATGCTTTCCAGGACCGCGATGCGGGTGAGTAGCATCTCGTTAGGCCCACTGAGCTTGCCGACCAGATGCCCGACCGCGCTGCCATCGGCGTCGCGCGCGAGAGCAAGCAGGCAGGATGGGTCATCAACGATACCGGAGTAGTACGCCAGCCCGCCCTGGGCCGGCCAGTCGGCATTCCTTATCCCGCTATCGTGACGCCCAGCGTCCTCGCGGAACAGCGAGCCGACGGACTCGAGCAGCGGGCCGATGTCGTCCAGGGCTACGGCGTTCACGGCAACAGTTGTCATAGTGGACGATACTAGTATCAGGGCATGCCAAAGAGGGCCACTCTACCCTTGCGGGGAGCGACCCTCTTCGTGATGGCTGTCCGGCGGCGTCCTACTCTCCCACGAGGTCCCCCTCGCAGTACCATCGGCGCTGAAGGGC